>Ga0335074_10000089_pt1 | contig 162796 bp, 155 predicted proteins | sample Lox_Sample_23_FD_206715 | JGI IMG/M metagenome (GOLD analysis project Ga0335074, IMG submission 206715) | Soil microbial communities from Loxahatchee National Wildlife Refuge, Florida, United States - Lox_Sample_2.3 | ecosystem: Environmental > Terrestrial > Soil > Wetlands | place: USA...
GCGAAACGGCCGAACAAGATCATGCCGGTCAGCAGGCCGAGCAGCACGCCCAGCGGAATGAGGAGCGGGGCCAGCCCGGTGAACAGCCCGACGATCACCAGCACGGCCACGATGCCGAGCCCGCTGCCGAACACGATCGGCATCGCCTTCGGGTTGGCGCGATGTACGAGCCCGGCGACCATGCGTATCTGCTTGATCCGCCCGGCGTTGGCCATTTCCTGAGCCGAATCAACACTGAGGGCCGGGTCAGCGGACCGGGGCTTTCTCGACATGCGCGCCATGCTCCGCAGCATACGGTTCCGCCGCCCCCGACAGAAACCGCCGGGCTATTTGCTCATAGTATACGCTCGTCGTATATTGCTTCCCGTGAGCGTTCCGCTGACCCTTCTCGGCCTGCTCGAGCGCCAGCCGAGCCACGGGTATGACCTCAAGCGCGACTACGACGCCTACTTCGCCCGGGGCAGGCCGCTGTCGTTCGGGCAGGTGTACGCGACCCTGGCCAGGCTGGCCCGCGACGGCAAGGCGGTCGCCGGGGCACCCGAGCCTGGCGACGGGCCCGAACGCAAGCGCTACGCCATCACACCGTCCGGGGCCGCCGACGTCGATGGGTGGCTGTCCCAGCCGACCGCGCCCGAGCCGCACCTCCAGCCCGAACTGTTCGCGAAGGTCGTCCTGGCGCTGATGCTCGGCCGCCCGGCCGACCGCTACCTCGACGCCCAGCGGGCCGCGCACGTCAGGCGGATGCGGGAGCTGACCCGGCTCAAGGAAGCCGGATCCCTGGTCGACACCATGCTCGCCGACTACGGGCTGTTCCACCTTCAGGCCGACCTCCGCTGGATCGACCTCACGTGGGCCAGGCTCAACGAACTCAGGGAAATGGTGGAACCCGATGAACACCTTCGCTGACCGCAACGGCGCCATCATCGAGGCCCGCGACGTCGCCAAGTCGTTCGGCCAGACGCAGGCCCTGCGCGGGGCCAGCGTGGCCGTCAGCCAGGGCGAGATCCTGGCCGTCATGGGCCCGAGCGGATCCGGCAAGTCCACCCTGCTGTACTGCCTGGCCGGGATCTTCCCGCCTGACTCCGGCGAGGTCTGGTTCGACGGCAAGCGCCTGGACACCCTCAATGAAGCCGAACGAACCCGGCTTCGCCGCACCACATTCGGGTTCGTGTTCCAGTTCGGGCAGCTCGTGCCCGAGCTCACGACGGCGGACAACATCGCGCTGCCGCTGGTGCTCAACCGGGTGGGCCGCAAGGCGGCGTACGCGCAGGCCGGGCAGTGGCTCGGCCGGCTGGGCCTGGGCGATAAGGCCGCCCGGCGTACCGGGGAGCTGTCCGGCGGCGAGGCGCAGCGGGTGGCCATCGCCCGGGCGCTTGCGATCACGCCGCGGGTGCTGTTCGCCGACGAGCCGACCGGGTCGCTGGACACCCTGAGCGGTGAGAAGGTGATGAGCCTGCTCACCGGCCTGGCCCGCGAGCGGGGGACCACGGTGGTGCTGGTCACCCACGACCCGGGGGTCGCCGCCTACGCCGACCGCGAGGTAATCGTGCGCGACGGCGTGGTGACGGCGGGCCTGGGGACGGCGCGCCCGTGATCGGGCTCGGCCTGCGGCTGGCCACCAACAGCGGCCGGGAGGCGCTGACCCGGCTGATCGTGACGACCGTGGCGGTCGCGGTCGGGGTGGCCCTGCTGCTCGCGGTGCTCGCCGAGTTCCACGCCTTCCAGGCCGATGCCAACCGGGTCTGCTGGGAGTGCACGCAGGGTGACGCGCTGCCGGGCACCCTGCCGTCTCGCGGCGAGGCGTGGAACTACAGCGTGGACTACTACCAGGGACAGACCATCGAGCGGCTGGACCTGGCCGCCCACGGGCCTGGGGCGCCGGTGCCGCCGGGGCTATCAAGGCTTCCCGGGCCCGGCCAGTACCTGGCCTCCCCGGCGCTGGCGCACCTCATCGCGACCGTGCCGCGTGACGAGCTCGGCGATCGGTTCCCCGGCACGATGGTCGGCACGATCGGCGACGCGGCGCTCACCGGCCCGGCCGAGCTGGTGGTGTACGTCGGGTACGCCCCGTCCGCGCTGGCGCGGGTGCCCGGCACCCAGTGGGTGACCGCGATCGGGAACAGTAAGCCGCCCCAGGTGTTCACCCCGTACTTCCGGTACGCGTTCGGGGTGGGCGTGCTCGCCGTCCTGTTCCCGGTGCTGATCCTGATCAGCACCGCCACCCGCCTCGCCGCGGCCCGCCGTGAGGAACGGTACGCCGCGCTGCGGCTGGTCGGGGCCACGCCGCGCGACGTCAGCGTCCTCGCCTCGGTCGACTCGGTGACGAGCGCGCTGCTCGGCGCGGTCGTCGGTATCGGCGTGTTCCTGGCCATCCGGCCCTCGCTGGCGGACGCGGTGCTGACCGGGACGCGCTACTTCGCCAGCACGGTCACGCCCACCGTCTGGGGCTACGTGGCGCTGCTGGTCGCGGTGCCGCTGGCGTCGGCGGCCGCTTCGCTGCTGGCGCTGGGCCGGGTGCGGATTTCCCCGCTCGGCGTGAGCCGGAGGACGACTCCGCCGCGACCGTCGCCGTGGCGGCTGGCGCCGCTGATCGTCGGGGTCATCCTGTTCGTCGCCGGCGCACTGGCCACCAATCACGACTCGATCGGAGTCGAATCGTATCCGGGGCTGATCATCGTCATGATTGGCCTGGTCATCGCCGGGCCGTGGCTGACCACCTCGCTCGCGCGGTGGTGCAGCCGGACGCTGGGCGGCAGTGCTTCCGGGCTGCTCGCCTCCCGGCGGCTGGCCGACGACCCGCGGGCGGCCTTCCGCGCCGTGCGCGGGCTGGTGCTCGCGGTGTTCATCGGCACGATCGTCGGCGCACTCGTGCCGCTGCTTGACTCGCTGATCGCCACGCCCAACTCGGCTGCGCTGAGCAACGTGCTGCTCGACACGTTCTTCTTGATCGAGCCGCCCACCCTTCCCCCGGCGGGCATCTCGGGGATCACGCCCGCGGGACTCACCCCGCAGGCCGGAGCCACCCTGGTACGCGGCCTGCAACGCCTCGGCGGTACCACGGTCTACCCGCTGTACACCTTGCCCGGGGCCGGTCCCGCCTATCAGGGCACCTACATCGGCGTGGTGAGCTGCTCGGCCCTGCGCCAACTGGCCGTGCTCGGGCAGTGCGCGCCGGGCGCCCGGGCCGTCCAAGTCCAGGACAACTCCCTGATCCTCAGCGACAACCCGCACGACAGCACGGCGGCGTTCGTTTCCGCCGCCAACCCGCCTTACACCGGAGCCCTGTCCTCGCTGCCGCTCCAGGCGGTACTGGTGCGGGTGGACAGCGCGAGCACCCTGGAGCGGGTCCGGACCTACCTGGCGATTCACGCGCCGCCGCAGGTATCGTCCGGCCCGGGTGCGGCGGCGACCCCGCCGCGGACGTTCGGCGAGGCGGTCGCGATCAGGTCCGGACGCGCCGAGGTGATGCAGCGGCTGGTGTACTTCACGGTAACGCTGACCATCTTGGTGGCCGGCTGCAGCCTGGCGGTGTCGATCGGCGGCGGCCTGGTCGACAGGAAACGCCCGTTCACCCTGCTGCGCGTCAGCGGCACGCCGCTGGGCACGCTGTACCGCGTGGTGCTCCTGGAAGCGGTGCTGCCGCTGGTCGGCGGCGCGGTCGCGGCCGGCGTGCTCGCCTACGGCATGTCGGTCCTGGCGGTCCTGCGCGTCGCGCCGGCCGGCACGCCGGTACCGCCCCTGGCGGGCACGTACTACGCCACCCTGGGCGCGGGCCTGGTCCTGGCCCTGGCGGTCATCGCCATCACGCTGCCGCTGCTCGGCCGCATGACCACCCCAGCCAGCGCGCGTTTCGAGTAGCCCCGGTCGGCAGGCCCGCACCCGCGTGTCGTTTCGATTAGCGGGTTCCCGCGCGGGACACTGAATGCAACACTTCGTACGGCTTTGCGTGAGCCGGGAGGCCGATAGGTCTCGCATCAGGCGGAGGTGGGCGATGGAGGCTGGCCGACTGAGCCGCCGGGAGATGCTCCAGCGCGGCGGGGTCGCCGCCCTGGGCGGTCTGAGCGTGGCGGGCCTTGGCCGGTACGCCTGGCCGCGGTCCGCGTCGGCCGCCACGCAGGCCTCCTCCTCCAGCCCGGGCGACGTCCTGCACTTCGTGAGCCGCCCCGACCTCAGCCCGCCGCACCTCACCGTTGCGCACCACGGCGGCCCGGGTCCCGCGGACCCGCCCTACTTCATCCTGGCCCCGGCGGGTTACCCCCGCACCGGACCCGGCGTGCCGGGCCTGATGATCCTGGCCCGCGACGGCCAGATCGTGTGGTATTCGCCCAACACGGGCTTCCCGGCCAGCGCCGGCCTGGCCAGGGTGGACCTCCAGGTCCAGTCGTACCGGGGGAAGCCCGTGCTCACCTGGTGGGAAGGCCGCGTGCTCGCGGGCTACGGTCACGGCACGGCGGTGATCGCCGACAGCACCTACCGGACCGTCGCTACCGTCAACGCCGGTCACGGGCTCTCGGCCGACCTGCACGAGTTCGTCATCACCCCGCAGGACACCGCGCTGATCACCGCCTACCGGCCGATGCCGGCCAACCTGTCCGCGCTGGGCGGCCCGGCCCGGGGAACGGTGCTGTCGGGCACCGTCCAGGAGATCGACATCGCGACCGGGCAGGTGCTCTTCCAATGGGACAGCCTGCTCCACGTGCCGGTCACCGACACGTACCAGGCGCTCTCCGGCGGCACCACGGCGTCCCCGTTCGACTACTTCCACATCAACTCGATCGCGGTCGCCCCCGATGGCGACCTGCTGGTCTCGGCGCGCAACACCTGCACCGTCTACAAGGTGTCCCGGCCGGGCGGTGACGTGGTGTGGCGGCTCGGCGGGAAGCGGTCCAGCTTCCGGATGGGGCGTGGCGCCACCTTCTGGTGGCAGCACCACGCCCGCCCGCACGGCGCGACCGTGGTGTCCATCTTCGACGACGGCGCGTCGCCCGCGAAGGAGGCGCAGTCCCGCGCCATCCTGCTCGGCCTGGACACCGTCGCCATGCACGCGAGCCTGCAGGCGAGCTACACCCACCCGCGGCCGCTGCTCGCCGCGAACCAGGGCAGTATGCAGGTGCTGGCCGACGGCCGGGTGCTCGTCGGCTGGGGCAACCTGCCGTATTTCTCGGAATTCGAGCAGGACGGGGCGCTGATCACGGACGGCTCGTTCCCGCCCGGCGACCAGTCGTACCGGGCCTTCACCTCGGCCTGGACCGGCTACCCCACGGCAAACCCGGCGGTCGCCGCGCGGATCGAAGGGTTCGGCGCGGTCGTCTACGCGAGCTGGAACGGGGCGACCGAAGTGGCCAGCTGGACGGTGCTCGCGGGCGGCGCGGCGAGCGCGCTGGCCAAAGTCGGCTCGCAGCCGCGCCGCGGCTTCGAGACGGCGATCACGGTGGACGCCAACGGCCCCTACTTCGCGGTGACCGCCCACGACGCGCACGACCGCGTGCTCGGCCGCTCGGACACGGTCCGAGGTACGAACTGACGTTGCCGCCTAAGCGCTTACCGTATCGTTGCGGTGCTCGATCGCCTGCGCGTAGAGCCGGCCGGCCCGGTAGGAGGAGCGTACAAGCGGCCCGGACATGACCCCCGCGAACCCCAGGGCCAGCGCCTCCTCGCGGAGTTCGACGAATTCCTCCGGCTTGACCCAGCGCTCCACGCGATGGTGCCGCGGCGTCGGGCGCAGGTACTGGGTGATGGTGAGCAGCTCGCACCCGACGCGCCGCAGGTCCGCCATGGCCTCGGTGATCTCCGGCCGTTCCTCGCCCAGTCCCAGGATCAGGTTGGACTTCGTGACCAGCCCCGCCTCGCGCGCGGCGCGCAGCACGTCGAGCGAGCGGTCGTACCTGAACCCCGGCCTGATGCGCCGGAAGATGCGCGGCACGGTTTCGATGTTGTGCGCCAGGACCTCCGGCCGGGCGCTGAACACCTCGGCGAGCCGTGCCGGTTCCGCGTTGAAGTCGGGTATGAGCAGCTCAACGCCGCACCCGGGCACGGCGGCGCGGATCTCGCGGCAGACTTGCGCGTACAGCCAGGCGCCGCCGTCGGCCAGGTCGTCGCGCGCGACGCCGGTCACCGTCGCGTACTTCAGGCCCATCGCGGCGACGGACTCGGCGACCCGCCTCGGTTCCCCTTCGTCGAGCGGCGCGGGCTTGCCGGTGTCGATCTGGCAGAAGTCGCACCGCCGGGTGCACACCTCGCCGCCGATGAGGAACGTGGCCTCGCGGTCTTCCCAGCACTCGTAGATGTTCGGGCAGCCCGCCTCCTCGCAGACCGTGTGCAGGCCCTCGCTGCGGACCAGGGTCTTCAGCTCGGTGTACGACGGCCCGGTGCGCAGTCGGGTCTTGATCCACGGCGGCTTGCGCTCGATCGGGACCTGGCTGTTGCGGGCCTCGAGGCGCAGCATGCGCCGGCCCTCCGGTGCGAGTACCACCCCTCCAGGGTATGGTGCTGGCGGTCGAGACTGATAAGGGGGAAGTCCGCATGATCCTGAGCACGATGAACGACCTGCCCGGGTACGAGGTCACCGAGGTGATCGGCGAGGTGTTCGGCATCACCGTCCGGTCGAGGAACGTCGGTTCACAGCTCGGCGCCGGGTTCAAGTCGCTCGTCGGGGGCGAGCTGAAGGGCATGACCAAGCTCCTGTCGGCGAGCCGGACCGAGGCGCAGGACCGCCTGATCGAGGCTGGCCAGGCGAAGGGCGCCGACGCGATCCTCGCGATGCGGTTCGACGTGAACGAACTACAGGGCATCGGCCAGGAGATCTGCGCGTACGGCACCGCGGTCAAGACCCGCCTTATCAGCTGACGCCGGTTTCATAACCAATGGTTGTGGCTTCCTACCCGGACTTCCGGGCCCGGTGTGGCCAATGATGGCGGCGAGGCCGGAGGGATGGAGATGCAGTCAAGCGGGGAGATCGAGGTCCCCGGAAACAGCCGACTCCTAGGCGAGGACGGCAACCTCACCGCTGAGGGCAGCCAGGTCGTCGAGCTGGCGCCAGGAGCTGTACCCGAGCGTCTGGGCTAGGTGGTGCCGCACGGCCGGGGTGACGTCGGCGACGGTGATGGGGCGCCCGGCCTCGGCCGACAGCGTGGTCACGCCCGCGTCCCTGATGCCGCACGGCACGATCCGGTCATACCAGGACAGATCGCAGTCGCAGTTCAGCGCGAAGCCGTGCATGGTGACGCCCTTGGCCACCCGGGCGCCTATCGCGCCGACCTTCCGGTCGGGCCACCCGCGGCCGCCGTTGTCACCTTTGACCCATGCGCCGCTCCGGCCCGCGACCTGCTGCGTGGTGACCCCGAAGTCCGCGCACGTCCGGATCATGGCCTCCTCAAGCGCCCGCACGTACGCGACTACGTCCAGCGGCTCGCGCAGCTTGATGATCGGGTAACCGGTGAGCTGCCCGGGCCCGTGCCAGGTGATCTTGCCGCCGCGGTCCACGTCGATGACCGGCGCGCCCGGGTCGCCGAACGGCCGGTCCGATGCCGCCGTCCGCTTGCCCGCCGTGTATACGGGCTCGTGCTCAAGCAGCAGGCAGCTGTCGGGAACCTCGTCGGCGACCCGCCGGGCGTGAACGCGCCGCTGCAGCTCCCACCCCTCGACGTACCCGACCAGCGAAGTGCCGAAGGCAAAGTACCCAAGCTCGCTCACTTCCCCAGCTTACGCGCGGCCATGCCGTCCCGATGCCGGTCCGTCCAGCGGCTCGTCCCGCGGCGCAACCGGCCCCGGGCGCATCAGCCCCCAGCTCACCCCCAGCCCGTTCCCAGGCCCGCCCAGCGACCGGGCGCAGAATGATTACGTGATCGATGACGCCCAGCTACGCCAGATGAGTCAAGACGAACGCCGGGAGCTGGCCCGCTCCCTGGCCGCCATCGACTTGCCGTACTCGGTGATCGACCCGCGGGTCCGGCGCCGCAGGCAGTTCGGCTTGATGCTGATGGCAGCGTGCTGTATCGGGCTGGCGGGCTGGATCGCGTTCCTCATCCTGACCCTGCCCGCCCACTTCACCTCCCATGACTGGCGGGTCGTCTGGGTCGGGCTGGACATCGCCGAGATGCTCGGGTTCGCCGCGACGGCCTGGGCGGCCTGGCATCAGCGCCAGATCGTCATCTTCTGCATGATCACTACGGGAACCCTGCTGGTCTGCGACGCGTGGTTCGACATGGCGCTCGATTACGGTTCGAGCGGCTTCACGGCGAGCGTGCTCAGCGCGGTGCTTGCCGAGTTCCCGCTCGCGTTCATCATGTTCGCCGCCGCCAGGCGGCTGGTCCGGGTCACCGTCCAGACCCTGATGCAGCTGGCCGGGATCACCGGCCCGGTCCCGCCGTTGTGGCGGGTGCCGCTCCTCGCCGCCGGCCTCGAGGAGGCTCTTCCCGCCCTGCTGCGGCAGGGGCCAACGCCCGAAGTGTCACGCCAGCAGGGCCTGCCGCGTCCCAGAGGGCACGAGGACGGAAGGAGTAACCATGCGAGTCTTCGTCGCGGGGGGGACCGGAGTGATCGGCAAGTTCCTGGTGCCAGGCCTGATCGCCGCTGGCCACGAGGTCACGGCTAGCACGCGCTCGCCGGCCAAGACCGGCCAGCTGGCCGGGGCGGGCGCGACGCCCGTCGTCGTCGACGGCCTGGACCGCGCCGCGGTGCTCGAGGCGGTCAAAGCCTGCGAACCCGATGTGATCGTGCACCAGATGACCGCGCTGACAAACCTGCGCAGCTTCCGGAACTTCGACAAGGAGTTCGCGGTCACCAACGAGCTGCGCACCAGGGGCACCGACTACCTGCTCGAGGCGGCCAGCGCGGCCGGGACCCGCCGCTTCATCGCGCAGAGCTTCGTCGGCTGGACCAACATCAAGCAGGGAAGCCTGGTCAAGGCGGAAGAAGACCCGCTCGACCCGCACCCGCCCGCCTCGACGACCCAGACCATGGCGGCGATCAGGCACGTCGAGGAGACCGTGCCCAGACAGGCGCCGGAGGGCATCGTGCTGCGCTACGGCATCCTCTACGGTCACGGCGCCTCCGACGCCATGCTTGAAGCGGTACGGAAGCGCCAGGTGCCGCTCGTCGGCGCGGGCGCGGGCCTATGGTCGTTCACCGAGGTCAGCGACGCGGCCGCCGCCACCGTGGCCGCCGTCACCTGCGGTGCGCCCGGCCTCTACAACGTCGTGGACGACGATCCAGCCGCGGTCGCGCAATGGCTGCCCTGCCTGGCCTCCTGCCTCGGCGCGAAGCCGCCCAGGCACGCTCCGGTCTGGCTGGGACGCCTGCTCGGCGGCGAGCTTGTCGTCTCCCTGATGACGCAGGCCCGCGGAGCCTCGAACGCGAAGGCCAGGCGCGAGTTCGGCTGGACCCCGGCGTACCCGAGCTGGCGGGACGGTTTCCCGGCCTGGGCTGAGGCATTCAAGACGGGGGAGGCCGCTCATGACCACGCCGCCTGAGACCACGCAGGACGAAGACCTCTACGCGGAGCTCAAGCCGCTGATGTTCTCGATCGCGTACCGGATGACCGGCAGCATCGGCGACGCCGAGGACATCGTGCAGGAGGCCTTCCTGCGGCTGACGCGCCTGCTCCGCGAGGGCGCCAGCATCACCTCGCCCAAGGCGTACCTCGCCACGGCGACCACCCGGCTGGCGATCAGCCACCTGCGCTCCGCGCGGGTGCGCCGGGAATCCTACGTGGGCGCCTGGCTGCCCGAGCCGCTCGTCGCGGGCTCAGGGCACGCCGGGCCAGACCCGGCGGAGCACGCGGAGATGTCCGATTCCCTGTCCATGGCCTTCCTCGTCCTGCTGGAGAGCCTGACGCCGACCGAGCGCGCCGTCTTCCTGCTGCACGAGGTGTTCGGTTACGACTACAAGGAGATCGCCGAGATCATCGGCAAGTCCGAGCCGAACTGCCGGCAGATCTTCGCCCGCGCCAGGCACCACGTGGACGAGGGCAAGCCGCGCTTCGAAGCCTCCCGCGAGCAGCGCGAGGAGGTAGCCCGCCGATTCTTCACCGCCACCGAAGGCGGCGACCTGAACGCGCTGCTCGAGTTGCTCGCGCCCGACGTGATCGTGATAGGCGACGGCGGCGGCAAGGGCCAGGCCATGCGCACGCCGGCGGCTGGTCGCGACCGGGGCGCCCGGTTCCTCCTCGGGCTGTTCCGCAGGTTCAGCTCAGCCGGCGCCCGAGGCGAGCTGGCCTGGGTCAACGGCCAGCCCGGCGCGGTGGCCTACGACGCCCAGGACCGGGTGGTCGCCGTCGTGGCCCTCGACATCGCCGACGGGATGGTGCAGGCCGTCCGCTCCGTCGTGAACCCCGACAAGCTCCGTCACCTCGGCCCCGTCTCCGACCTAGCCCTGCGCCACGAACGCGACTTACCCTGTCGGCCATGGCCACCGACTTCACCGAGGAGACCGCCGCCGACGCGGTCGTGGACAGCTTCGCCGACACGCAGGACCCGCGGCTGCGCGAACTGCTGGACAGCCTGGTCCGGCACCTGCACGCGTTCGTCAGGGACACCGAGCCCACGATCGGGGAGTGGCAGCGGGCCATCGAGTTCCTCACCGCGACCGGCCAGAAATGCGACGACGAGCGGCAGGAATTCATCCTGCTCTCCGACGTCCTGGGCATTTCCATGCTGGTGGAGACCATCAACAACAGGAAGACCGGGGGGGCCACCGAGTCCACCGTGCTCGGCCCGTTCCACGTGGTGGCCTCACCGCGCCGCGAACTCGGCGACACCATCGATCTCGTCGGCAGCGGCACGCCCTGCGTGGTGGAAGGCCGGGTGCTCTCGGCCGACGGCACCCCGCTGCCCGGAGCCAAGCTCGACGTCTGGCAGGCCAGCGACCAGGGCTTCTACGACGTGCAGCAGCCGGACGTGCAGCCGCGCGGCAACGGCCGCGGCCTGTTCACCGCCGACCAGGACGGCGCCTTCTGGTTCCGCACCGTGGTGCCGTGCCATTACCCGATCCCGACCGACGGACCGGTCGGTACGCTGCTGCACGCGACGAAACGGCACGGCTACCGGCCGGCGCACATCCATTTCATCGTGGCCGCCCCCGGCCATCACGAACTGACCACGCACATCTTCGTGGCGGGCAGCCAGTACATCGAATCGGACACGGTCTTCGCCGTGAAGAAGAGCCTGATCACCGAGTTCACGCCCGTCGACGACCCGGAGCAGGCAGCTAAGTACGGGCTCACCGGGCCGTTCCGTAAAGCGAACTTCGACATCATCCTGCAGCCGGAGACCTAAGTCAGGGAACGTTCCACACATAGCAGGTGCCCAGTCGATGGCAGCGCCACCAGCCTGCCGCAACCCGGCCAATTTGTCGGCTCAGCACGATTGGCCCGCGTCTGCCCGGGTAGCCGCGACAGCCTAGACGTCCGCGCGCAGGGTGCGACGCGGTAAGGAGTTGCATGCTTCAAGCCGTGTTGCTCACTGCGATCGTGGCCGCGCCGCTGGGGTCGGCGGCCCTGTTCCTGCCTACTCGCCGGCATGCCCGTGGCGCCGGAACCTGGCCGGCGGTACGGCGGTTCGCGCTGGCGGTGATCGGCACGGCCGTACTGGCCGCGGCCGTGGCCGCCATCCTGCGGGCCATCGGGGCATCTCGGCACAACCTGGTGGCCGGGGTCGCGGGGCTGGTGTTCGCGAGCCTGATCTGGCTGCCGGTGACCAGGCGGTGGTCGGCCCGCGCCCACATCTGCTGGGCCTCCAGCGTGTTCCTGTTCGTGGTGTTCCTGGTTTACGCGCTCGAGTGGACCTTCGACAGTCACCTGGGGCCCGCCAGCACGGCGGGCGGTCTCCTGCTCTGGGTCCTCGAGGTCTTCGCCGCGCTGCTGTGCTGCGCGTATCTGTGGGAAATCTGCAACGCGCTCGGCACCGAACACTGGCGGCGCCGGATCACCCGGACGACCAGGCTGGCCGTGCCGGACCGCGATCTGCCCATGGTCAGCCTGCACGTCCCCGCGCACAATGAGCCGCCGGACATGGTCATCGAGACGCTGCGCTCGCTGCTCCGCCTCGACTATCCCCGCTACGAGATCATCCTGATCGACGACAACACCGATGACGAGACGCTGTGGCGGCCGGTGGAGGCCTGGTGCCTGCGTCATGGGGTCAAGTTCGCGCACCTGGAGAACTGGCCGGGCTACAAGTCGGGCGCGCTGAACTACGCCCTGCGCCGGCTAACCTCCCCCGAGGCCGAGGTCATCGGCGTCATCGATTCGGACTACCAGGTCGAGCCCGGCTTCCTGCGCCACTGCGCCGCGGCGTTCGCCGATCCCTGGATCGGCTTCGTCCAGTCGCCGCAGGACTACCGGGATTGGGACCAGGCGCGCTATTACCGGCGGCTGTATTACTCCTACAAGTACTTCTTCGCCGTCTCGCAGCCCTCGCGCAACGAGTACGACGGGGCCATCTTCGCCGGCACGATGGGGCTGATCAGGCGGGTCGTGCTCGACGAGCTCGGTGGCTGGGACGAGTGGTGCATCACCGAGGATGCCGAGCTGTCGCTTCGGCTGCTGCGGGCCGGCTGGCAAGGCCTGCACGTCGACCAGCCGTTCGGCCGCGGGATCATGCCGCTGACGTTCGAGGCGCTCAAGGGCCAGCGCTACCGGTGGTGCTTCGGCGGCATCCAGCTCTTCCGCATGCACTGGCGCTCGATGCTGCCCGGCCGGCAGACTCCGCAGAACCATATGAACATGGGTCAACGCTGGGCCTACCTGGCCGGCGCGGCGCAGTGGTACGGCGACCTGCTGAGCCTGCTCTTCTTCATCTTCCTGCTGGCCGGCGCGGCCAACCTGGCCACCGGCGGCGGTCAGTTGTTCCGCAAGCTGACCGTGTTCCTGGTCTCCGCCATCCCGGTGATGGTGCTCCTCGGGCTGGTCCGCGCGATTTCCCTGCTGCGCCGGGGCACCGGGGCCAGCTGGCGCGACGCGCTCGGCGCGTTCTTCATCTGGCAGTCCACCTCGCTCGTGGTGGCGCGCGCGTCGGTGCTCGGCCTGTTCGCCAAGAAGGCCGCGTTCCTGCGCACGCCGAAGACCAGCGAGCGGACTAGGTGGTGGGAGGCGCTCCGGGCCAACTGGGCGGAGTCCACGCTCGCGTTGTTCGGCTTCGCGGGCATCGCGGGCGCGCTGACCAGGGCCACCCAGCTGAGCGGTCCGCTGCTGGCGGCTTTGCTCCTGGTCCCGACGCTCGGCTGGGCCGCGGCCCCCGTCAACAGCTGGGCCGCCCGCCGCGCGGCGCTGCCGGCCTCGCTGCGTTCACGGCGAGCCACCGAGTCCAGCCGGGACCGGCGCTCGTTCGCGGCCGGGATGGCGACCGGGGGAGCGGTCGCCGTACTCGGCGTCGCGATCGCGGCCCTCGCCTTGCTGTTCACTGGCCACACGGTGCAGACCCCGAACCTGGTCGGCCCGGCTCAGGGCGCGTCGGCTCCCGCCAGCCCGTCCCACTCGCCGTCAAGCTCCCCGTCTGCCACCGTCAGCCCCACGTCATCGCCGTCTGCCTCGCCGACCGCGAGCCCCACGCCGACCTCCACACCCACGCCGACTCCAACCCCGACGGCTACGGGGAGCTCATCCGGCTCGCCCGCCGCCGCCGCGACCTCCAACCCGTGACTCAGCGCACGCCCCACACGTAGATGCTCCCGTCACCGTCGGCTATCGCCACCTTCTTGCCGTCAGGACTGAACGCGACGCCATCGACACCGAACAGGCCCGGGCCGGTGAGCGTGGCGCCTGAAGTATCCTGGCACAGGGCAGCCACGTCTGCCTGATCCGAGCTACACCGGCCCGGCGCTGGTGATGGTGCCTGAGGACAAGAGCGGCACAGCCCTCACGTGGGTCTTCCCCTCCATCGTGATCTCTTCATGGCGGTGGCCGGGCGCCGGGACGCGGCCACCGGAGCAGGGACACGATGTCGCACGACAAGATCAGGGCAGCAGCCCGCAAGCGCATGGCCGAAACCGGCGAGTCGTACGCCACCGCACGGCGCGAGGCCATCAGGGATTACCAGCAGGCCGAAGCCGGACCCGGAGTCGGCTCGTCCTCCGACGCCAGATGGTTCGCCCTCGACTACAGCGATATGGGCCCGGTCTCCCGGTGGGAGGACACGCGGCGCGGCGGGGGCCCGGGGCGCGGGGGAGTGGTGCTCGACTCCACCATGCTGAGGGTTCTGGTGCCCGGCTTCCGCCTGGACATCCCGCGGACATCGCTGCGGTCGGCCAGCCGCTCCGCGCGGGAGACCCGCGGGACCATCGGGGTCCACGGCAGCCGCGGGCGCTGGCTCGTGAACGGCTCGCACAACGGCCTGGTCGAGCTCGTCATCGAGCCGCCGTCCTACACCCCCAGGCAAGGCACCACGCTATTCCTCAAGATGAAGGTCAGTTCGCTGACCCTCAGCCTGGCCGACCCCGACGGCTTCGTCGCCGCGGTCGAAGGCAAGTAAGCGGAACCGGCTCACTTATCGGTATGGGTCAGCCGACGCGCCCGGCGGTCGAGCCGGTTGGTAAGCCTCGGGTTCAGGCACTATTCATCCTGCGTTCCCCGCTTGCCACGGCGTCGCCCTGTCCATAGGCGGAGCAAAGGGCATGCGTAGCCGACCACGGGGTCTGGTGCGCTTGGCTGCGGTCGGCGTCAGCGAGCGGCGAGTTCGGCGGCCAGGGCCTCGCGCAGGGCGGGGTAGCGGAACTCATACCCTGCTTCGGCCAGGCGCTTGGGTATCACCCGGGCGCTGGTAAGCAGCTCGACGGAGGCCTCGCCGAGACCCAGCCGCAGGACCGGGGCCGGCACGCGCAGCCAGGGCAGGTCGGGGCGGTGGACGGCGGCCGAGAGCGCCGCGGTGAACTCGGCGTTCGTGACCGGCTCGGGCGCGGTGAGGTTGACCGGGCCGGTGATGTCCGTGCGGGACAGCAGGAAAAGGATCGCCCCGATCTCGTCTGACCGGGCGATCCAGCTCATGGCCTGCGTGCCCGACGCGAACCCCGGGGACAGGCCCAGCCGGGCGAGCGGGAGCAGCCTGGCCAGCAGCCCGCCGGCCGGGGTGAGGATCAGGCCGCTGCGCAGGTGCACGACGCGGATGCCCGCGTCGGCGGCCGGCCCGGTGGCCGCCTCCCAGTCGCGCACCAGCCGGGCCAGGAAGGCGGTCCCTGCCGGGGCCGACTCATCGACGTCGCGTCCGCCGGTGTCCCCGTACCAGCCGGTGGCCGAAGCCGAGATCAGCGTCGCGGGACGCGAGCCGGACCTGGCCAGCGCACCGGCCAGGGCGCGCGTCCCGAGCACCCGGCTGGCCCTGATCTCTGCCTTGTACCTGGCCGTCCAGCGGTGGTCGGCCACCCCCGCGCCGGCCAGGTGCACGCAAGCGTCCAGGCCTTCCAGCGCCTCAGGTTTCGGGCTGAGCCCGGCGTCGGCCGATTCGGGATCCCAGCGCACCTCGCCGGCAGACCGGGGCGCCCGGCGGACCAGCCTGATGACCTGGTGGCCCTGTGAGCGCAGGCCGGGCACCAGCGCACTGCCGATGAGTCCGGACGATCCGGTGACGGCGACCTTCATCCAGGCGGGTTCATGCTTACAACCCGAGCTCTGTCTCGAAGGCGCCCTCTTCCAGCCTGGCCCTGATCGTGTTCAGGAACCTGGCCGCGTCGGCGCCGTCGACGAGCCGGTGATCGTAGGTGAGCGCGAGGTACACCATCGACCGTACGGTGATCACCTCGCCGAGCGCCGCGTCCTCGACCACCACGGGACGCTTGACCACGGTACCCGTGCCGAGGATGGCGACCTGGGGCTGGTTGATGATAGGCGTATCGAACAGGGCGCCGCGGCTGCCCGTGTTGGTCAGCGTGAACGTGCCGCCCGCCAGCTCATCGGGGCCGACATGCCCGGATCGCGTGCGCTGGGCCAGGTCACTGATCTTGCGGGCGAGCCCGCCGATGTTCAGGTCACCCGCGTTATGGATGACCGGCACCATCAGGCCGCGTTCGGTGTCCACCGCCACCCCGAGATGCTCGGCGTCGTGGTAAGTGACCTGGTCCCCGTTGATCACGGCGTTGAGCTTCGGGTGCACCTTCAGCGCCTCGACGGTGGCGAGCGCGAAGAAGGGCAGGAAGGTGAGCTTGACGCCTTCCCTGGCCTCGAAGTCGCCCCTGGCCCGCTCGCGCAGCCTGGCGATCGCCGTCACGTCGGCTTCCACCACCGTGGTGAGCTGCGCGGAGACGCGCAGCGACTCGACCATGCGCTGCGCTATCACCTGGCGGGGCCTGGACATCTTCTGGGTGGTGCCGCGCAGCGAGGACGGCGCGATCGCGGGGCGCACCGCAGCGATCAGCGGCGCCGGCTGCGCCTCTTCCGCGGTCGGGAGCCTGGGCGCCTGCTGGGGTACCGTGATCCCCGGCGGCTGCGGCGCTGGCGCGACCTCGGCGGGTGCCTGGGACGGCGGCGGGGCCGCCTGCGGCTGGGACCCGCGCTGGACCCGGGCGGCCTCGATGACGTCCTGCTTGCGGATGCGGCCGCCGACCCCGGTACCGGTAACGGACTCCAGGTTCACCGCGTGCTCGGCCGCGAGCTTACGGACCAGGGGAGTGACGTAGGGTGCGTCGCCGCCAGGCAGCGGCGGGGGCGCCGGGTACTCCTCCTCCGGCTCGGGCTCGCTCGGAACCTGGGCCTCGGCGGGGGCCTGGGCCTCGGCGGTGGCCTGGGCCTCGGCGGGGGCCTGGGCCTCGGCGGGGGCCTGGGCCTCGGCGGGCGGCGCGTAGGCCGGCGCCTGGGCGGCGGCTGGCTCGGCAGCTGCCGCCGACTCCGTGGTTGGCACCGTCTCTGCGGTTGGCGCTGCGTAAGGCTGCGTCGGCGTCTCGGGTGCCCACGCGGCAGGTGCCTGCGTGTACGCCGGCGGCGCGTAATCGGGCGGCGGGGAATACGCGGGCGGCGGGGAATAAGCGGGCGCCTGCGGGGCGGCGTAGCTTGTCGGTGAGCCAGCGCCGTCGGAGTCGGCGGCGGGCGCGGCTTCCGGGGCACCAGCGCTCGGGGCCGGGGCTGCGGCCGGTGCCGAATCGTCGGCCTCCTCGATCACCGCAAGCTGCGCGCCCACCGCGACCGTCTCGTCCTCGTCGACCGCAATACCGCGCAGGATCCCCGACGCGGGCGAAGGGATCTCGGTGTCCACCTTGTCTGTCGACACCTCGAGGAGCGGTTCGTCCACCTCGACGCGCTCGCCTTCCTTCTTCAGCCAGCGCGTGACGGTGCCCTCGGTGACGCTCTCGCCGAGCTGCGGCATGGATACGGAGACCGACATTTTCGTGAACTCCTTGGGTGGGAGCGGGGAGCAAGTTACGCGTGGAAGTGCAAGGGCTTGCCGGCCAGCGCGAGGGCCGCCTCGCCGATGATCTCGGACTGGGTCGGGTGCGGGTGGATCAGCTTGGCCACATCCGAGGGCTCGGCGTCCCAGTTGTAGATCAGCTGGCCTTCCGCGATGAGCTCGCCCACCCTGCTGCCGACCAGGTGGATGCCGAGCACGCGGCCGGGCCCGGAGTCGTCGGGGCCGTACTCGGCGATGACCTTGGCCGCTCCCTGGGTCTGCAGGATGACGCTCTTGCCGTTGCCGCCCAGCGGGTAGTTGAGCTCGACGGTGGTGAGGCCGCGCTCGGCGACCTGCGCCGAGGTCAGGCCGACCGAGGCCACCTCGGGGTCGCTGTAGGTGATCCGGGGCACGCCGTCGTAGTCGATCGGGGTGACCTCGAGCCCGCCGATCCGCTCCGCGACCATGATGCCCTCGGCGAACCCGACGTGCGCGAGCTGCGGGTGCCCGCCACGTCCCGGGATGGTGACAAGGTCGCCGACCGCGGAGATCGTCGCCACGTTCGTGCGGCACAGCTCATCGACCACGACGTAGCCCCGGTCGAGCGCGACGCCGTTCTCTTCGTAGCCGAGGTTCGCCGACACCGGCCCGCGGCCGACCGCGACGAGCAGCAGCTCGGCTTCGAGGGTCTTGCCGCCGGCCAGCGTCACGGTAACCCCGGCCTCACTGGGCTTGACCGACTCGAACATGGCCTCGAGCTCGAAGCCGATGCCCCGGCGGCGGAACGCCCGCTGCAGGTGCTTCGCGCTTGCCTCGTCTTCCAGCGGCAGCAGCTGCGGCATCATCTCCACGATCGTCACGTCCGAGCCGAACGACCGCCACACGCTCGCGAACTCGACCCCGATGACGCCGCCGCCGAGGATGATCGCCGAGCCGGGGACCCGGTCGAGCCGCAGCGCGTCATCCGACGTGATGACCCGCGTGCCGTCGGTGTCCAGCCCGGGCAGGCTGCGCGGCACCGACCCGGTGGCCAGGACGACCTGGTCCGCCTCGTAGACCGCGTCGCCCACCCGCACCGACGTGGGCGAGATCAGCCGCCCGTCGCCGATGACGGTGTCGATCTTGCGGCTGGCGATCGTGGACTGAAGCCCCTTCCACAGCCGGTCGACCACCGACCCCTGGTAGGCGAGCACGCCGGACATCTCGACGCCGTCGAAGGTGGCCCGGATGCCGAACTTCGCGCTTTCCCTCGCCTGGTCCGCGATCTCCGCCGCGTGCAGCAGCGCCTTGGTCGGGATGCAGCCGCGATGCAGGCAGGTCCCCCCGACCTTGTCCTTCTCGATCAGCGCTACGCGCTTGCCTAGCTCGGCCGCGCGCAGCGCGCAGGCGTACCCGCCGCTGCCGCCGCCGAGGATGACGATGTCGTAGCTGGCGACGCCTTCTGCCACCCCTTGAGCCTCCTGCCTAACCGTCCTGGCCTCATCATTTCACTTTCCGTCGGGCTGGCCGGACCCGCCCGCAAACCTGCCGTCCGCCACGTCCAGCGCGATCTGCACCAGGGTCCTGACCGCCGCCCCGGTACCGCCCTTGGAGATGTACCCGTAGGCGCCGCCGTCATTGAAGGCCGGGCCCGCGATATCCAGATGGGCCCAAGGCACACCCTCCGGCACGAACTCGCGCAGGAAATGCCCGGCAACCAGCATGCCGCCCGCGCGGTCCTGGGCCACGTTGGCGATGTCCGCGATGCTCGAGTCGAGCCCCTTGCGGAGCTCGCCGGGCAGCGGCATCGGCCACATGGCCTCGCCCGCCCGCGCCGCCGACTCGGCGACCTGCGCGGCCAGCGCGTCGTCGGTCGCCATCACCCCGGCCGTCCGCTCGCCGAGGGCCACGACCTGCGCCCCCGTCAGGGTCGCGATGTCGATGAGCAGGCTGGGCGCGTCGGCTCCGGAGCGCGCCAGCGCGTCCGCGAGCACCAGGCGGCCCTCCGCGTCGGTGTTGAGCACCTCCACGGTCTTGCCGCCGTAGATGGTGATGACGTCGGACGGCCGCTGCGCCCCGCCTCCCGGCATGTTCTCGGCGATCGACATATAGCCGATCACGTTCACCGCCGGACCGAAGGCGGCGATGGCCTGCAGCGCGCCCAGGACCGCCGCGGCGCCGCTCATGTCGGCCTTCATCGTCTCCATTGCCTTGGGCGGCTTGAGCGACAACCCGCCGGAATCGAAGGTGATTCCCTTGCCCGCGAACACCACCGTGCGTTCGGCGCCCGGGTAGGTGTACTCAAGCCGGACCAGCCGCGGCGGGTGGGCGGAGCCCATGCCGACCGCCATGATGCCGCCGAATCCCTCCTTGGCGAGGTCGCTCTCGTCCAGGACCAGCACGCCCAGGCCGCTCGCGGCCGCTACCTGCTCGGCGGCCGCGGCCAGGTCCGCTGGGACGAGGTCGGCGGGCGCGGTGTTCACCAGGTCCCGGACCAGCGTCATCGCGTCGGCCAGGGTCCTGGCCCGGTCGGCGGCGGCGGCGTGGTCGGTGTGCACGATCAACTCGGTGTCAGCCGGCGGGTTCCCCGTCGTGCGGTACTTGCTGAAGGCGTAGCCGCCAAGCAGCGCACCCAGCGCCACCGCCTCGGCCTCGTCCGGCTGCTCGGCCGGCAGGCCGATCGCTATGCGCGCGGCCCGCCCGGACACCAGCTCGCGCGCGGCTGCTCCGGCCGCGCTGCGCAGCCGTTCCAGGTAGGCCCGGCGCTTGGCCGCGTCCTCACCGTCTCGAGGGCCTAGGCCGACGGCGGCGATGACCGGGGTCGCCAGGCGTCCCGCCGTAGGGATCTTCGTTAGCTCCTCGGGCTTGCCCGTGGCACCCAGCGCGGTCAGCGCGCCCATCACGTCGAACTCATCGATATCCGGGAAGGGAACTGGGCCGTCCGCGCCCTGGAATACCCCGATGACCAGGGCATCCGCATCGGTCGCAGTCAGCGCTGACTGGCTGGTAAGCAGTGTGACCGTCATCCTGCTGATCGTAGGGCATCGGCGAACGTCCCTCCGTACCGCGGCAGGAGCCGCCGACCGGGGAACAGATGCTTACGGTCCGATGCCCGGCAAGCGGTTCCAGCGCGCCGGGAACACGCTCCAAGCCATATTCGTATGCCAGGGACACCCGACCGCCAGGGAAGGCCGCCGTAAACAAAGGCGGCGGTCCTGCGGCCGTACTACCGGCTCAGCCACGTCGCGCAGGCGGCGAGCCTCACCGTGTTCCTGCTGGTCCGAACCTGATGGCGGGATCAGTTCCTGGTGCCGCCCGCCACCGCCCGTTCGGACTCTTGTTGTGCAGCAGCGATGGGCTCGGCCGGGAACAGGTGGCAGCCCGCCGGGTCCAGCCGAAGCCCGACGATCTCCCCCCTGGCGACCCGGAAGCCCGCGAAGACGCCGGTCAGCCGGGTGCTGCCGTCTAGGTCGATGGCGTGCTCGTAGCCGCGACCGCGGAACGCGACGTCGGAGACGCGACCGGACAGGTGATACTCGGCCGAGCCGTCCTGGATCAGCCGCACCCCGGTCGGGCGGATCATCATCAGCGCGGCGTCCCCGCTGACGGCCTCAAGCGGCGCACGGGCGCGGAACGTTCCGGTAGGGCCGTCAGGTAGGCCCGCGGAGAACTCGTTGATGGCGCCCCCGCCCAGCACCGGCTCGACGAGCAGCATCCCGTCCGGTTGATGCCCCCGGATCCGGACCGCTATCTCGCCCGCCAGCCCGGTGAACCGGGCCACGAACGGGGTGGCCGGCCGGGTGTAGATCTGCTCCGGGGTCGCCGCCTGGACCAGCCGGCCCTTCTCCAGGACGCCGACCTTGTCGGCCAGGGCGAACGCCTCGGCCTGGTCGTGCGTGATGTACACGGTGGTCGCCGCGGCCTCGCGGACCAGCGCGGAGATCTCGACGCGCATCCGCTCACGCAGGTCCGCGTCCAGGTTGGACAGCGGCTCATCGCACAGGATCAGGCCGGTATCGGCGATCAGCGCGCGGGCCAGCGCGACCCGCTGCTGCTCGCCGCCCGACAGCTCGTTCGGGTACCGCTCCGCGAGCGCGTGCAGCCCGACCCGGTCCAGCATCTCCAGCGCCCGGGACCGGCACTGCGGACGGGACAGGTTCCTGCGGCGCAGCGCGAAAGCCACGTTGTCCCGCGCGGACAGGTGCGGCCACAGCGCGTAGTCCTGGAACACCATGGACAGGTCGCGCTGGTCCGGCGGCACGTGCCTCCTGCCGTCCGCCACCACCTGCCTGCCGATGGTGATCCGTCCCGAGGAAACCCGCTCGATGCCGGCCAGGCAGCGCAGCATGGTCGTCTTACCCGAACCCGACGGGCCGAGCAGGACCAGGAAGGAGCCGGGTTCGACGTCAAGCGACACCTCGCGCAGGGCCACGTTGCCGCCCGGGTAGGTCTTGCCGAGGTTCTCGATCGTGATGGGGTCAGCCACGGACCGTCCCTCCGATCCGGCGCCATCCGGCCGGGGCCAGCAGGCGGTAACCGCCGAGGACCACGCCGACCGCCGCGAGCGCGAAGGCCACGGCGAGGACCGACTGGGCCATTCCCACGCCGAAATGGTAGGTGGACAGGTTGTCCTCGATGGCGATCGAGGCGGGCGGCGATCCCGGCTGGTACAGCAGCTGGGACAGCGGCAACTCGAGGAACACGCCGCAGAAGGTGAACAGCCAGGCCATGACGATGGGCCGGGACACCACGGGCAGCACCCCGCGGGCCCAGGCGGTGATCGCCCCCGCCCCGTGCGCGCGGGCGGCGTCCTTCAGCGAGGGCTGGAGCTGCGACACCGCCCCGACCAGGACCCGCGCGTTGGTCGGCAGGCTCGACGCGGTGTAGGCGATGATCAGCAGCCACACCGTCTGGTACAGGTTGACGCCGATCCTGGACATGACCGGCAGGTTGTAGGCGAAGATGTACCCCGCGCCGAACACCACGCCGGGCAGCGCGACGGAGGCCAGCAGCAGGAAGTCGAGCGCACCGGTCGCCTTCGTCCTGCGTTTGGACAGCAGCCGGGCGGCGATGAACCCGCCGATCACGGTGATGGTCGCGGTGACCATGCCGTACACGAGCGAGCGCTCAAGCGGGCTCAGCAATCCGCCGCCCGCGGCCGCGGCCAGGTTGGTCTGGGCGAACAGCGCGTGGTAGTTCGCCAGGGTCAGCGAGAACGAGCCGCCGTAGTCGGCGAGCAGCGAGCCGCTCACCGCCCCGAACCCGGGGACGCCGAGGGCGATCACGAAGAACAGCGCCACGCCCCCGGTGGCCAGGATCGCGCCCCAGCCGCGCAGCTCACGGCGGACGGCCTGGCGGGTCCGGCCGGAAAGGACCGCGTACGACCGGCCGCGCAGCGCCCTGGCCTGCAAGGCCAGCGGGATCGCCACCGCCGCGACGAGCAGCCAGGCCATGCCCGCGGCCAGCGGGAAGCTGGGCGGGAAGTTGCCGATCGCCGCGTACAGCTGGTAGGTGGCCAGGGGGAAGTTCGAGCTGTAGGCCAGCGTGGCGGCCACGCCGAAGTCGCTGATCGACTCGGCGAACCCGATGGCCAGCGCGGACCAGATGGCCGGAGCCAGGATCGGGATGATCAGCCGCATGGCCTGGAGCCGGCTCGCGCCGTGCACCCGGGCGGCGTCTTCGAACTCCTGCCCCAGCCCGGCCATCGCGGCGGAGATGGCCAGGTAACTGAACGGGACGCAGCGCAGGCCGAGCAGCAGCACGACGCCGAACGGCCCCATGATCAGGTGGGTGACCCACGGCCAGTCCAGCCCGAGCCGGTACATCACGCCGTCCGGCTGCACGATCCGCTCCCAGCCCAGGGCGGGCAGCCAGGACGGCAGGAGCAGCACCAGCCACATGGCACCGGGGACGAACCGCCGCCCGGGCAGGGTGGTGCGCGAGACGAGCCAGGCGACGGGGAAGCCGATGGCGATCCCCATCGCCGCGGCCGCGCTGCTGACCCACAGCGAGTTGGTGATTGCCACCGCGGTGGCGCCCGTGAGCGCCTGGTGCAGGTAAGTCAGGGTGAACCACTGGCTGCCCTGGCTGAACAGCCGCGGCGAGATCGCGAGCACCAGGAAGCACGCGCAGGGCAGGAGGATGAACGCGGCGAGCAGCAGCCAGAACAGCGGCATGCCAAACCGCGCCGTGGATCTCAGGAAGGTCGGCCGAGGGGGGAACGGGGGGGCGCGGAGCCCCCCCGTGCGCGGGGAGGTCCCCGGGGGCGTCGTCCCCCCGGGGACGGTCCTGCTGATCAACGGACGATGGTGCCGTCGAACCAGGTGTTGATGGTGGCCTCCTGCGGCCCCCAGGTGTAGGGGTTGATCGTCTGCGTGGTCGCGCTGGACAGCGGCGGCAGCGCGGGCAGCGGGTTGACGCCCTGGATGACCGGGTAATACAGCGAGTCGCCGGTCGGGTCACCGGTCTGCATGACGTGCTGGCCGGCGGGGGAGAGGACGAACTCGATGAACTTCTCCGCCTCGGCCTGCTCGGCGGCCGGCGCCTTGGCGTCGATGCCGATCGCGCTGGGCAGCAGGGTAACCGGGGGCAGGTAGGCGATGCCGATGTTCTTGTCGCCGAGCGCGGCCCCGATCGCCGCGGAACTCTGCACCAGCGCCAGGTTGATCTGCCCGCTGGTGAGCGCCTGCAGGGTCGGGCCGTTGGTCGGGTGGATGATCAGGCCGTTGGCCTTGAGCTTGCTGAAGTAGGACTCACCCTGGCTGACGCCGCCCAGGTAGTTCATCATCCCGGCGATGAACGGGAAGGTCGGGCCCGACTGGGACGGGTCGTTCATGCCGACCTGCCCCTTCCACTGCGGGAGCAGGAGCTGCGCCCAGGTGGTCGGCGGGTGCGGCACCTTGTTCTTGTTGTAGGCGAGCGCCGCCATCAGGGTGACGCCGGTCGGGACGTAGCTCTTGTCCGCCGGCAGCGACTGGGTGCCAAGGCTGTTCCACGCGACGCTGGGCTCGAAGCCCTTCATCAGCAGGCCCTGGGTGTCCAGGCCGGCGAACGCGGTCGCGCCGTCCACCCAGAGCAGGCCCCAGTGCGGGTTGTTCTTCGAGGCCTCGATCTGCGTGAGCAGCGGGCCGGTGGAGTTGTCGTCGAGGCTGACGGGAATGCCAGTGGCCGCAGTGAACGCCTTGGTCATGGCCGAGTCGTAGCCCTGGGCCGAATACACGACCAGCGTGACCTTGGCGGCCGTCGAGGCCGATGCCGAGGTCGAGCTAGACGCCGAGCTTGAGCTGCTGGAGCTTGAAGAGGAGCAGGCGGCCAGGGCCAGCAGGCACGCGCTCGCCAGCCCAGCCATCAGGCGCATGCCGATGCGCCGGTCGTTGCGAATCATGGATCAGAGTGTGGCCAGGCCGTTCGTACGCCAGTTGTCCAGTAGCTGACGTAAGGATGAAGCAACGGTCACAAGTTGGCCATGACGGCGGTTATTAGTGTAACCTAACAACGGTTGCAATCCTCATGAAACCTCAGGAGGAGGCGGCGGTGCGGGCGGTACGGGGGCAGTCGTCACCGGCTCTCGGCTTCCTCGGCGTAGACCCGGGCGGCGTAGGCCTCAAGCGATTGCATGCACGTCTCGAGGGCCTTCTCCGCCGCGCTCCGGCCCTCGGCGTCGAAGGCGTCGCGCTCCCGCACCTTGGCGAACCAGTTGCGCAGCTTGACCAGGTCGACCTCGTTCTCCTCGAGTTCGGCGTACGTGAAGTGGTTGTCCGTGTATTCCTTCTTGACCTGCTGGAGGAAGTCCTCGCAGCGGTCCACGATCTCCTCGTACTCGTCGTTCCTGGCCGCCTGGAACGCGTCATGGACGTCCGGCTCGCCGGCCAGCACCTCGCACGACAGCAGCACCGCCGTCCCGGACATGTCGAGGATCTCTCGCCTCAGCTTGCGCAGCGCGCGCTCGGTGGCCGGGCTTGCCGGCAGCGCGGCGGCCGAATTCTGCAGGTAGATGGCACCCAGGCTCTTGATGCGCCGCCATACCGTGGAACGGAGCCTGGTCGGCTCCGGCGGGACCCGGTATATAAGCAGGAGCCAGTTGGCGCTCGCCGCCTTGTCGGCAGTCGTATCGTTCACCCGAACATTGTCGCTGATCCAAGCAAGGCACCCGGCCTGGAGGAGGTCTCATGACGGCCGCGCTTCCCCTCGTCCTGACCGTCTTCGTGGCGTGCGCGGTGGAAGCCATCGAAGCCCTGACGATCGTGCTCGCCGCGGGCCTGACCCGCCAGTGGCGATCCACGTTCCAGGGCATGGCCGCCGCCCTGCTGGTGCTGGCCGCCGTCGTCGGCGTCCTCGGGCCGACCATCACGCTGCTCCCGCTCGCGACGCTGAGGCTAGTGGTCGGCGCCCTGCTGGCCATCTTCGGGCTGCAGTGGCTGCGCAAGGCCATCCTTCGCGCCACCGGGCACAAGGCCCTGCACGACGAGGCCAGCGCCTACCTGCGCGAGGTGGCCGCCGCGAAGGCCGCGCCCGTCTCGTCCCGGGGCCGGGTGAGCGACTGGTACGCGTTCACCCTGGCGTTCAAGGGGGTCCTGCTCGAGGGGCTCGAGGTCGTGTTCATCGTGATCACGTTCGGGGACAACCAGCGCGACCTCGGTGCCGCCGTCCTGGGCGCCGCGATCGCCGTGGTGGTCGTGACCGTCACCGGGATCGCGGTGCGGGCCCCGCTGGCCAAGGTGCCCGAGAACGCGATGAAGTTCGCCGTCGGGATCATGCTGACGTCGTTCGGCTCGTTCTGGGGCGCCGAGGGCGCCGGGGTCCGCTGGCCCGGCGGTGACGCCGCGCTGCTGGTGATCGTCCCCGTGGTGGCCGTGGTGGCGCTCGCCTATGTCGGGTGGCTGCGGCGCTACCGCGCCCCCGCCGGCCTCGGCCCGCCAGCCGCGACGCCGGTGCCGGAATCGGGCGGGGTGACGGGCTGATGCTGCGGGTCCTGAAGTCGTTCGGAGCCTTCTGGTACGACTTCGTGATCGGTGATGACTGGCAGGTCGCGGCGATCGTGGTGGTCGCGCTCGGCCTCACCGCGCTGCTCGCCCACGCGGCCCACGTGAGCGCCTGGTGGCTCGTCCCGCTGGCCGCCTTCGCCGCGCTGGCCTGGTCCCTCTACCGCGCGACCAGGCGGACGTAGCCGTAACGTTTCCCGGACGCTGCTTGTCTACAGTTGGACGTGTGAGTCCGGGGTCTATGTGGTCGCGGCGCGTCGCGCCGGCGCTGGCGGTCGCGCTCGGCGTGGTCATTCTCGGGCTCGGCGCGGCCTCCGTCGTGCTGGACCACCTCACTCACCAGCCAGGGACCGGCGGACCGGTGGCCGACGCGTTCGTCGGGGCGGCCGGCGTGGTGCCCGCGACCGCGGTGGGGACCTTGCTCGCCACCCGCAGGCCGCGCAATCCGATCGGGTGGCTGCTGCTGGCGATCATCATCGTGGAGGTCGCCCCCACCAGCCAGTACCTCATCCTGGACTACCGGATCCACCACGGGACCCTGCCGGCCGGCTGGGTCGCGGTGGTCTTCCAGGAATGCTGGCCGCTGTTCCTGGTTTCCGTCACGCTCCTGCTGTGGCTGTTCCCCGACGGGGCGCTGCCTGCGGGCCGGTGGCACCGGGCCGCCTCGGTGGCCGCGGTCGGCTGGCTGCTGGTCGGCCTGGCCACCTCGTGCCGCGGGGTGCTGGTCGCCGCCGGGGGCGACGTCCGCATCCAGGCCAGCGGGAGCCTGGCCAACCCGTCACCCCCCGTGATGCGCGTCCTCAGCGTGGTGGTAATCGTCGGGACCCTGGCGAGCTGGACGGCCTGGCTGGCTGTCCAGATACCGACCTACCGGCACGCCAGCGGCGTGTACCGCCAGCAGCTCAAGTGGCTCTACAGCGGCGCGGCCATCTTCGTGTTCGCGTACTTCGGCGTGTTCATCGCCACGTTCGCCGTGCAGGCCATCCCCGGCTGGAATAACCAGTCGGTGACCAACGCGCTGGCCATCCTCGGCACGGCCGCCCTGCCCGCCTGCCTCGCGGTGGCGGTGCTGAAGTACCGGCTGTACGAGCTCAACCGCATCATCAGCCGGGTGGTCTCCTACGCGCTGATCACGGCCCTGCTCGGCGGCGTGTTCGCCGGCCTGGTCCTGCTGGCCACCCGGGTGCTGCCGGTCAAGGGCTCGTGGGCCGTGGCCGCCGCGACGCTGGTCATCGCGGCGCTGTTCAACCCGCTGCGCCGCCGGGTGCAGCGCATCGTCGACCGCCGGTTCAACCGCTCCCGCTACGACGCCGAGGCCGTCGTGGCCGCCTTCACGGCCCGGCTGCGGCACACCGTCGACCTCGACGCCCTCCGGCTCGACCTGCTCGGCGTGACCGAGAGCGCGTTCCAGCCCGCGCACGTCTCGATGTGGCTGGCCCCCGCGGCCGCCGATAACCCGGACGGCCGCCCCTAGCCGAGTCCGCCCTCGGCCAGGTTCCGGGTCTCGAGCCGAGTCTCCGTGACCCCGGAGTCCGGCGACGCAACCACCCGGTAGGCGCTCACGCCCGGCCGGTCCGCGATCAGCTCCGTCAGGACGTCGTCGGTGAAGTGCGCGGCCGCCCCGTCGTCGCAGGCGATCCCGCCGGGCAGCGTGCCGTCCGCGACGAGCCGCTGGTACAGCGGCCGCCGGCCGGGCTCGGAGTTGTAGTGCGGGCAGTAGCTGCCGGGCAGCAGCCCGAGCCCCTCGGTGAACGCCCTCAGCTGAGGACCGAACGAATCCGTCGTGCCCCCCTCGAACCAGCAGATCCCCCCGGCGCTTGACCCGCTCAGCACGATGCCCGCCTGCCAGGCCTTGCGCATGATCACGTCGAGCCCGTGCACCCGCCACACCGCCACCATGTTCGCCACGCTGCCGCCGCCGGCGAAGATGACGTCCTGCGACAGCAGCAGGTCCTCGAGGTCGGCGACGTTCGGCATCGGGAACAGCGCCAGGTGACTCAGCCGGGCCGCGTGCCCGGCGAACCGGTCGTACATCGCCAGCGGCCACCGCGGGTCATCCCCGCCCGCCGTGCCCACCACGCATAGCCGCGGATCGCGCGCCCCGGACACGCGCAGCGCGTGCTCCATGTGCACGGGGATCCGGTCATCCGGCATGAGCATGCCGCCGCCGATCGCGATTATGTGCCGCCGCCCATCCGCTGCCATGCCTGGCACGCTAGCTCTGCTTGAACCCCGCAAGCAAAACCCAGCCCCACCGGGCACCGTACGTAGCCAACCGACCGCGCCCCGGATTATTTTGGCCGAACGAGCGGTGGCGATCCTCCCCAGTCCCCGTCCCCGGCTCGGCCGCCAGGCGCTTCAGCGAACTGCGTAGTGCAACGGCTGCGGGGCCAGGGCGCCGTAGCGGGTCAGGACGGCGACGGTCAGGGGACCAATTTCGCGCCGGTGTCCAATTCCGATGATCAGTGACACTGGGTAGTTCACGGGCGCCGGACGGAAATATCGCGATGTCGGACGGCCTCAGGTACCAAAGATCGAGCCAAAACAAGGGTGTTTACGGCGGCGTCAGGTCGGCATATGCCCCAACTCATTCAAGCGGGGGACCCGCTGTGGGCTTATCCGGCGCCTATCATCTATTGTGGTGCACTATTCAAACGACAGGAACGGAGTGCACGTGGCCCAGAAGATTCAGACCTTGTTCATTGATGACATCGACGGCAGTGCTGCCGAGGGCACGGTCCGCTTTGCGCTGGATGGTACGGACTACGAGATCGACCTAAACGCGGAGCACGCCGAGGCGCTGCGGAAGGCATTGGCCAGGTACGTAGAGGCCGCGCGGCGGAGCAGCGGGGCTGCGGCCCGGCGGCCGGTCAGGAGCGGGCGCAGGTCCTCGGCCAGCGGCCTCAACACCACGGAGGTCCGCGAGTGGGCCAAGGCGCAGGGCATCGAGGTCAAGGACCGCGGTCGAGTGCCAGCCGAATTGGTCGTCAGGTTCCGGGCCGCCACCGGGAACTAGTGTCGCGGGCTGCGGCATCGGCCTTTCGCGGACGCTGTGTCCTCCTGCATCGCCAGAACGCAGGAGGACACAGCGCTTTTTACGACGGCGAATGAATGCCGGTCAGCACCGCAAGGACGTCGGGCCAGGCGGTGCTCACCGGATCGACGAGGTCGAAATGGCCGGCGCCGGGGATCTCGACGAGTCGTCCGACGCCGAACAGCCGGCTCATAGCGACCGGAACGATGTCGTCCCCGGTCCCGTGCACGAGCGTGACGGGAACGCCGGGAGGGGGCAGCGCGGCCGGGTCGGCGAGCGCGTAACGTTCGGGGACGTCGTCTGGGCTGCCGCCCATCAGGTTGCGCGCCGCCCCGGCGCCCAGATTCCATTCCGCGCACAGGCGCAATGAATTGCAGCCCGCCAGTGAAACGACGTGGGCGGCCGGACACGGTCCCCGCCAGCGCGCCCCGGCCGGCAGTCCCGGTCTCGCCGCCGCCCACAGCGCGAGGTGACCGCCCGCCGAGTGACCCGCCCAGGTGAGGTGGCCGGGGTCGGCGCCGTGCGGTTCGGCGAGCGGGCCGGCCTGGTCCAGGGCCGCGGCGATGTCATCGAAGGTTCCCGTCCAGCCCTCCTCGGCCATTCCCGCCCGGCGGTACTCGGGGACGGCGACGACGCACCCGGCCGCCGCGAGCGCGTCGGCCATCGGTCCCAGGTGGCTCCGGTCGTACGCGGGGCGCCAGAATCCCCCGTGGACGAGCACGATCAGGGGCGCGGCGCCGCGGGCCGGCGGGCTCGCCGGGAGCCTCAGGTCCATGACGTGCTCGGGCCGCGGGCCGTACCGCACGGTCAGCGGGGGCGGCGGGGCGGGCCGGTTCAGGACGTCGCTCATCGCTCTAGCCCGTCAGCCGGCCAGGATTTCGGGAGTGGCCCGGGCGACGATGGCGGCGGTGTCGACGCCGGAGGGGAGCGTGCCGTACGCGCGGCCCCACGACCCGCAGTCGTCGGCCAGGCGGGACGCGGCGAACGCGTCGGCGACGGCCGGGGGAGCATGCCGGACGAGCAGGGCGCCCTGGAGGGCGAGCGCCATGGCTTCGGCCAGGTGGCGGGCGCGCGCCTCGTCGGGGTCGGCGAGTTCCTTGCGCAGCCGGGTGACCGCCTGGTCCAGCCGGCGGTCCGCCCCCGCCGCCAGGTCGAGTTCGGCGAAGAACGCCTCGGCCGTCTCGGGCTGCCGCGTCACGGCGCGGAGCACGTCGAGCGCGGCCACGTTGCCCGAGCCCTCCCAGATGGACCCCAGCGGCGCCTCCCGGTACAGCCGGGGCATCCCGGATTCCTCCACGTACCCGTTACCGCCCAGGCACTCCAGCGCCTCCGCGGCGTGCCCGGGGGCGCGCTTGCACGCCCAGTACTTCGTCGCCGCGAGCGCCGCGCGGCGGAACGCGGCCTGCTGCTCGTCCCCGCGCGCCGCCCGGTCGGTCGCCCCGGCCAGCCGGAACGCCGCCGTCGTGGTGGCCTCCGACTCGATCGCCAGGTCGGCGAGCACGCCGGCCATGAGCGGCTGGTCCGCGAGCGCCCGGCCGAACGCCGTCCGGTATCTCGCGTGGTGCGCCGCGAGCGTGACCCCGGCCCGCATCCCGGTCGCGGCGCCGAGCACGCAGTCCAGCCTGGTCATGTTCACCATCTCGATGATGGTGCGGACGCCGCGGCCCTCCTCGCCGACCGGCCAGGCCACCGCCTGGTCGTACTCGACCTCGGCCGACGCGTTCGACCGGTTCCCGAGCTTGTCCTTCAGGCGCTGCAGGCGCATGCCGTTCCTGGTGCCGTCCGGCAGGACCCTGGGCAGCAGGAAGCAGGACAACCCGCCCGGCGCCTGGGCGAGCACCAGGAACAGGTCGCCCATCGGCGCCGAGGTGAACCACTTGTGCCCGGTCAGGACGTAACTCGTGCTGTCGCCCGCGGGCACCGCCCGGGTGGTGTTGGCCCGGACATCGGAGCCGCCCTGCTTCTCGGTCATCGACATGCCCGCGAGCAGGCCCCGCTTGGTCTCCGGAGCCCGCAGGCCGAAGTCGTACTCGTGCGCGGCCAGGAGGGGCTCGAAGCGCTCGGCGAGGTCCGGCGCGTTCCGCAGCGCGGGGACGATGGCGTAGGTCATCGAGATCGGGCACAGGTGCCCGGCCTCGGCGGCGCCCCAGACGTAGAAGCCCGCCGCCCGGGCCACGTGCGCGCCGGGGCGCTGGTCGCGCCACGGCGCAGCGTGCAGGCCGTGCCGGACCGCCACGGTCATCAGCTCGTGCCAGGCGGGATGGAACTCAACCTCGTCGGTGCGGTGGCCGTAGCGGTCATAGTTCCGCAGCACCGGCGGGTGCTCGTTGGCCTGCCGCCCCTGCTCCTGGGCCCGCGCGGATCCGGCGAGGCGGCCGAGGTCGCGGATCGCGTCCTGCGCCCAGCCCGCGCCTTCGCGGCGCAGCGCGGCCAGCATCGCCTGGTCGTCGCCGGCGTCATACCCGGCGAGCGGCGGCGGCTGGTTGAACACGTCGTGCGTGGCTGGCATGGTGTCTTCCTAGTATTCCCCTGGTGAGGGGGATCTTCCAGGCGGTCACGCGGAACGCCTTCAGCGACGGCGCGGTCACCTGATCGGGCTGTCCGTTCCGCGGACAAGGCTGGGCTGACGTGTCTAGACGATCCCCATCTTCGGGTGGTAAATGGAGGGTACGTTGCCCCGTCGGCCTGGGGGTCGCGGCGAGGAGGGTGGCGGTTGACTGCTTACGTAGTCCGGCGGTGCGGGACTTCGGTCGTGATCCTCATCGGCATCTCGATCTTCACCTTCGGCCTGCTGCACATCGTCTACCCGTCGCCCGCCCGCGTGGTCCTGGGCCCGCGTGCGTCGCTGCTGGCGATCGCCGTGTGGAACCAGCAGCACGGGTTCGCCGGATCGGTGTTCTCGCAGTACTGGCACTACGTGGACGGAGTGCTGCACGGCAACTTCGGTTACTCGTTCAAGCTGAACCAGAGCGTGGCGGCGCTGTTCAACGAGCGCTGGATGCTGAGCGCCTACCTGTCCGGGACCTCGCTGGTGCTGTCCGTGCTGATCGCGATCCCGCTCGGGATCTACCAGGCGGTCAAGCGGAACACCGTCGGCGACAACCTGACCACCAGCCTGGCGTTCACCGCCTACGCCATGCCGGACTACCTGCTGTACCTGATCGCGATCCAGATCTTCGCGCTGACGTTCCACATCTTCAGCTACGAGGCCAGCCAGTCCAACAACCTGATCACGGTGGTCGGCGACTGGCGGCAGATGACGCTGCCGATCGTCTGCATGACCCTGCTGGTGCTGGCGGGGTACTCCAGGTACATGCGGTCCGCGGCCATGGACACCCTGGCGCAGGACTACATCAAGGTCGCCCGGGCCAAGGGGCTGCCCGAACGTCTCGTGCTGCTCCGGCACCTGGTCCGCAACGCCTTCCTGCCGATGATCACGCTGATCGGGCTGTCGATCCCCTCGCTGCTTTCCGGCAACCTCATCGCCGAGGTGGTCTTCAACTACAACGGGCTCGGGCTGCTGTTCTACAACAGCCTCCAGAACGAGGACTACCCGGTGCTCCTGGCGTACACCCTGATCGGCGCGATCCTGACCGTCCTGGGCAACCTGATCGCGGACATCGCGCTGACGGTGGCCGACCCGCGGATCCGGCTGGCCTTAGCGCAACCCCTAGGAGGCACCACTGACCGGCACCAGCCCCTCGTCCCTCACGCCGCTGGATATCAACCGCGCGCCCGAGGGCGGCGAGGTCGGCGCCGTCCAGAGCGGCTGGCGGCTGGCCGCCAGGGAGTTCGCGAGCAACAAGCTTGCCGTCGTGGGCGTAGCTGTCCTGGTCTTCTTCGTGCTGTTCTGCTTCGTCGGCCCGCTGGTGTACCACGCCAACCTGCTGACCGCCAACCTCAATATCGCGAACTCCCCGCCGGGCGCCGGCCACCCGCTCGGCACCGACGACGAGGGCATCGACGTCCTCGGCGAGATCATGAAGGGCGGCCAGGCTTCACTGGAGATCGGCTTCCTGTCCGCGATCGTCGCCATCGTGGTGGGCGCGTTCTACGGCGCGGTCTCCGGGCTGGTCGGCGGGTTCCTCGACTCGGCGCTGATGCGCGTGGTTGACGTCCTGCTCTCGATCCCCTTCCTGTTCGTCGTGCTGATCGTGGCGGTCAGGTACGGGGCCTCCGTGCTGTCGCTCAGCCTCATCCTCGGCGGCTTCACCTGGCTCGTCCCGGCCCGCCTGGTGCGCGGCGAGGTGCTGTCGCTGCGGGTGCGGGACTTCGTCTCGGCGGCCCGGCTGGCCGGGTCCAGCCAATGGCGGCTCATCAACAGGCACCTGCTGCCCAACGCGCTCAGCGTGATCATCGTCAACGTCACGTTCAACGTGGCGGACGCCATCCTGGCCGTGGCCTACCTCGGTTTCCTCGGCTTCGGCCTGCACTACCCCAGCTATGACTGGGGTGACCTGCTGTCCAACGGGACGCAGTACATGCTGGACGGCTACTGGTGGCTGATCTACCCGGTCGGGTTCTGCGTCATCGCCACCGTCATGGCCTGCAACCTCATCGGTGACGCGCTGCGCGACGCCCTGGACGTCCGGCTGCGCCGCCGATGACCCCGATAGCAAGACGACGAGAGGAAGTACGGCGATGAGCAGAATCGCGCGCCCGAGCGTCAGGGTCGCCGCCTTGGCCGTGGCGGGCCTCACCGCGCTGGCGGCCTGCAGCAGCGGCAGCGCCAGCAGCGGCAAGTCCGGCGGGAGCACCTCGCCGTCGGAGGCGCTCGGCGGGGCGTTCGGCACCATCCCGGCCGCCGCGACCGGCGCGCAGCACGCGGGCACGATCACCTGGGCCGAACCGCCCGGGGCCGCGCCCACCTGGATCCTGCCGCTGGTGACCTCCGCCGCGTTCTCGGTGAACGACACCAGCGATTTCTCGGACGAGCTGTGGCGGCCGCTGTACTGGTTCGGCAACGGGGTGGAGCCCACGCTGACGCCGTCGATGAGCCTGGCTAACCCCCCGGTGTGGTCCGACGGCGACACGACCGCCACCATCACGCTCAAGAGCAACTACAAGTGGTCCGACGGCCAGCCGATCACCTCCAGGGACGTGCTCTTCTTCTTCGACGAGATCAAGGCCGCCATCGACGAGGACCCGGCCAACTGGGGGCCGTACAGCCCGGGCGTCGGGATCCCGGACGGGGTGGCCAGCGTCACCACGCCCAACGCGAGCACCGTGGTGTTCACCATGAAGAAAGCGGTCAACCCGGGGTGGTTCTATGACGACGAGCTCTCCGAGATCACCCCGATGCCGGCCCACGCCTGGGCCAAGGCGTCGGCGAGCGGGCCGCTGCTCGACTTCACCGTGCCCGCGAACGCGACGAAGATCTGGAACTACCTGAACAAGCAGGCGATGTCGCTGAGCACCTACGCCACGAACCCGCTGTGGCGGGTCGTGGACGGCCCTTACGTGCTCAGCGCGTTCGACAGCAGCACCGGCGCGTTCACCATGACGCCGAACCCCGCCTACGGCGGCCCGCACGCCGCGAAGATATCCACCCTCCAGGCCGTCCCGTTCACGTCCGACACGGCCGAGTTCGACGCCGTGCGGGCCGACAGCATCGATATCGGGTACCTGCCACTGGATGACATCAAGCAGGTGAAGATCGTCGAGTCGAGCGGCTACAACGTGTTCGGCTACCCCGACTTCGGCTTCGCGTACATCACGTACAACTTCGCCGACACGACCGGTGACTTCAACAACATCATCGGCCAGCTGTACATCCGGCAGGCGCTCGCGCACCTGGAGGACGAGCAGGGCTACATCAAGGCGTTCTTCGGCGGAGCGGGCGGCCCGGCCTACGGCCCCGTCCCGTCCGTGCCCCAGAGCCCGTACACGCCGTCCGACGCGATGACTGACCCGTACCCGTACAGCATCGCCGACGCGATCTCGCTGCTGAAGAGCCACGGCTGGACGATCAACACCTCCGGCACCGATACGTGCGCGCGCGCGGGCACCGGGCCTTCAGACTGCGGGGCCGGCATCCCGGCCGGCACGAAGCTGGCGTTCAACCTGATCTACACCTCGTCCCCCGCGATCGCCGGCGAGCAGTGCACCGCCTTCGCCTCGGCGGCCGCCGGCGCAGGCATCACGATCCACCTGTCGAGCGCCACCTATAACTACATCATCACCTACTACGACGACCCGGTCCCGACGGGCAAGACGTACATCAACAAGTGGGCGATGGAGGATTTCGGCGGCTTCACCGACGACACCTACCCGACCCAGCTCGGGGTCTTCAACGGCCCCGGCTCGCTGAACGAGGGCGACTACAACAACCCGACGGCGAACGCGCTGATCAACGCCTCAGTGAGTAGCGGCAACCCGGCCGCGGTGAAGGCCGAGGCGTCCTTCCTGACCGCGAACCAGCCGGGCCTGTTCCAGCCGAGCCCCGACTTTGTCGCGGTGTGGAAGGACAACCTGTCGGGTCCGCAGGCCTCGTTCGCGAGCATGACCCAGTACGGCCTCAATACCGAGTTCATGTGGTTCACCAGCTGAGGCCCGGAAGATGGAGCTGCGGCGGGAGCTACTGACCGCCGAGATGATCGAGCCCGGCACGGGTCGGCCCGTCCGGGCCGTCATCGAGGTGCGCTTCGACCCGCTAACCGGGCACAGCTCACGGATCCTGCCCGAGCGCGGACTCATGCCCGCCAGCGACTTCGACCTGGAGGCGTTCGCGCGCGAGTCCCAGCCGACGTGCCCGTTCTGCCCGGGCCGCCTCGAGGCGCTGACGCCCATGCTGCCGCCCAGGATCCATCCTGACGGGCGGATCGTCTGCGGTGAGGCCGTCCTGTTCGCGAACCTGCACGCCTACTCATCGCACAGCTCGGTGTCGGTCTACTCCCCGAGGCTGCACTACCTGCCGGTCGGCGCCATCACCGGACAGTTGCTCGCCGACAACCTGACCACCCAGGTCGCCTTCGCCAGGGCGGTGATGGCGGCCGAGCCGGAGTCACGGTGGTCATCGATCAACGCCAACCACATGCTGCCCTCGGGAAGCTCGCTGTTTCATCCCCACATGCAGGGGATCGTCGACCCCCAGCCGACGACCGCCCAGCGCATGCTCGCGGACGTGCCGCCGCAGCGGTTCGCCGACTACCTCGACGCCGAGCGCCGCAGCGGAGAGAGATACCTGGGGAACACCGGGCGGCTCGAGTGGATGGCCAGCTTCGCCCCGATCGCGCCCGCCGAGATCAGGGCGTTCGCCCCGGGCCTGTCCTCGCCCGCCGAACTGGATTCTGATCTCGTCGCGGAGCTGGCCCACGGCCTGGCGCTGGCCCTCGGCGCGTACGCGGAGATGGGGTTCGAGAGCTTCAACCTGGCCATCTACGGTGCGCCCAGAGGTACCGCGGGCTACCCGCTGAACCTGCGCCTGGCCTGCCGCTCCAACCTGAAGGCCTGCTACCGCTCGGACTCGACGTTCCTCGAACGCCTGCACTGGGAGGGCGCCGTCGACCTGGCGCCCGAGACCGTAGCCCACCGGATCGGCGACCGCTTCCGGAGGTAACCGCGGGCCCGCGGCCGCCACCACGAGGGCGACGGTGGCGGCGACCTCGGCCAGCGCGCCCAGGACGTCCCCCGTGATGCCGCCGAGCCTGCGCACCGCGTGCCGCTCCAGCCCGAAGGCGGCGGCCAGCCCGGCCACGACGGCCAGCGGGAGGGTCCAGCCGATCGGCTCGCCGAGCACCGCCGCGGAGATCACCGCCGCCGCGAGCGCCGCCGCGAGCGCGCCCAGGGTGATCGCCACCGCGATCGCCGGGCGCACCGTGCCGGCCACGAGCGCGCCGAGCCCGTCGGGCCTGGCCGCGGGCACGCCATGCCGGCCCGCCCAGGTGATCGCCAGCCTGCCGGTGACGACCGCGGCGATCAGCGCCGCCGGCCCCCGCCCGCCGCCTGACGCCTCGGCCTGGCTGAGCGCCGCGACCTGGGCCAGCACGACCAGGACGACGGTGACGGTGCCGAGCGGCCCGATGTCCGAGCGGCGCATGATATCCAGCGCGGCGGGGGCGGGCTTGCCGCTGCCCAGGCCGTCGGCCAGGTCGGCCAGGCCGTCCAGATGCAACCCCCGGGTGAGCAGCGCGAGCGCGGCGATCGCCAGCACGGCGGCGGTCAGCGGTCCCAGGCCGAGCGGGTGATCGGCGCCGAGCAGGACCGCCGCGGCGATAACCCCGAGCAGCAGCCCGACGGCCGGCGCCCACGCCATGGCGGCACCTGCCGTCCGCCGATCCGGCGCCGTGCCCGAATCCCCGGCCGGGATCACGGTGAGCAGCGTCACGGACAGGCGCAGGCCGTTTCCTCTCATGGCGAAGCAGCCTATCGATAGGGCTCCCAGAGACGTACTATCTCAAAAGTGGCTCAACCGGATGGATGGCGGTGGAAGAGCGTGTCCGAGTGGTGGTCGATCGAGGTCTTCGACGCGGCGGAGCAGCCCGCCCGCCGGTGGAAGGACTCCTACCAGGACGAACTCACCGAAGCAGCGATCACCAACGGCGCCATTCACTGGGAGTGGCACGAGCATCGGTACGGCGTCGTGTTCGAGGTGCTCTTCGACTCCGACCAGCAGTGGGAGGCGTTCCGCGCCCTGCCGGCCGTCCGGTCGGCGCTGGACGGGGTGCCCGACCCGGTGAACGGCCTGATCGTGTACCGAGGCCGCGGCGGCGGGGCGGGGCCGCGTAAGCCGCGCAGGCCCAAGCCGGCACCGAGCGCAAGCTCGATGGCGCTGCCCGAGCCGGAGGACGAGCGGATCCTGCACCTGGCCGGGATCAGGCCGCCAGGGATGACGGAAGGCCACGCCAGTCCCTCCTAGATCCGGTCCGGTGCGTGAGCATCCCGGGCGAGCGGGCAGGATGGGGTCATGAGGGAAACGCGAGTCACGACCAACGGTCTGTGGGCCGAGATCGAGCACCACGGCTACTACCCCGGTGTGGTGTCGGACGCGGTGGCCTCGGCGATCGGGGCGGAGCCGGTCACGGCCTACGTCGTCCACCACGACGCGATTTTCGATCCTGGCATGGAGGTGCGCAGGCACATGACCGTGCTCGCGCTCACCCCGACCCGGCTGGTGTACTCGCACACCGACGAGCATCCGGCTGAGGAGCCCGACACCACGACCCGTGCCGAGACGAGCACCGAGGCGATCAGGTTCGCCAAGATCTCGTCCGTGGCCCTCACCCGGGTGGTCCCCGACCCGGCGGCCTACGTGCCGGGCGTCACCGTGCCGTCGGAGGTCATGCTGACCATCGGCTGGAACGTCCTGTCCCACCTGGAACTCGAGCCGGCCCACTGCGGCGACGAGAGCTGCGAGGCCGATCACGGCTACCTGGGCACGATCACGGCCGATGACTTCTCGCTGCGGGTGAGCCAGGCCGCCGACGGAGAAGAAGCCGTCAGGCAGGTGCTCGGCTTCGCGCGGGCGCTCTCCGACGCCACCTCGGCGGCGAGTCACTAAGGAGCTGCTTTGCCGGTGCCGCCCGTCCAGTGGCACGATGTTCCGGCAGAAGATCGCAGGCACCCACGAGTAGCAGACGAGGATTCCCGCATGACGCCCGAGCCGAAGCATCCGCCGATCGTGCCGTCCTACGGGGCCGCGACCCTGGCTGACCTGTCAGCATCGATCTTTGCGTCCCTGGAGCCGGGAACGCCGGAGCCGGTGAATGTGCTCGGCCTGGCGCCCGCGACCAGAGCGTGCCTGCTGATCGTGGACGGCCTTGGCTGGGAACTCCTCCGCGCCCATCCCGCCGCGGCGCCTTTCCTGTCCGAGCTCGCCCGCAACTCAAGGCCGATCACGGCCGGGTTCCCGGCCACCACGGTGACGAGCCTCGCCTCGATCGGCACGGGCCGCCCGCCGGGCCAGCACGGGATGCTCGGCTACCAGGTCATCATCCCCGGCGAGGACCGGCTGCTCAACGGCCTGCGCTGGGATCCGCGGGTCGATCCGCGCCAGTGGCAGCCGCTCCCGACGCTCTACGAGCGCGCCGCGGCCGCCGGCATCGCGGCGGTCCACGTGACCCGGCGCTCCTTCCGCGGCAAGGGCCTGACGACTGCCGCCCTGCGCGGCGCGCAACTCTGGCCCGCCGACAGCATGGGCGCGCTCGCCGCGCAGGCCGCCGTGGCCGTGGCGGAGAACGGGCGCGCGTTCGTCACCGTGTACCACGGCGACCTCGACAACACCGGGCACGTGTTCGGGGTCGGCTCCGATGCCTGGTACTACCAGCTGGCGCATGTCGACAGGCTGGCGGAACACCTCGCGCACGCCCTGCCGTCCGGGACGGCCTTCTACGTGACGGCCGACCACGGCATGGTGGACGTCGGTCCGGAGGACAGGCTCGACGTGGACGCGACACCTGAACTGCGCGCCGGGCTGGCCCTGCTCGGCGGCGAGCCGCGGGCCAGGCACCTCTACGTGCAGCCCGGAGCCGCCGGGGACGTCCTGGCCGCCTGGCGCGAGGTGCTCGGCGAGCGCGCCTGGGTCCTGCCCAGGGACGAGGCCATCAAGGAAGGATGGTTCGGCCCCGTGGACGCGCGCATGGCCGACCGGATCGGCGACGTGGTGGTCGCCGCCGCGGGCAGCTTCGCGGTGGTAGCCGCCACCCAGGAGCCCGGGGAGTCCAGGCTGTTCGGTATGCACGGCTCGCTCACCCCATCCGACCAGCTAGTTCCCGCGCTCGCTCTCACGGTCAACTAGGCAACGGCCGAGTTTGGGTAAATCCCGCCATTGCTGTTTCCTGGCTACTTAATAGATGAACTCGGGCGAACCTGCTCATGATCATTGCTTTACCGTTTCTGCGGGCTTATCGGCACACGGCGGGCCTGCGGAGACGCTAGTCGCAGGGAGAATACCGCGATCTTGGTGCTGGTGGTCAGGGCCAGGCTGGCGGGCGGCGGCTGGCTGGCCCCTGGCCAAGCCGAGCCTGGAGCACTGGCCCAATCCCTGACATCCATCGCCGGGCTTAGCGGCGAGCGGTTCCCGTCGGCCGGTGACGCGGCCGAGGTTCCTAAGATGGGGAACTGGCCGGTCGGCGTGAAGGAAGGCGGCAAGGATGCGGATGCGGACGCTCGGCGGCACCGGGATCAAGGTGAGCCCGTACTGCCTCGGCGCGATGATGTTCGGCGCGTGGGGCAACACCGATCACGACAAGAGCGTCCGGGTCATCCACGCCGCGCTTGACGCCGGCATCAACTTCGTCGACACCGCGGACATGTACTCGGCGGGGGAGTCCGAGGAGATCGTGGGCCGGGCGCTGGCCGGCCGGCGCGACAACGTGGTGCTCGCCACCAAGGTGCACAGCCCGATGGGCCGGGACCCGAACATGCGCGGCAACTCCCGCCGCTGGATCGTCAGGGCGGTGGAGAACAGCCTGCGCCGCCTCCAGACCGATTACATCGACCTGTACCAGGTGCACCGGCCGGACACGGACACCGACATCGACGAGACTCTGTCCGCACTCTCAGACCTGGTCCACAGCGGCAAGGTCCGCGCGATCGGCTCGTCCACGTTCCCCGCCGAGCAGATCGTCGAGGCGCAGTGGGTCGCGCAGAACCGCGGGCACGTCCGGTTCCGCTGCGAGCAGCCGCCCTATTCCATCCTCGTCCGGGGCATCGAGGCCAGCGTCTTGCCCACCTGCCAGAAGTACGGCATGGGCGTCATCGTCTGGAGCCCGCTGGCCGGCGGCTGGCTGACGGGTCGCATCCGTCGGGACACCGACGTGGACATGACCAAGGGACGCGCCCAGCGGATCCCGGAGCGCTTCGACCCGTCGCTGCCCGGGAACGTGGCCAAGCTGGCGGCCGTCGAAGAGCTTATCAAGATCTCCGCCGACGCGGGATGCTCCCTGACCCACATGGCGCTGGCGTTCGTGGTCGCGCACCCCGCCGTGACGTCGGCGATCATCGGACCGCGGACGATGGACCAGCTCACCGACCTGCTGGCGGGCGCCAGCGTGGCGCTGGATGACGACGTGCTCGACCGGATCGACCAGGTCGTCCCGCCGGGCGCGACGCTCAATCCCGCCGACTCGGGCTGGCAGCCGCCCGCCCTCGGGGACCCAGCCGCCCGTCGGCGCCCGCCCTCCGCCCGCACCGCCAGCTAACCAGCACCGCCAGCTAACCAGCACCGCCAGCTAACCAGCGCGGCGCTTTTCCTCGCCCAGCCGCTTCAGTTCCGGGATCAGCCACTCCCGCGCGCGGTCCGTGGTGATGCCCAGCCCGGTCAGCGCGCCGCCGCCCTGGGCGTCCTCCTCCTCGAGTACGCCCAGCAGGATGTGCTCCGTGCCGATGTAGTTGTGCCCGAGGCTCAGCGCCTCGCGCAGCGCGAACTTCAGCACGTCCTTGGACCGCGAGTCAAACGGGACGTGCCCCTTGTCCGGTTCGCGCGGCAGGCCCGGCGGCAGCGCCGCGGCCAGCGCCTCGCGGGCCGCCTCGGCCGGCACCCCGAGCGCCGCGATGGCCCTTGCCGCCATTCCCTCCTGCTCGTGCAGCAGGCCGAACACCACGTGCTCGGGCAGGACCTGTTCGTTACGCCGCCTGATCGCCTCCTGGCGCGCACCGATGATCGTGCGCTTGGCGCGGTCGGTGAAGCGCCCGAACTTCTCTCCCGACCCCCACAGGATGCGCCCGAACGCCTCATTCAGGTCCGGGCCCTTCGACACGAAGCGCTTCTGCGCGGCCTGCTTGGTGACGCCCATGGACTGCCCGATCTCGGTCCACGAGGCGCCCGATCGGCGCGCCTGGTCGACGAAGTGGCCAATGAGATGGTCGGCGAGTTCGCCGAGGTGGTCGGAAATCCGCACCGCCGCCGACACGTGGTCAAGCGCGGTGCCATCCTGGCTCGTGACGTACCCGATGAGATCGTCGAGCCTGACTGGTGGTTGATCCATACGTCAACCATAGGTTGACGGCGTTAAATCGTCAACCTCAGGTTGACGATTTAACCGAAGTACTTGTAGAGAGTCACGACCGTGCTGTCGGGACCCGACTTGATGTTGAGCTCGTCGGCCAGCTGAGCGGCCAGCCACAGGCCGCGGCCCGATTCGGCGCCCATGCGCCCGGCCGACCCGCCGCCGTCCGTATATCCGGTCAGCTCGCGCTCGCGCCGGTCGTGCGCGTCCGCCAGGCTGTCCGGGACCCGGAACTCTCTCACGTTATCCAGGGCCGGAGAGGCTAGGGGGATCACCGGGGCCGTGTCGGATATCAGGCAGCGCAGCCCGATCGCCGTCCGGCGCAGGATGAGTCGGCCCGCCGTTCCGCCGTGCATGATGGCGTTGGCGGCGATCTCGTGGATGGCCAGGACGAAGTCCTCCGCCCGGGGTCCAGAAAGGCCCGCGGTGGCGCAGCGTGCCGCCACCAGGCGGCGGAGCTGACCGAGGTCGGACCAGTCAAAGACGGTGTCGAGCAGGTCGCCGCTGCGGCCGAGAGCATCGGCCGACCACAGCATGTCTAGAGCGATTACGCGGGTCTGAACGGTTACTTCGGTCACGTCGACAGCCCTTCGCTACGCCTCGTGAGTGAGATGCTACAAGTAGTGGCGCTCCGTGTCCGCGTTTCCCGTTGTTCGGCCCCGCCGGGCGTGTCGCGCGTCGGCGATCCGGATCAGACCGCCAGCACCGGGCCGCGTACGGCGTCGAATTCCCTCGCAAACCCATATGAATTGCCGAACGGGCGGTGATGTCACTGTCTGTCACCGGCGATCAGGCGCCCGATGCCGTGCAGGGCCAAGCCGCTCCCGGCAGTCCTGACCAGACGCGCCGCGACGGCGGCCGTGGCCGCCAGGGGGATGGTGACGGCGACGCGCTGGAGGACGCCCGCATCGGGCGCGGAGGTGTCGGCGGCGAACGCGGCGAGGACCGCGGCGGTGGCCACCGCGCCGGCCAGCAGCCAGCGCCGCCAGGGCCGCCAGTCCGGCTCGCCGGTCCGGGGTTCGCGGCCGAAACGCGAGGCCAGCAGCACCTGGACGACGACCAGGTCGAGGTAGATGGCGGCGCTGATCACATCGTGGGCGTGGTTGTGCCACGAGACGCTTCCGTGGGTGAGCAGCATGTGGTCACGGCGCAGCAGGCCGGCCGCGATCGTGGCCAGGCCCGCGCCCTGGATGAGCACCGGCGCCAGGCCCGCGCGGGCGCGTCCGCCGAGGGCATCGCGCAGCGCCGAGCCGAACGCCACGCTGCACCCGCCGAGCACCAGGAATCCCGCGATCATGATCCACGGATCTCTCGCGTCGGGGGCTGCGAGCCCGCTGATCTGGATCTCGGCGGCCGGATGCCCGGTCTGGCGCAGCGAGCTGACGATCCACGCGCCGGTGAAGGCGACCGGCCCGGCGATCCCGGCCGCCGCGCCCGCCCACGCGGCGCTATCCCTCATGCCACGCGCGGGGTTACCCGGCCGCCCAGGAACAGGTAGGGCACGCCTCCGGCCAGCTGGCCGAAGGCGACCGGGGTCCAGGGGTCATCGTCGTCCGACCGGCATACGAAGTTCGCGCCTGACGCGTCGACCGGGTACAGGATCAGCTCTTCAGGCTGGGAGCCGACCAGCTCGCCCAGGTGGCCGGTCATGGTCAGCAGCATACGCAGCCGCTTGTCATGGACCGAGACCTCGCACCGCCGCGACGTGCGTTCGTAGCGGCCGGCGTGCCGCTCGAGGTTCTCAGGCGGCCCTTCGGCCGGGCACGGGCCGGCCGGCATCGTGATCCCCGTCAGGGCCCCGAACACCTCGGCGAACACCTCCCGGTACAGGGACTCGGACCGCGCGGAATTGGTCAGCAGGCAGACGGCCACTCGGGCCTGCGGGTTGATGCGCAGGTACGCGGACTGGCCGATGGTGTCACCATCGTGCCCGACGATTGTCTGGCCGTCCCAGCGCTCCACCCGCCAGCCGAGGCCGGTGGCCGACCCCGTGGTATCAGCGGTCGCGCCGAATCCGGGAATCTCCGCCCTCGGATCCTGCATGGCGGCCGCGGACGCCTCGCTTAGCAGTTGCTTGCCCGTCGGCGTGCTGCCGCCGTCGAGGTGGAACCGGGCGAACGCGAGCAGGTCGTGCGCCGCGGCGGTGATCAGGCCGGCCGGGCCGACGCTGCGCGGCAGGCCCCAGACGTCAACCGGGCCGCCGAGCAGCACGTAACCGCTGTTGCAGTAGGAGTACGCCCCGCCCGGCGGGAAGGCCGAAGCGGCCCGGTCGAGCCCGCTGACGTACCGCTGCACGCAATCGTCGCCGCGGCCGGTGTCGGTGAAGATGTCACCGTCGATCCCGCTGGTGTGCGTGAGCAGGTGCTGGACCGTCACCTGGTCGCTGATGTCGCCGGCGCCGAGCCTGGCGCCCGAAAGCACCTGCGAGACGGTCGTGCCCAGCGACAGCAGCCCCTCGTCGACGAGCTGCATGATCATCGTGGCGGTCCAGACCTTGGTAATGGACCCGACCTGGAACAGCGAGTCGCGGGTGACGCGCACCGCCGTGGCGCTGCTGAGCACCCCAAACGCGGCCAGGACCTCCCGCCCGTCGGCCCAGATGCCGAGCACGGCACCGGGCACGCCCGCTTGGCGGGCCAGTTCGGTCAGGCGGGCCCTCCATTTCGCGGCGTCTAGCATGGCTTCGACGCTAACTCATTTGGCCGGGACGGCCATCTGGCCGTTTCGGCAGGGCTTAGTCACCTATCGGCGTGACTGCGTCATAATCGCTCGCACGCGGCTTTGTGGGACCTGCAATGGTCCGCAGGGCCACTCCGGTGTAGTTTCGCTGGCGAGGGCGCTGGAGCGGAACGCTGCGGAGGGGTTACATGAGCATTATGGGCACCCGGGTCATCCGGACGGAGGACCCGCGGCTCCTGACCAAGGGCGGCGTCTACGTGGACGACCTGCGGACGCCGGAACTTGACCAGGCGGCGCGCCTGACCTTCGTGCGAAGCCCGTTCGCGCACGCGCGCATCAAGGGAATCGACGCCAGCGAGGCGCTCAGCGCGCCCGGGGTCGTCGCCGTGCTGACCGTCCGCGACATGGACGACCTGGGCCCGCCGCCGCCACCCGGGGACGAGGGCAGCGAGGCCGCGCCGATGCCTCTCGGCGGCGCGTGGGCCGAGCCGCTGCTGGCGGTGGACACCGTGCGGTTCGTCGGCGAGCCGGTGGCGGTGGTCATCACCGACGGCCACTACCAGGGCGAAGAGGCCGCCGACCTGGTCAACGTGGACTACGACCCGCTGCCTGCGGTCGTGGGACTCGGGTCCGCCCTGACCGACGAGACGCTGCTGTTCCCGGACGCCGCCACCAACGTGGCGCTCACCAACCCCGTGCCCACCGACGACACCGCGTTCGACGCCTGCGAGGTGATCGTCGAGCGGGACATCGTCAACCAGCGGGTGGCCTGCGTCCCGATGGAGGGGCGCGCCACGGCGGCCGTGTACTCCGACGGCAAGCTGACCGTCTGGCTCAGCTCCCAGAACGCCCAGATATCCCGCTTCATCCTGGCCGGCGCCCTGGGTATGCCCCCCGACCAGATCCGCGTCATAGTGCCCGACGTCGGCGGCGGGTTCGGCGCCAAGGTCGGCATCGACCGGGACGGGCTCATCGTCGCCTGGGCGGCCAGGAAGACCGGCCGGGCGCTGCGCTGGACCGAGACGCGCAGCGAGAACCTGGTCGGCATGACCCAGGGTCGCGCCCAGCTGCAGCACATCAAGATCGGCGGCAACCGGGACGGCCGCATCCTCGCCTACCGCCTCGAGGCCATCCAGGACACCGGCGCCTACCCGCGCATGAGCGGTTTCCTGCCGTTCATGACGTTCCTGATGGCACCGGGCGTGTACGACATCCCCGAGGTGCAGGCCGGATACCGGGTCGTGGTCACCAACGCGACGCCGATCAGCGCCTACCGCGGGGCGGGCCGGCCGGAAGCGACGGCGGCTATCGAGCGAGCGGTCGACCTGTTCGCCGCCGAGATCGGCATGGACCCGGCGGAGGTTCGCCGGCGCAACTTCGTCGCCCCGGACAGGTTTCCCTTCCAGACCAAGACCGGGGCCATGTACGACACCGGGCGGTACGAGGAGGCACTGGACAAGGCGCTGGCGGCGGCGGGCTACGACGAGCTCCGCCAGGAGCAAGAGCGCAGGCGTGCAGCCGGCGGTGTCACGCAGCTCGGCATCGGCGTCTCCGCGTACGTGGAGATCACCGCGGGTGACGGCGGTGATGAGACGGCCAAGCTCATCGTGAACGACGATGGCTCAGCTACCGTCTACACCGGCAGCTCGCCGCACGGCCAGGGGCACGCCACCGCGTGGGCCATGCTCGTGCAGGACGAGCTCGGCATCCCGATGGACCAGGTCACGGTGCTCCACGGCGACACGGACCTGATCCCGATCGCCGTCGGCACCTTCGCCTCCCGCTCGCTGCAGCTCGGCGGTTCGGCGGTGCACAAGGCCGCGATCGAGGTCAAGGACGAGGCGCGCCACGGCGCGGCGGAAATGCTCGAAGCCGCGGAGGCCGACGTCGTGCTCGATACGAGCACCGGAGTCTGGCAGGTCCGCGGCGACCCGGACACCGCGCTGTCCTGGGGGCAGGTGGCCGGCCACGCCAGCGGCGGCAGCCTCGTGGCCGACGTGAGCTTCAGGCAAGACCGGCCCACGTTCCCGTTCGGCGCTCATGTCTCCGTGGTAGAGGTCGACACCGAGACCGGCCAGGTGAGGATGCTGCGCCACGTGACCGTCGATGACGCCGGGCGGGTACTGAACCCGGTGCTCACCGAGGGTCAGCGGCACGGTGGCATCGCCCAGGGCGCGGCTCAGGCGCTACTCGAGGAGGTGCTGTACGACGTGGACGGCAACCCGCAGACCTCCACGCTCGCCGACTACGCGGCCATCTCCGCGCCCGACCTGCCCAGCTTCGAGCTGGTCGACAGCCAGACCCCGACGACGCTGAACCCGCTCGGCGCCAAGGGCATCGGCGAGGCCGGCACGATCGGCTCGACGCCGGCCATCCAGAACGCGGTCATCGACGCCGTCTCGCACCTCGGGATCCGCCACATCGACATGCCGGCCACGCCCCAGCGAGTGTGGATGGCGATCAACGCAGCGCAGAAGGCAAGGGCCGAGAAAGGCAGTGACCAGTGAAGGTCGACCTGACCGTCAACGGTAAGGAGATAACCGCCGACGTCGAGGACCGCATGCTGCTTGTGCACTTTCTGCGCGACGTGGCAGACCTCACCGCCACGAATATCGGCTGCGACACCACCTCGTGCGGGGCCTGCACCGTGCTGTTCGACGGGGAGTCCGTGAAGTCATGCACGGTGCTTGCGGCCCAGGCCAGCGGGCACGAGATCACCACGGTCGAGGGCCTGGCGAGCAACGGGGTGATGCACCCGGTCCAGCGCGCGTTCCACGAGCAGCACGGGCTGCAGTGCGGGTTCTGCACGCCGGGCATGGTGATGGCGATCGTGTCGCTGCTGCGGGAGAACCCGCACCCCACCGAGGAGCAGGTGCGCGCGGGGCTGGAAGGCAACCTGTGCCGGTGCACGGGCTACCACAACATCGTCAGGGCCGCGCTCGCGGCAGCGGAGGTGTCTTCGTGATCCCGGCATCGTTCACCTACAAGCGTGCCGCGTCGGTCGATGAGGCCCTTGACCTGGCCGCGGAGTACGGGGAGGACGCGAAGTACCTGGCTGGCGGGCATTCGCTGCTGCCGCTGATGAAGCTGCGGCTGGCCGCTCCCGAGGTAATCATCGACCTGGGTGAGTTGCACGACCTGTCCTTCGTCGCCGACCTCGGATCTCGCCTCGCGATCGGAGCGCTGACCAGGCACCACGACGTCGAGCACTCCGAACTGCTCACCCGCGAGCTACCGCTCCTGGCGCACGCCGCCGGCCAGGTCGGCGACCCGCAGGTCCGGCACCGGGGCACGATCGGCGGCTCAGTCGCGCACGCCGACCCCGCCTCCGACCTTCCCGCCGTCCTGCTCGCGCTGGACGCCACCGTCGTTGCCCGCGGCACCGACGGCTCGCGCGAGATCCCGATCGGCGAGTTCTTCCAAGGCCTGTTCGAGACCGTGCTTGAGCCGGATGAACTGCTCACCGAGATCCGGGTGCCGAAGCCTGCCGCAGGCTCGCGCGGCTGGTCCTTCCAGAAGTTCACCCAGCGGGCGATCGACTGGGCGATCGTCGGCGTCGCGGTCCAGGGCGGAGCAGTAGCGCTGATCAACATGGCGGGCACGCCGCTGCGCGCCGCCGCCGCCGAAGCCGCCCTCGCGGGTGGCGCACCCCCTGACGGTGCCGCCGCGCACGCCGCGGAGGGTACGAGCGCTGCCTCCGACATCCGGGCTAGCCGCGAATACCGAGAGCACCTAGCCCGGGTCCTGGTCTCCCGCGCCCTCACCGAGGCTGCCTCCCGCACTTAGCCAAGGATCAGCCCGGGTCACGTCGGGGAGGCGGTCGGGGTGGTGCAGGACCCGCCGGTCTGCGGGTCCGGGCGGGCGCGGCCGATAGCGGCGGCCTAGCGATCCCGCGCGGCGGGCGGCGGGTGCCGGCCGCGGGCACAGCCGTGCGCCACCGCGGTCCCGTCGGGGTGCAGCGCGGTCACGCACCACCTGGTATACGGGTGCCGGGCCGCAGCGGCGACCAGGTCGCGCACATCCTCGGGGTCGATCAGGCCGAACCCGGCGGCTTCAGCCGGGTTATCGGACTCACCTAGCAGCGTGGACAGCGGCACGGTGATATTCACCAGCGCCGCCACGCTCGGGCCACCACCCCGGCCGGGCCGCCGGGTAAGCCCGCCCGGGCTGTCGTCCTGCTCCTGCCGGCCGCTGTTCCCGCCCGGGCTGTCGTCCTGCTCCTGCCGGCCGCCTGGTTCGCCGTCGTCGTCTGGTCCTGGCGGGCAGCCGATCTGGTCGGTACGCGGATCGGCGGAGATCAGCCGGCTGTCCCGTTCCTGGAGCAGGTCAAGGTAGGCCTGGACGCGGAGCTCGCGCAGGCTGCCCCCGATCCCGGCGGCGCGCAGGTCCAGTGCCCGCTGCTCCACGTGCTGCCACGAGGCGAGCACCTCATCGGGCGGCAGCTCCCGCGCGACCATCCCCGCGTTCCCGGACTCTTCGCGGAACCGGCGGACGTGCGCGTCCTGCTTCGCGGCCTCCTTGCGCCGCTGCGCGGAGTCCGGGTCCAGCCTGAGCACCAGCCGGTGCGCCAGCGCCCGCAGCCGGCCGAACGTCAGCGACGGCGCCAGCTCGGCCAGCTCCGCGTCGGCGCGCGCGGCGTCCGCCGCGGACAGCAGCGCCGTCTCGTCCTCGATGATCCGCAGGTGCACGGGGTGCAGCCGGCCCGCCGCAAGCGCGGCGAAACACAGCGGCAGCCGCTCCGTCACGCCGCACGCGTAGGCCATCTGGCCGGCGGCGGACTGATTGGTCAGGTGCAGCTCGGCGGCCACCTCGTCCGGGGCGAAGTCGCTGAACCCGTCGCGGCCGCTGTCAGCGGGCCCGTCCGGCGGACGGCGGCGGGCCAGCTCAGCCAGGCCGGCCATGAGCGTCCAGGAGGCCCGCGACTCCATCCGGCGGGCGGCGGAGATGACCCCGATCAGCTGGTCATCGGCCAGCCCGGCGAGCCCCGAGCCGCCCTCCCCGGTGATCGCCTCCAGCAAGGTGGCCAGCAGCGCGCCCGGCGCCATCGTGTCGGCCCGGCCGTCCTGGTTGAACCCGGAAAGGGTCAGCTCCTCGGCGGGCAGGCACACGAACAACCCCTGCTCCGGCCCTTGCCCATCCCCGTCGTCGGGCGAAAGCGGGCCGGATCCGTCCGGCTCCTCACCGTCCGGCTCGCAATCGGGGAACGGGTCCTGGGGCATGCACCACCGTCCGTTCGGGATAGAGAGAGGAATACGTTCTACAAAAAGTTTATCATGCTATAAATCATGCTACAAGTAAAAAGCGAACGTGTGTTCAAGATCTTTCCCGAGTGGACGGCGAACGGCGGGGGCGGGGAGCAGTGTTACCGTTGGCTCCATGATCCAGGCGGTCGTGTTCGACCTGGACGGCGTGCTGATTGACTCCGAGCCCGTTTGGGAACAGGTGCGCCGTGGCCTGGTAGCCGAACGCGGCGGGCACTGGGCCCCGGACGCGCAGCGCAGGCTCATGGGCATGAGCACGCCGGAATGGGCCAGGTACCTGTCCGAGGACCTCGGCGTCGGCCTGTCGCCGGACGAGGTCGCCAAGGAGGTCATCGAGCGGATGGCCGCCCGATACACCGAGCACGTGCCGTTCGTGGACGGCGCGGTCGACGCGGTGCACCGGTTCGCCGCGCGCTGGCCGCTCGGCCTGGCCAGTTCCTCGCCCCCGACGCTGATCGAGACCGTGCTCAAGTCGGCCGGCCTGAGGGCCTGCTTCTCAGTAGCGATGTCGACCGAGCAGGTGGCGCACGGCAAGCCGGCCTCGGACATATACCTGGCCGTGACCGCCGGGCTGGGCTTCCCGCCGCCGGACTGCGCGGCGGTCGAGGACTCCTCGAACGGGCTCCGCTCGGCTGGCGCAGCGGGCCTGCACGTCATCGCGGTCCCGCAGGCGACCTATCCGCCGGACGCAGACGCCCTCGCGCAAGCCAGCCTGGTCCTGCCCGGCCTGGCCGAACTGACCACGGACGCGGTCGCGGCGCTGGCTGCGAATTGAGGACCAGCGAGCCGACGCCGTAGTCGGGTCGGTGTCGCGGTGATTGGCCGGGCCGACCGACAATAGGATCGTGCGATGGCGTAGTGCGCTGGCGAAGCCAGTGAGGTGGGTCAGGTCCGTCCGCTTCCTGATGCTGTTCTGCGGCGCGCTCCTGGTGCTCGCGTTTCCTGACCCCAACCTGGAGTTCCTGGCCTGGTTCGGCCTGGTGCCCGGGCTGGTGCTCATCATCAGGTCGCCCACGGCGCGAGAAGGCGGGATCCGCGCGTGGTGGCTCGGGGCCGGGTACCTCATCGCGGCGCTGTACTGGATGGCGCCCGAGATCGGCCCCGGCGTACTGCTCGTCGCGGCGGTGTTCGGCGCGCTGTGGATCCCGTTCGGGGTGGCCGCGCAGAAGCTGCTGCGCCCCCCGCTCACCTGGCCGCGGGCGCTGGCCGCTCTCGTGGTCGTGCCGAGTTGCTGGCTGATTACCGAATGGCTGCGGTCCTGGCAGGGGTTCGGCGGCCCGTGGGCGGTGTTCGGCGTCAGCCAGTGGCAGCATCCCGCCGTGCTCGCGCTCGCCTCCGTCGGCGGGGTCTGGCTGATCAGCTTCGCGCTCGTGCTGGTGAACGTGGCCATCGTCATCGCGCTGGAGTCCCTGCCCTGGGCACCTAGGGCCGTCCTGCCCGGGGCCTCGTGGCGGTCCGGGGCCTCGTGGCGGTCCGGGGCCTCGTGGCGGTCCGGGGCCTCGTGGCGGCCCGGGCTGGCGGCGCTCGGCGTGGCCGCGGGCCTGGCCAGCATCGGTGCCGGCCCGCTGGCGTTCGCGCTCGCCCCCTCCAGCCATGCGGTCCGGTACGTCACGATCGCCCTGGTGCAGCCCGGCGTGGTCCTGGACGCCAGCCTGCGCTCGCACGCCTCGGAGGCGCTGACCGCCGAGCTGAGCCGGGACGGCACGCTGGACGGCGCGCGGCCAGACCTGATCGTCTGGGGCGAGAGCAGCATCGCCGAGGACCTCACGCTGCCGAGCAACCATGTCCTACTGAGCCAGATCGAGGCGCTGTCCGCGGAGGACGGGGCCGAGATCCTGGTGGACCAGGACGCCACGCCGGCCGGCAAGGGTCACGAGAAGTGGGCGGTCCTTGTCAGTCCCTCCGGGATCAAGGGCATCTACGTCAAGACGCGGCTGGTGCCGTTCGGCGAGTACATACCGTTCCGGGATCAGCTCGGGTGGCTGACCAAGATCAGCAAGGCGGCGTCGTCGAACATGGTCCCCGGGCCAGGCGCGCACCTGTTGTACGCGACGGACCGGGCGGGCAAGCCGCTGCCGATCGGCGTGCTGATCTGCTTCGAGTCGGCGTTCCCCGACATGGCCCGGGTCGACACGGACAAGGGCGCGCAGCTGATCGTCTACCAGTCCGAGTTGTCGACCTTCCAGGGCACGTGGGGGCCGGACCAGCAGGCCTCGCTGGCCGCCGTGCGCGCGGCCGAGACCGGGCGGCCCGTGGTCCAGGCTTCGCTGACCGGCGACACGGTCGCCTACGACGCCCGGGGCAGGCTGCTTGCCTGGATGGGACAGTCCGGGCACGGCGTCGTGACGGTCAGGCTCGGGCTGCCCGCCGCCTCGGCCAGGACCATCTACGACCGGCTCGGTGACTACGTTCCGTGGACAGCCGTGGGCATCGTCGTGCTCGCCGCGCTGGTCATGTTTGCGAATTCGCGCGGCCTAACTGGCCGCAGTGCTGGTAATGGCCCTCGACATGAGGCAGAATATGTAAGGCGGTCTGTGCCACCGCTGACGTTGCCGCAGGGGAAGGCGAGCGACGTCTGAGGAGGCACGGTGTCCGCACAAGGTGTTTTGTACGTTCATTCGGCGCCCCCGGCGCTGTGTCCCCACATTGAGTGGGCGGTGGCCGGAATAGTAGGGGCGCCTGTCAGCATGCCCTGGGCTGGTCAGCCAGCCGCCCCGGGATCGCTGCGCGCCGAGCTCAGCTGGCAGGCGCGCCCGGGCACGGCGGGAGCGATCACCTCCGCGCTGGCCGGATGGAACCGGCTCAGATTCGAAGTGACCGAGGACAGCTCGCCCGGCTGTGACGGCGTGCGGCACTGCTATACGCCCGAGCTCGGCACGTTCACGGCCGTGACGGCGGCCAACGGCGACATCGTGGTACCCGAGGACAGGCTGCGCGCCGTGATGGAGCGCGCCGCGCGGGTCGGTTCGACGCCGCTGGAGGAGGAACTCGCCAAGCTGCTTGGCACGGCCTGGGACAACGAACTCGAGCCGTTCCGCCGTGCCGCCGACGGCGCCCCGGTCCGCTGGCTCAACGCCACCGGCTGAGCTCACCAGCTGGTCGGGACGGGTTGCCCCTCGCTGTAGCCGGATGCGCTCTGCACGCCCACCACGGCCCGCTCGCTGAACTCCGGCAGGTCCCGCGCCCCCGCGTAGGTGCACGCCGAACGCAGCCCGGCCACGATCATGTCGATCAGGTCCTCCACCCCGGGCCGCACCGGATCCAGGTACATGCGCGCCGAGGAGATGCCCTCCTCGAAGAGTTCCTTGCGCGCCCGGTCGAACGGGGAGTCGCTGGCCGAGCGGAGTCGTACCGCGCGCGCCGACGCCATCCCGAAGCTCTCCTTGTACAGCCGCCCGTCGGGGGAGCGGAACGTATCGCCCGGCGACTCGAACGTGCCGGCAAACCACGACCCGATCATCACGTTGGAGGCCCCGGCGGCGAGCGCCAGCGCCACGTCCCGCGGGTGCCTGACCCCGCCGTCGGCCCACACGAACGCGCCGAGCCGCCTGGCCTCCTCGGCGCACTCCAGGACCGCGGAGAACTGCGGGCGCCCCACCCCCGTCATCATCCGGGTCGTGCACATCGCGCCCGGCCCCACGCCGACCTTCACGATGTCCGCGCCCGCCGCGACCAGGTCCGCGACTCCGGCGGCGGTCACCACGTTGCCGGCCACCACCGGGACCGAGGGGGTCAGGCCGCGCACGGCCTGCAGCGCGCAGATCATCTTCTCCTGGTGCCCGTGCGCGGTGTCCACCACGAGCACATCCGCCCCCGCGTCGAGCAGGAGCTTGGCCTTGGCCGCCACGTCGCCGTTCACGCCGAGGGCGGCGCCCACCCGTAGCCGGCCCGAGGCATCGACCGCGGGGGCGTACAGCGTCGCGCGCAGCGCGCCGGTCCTGGTCATGATGCCCAGGCAGCGGCCGGAAGGATCCACCACGGGTGCCAGCCGGTGGCGTCCCTCGTGCAGCAGCGCGAACGCCGCCTCGGGCGGCGTGCCGGCGGGCAGCGTGAACGGGTCGGCCGACATCACCTGGCGCAGCTGGGTGAACCTGTCCACCCCGAGGCAATCCGCCTCGGTGGCGACGCCGACCGGCTGCCCGTCCTCGACCACCACCACGGCGTTGTGCGCCCGCTTAGGCAGCAGGCTCAGCGCGTCGCCCGCGGTATCGGTCGGCCGCAGGGTCAGCGCGGTCTCCACCACCAGGTCCCGCGACTTCACCCAGCCGACCACGTCCGCGACCACGTCGACGGGGATGTCTTGGGGCAGGATCGCCACGCCGCCGCGCCGTGCGACGGTCTCGGCCATCCGCCTGCCGGAGACCGCGGTCATGTTGGCGGTGATGACCGGGAGGGTAGCGCCGCTGCCGTCGGCGGTGGCCAGGTTGACGTCCAGCCGTGAGCCGACGGCCGACCGGCCGGGCACCATGAAGACGTCGCTGTACGTCAGCTCATGCTCGGGAACCGTCCCGTGGAGAAATCGCACGCCGAGATTCTCCCCCACTACGGCAGGTTCAGGCCGAACGCCGAGAACATGATGTCGGCGATACGGTCGGCCATGTCCTCCTCTGACAGCGGGACCTCCGCGCTGATCAGGTAGTTTACCCGCTCGAGCATCATCAGGCAGGCGATGGCGGTCAGCTCGGAGTTGTCCTGGTGCCTGCCCGCCGCCTCGGCGGCCGCGGTCATGCCCGTGGTCATGGCCTCGGCGATGCTGAAGAACAGCCGCAGGCCATCGCCGAACACCTCCTCGGGCACCAGGTCAGCCTGGCTGAGCGTGCGGAGCACCGTGGCGTGCGCGGCGTACGCCCGAAAGAACTTCCGCACCCACTGGCGCAGCACGGTCAGGCCGGTATCGTCCCTGGTTACGACGGGGAAGTCGCCCGCCACGATCTCCATGTCGTGCAGCGCGTCCCGCAGCAGGGCCTTGAACAGGTCGTCCTTGTTGGAGAAGTACAGGTAGAACGTGCCGTGGGAGATGCCGGCGCGTTGCACCACGTCATCGACGCGCACGCCGTGGAAGCCGCGGGTCTCGAACTCGATCATCCCGGCCTCGAGCAGCTTGCGAACGGTCTCCCGGCCCTGCGCGCGCAGCTCGCGATCCTGTGCCGGGGCACCGCCGCCCAGTGACGGTCTGGCGGGCTGTTTCCTCGGGGGCCGCCCGGCCCCGCGCGGCGCAGCACTGACGGAGCCTCGGCTTGCCTCCTGAGTCATAGCAAGAGAGTAGCCTGACGTGTCATAACTGCCGCACATTCGGTCAACGCGGCGTTTACTCCGGGGGTTGACCGGCCATGCCGCCACAGGTGCTGAGCCTGCGCGCCCTCAACCGCGCCCTGCTCAGCAGGCAACTGCTGCTTGACCAACCCACCCTGCCGGATGATGCGGACGCTCGGCGGGCCTGCGTGATACGGGCCATCGAGCACCTGGTCGGGCTCCAGGCTCAGGCGCCGTTCCCGCCCTACTACGGGCTCTGGTCACGGCTGCCGGGGTTCCGGCCCGACGACCTGGCCTCGCTGATCACCGACCGGAGCGTGGTCAGGATCGCGCTGATGCGCGGGACCATCCACCTGGTGTCGGCCCGGGACTGCCTGCCGCTGCGGCGGCTTCTCCAGCCGGTGCTCGAGCGCGGGCTGCGCGGCGCGTTCGGCAAACAGCTGACGGGCGTGGACCCCGCGGCCGTGGCCGCGGCCGGGCGGGACCTGGTGGAATCATCGCCGATGACGTTCAGCCAGCTCGGCGAGTCGCTGGCCGGGCGCTGGCCAGATCATCCGCCGAACGCCCTGGCGCAGGCGGTCCGAGCGCACGTCCCCCTCGTGCAGGTGCCGCCGCGTGCCGTCTGGGGTCGAGCCGGGCAGTCCGTGCACACCTCGGCCGAGCAATGGCTCGGCGGGCAGGCTCACGCGGCGCCCGGGCTCGCGGAGACCCTCCCCGGCCTGGTCACGCGGTACCTCGCCGCATTCGGTCCCGCCACGGTGGCGGACGTGGCGGCGTGGTCGGGCCTGACCGGGTTGCGGGCGGTGCTCGAGGAGCTCAGGCCGTCTCTGGTGACCTTCCGTGATGAGCAGGGCGCCGAGCTGTTCGACCTGCCGTCAGCCCCGCGCCCCGGCGCGGACGTACCCGCGCCGGTCCGGCTGGCGGCCGAGTTCGACAACCTCCTGCTCGCGCACGCCGACCGGACTCGCGTGGTCAGCGCCGTTAACCTGCCGAGGTTCTACACCGTCAACGGCGTCTTCCCCGGATCGGTCCTCATCGACGGCTTCGTCGCCGGAATGTGGCGGCTGGCCAGGAAAAAGGGGAGCGCCGCGTTGACCATCGACCTGTTCGGCCCGGTGCGTGACCGTGATCTGGTGGCGAGTGAGGCAGAGCGGATGCTCGCGTTCTGCGCGCCTGACGCGTCACACGAGATCCGGTTCTCTCCCGGCGGGCCCTAGGCCGGTCCGGGATCCGCAGCTTAAGCCGGCGCCGCCGCAGGCTTAACCCGCAGCCGTCGCAGGCTTGACGCGCAGCCGCCGCAGGCCGAGCAGGCAGGTCACGGCGCTGGCCACCCCGCAACTGGCGGCGAACGCATACCCCACCCGCGGGCCGTGCGCGTCGAGGATGAAGCCGACCACGGACGAGCCGACCGCCAGGCCGACGCCGATGCCGCTGCTGAGCCACGACATGGCCTCGGTGCTCCGCCCCGGCCTGGCCTGCGCCTCGAGCAGGCTGAACCCGGCGATCAGCGTCGGCGCGATGGTCAGCCCGCACAGGTAGATGCAGCAGGTCAGCGAGATCAGGTTCGGCTGGGCCCAGAACGTGCCCACGCCGATCACCGTCAGGACCAGCGTCACGGCGAACCTGTTCTCCACGGACGCCCGCCACTGCCTGGACCCGTACCACAGCCCGCCGGTCGCACTGCCGAGCGCATACGTGCCGAGGATGAACCCGGCCAGCGGCTTGTGCCCGAAGTGCTGCGCAAACGAGACCGTGCTCAGGTCGACCGACACGAACATCGCCCCAAGCAGCAGGTACACAGGGAAAAGCACCGCCAGCCCGGGCGCCGCCGCCCCTCGGCCCCTCCGCTGGCGGGGGGCCCGGGGGGGTACGGGGGGGCGGGGGGCCCTCCCGTGTGCGTGGGGTCCAGGGGGGGTCGCCCCCCCGGACTAGCAGCAGCACTACCGGCTCGCGCTGGGCCGCGAACCAGGTGGTCCCCGCGAGGCAAAGCAACGCCGCGACGCCGACGCCCGCGGCGGGGAACACCTCGGTGGCCAGCAGCGTCACCGCGGCGGGCCCGACGATGAAGCACATCTCGTCGGCGACCGACTCGAAGGAAAACGCGGCGTGCAGCCGGGGCGAGCCAGCAAGCAAGACGCTCCACCGGACCCGGACCATGGCCCCGAGCGAGGGCATGGTCCCGCCCGCGAGGGCGCCAGGGGCGAAAAACACCCAGGTCGGCGCCCGCGCTAGCACGGCCGCGATCAGGGCGGCAGTGGCGACGGTGAACACCGCGAGCAGCACGAGCAGCACCCGCCGCTGACCGCGAGCGTCGGCGAGCCGCGCGACCATCGGCGAGGACAGCGCATAGCAGAACGAACCGGCGGCGGACACCGCCCCGGCCACGCCGTACTTCCCCGTGCCCGCCGAGATGAGCAGGACGGTGCCGAGCCCGAACATGGACATCGGCATCCGCCCGATGAGCGCCGCCGCCGAGAAGCGCCAGGCACCGGGAATGCTGAAGATGTCCGCATAGGGCCGCAGGGGCCTGGTCAGCACGCTGACGGGAGATCGGCCGACGGTCCTTTCTGCGTCGTCAATCCTCGTCATCGTCGCGTGATCCCACGATCCCGACGATATCGGACCTGCCCAAACCGATTTTCCGCCGCCGATCCGCTCGGGAACCCTGGTTGGATGAAGGCATGCCCGCCTACGACGCGTTCCTGCTCGTCTCGTTCGGCGGCCCGGAAGGCCCCGATGACGTGATGCCGTTCCTGCGCAACGTCACCCGGGGCCGCGCCGTTCCCCTCGAACGGCTCGCGGAGGTGGCCGAACACTACTACGCCTTCGGCGGCGTGAGCCCGATCAACCAGCAGTGCCGGGACCTGCTGACCGCGGTGCGGGCCGACTTCGCGGCGAACGGCGTGTCGCTCCCGCTGTACTGGGGGAACCGCAACTGGTCGCCCCACCTGGCGGACACGGTGCGCGCCATGGCCGCCGACGGCGTCCGGCGGGCCGTCGCCTTCGTCACGTCCGCGTACAGCTCCTACTCAAGTTGCCGGCAGTACCTGGACGACATCGAGCGGGCCCGCGCCGCCGCCGGGCCGGACGCCCCGCAGATCGACAAGATCAGGCGCTTTTTCAACCACCCGGGTTTCATTGAGCCTTTCGCGGATCACGCCCGCGCCGCGCTCGCCTCGCTGCCCGCCGACGTGCGCGAGGAGGCTCACCTGGTGTTCACCGCGCACAGCATCCCGGTCGCGATGGCCGAGGCCAGCGGGCCCCCGCCCGGGCGGAGGTACGTGGCCGAGCTGACCGAGGCCGCCCGTCTTATTGCCGAACGCATCAGTGGTACCCCTCATCCCTGGTCGCTCGTTTACCAGAGCCGGAGCGGGCCGCCTTCGGCGCCGTGGCTAGGACCCGATGTGCAGGACCATCTCGCCGAGCTGGCGAAGTCGGGGACGGCGGCCGTGGTGGTCGTCCCGGTGGGGTTCGTGTCGGACCACATGGAGGTCAGGCACGATCTGGACCTCGAGGCGGCGCACGCCGCCTCCTCGCTCGGGATGGCGTTCGCGCGGGCGGGCACGCCCGCCACCGACCCGCGGTTCGTCTCGATGATCACCGATCTGGTGCGCGGGCGGGTCGCGGCCTTGGGAACCATGGGAGTGCCGAGCGCCACGTGCCCGGCGGATTGCTGCGGCGGATCGAGGTGACCGATCCCCAGACGCTGCTGCGGATCGCGGTGGACGCGGCGGCCGAGGCCGGCCAGTTGCTCGCCTCGTGGCGGGGCCCGGGGCGTCCCGAGGTCATCGACACCAAGTCGAGCCCGACCGACGTGGTGACGGAGATGGACCGCCGGTCGGAGGCGCTGATCACCGCGCGCATCCGCGCGGTGCGCCCCGGCGATGCGGTCCTCGGCGAAGAAGGCGGCCAGACCCTGGGCGACCAAGAGCAGGGCAACCAGGACGAACCGGCCCGGGTGCGGTGGGTGGTGGATCCGCTGGACGGCAGCGTGAACTACCTGTACGACCTGCCCGACTGGGCCGTCTCCATAGCCGCCGAGGTGGACGGGACCGTGCTGGCCGGGGTGGTCGAGGTGCCCCGCCGCGGCGAGACGTTCACCGCGGTGGCGGGGCACGGCGCGTGGCTGCGGTTCTCCGGCGCCCAGGCGAGCGCGATCCCGCTGCACTGCACGACCGGCGTGGCGCTCGCCCACGCGCTGGTGGGGACCGGCTTCGGGTACGAGCCCGAACGCCGCCGGGCGCAGGGCGAGGTGGTCGCGGCCCTGCTCCCGCAGGTGCGGGATATCCGGCGCGCGGGCGCGGCCGCCGTGGACTTGTGCTCCGTCGCCGCCGGGCGGCTGGACGCCTTCTTTGAGCGCGGCCTGCACTACTGGGACTACGCGGCCGGCGGCCTTATCGCGCGTGAGGCCGGCGCGGTGGTCGGCGGGCTGGCCGGCCGGGCCGCAAGCCCGTCCATGACGGTCGCCGCGGGACCCGACCTATACCCGCATCTCGACGCGTTCCTCACCAGGCTGAACCCGGAACGCGACGACGCCGCAGACCCCGGGCGGTAGCCTCCTAATCTGCTCGGCCGGACTTTGGGCGTGGCGCGTGTGCGCTGGGCGCGAACGTGACAGAATTCCCCGCCGGAATCGGGCACAACTAGGGCCCTTAAAGCGTTACACCCGCGCAGTGAGTGCGCACTACGGATGAAGGGGGATGGAGTACTCAGATGGCTACCGATTACGACAGCCCGCGGAAGACGGACGACGACCTGACCGAGGACAGCCTTCAGGAGCTTCAGGCGCGCCGGATGGACAAGTCATCGAGCACCATCGATCTTGATCCCGACGACGTTGCCGAGTCACTGGAGCTGCCGGGGGCAGACCTGTCGAACGAGGAACTCTCGTTCCGGGTGATACCGCGTCAGGCGGACGAATTTACGTGTTCGCGGTGCTTCCTTGTGCACCACAGGAGCCAGCTTGCCGAAGACCGCAATGGCCAGCTTGTCTGCCGGGAGTGCGCGGCCTAGGCGTCCGTGGCCGTGACGGGTTCGCTGTCCGGGTTGCTGTGCGTTCTGCGCGCCGCAGCCCGGGTTGCGAGCAGCTTCGCCGCCCCCACGATGACACCGGTCAGCATGGACCAGCCCAGCGCCTCGCCCAGCGACACATCGGGATCCTCGGGGTGCGCGGGAGGCTCCTTGCCCGTGGCTTTGGTCCAGGCCAACGTGACCACCTTGCGAGCGAGGAAGGTGGCGATCATCGCCGCGACCCCACTGATGATCTTGGTGCTCAAATCCGCTTTCTTGTCTGCCTTGACGACTGCCTTATCTGCCATCCCACTGCCTCCTTCTGCCCCAGTCCGCGCCATCATGCCACTGGCTCGTGGCCGTCAGGTACCCGGCACCGTTCGACGGCGGCCGCTAGCTCGGCTGGATGCCTGGTACCGATCAGCCAGTACGGGACCCCGGCCGCCGGATCGACGGACAGGTAGACCGCTCGCTTGAGGAACGGCCGCGAGTACAGGTAGGCCGCCGGATCGGCTCGCGGCCCGCGCAGCCGGATGGTCTGCGGCTCGTCGAGGGGGACGGCCTCGCTGATCGCCGTCAGCGGCAGGGCCTCGCCTCCGGCGCGTACCACGCCCTGGCCCACCTCGACGCGCCCCTGGCCGAGGCTGATCAGGAGCGCCGCACAGCCCCCGGCGAGCCCGCCGAGGATGATGCCCGGCCACGGCCACGGGAGCCCGGCGTACACCGTCACGCCGATGACGAGGACGCTCGGCGCGGCCAGCAGCCACCAGGAGAGCGGCACGTACAGCCGTTCGCGGTACTCACGCATGCTGTCGAGGGTAGTTGGTCAGCGCCGTGAGTCCGATGCGAGAGTGCCTGGTGCGACAGTGCCCGGATGTCGCGCTATCCTCACCCTGCGTGCGAGCAGGAAGGAGCCTTCGTTGGCCAGCTCAGAACCCGACGTGCTGATCAAGCGGCTCGACCCGGGCGTTCCGCTGCCTTCGTACGCCCACCCGGGTGACGCGGGCGCGGACCTGACGGCCGCGGAGGACGTCGAACTGGCTCCCGGTGAGCGCGCGCTGGTGCGGACCGGCCTGGCGATCGCGCTGCCGGCGGGCTACGCCGCGTTCGTGCACCCTCGCTCCGGCCTGGCGGTGAAGTACGGGGTGACCCTGGTCAACGCGCCGGGGACGGTTGACGCGGGTTACCGGGGGGAGATCAAGGTGACCCTGCTGAACACGGACAAGCACCTTCCGGTCGCGTTCAAGCGCGGGGACCGGATCGCGCAACTGGTCATCCAGCGCGTGGAGCGGGCGGTGTTCCACGAGGTAGAGGTGCTCCCGGGATCGGTGCGGGGCGATGGCGGCTTCGGGTCTACCGGCGGACACGACGCAGCCATGACCGCCCCGGAGATACCCTGAGCGAAGAAGGCACTACAGGAGCGTGTGAAGTGTTTCGTCGGCGTCGTTCATCGGACGCGGGACTACCCGAGGATGAATTCGGGGACGACGAGTCGTTCGACGACGAGTCGGTAACTAGGCCCGCCCGTCCCGGCGGGCCCATGCGCGCCGAAGGCGGCCCGTGGGACGCCGATGAGGCGCATCCCGACACGGACCGCGTAGACCTCGGCAGCCTGCTCGTACCACGCGGGCAGGACTACGAGGTCCAGCTCGTCATGGCCGAGCAGCAAGCGGCCTGGGTCCGGGTCGCGCACGACGACAGCCAGATGGTGGTCCAGGCGTTCGCCGCCGCGCGCCGGGGCGCGCTGTGGGAAGACATCCGGGCCGAGATCGCCACCGAGGTGGAAGGCGCAGGCGGGACGAGCGAAGAGTCGCCGGGGCCATTCGGCCCGGAGCTAGTCGCCGAGGTGCCCGCTGACCCCAACCAGCCGGAGTCCGGCATGCGGCTGGTCCGGTTTGTCGGCATAGACGGCCCCCGCTGGTTTGTCCGCGCCCTGTTCGAAGGCCCGGCCGCCGCGGGCGGCGCACCGGCCATGGTGCTCGAAGACGTACTGCGGGACATCGTGGTCGTGCGCGGCGAGCACCCGGTACCGCCGCGGGACATCCTCGAGTTGCGGCTGCCCCCCGAGGTGCGTCAGGCGTTCGAGGAGCAGGCCGCCGCCGCGGCCGAGGAGAACCGGTTCCGCACCGACCTGAGTCCCTTCCAGCGCGGCCCGGAGTTCACCGAGACTCGTTAGTGCTCAGCAGGCGCGCCAGTTCGTCCTCGACGTCTTCGCTGGTCACGAAGAACATCTCGTCGCCGGCCTGAAGCGGGTCATCCGGGTGCGGCACCAGGACCCGGCCCTCGCGCAAGATGGCCACGAGCGCGGTGTCGGCGGGCCACTCGATCCCGCCGACCCGCTCGCCGACGAGCGGCGCCCCGGCCGGCATGGTGTGCTCGACCAGGCTCGCCTCGCTCTGCCCGAAGGTCATCAGGCGCACCAGGTCCCCGACGCTGACTGCCTCCTCCACCAGCGCGGACATCAGCCTCGGGGTGGAGACCGCCACGTCGACGCCCCACGACTCGTTGTAGAGCCACTCGTTACTCGGGTCGTTCACCCTGGCCACGACCCGCGGCACGCCGTACTCGGTCTTGGCGAGCAGCGCCAGGACGAGATTCACCTTGTCGTCGCCGGTGGCCGCGATGACCACGTTGCACCTGGCCAATGAGGCGTCGTCGAGGGAACTGATCTCGCACGCGTCGGCGAGCAGCCACTCGGCACGCGGCACGCTCTCGATCGCGATCGCCTTCGGGTCATTGTCGATGAGCAGGACCTCGTGCCCGTTCTCCAGCAGTTCGCTGGCGATGGAGCGGCCGACCGCCCCGGCACCCGCGATGGCGACCCGCATCAGCGCTCGCCTCCCGGCGCCGCGAACGCGGCGTCGATCCGGCTGAGATCGTCTTCCGTCGCGATCACGTGAATCACGTCGCCTTCCTGCAGGACGGTGCTCGCATCGGGCACGAACGCCTGGCCGAGCCGGTCGATAAAGGCGATCCTGGTCATCGTGCGGGCCTCGACGGACTTCAACTTCTCGCCGATCCAGACGGGCGAGAAGGGGACTTCGACCAGTACGATCTTTCCCGTGGGGTGCCGCCAGAGCGGCTCGCTGCCTTCCGGCAGCAGCTTGCGCATCACCTGGTCGGCGGTCCAGCGCACCGCGGCTACGGACGGAATCCCGAGCCGCTCGTAGACCTCGGCCCGCCGTGAGTCGTATATCCGTGCCGCAACGCGCTCGATGCCGAACGTCTCCCGCACCACCCTGGCCGCGATGATGTTGGAGTTGTCACCGCTGCTCACGGCCGCGAAGGCTTCTGCGCGCTCGATACCCGCCTGAATCAGCACCGCGCGGTCGAAGCCGATACCGGTGACCCGCTGGCCCTTGAAACCCGACCGGAGCTTGCGGAACGCCTCGGGGTCCTTATCGATGATCGCGACGCTGTAATCCCGCTCCTCAAGGATGCGGGCGAGCGTTGAGCCGACCCGCCCGCAACCCATGATCACGAAGTGCACGACCGTCCCTCCACGTTGAACTGGTTCCCCGATCAGGGGTGCCTCGCCAAAGGTATGCCCTTCAATTGACAGAATGCATCCCTATGGCTTACGGGACCGGTCAGGTCGTCGAGGTGACCGCGGGAGAGGTGGCTCACGGCGGCTGGTGCGTTGCCCGGCCGGACGAGGGCCCGGTTATCTTCGTCAGGCATGCGCTGCCGGGGGAGCGGGTCCTCGCACGCGTCACCGAGGTCACGGCGCGCCTGGCCCGTGCCGAGGCGATCCAGATCCTGGCCGCGTCGCCGGACCGGGTCGAGCCGCCCTGCCCGCACGCGCGGCCCGGTGGCTGCGGCGGCTGCGACTGGCAGCACGCCGCCCTGCCTGCCCAGCGATCGCTCAAGGGCGCCGTGATTCGTCAGCAGTTGCGGCGGCTGGCCGGCATAGACATGGACGTCACCGTGGAACCCCTGCCCGGAGACGCGGACCCCTCGGCGAGTGGCGCAGGTCTGGGCTGGCGCACGCGTGTCCAGTTCGCGGTGCGCGCGGACGGAGTCGCCGGCCTGCGCGCGCACCGCTCACACGAGGTGGTCGACGTCGGTACGTGCCTGATCGCCCACCCGGCGATTGCCGGCCTCGGCGTCACGGACCGACACTGGACTGGACTTGCCTCCGTCGAGGCCGTGGTCGCGGCCGGATCGGGCGAGCGGGCCGTCATCCTCGCGCCGTCGGGCAAGCCCGGCCGGGAGGCGTCGGTAAGCGGCACCGACGCCGATTCGGTCCTGCGCCGTACGGGGCGCGGCATGACCCCCCTGCGCGGCCGGTCCTACCTGAGCCAGCGCGCGGCAGGCCGGGACTGGCGGGTCAGCGCGGGGGCGTTCTGGCAAGTGCATCCCGGCGCGGCCGATGCCCTGGTCGGGGCGGTCACCGCCTGGCTCGATCCACAGCCCGGCGACGTGGCGCTCGACCTGTACTGCGGCGTGGGCCTGTTCGCGGGCGTGCTGGCCCCGGCCGTCGGGCCGGGCGGGACCGTGATCGGCGTGGAGGGAGACCAGGCGGCCGTGCGGGATGCACGGCACAACCTCAGGCAGTGGCCCTGGGCGCGGGTGCACCGGGCCGACGTGGCCGTGATTCTGCGCCCAGGCGAGCGCAGAGCGCTGCCCGCGGCCAGGCTGGTGGTGGCCGATCCGCCGAGATCGGGGCTGGCCCGTGAGGTCGTCGAGTACCTGGGCACGCCGGAGAACGGAGCCACCAGGCTCGCGTACGTGTCCTGCGACCCGGCAACGCTCGCCCGCGACATCGGGCTGCTGACCGCGCGCGGCTGGGTCCTGTACGGCCTGCGCGCCTTCGACGCGTTCCCGATGACCCACCACGTCGAGTGCATCGCCAGCCTGGCGACCGAGGCAGCCGCGTCCGCTTACCCCCCGCACCCGCGCTCCACCGGCGCGTCCCGGGCGGACTCGCCGCTAACCTCACACGCCCAGGCGGCGTCGGCGCGTTCAAGACGGACTCGGGCGCCCGGGGTCAGGAGCCGGGCTTAGCCGCAGCGTTCCCCGTGACGTAATAGCCGAGCCCGGGGATGCGGCTCAGCAGGCCCTCTTCTTCCAGGATGCGCAGCGCCTTGGCGCAGGTCTGCCGGGCGTGCCCGTACTCCTGGCTGAGCGTAGTGATGGACGGCGTCGGCATGCCGGGCGCGAGGGTACCCTCCGCGATCTGCCGACGCAGCATTGCGGCGAGGCGCACGTATGCTCTCGGGTCCGATTCGTCGCTTATCGACACTCTCGTACCGTACTCGATTGGCAATATTGCCAATCGCAACGCTTCGACACTAGTCGAGATTAGACGAGGCGGCAAGAGTGCGTTAACGTCTGAAATCGTCAGGGCCGCCACGGCCGCGCCGGAGTCAGAATCCAGGGCAGATCATGATCTTCTACTCTTGGACGGCACTGAGCGTTACCTGCGAAGCTTCGGTCGCGATGGGCATCACCGACGACCGCGGCAGGGCGATGCGAGCCGGTGAGGAGACCCTGGGGTCCGGTCGGGCCCTCATCGTCATCATCGAGGCCGTCCGCCCCGCGATGGCACCGCACACGCTGGCCCCGTGCTACGTCCGGACCGGCGTGGGCTGGCTCGGCCGGTACACCGGAGCTGGCCAGGTGGCCTGGGACAGGTTCTTCGTACCCGACGGTCCAGGTGATCCGGCGCTGCCTGGCAGGATGGACCCATGAAACTCCGGATCTTCACCGAGCCGCAGCAAGGCGCCGACTACCAGACGCTCCGCGCGGTGGCGCTGGCGACAGAGGAACTCGGCTTCGACGCCTTCTTCAGGTCCGATCACTACCTGAAGATGGGCAACGTCTCCGGGCTGCCCGGCCCGACCGACTCCTGGGCCACGCTGGCCGCCCTGGCCGTGGAGACCAGCCGCATCAGGCTCGGGACGCTGGTGACCGCGGCGACCTTCCGGCTGCCCGGCCCGCTCGCGATCGCGGTGGCGCAGGTGGACCAGATGAGCGCCGGCCGGATCGAACTGGGGCTCGGCACCGGCTGGTTCGAGGCCGAGCATGCGGCGTACGGCATCCCGTTCCCGCCGCTCGGCGAGCGTTTTGACCGGCTGGAGGAGCAGCTCGCCATCATCACGGGACTATGGACTACGCCTGAAGGCCAGGAATTCTCCTTCGACGGCGAGTACTACCAGGTGACGGACTCACCGGGGTTGCCGAAGCCCGCGCAGCGCCCGCGCCCGCCGGTGATCATCGGCGGTCACGGAGTCCGCCGCACGCCGCGCCTGGCGGCCAGGTTCGCCGACGAGTTCAACGTGGGGTTCGAGTCCGTGCTGGAGTCGGCGGCCGGGTTCGCGCGCGTCCGCGAAGCGTGCGAGGCCGCCGGGCGCGGCCCGACGTCCATGACGTATTCGGTGGCCCAGATGGTCTGCTGCGGAAAGGACGAGGCCGAGTTCCGTCGCCGCGCGGCCGCGATCGGCCGGGATCCCGCACAGGCCCGCCAGGACGGGATCGCCGGGACGCCGGGAGAGGTCGCGGACAAGATCGCGGAGTTCGCCGCGGTCGGCGCGGACCGTGTCTACCTGCAGGTACTCGACCTGCACGACCGAGACCACCTGGAACTGATCGCCTCCGACGTGGCGCCGCAGGTCTAGCCCAGCCCGTCAGCCGAAGGCGCGGATCGCGGCCTGCCTGCCCACGGCGCTGGCCGCCTGGTAGCCGTAGGTACCCTGTTCACGCAGTTCGGTGGCGGCACTGACGAGCGCGCCGAGGGCGGCGAACGCGAACGAACCGCCCACCGAGATCCGGCTCACGCCGGCCTCGGCCAGCTCGGGCACGGTCGGCGCGCCGGCCATGGCGAGCACGTTGACCGGGCGGTCCACCTCGCGGATCAGCTGGCGGATGTCCTGGATGCTGCGCAGGCCCGGGGCGTACAGGACATCGGCGCCGGCCTGCTGGTAGGCCTGCAGCCTGGCGATCGTATCGGTCAGGTCAGGCCGGTCATGCAGGTAGTTCTCGGCGCGGGCGGTCAGCACGAAGGGGACCGGGCCAGCGTGGGCGGCCTCCGCGGCCGCCGCCACGCGCTCGGCCGCCAGCGCGGTGTCGTAGATCGGGTGATCGTCTCGCCCGCTGAAGTCCTCGACCGAGCAACCCGCCAGGCCGACCTCGGTCGCCAGCCTGATGGTTTCCGCGACCTCGCCCGGCTCGTGCGCGTAGGCGTTCTCCAGGTCGGCCGACACCGGCAGGTCGGTCGCCGCGACGATGATCGCGGCGTGCACCAGGGCTTCCTCCCTGCTCACCGAGCCGTCGTTCCGGCCCAGGGTGGCGGCGAAACCGGAGCTCGTGGTGGCCAGCGCCTCGAACCCCATCCAGGCCAGGAGCTTAGCCGAGCCCAGATCCCACGGGTTCGGCAGCAGGAGCGGTTCACCCGCCCGGTGTAGATCCAGGAACGTGCGCGCCTTGTCCGCCTGGGTGATCATTGCAATAAGGTATCGCCACTGCGACAGGGCAAGTCGTCAGGGGCGGACCTGCTCATATGGCTTGCGGGGCGGTAACCGCGATGCGATCGTTGATCGGTGCGCTCAGATACGCCCGCCGCGCGGGTGCGGCTTGTCACGCCTGGGGCGGTGGCGGGCGCGGTACTGGTCATGCTGGGCGCATTTCTCGCGGGAGCGGGCATTACGAGGCGTCTGACCAGCAAACACCCCACAGGTCATATCGCCACCATAGGCCTTCCCTTGGGCCTGGGGCTCGTGGCGGCCGGCCTGGTCGTCCTGGTGGCGCTCGCCTTCGCCAAGGGCGGGACGCCCCGGCGGGCCCGGCGGTCAGCGCACGCCGCGAAGCCCCGGAGCCAGGCCGCCCACCAGCAGCGTGACGCCGTTTCCGAGGACCGCGAGCCCTTCCGGGTCGGTTCCCCCTCCGGCCACGCCGGGCAGCCGGCCCGCGATACCGGCCCACGCTCGCGCCGAGACCAGGTCCTGAAACCGACGACCGTGTACTCGCCGAACGGCCTGCTCGACCTGCCCCGCGATGCCCGCGCGCCAGGTTCTGCAGAAGCACCTCTTGGCCCGCAGGCACCGCAGGGGGCCCAAGGACCACCAGGAGTGCCACCGCGGCCCGCCCACCAGCCAGGGACGTATCCCGCAGGACCTGGTTGGGCTCCATCGGCCCCGGGCGGCCGTCAGTCGCCGCCACCTGGCGATCAGATGCCTCCTTGGGGCGAGCCCATGCGGCCACCCGGCGAGCACGTGCCTCCCTTCGGCGAGCCGATGCGGCCGACCAGTGAGCAAGCGCGGCCCAGGCCCGCCGCCGCCCAGGCGCCCGGTTCAGCGGTCCATCCCGGTCCGGCTGTTCAGCCCGGTTCAGCGGTCCATCTCGGCTCGACCGTTCCGCCCGGTTCAACTGTTCCTCCCGGTCCGACCGTTCCGCCTGGCTCAGCGGTCCCCCCCGGCTCGGTCGGCCCAGCCGTTCCACCCGGCCAGCCGGGTGATTGGCTGCGTGATCCCGCCCCGCCGCGCCCCGCCGCCGCGCCCGGTTGGCCCACCCCGCCACCCGGCCCGTCCTCCGGCCCCCGCGAATCCGGGCCTCGCCCGTCCGCCCCAGGGCACGGAGGGATGCCGCCGCGCGAACACGCGGGCCCATGGTCAGGCGGCCCCCAGCAACCGCGCGAAGCCGGCCCAGCAGGGCATCCGGGTCCCCCCGGCCAGGGCTACCGCCAGGGTCAGGAGCGACAGCCGCCCCCCGGACCAGCAAGCGGAGGCGGCTGGCCGCCGCGCGCGTATCCGCCGCCTGGCAATCCCGGCTACCCGCCACCAGGCAGCCCCGGCCACCCCCTGCGGGGCAACCCCGGCTATGCCCACGAGCCCCCCCTCCACGGACCCGGTGCCAAAGGCGGATCTAGCAGTCCCGGCGGGCCCGGCGCCCCCGGTGGCCTCGGCGCCCCAGGTGGACCGGGCGTCCCTGGCGGACCCGGCGTTCCCGGCGCATCTGGCGTCCCCGGCGGACCCGGCTACCCACCACCGCCGCGCGGTCCTGGGTACGCCCCGCCACGCGGCCAGGGCTACCCACCGCCTGGCGGCGGTCCCAGCTACACCTCACCGGGCGGCGGTCCCGGTTACACACCGCCGGGGGGCCCCGGTTACGGCGGCACCGGCTATGCACCACCAGGCGCCCCCGGCTCCGCACCGTCAGGCGGCGACTCCGGCTACGCACCTCCGGGCGGCTCCGGCTACGGTGGCCCCGGCTATGCACCGCGAGGCGGCCCGGGCTACAGACCGCCAGGCGGTCCGGGATACGTCCCGCCGGGCGACCCCAACCACGCCCCGCCTGGTGGCCCGGGCGGCCCTGGATACGTCCCGCCTGGTGGCCCGGGCGGCCCTGGATACGTCCCGCCGGGCAGTCGCCGCCCAGCGCCCCCGAGACCGTCTGGACCTCAGGGGTCCCAGGAATCCTCCATGGGCTATTACGCACCCGTCATCCGCGCGACGGACTACCCGGTCCCGCCAGCGAGCGCAGGCCGGGCCGACCGGACGGCGCGGCCGGGAAGTCCAGACCGGTCGGACGACGACATGTACGTGTACCGGGACCCTAGGGCCCAGGCGAGCTACCTGGCCGATCAGCGGGCGCAGGAGCGTGACATTGCCTACTGGTACGACCTGTCGCTGGACTCGGACGACCCCGAGCGGGAGGAGGCCCGCGGTCCGTTCGAGCCGCTGCTGCCCTCGAACGGACCGCCGCCGAACGCCAACCGACCGCAGCCAACCGGGCCTGGCGCGACCCCGGCGGGCATCGACGACGACCTGCAAGCGCAACCGGACGAAGCCCCAGAGGAGCCCGCGTACGCGCAGGCGCGCAGGCTGGAGCAGATCAAGGACCTCTACCTGACCGCCGAGGCCATCGGCGAGGAGAACGTCGACAAGCACTTCGACCAGCTCCTGGCCCAGCAGCGCGAGCTGATCAGCGATTACTTCCGGCAGTCCGCCGCGGCCAGGCACGCCGGCGGCCTGCCGGCTCAGGCCGGCACTCCGGAAGGCGCACCGGAGGGCGCGGGCGTGGCCGCCGAGCCGCCCCGTTACTGGTGAACCAGACCAAGCCCCGGCTGGTCATCGCCGTGCTCGGCCTGGGGGAGGCGGGCTCGGAGATCGCCCACGACCTGCTGGCCGCGGGCGTGGACGTCCGCGGCTATGACCCGGCGGTCGCCGCAGCCGAGGGGATCACCGACACCGGCAGCGAGGCCGAGGGAGCCGACGGCGCGGACCTGGTCCTCAGCGTCAACAGCGCGAAGGCCGCCGTGGACGCCTTCCAGGCCGGGCTGGCAGGCCTGCGCGAAGACGCCCTCTGGGCCGACCTGAACACGGCTTCCCCCGGTACCAAACGGCAACTGGCCGAGATCGCCGAGGCCAACGGCGTGTCCTTCGCCGACGTCGCGATGATGGCGCCCGTCCCCGGACGCGGCCTGCGCGTCCCCATGCTGGCCAGCGGGGACGGTGCCGCGCGATTCGCGGGCACGCTGCGACCCCTCGGTGGCGAGATCGAGGTGCTCGAAGGACCGCCCGGACTCGCCGCGCGCCAGAAGCTCCTGCGCAGCGTCTTCTACAAGGGCATGGCGGCGGCCATCGTCGAGGCCCTCGAGGCCGCCCGGGCGGCCGGGGTGGAGCCGTGGCTGCGCGAGCACATCGCCGCCGAGCTGGCGTCGGCCGACGAGGCCACCATGGAGCGGATCGTCAGCGGCACCGTTAAGCACGCGCGCCGCCGGGCCGCCGAGATGGAAGCGGCCGCGACCATGCTCACCGAACTGGGCGTCGACCCCCTGATGGCCAGCGCCAGCGCGGCGCTGCACGAGCGCCTGGCCGGCGAGGACGCCTGAGCGGCCGACGGACACCCACAGAGAGTTTTGTTAATCCTGCTGGCGGTTCCGGGCTTCAGTGCCCGCCTCGGGATTCTCCCGCAAGGCGTGGGCCGCGAGTGGATGGTGAGGCTGTCGCGAATGATGGCGCGCCGCGCCCGCTCAAAGATCCGGGAGGATTCGGGTTCCCGGGAGTATTTGGTGCACTATGATCCGCCCGGGCTTTTTCCTCCCACAAGCCCGAATCCTCCCGCAAAACCCCGGACAATCCGTACACGTGACCGTATTAGGACGAATGAGGAAGGCGGGAACAGCCGGCGGAAACCTCAGGCCAGCGGCGCCAGCGCCTCCGCCAGGGGCTTGAGGGAATCGGGCTTGGCGTGGAGCGGAAGGTTCACGATGAGCAGGTCGACGCCCGCGTCGCGGTAGGCGGCGGCCGCCTCGACGGCGGGTTCCAGGCCCGTATCCGGTTCGATCCGCACGTTCACCGAGCAGGTGATCTCGTTCACGTCGCGCCCGATGGCGGCGCAGTGCCCGGCGAGCACCTCCTTCAGCTCCAGCCACTCCTCCGGGTCGCTCGCGATGGCGTTCCACTGCTGAGCCCAGCGCGCCACGGTCCGCAGCGTGCGCGTCCGGCCGCGGCCGCCAATCGTGATCGGCGGATGCGGCCGCTGCACCGGCTTGGGCTCGCACCTGGCGTCGGTGAGCTGGACGTACCGGCCGCCGAACGTACTGGTGGTCTGGCTCAGCAACATGACGATGGCCTCGACGCCCTCGTCGAACCTGTCGAACCGTTCCCGCAGCGGCGGCAGCGGGATGCCGTAGGCGTCGCACTCCATCTGGTTCCACCCGGCGCCGAGGCCCAGCTCCAGCCGGCCGCCGGAGATGATGTCGACGGTGGCCGCCATGTTGGCCAGCACCGCGGGATGCCGGTAGATCATGCCGGTGACCTGGCAGCCGATCCGGATCCGCCGCGTCGCCTGCGCCATCGCGGCCAGCATCGTCCAGCCCTCGAAGTTCGGCCCGGTCAGGTCGCCGGTGAGCGGGTAGAAGTGATCCCAGTTCCACGCCGACTCGAACAGCGGGATCTCGTCCGCCGCGAGCCACGCGTCACGGATCTCTTCCCACGTCTGGTGCTCTGGCCGTGTCTTGACCGCGAAGCGCATCCCGTGACGTCCTCTCCTGGCCAGATGCCGAACGTTCCAGCGTTATCCTAATGACCGGGCTTGTCGCTTCAGGATCGGGGGATCGAACGTGAGCGACGTGACGATCGTCTCGCTTGTGATCGGCGGGCTGCTCCTCGTCGTGATCATCGGGATCTCGTGCTACGGAGCGGTCACCCTTCCCGCCGGCGCCCGCATCCCGCTGCATTACGGGATCGGCTCCTACAACAACTTCGCCTCGAAGACCACCGGACTCATCGTCTGGCCGGCGGGAGGAGCCGTGGCCTTCGCCCTGCTCACCGCGGTCTCGGTGCACGCCATCAAGCCGAACCACCCCGGCGGCGGAGCACCGGCGATCATCATGCCGATCGTGCTCGCGATCGTCGCCGCCACTCAGTGGGGCGCGATCTCGCTCGCGAAGAGGAACGCCGGGGCCCGGCAAGAGTAACGCCTGCTCAGAAGATGGGGTCGGCCGCGATCACGCCGACCCCCTCCCCAAGTACCTTGATATCGAGATACTGTAGGTTGGGCACGGGCGAGCGAGGGCGAGCCAGGCAAGCGAGGAGGCAGCAACGATGACCGCGAACAGCTTCGGCAGCCGGGCGGTGCTTCAGGTGGCCAGCCAGGAATACCAGATTCACCGGCTGGACGCGGTGAGCGGAGCGGACGCCCTCCCGTTCAGCCTGAAGATCTTGCTTGAGAACCTGCTCCGCAACGAGGACGGCGTCAACGTCACCGCCTCGCAGGTCCGCGCTCTGGCGGACTGGGATCCCGCGCACGAGCCCGACACCGAGATCCAGTTCACCCCGGCCCGGGTGATCCTCCAGGACCTGACCGGCGTGCCCGCCGTGGTCGACCTGGCCGCCATGCGGGAGGCCATGCGGGCCCTGGGCGGCGACCCGGCGAAGATCAACCCACTCATCCCCGCCGAACTGGTCATCGACCATTCCGTGGTGGCCGACGTGTTCGGCCGGCCCGACGCCTTCACGCGGAACGTGGAGATCGAATTCGACCGCAACCGGGAACGGTTCGGCTTCCTGCGCTGGGGTCAGCAGGGGTTCAGCCAGTTCAAGGTGGTCCCGCCGGGCACCGGCATCGTGCACCAGGTGAACATCGAGTACCTGTCCCGGGTGGTGATGACCAAGGACGGCGCCGCCTACCCCGACACCTGCCTGGGTACCGACTCGCACACCACCATGCAGAACGGCCTCGGGGTCCTCGGCTGGGGCGTCGGCGGCATCGAGGCCGAGGCCGCGATGCTCGGCCAGCCCGTCTCCATGCTGATCCCCAAGGTGGTCGGGTTCCGGCTGTCCGGCGAGCTGCCCAGCGGCGCGACCGCCACCGACCTCGTGCTCACGATCACCGAACTCCTTCGCAAGCACGGCGTGGTCGGCAAGTTCGTCGAATTCCACGGCGAGGGCGTGGCCGCGGTCCCGGTCGCCAACCGGGCCACGATCGGCAACATGTCGCCCGAGTTCGGCTCGACCTGCGCGATCTTCCCCATCGACCAGAACACCCTCGACTACCTCGCCCTCACCGGGCGCCCGCGCGAGCAACTCGACCTGGTGCAGGCGTACGCCAGGGAGCAGGGGCTGTGGCACGACCCGGACCGCAAGACGCGGTACTCGGAGGAACTCAGGCTCGACCTGTCCACCGTCGTCCCCTCGATCGCCGGCCCGCGGCGCCCGCAGGACCGGATCGCGTTGGCCGACGCCAAGAACGCATTCCGTGACGCACTGCCGGGCTACGTGCACGAGGCCAGCCTGGACAACGGCCTAGCCGGCACGTTCCCGGCGTCGGATCCGGTAGCACCTAGTGACGGCACCCGGGCGTCGAACCCCATTCAGGTCACGCTGGAGGACGGCCTGACGACCAGCGTCGACCACGGCTCGGTGGTCATCGCCGCGATCACCTCCTGCACGAACACGTCCAACCCCTCGGTCATGGTCGCCGCCGCCCTGCTGGCCAAGAACGCGGTCGGCAAGGGCCTGAACCGCAAGCCCTGGGTGAAGACCACGCTGGCCCCTGGCTCCAAGGTGGTCATGGACTACTACGAGCGCGCCGGATTGCTGCCGTACCTGGACAAGCTCGGCTTCAACCTGGTCGGCTACGGCTGCACCACCTGCATCGGGAACTCCGGGCCGCTGCCGCCCGCGATCAGCGAGGCGGTCAACGACAACGACCTGGCCGTGGCCGCGGTGCTGTCGGGGAACCGGAACTTCGAGGGCCGGATCAACCCGGACGTAAAGCTGAACTACCTGGCCTCGCCGCCCCTGGTCGTCGCCTACGCGCTGGCCGGCACCATGGACGTCGACCTCGCCCGCGAGCCGCTCGGCTCCGACCCCGAAGGCCGGCCGGTCTTCCTGGCCGATATCTGGCCATCGCCCGAGGAGGTCGCCGGCGTGGTCAGGGACGCGGTGGCGCAGGAGATGTTCACCCGCGACTACGCCGACGTGTTCCACGGCGACGACAACTGGCGCGCGCTGGACGTCCCCGCGGGCGACACCTACGCCTGGGATGACGCGTCGACGTATGTCCGCCGGCCGCCTTACTTCGACGGGATGCCGACCGAGCCCGAGCCCGTCGCCGACATCCACGGCGCCCGGGTGCTGGCCATGCTCGGCGACTCGGTGACCACCGACCACATCTCGCCGGCCGGCGCGATCAAGACGGACAGCCCGGCGGGGGAGTACCTGATCTCGCACGGCGTGGAGCGGCGCGACTTCAACTCCTACGGGTCCCGGCGCGGCAACCACGAGGTGATGATCCGCGGCACTTTCGCCAACATCCGGCTCCGTAACCAGCTCGCGCCGGGCACCGAGGGCGGCCTCACCGTCAAGGACGGCGAGCAGATGACCATCTACGAGGCCTCCCGCCGGTACCTCGCCGAGGGCACCCCGCTGCTCGTGCTCGCCGGCAAGGAGTACGGCACCGGCTCGTCCCGCGACTGGGCCGCCAAGGGCACCCTGCTGCTCGGCGTGCGCGCGGTGCTCGCGGAATCCTTCGAGCGCATCCACCGGTCCAACCTGATCGGCATGGGCGTGCTGCCACTGCAGTACCGCCCGGGCGAATCGGCCGCCTCGCTGGGCCTGACCGGCCGGGAGACCTTCGATATTCAGGGCATCGAGGAAATAAACACCGGCATTATCCCGAACGAACTGGGTGTTACCGCCGACGGCAAGCAATTCCGTGCCATCGTCAGGATCGACACCCCGGGCGAGGCGGACTACTACCGGCACGGCGGCATCATGCAGTACGTCCTGCGGTCCCTGCTCGCCTCCGGGTAAGAGCGCCCCTGGCCGCCTTGACAGCAGAGCGGCGCCGGGCGACCTGGGGTTCCAGCCCCGCCACTCGGCGGCGGTAGCCTTGACCTCCAGCTATGGATATCGCCGACCCTGCCATCGTCACCAGGCTCCGCGCCGCGGGCTGCGTTTTCGCCGAGGATGAGGCCCGGCTGCTCAGCTCCTCGGCGCGGACGCCGGAGGAACTGGCCGTCATGGTGGAACGGCGGGTAGTCGGGCTGCCCCTGGAGCAGGTCCTCGGCTGGGCGGAGTTCTGCGGCCTGCGGATCGCCGTGGAACCCGGGGTCTTCGTCCCGCGCCGGCGCACGGAGTTCCTCGCCCGGCAGGCCGCTCCGTTGATCCGGGGGGGCAGCCCGATCGTCGACCTGTGCTGCGGCGCGGGCGCCCTAGGTGCCGCGCTGGCCGCCTCCGTGGAGGGGGTTGAGGTGCACGCCGTCGATATCGACTCGGCCGCCGTGGCGTGCGCCCGGCGTAATCTGGAAGCTTTCGGCGGCCAGGTCTACGAAGGTGACCTCTTCGATCCGCTGCCTCCGGCGCTGCGTGGCCGGGTCGCCGTCGTCGTAGCCAACGTCCCTTACGTGCCGACCGTAGAAATGGGGCTGCTTCCCGCCGAGGCCCGTGAGCACGAGCCGCGCGTGGCCCTCGACGGCGGCCCGGACGGTCTCGACATCCTGCGGCGCGTGGCCGCCGGGGCGCCAGGCTGGCTAGTTCCCGGCGGCCACCTGCTGATCGAAACCAGCGCCCGCCAGGCGATACCGGCCATAGCGGCCTTCACGGCGAACGGCCTGAACGCGCACATGGAATTCTCCGACGACGTGAACTCCGCCGTCGTCATCGGCACCAGCCCGGGGGACTAGAACCCGGGGAAGAGGGGCCGCAGGTCGCCCAGGTCGACGCCCGAGGCCTCGACCGGCGGGGTGTGGGCTGGGTCGAGGCGTCCGTAGACCAGGCGGAGGAACGCCTCGGCGGGCAGCCGCAATTCGGGCAGGTCCGCCTCGCCGTCTGCCGCCGTGAGCGTGACGGACTCACCGGTCTGGAGAATGTAGTTCCGCTCGGGATCGGTGGTGGACACCCGTACGTGACGTTGCACCCCGTCCGGCCGGCCGGCCCTAGCTATGAACGGGCCGAGCGTGTCGATGAGCAGCGCCACGGCGTCGGGCGCGACCGTCGCCGCCGGGTCGAGCGCGACCGCGACGTCCCAGGTGTGGACGGCGTGCTCGCTGACCCGCATCCGTGCTACCCCGGCGGCATCGAGGTCCATCCCGAACAGGTTCAGCCGCAGCCCGGCGATCTGGTCCGCGTCCAGGGACTCGAACCGCTCCACCGTGGCCTCGTCGGCGCTCAGCGCGTCGGCCGCCTGCGCCTGCGGGCTTCTCGCGTTCCACTTGTCCCAGATGGGGCCGAATGCCTCCCGGCCCGGCGGCTCCGTCCCGCTCAGGGCGGCGTCAAGCCACAGGTCGAAGATCTCGGCCTGGGATCCGAGATGCGAGAGCACCTGCGCGATCGACCACTCGCTGGGGTACGCCTGCTGCTCAAGCTGCCCGGGGTGCAGGGGTGCCACGACGGCATGCAGCCGGTCGTGCGAGTGCCTGAGCGCGTCGATCCACGGACCTGGGCTGGTTTCCAAGGCTCTTTCTCCGTTCGATGCTCCGATGGCAGGGCACGATGCTAGCAGGTTCCGGAGGGACGCCTCCAGATCGTCTACCATAGCCTGATGACCGGTTGCAGCGCGCCAGGTCCCGGTGCCCCGGGGCCTTCTGTTGTGCGCGGCCTGCGCGCCGACGCCGAACGTAACCGGGCCGCGATCCTGGCCGTGGCTAGGGACGTCTTCGCCGAGCAGGGCCTTGAGGCGCCGCTCGAGGTGATCGCCGCCCGCGCCGGGGTCGGCATCGCCACGCTGTACCGGCGGTTTCCCACCCGTGAGAAGCTCGTCGCGGCCGCGCTGCTTGAGAAGATCGCCCTGTACGCAGGGGCCGCCGAGCAGGCCCTGGCGGTCCCGGATCCGTGGGCCGGCTTTGCCGGGTTCGTGCAGCGAATCTGCGAGCTGCAGGCCTGTGACCGCGGTCTGGGGGACCTGCTATCTATGGCGTTGCCCGCGGACGAGCAGATCGAGCAGCTCCGTACGACGGCCAACGGCCAGGTCATCACGCTCATCGAGCGCGCCAAAGCCAGCGGTACGCTGCGGGATGACTTCGTCGGCGAGGACCTGCTGCTCCTGCTGATCGCCACCGCCGCGGTCATGCAGGTCACGCGCGCCGACGCGCCCGACGCCTGGCGGCGGTTCGTCGCCCTGGCCCTGGACGCGTTCAGGCGCCAGGATGCACCGAGCCTGCCCGAGCCGCCCGCCACGGTCCAGATGACCAGGGCCATGGCGCGGCTGGCCGCCGAACGCGGGTGTGGCGGGCCAGCCCATGACACGACCACGAGGCGATAGGACGGAGACCCGATATGTTGCGCGACGCTGCCCTGCTCGGCACCCGGCTCGTACTCGGTGCGTACCTGACGGTTCACGGTGCCCAGAAGCTGTTCGGCAGCTTCGGCGGGGCCGGGCTGGACCGGACCAGCGCAGGCTTCCACCGGATCGGCCTGCGGCCGGGCAGGCACATGGCGCTGGCCGCCGGGATCACCGAACTCGGCGGCGGCGTGCTCACCGCGGCCGGCGTCGCCGACCCCGCTGGCCCCCTGGCGATCATGGGCGCCATGAGCGTCGCCGCCGCCACCCACCGGGCGAAGGGCCCCCTGGCCGCCCGGGGCGGATTCGAGCTACCGCTGACCAACCTGGCGGCGGCGGCCGCCCTGGCCGTCACCGGACCCGGCAGGTTCCGCCTCGGACCCGCACTGCCCCGGCGGCTCGCCGCGGTAGCCGCGGCCGGCGGCGCGGTGGCGGCAATCGGCCTCGTCGCCAGGATGGTCACCGCGAGGCCCGTCCCGGCCGAGCCAGCCGTCCCGGCCGAAGGGGCCGGGACCGAACCCGCAACCGCGCCCGGCCCGCAGGCGTCACCCCCGGCCGCTCAGAACCAGTCGTCATAGGCAGGCGGCGCGACATCCCGTCAAAGGGGCAATTCCCTGCACATGACCGGATGCGCGCGGTAAGGTTTCGTCGGATTCCGGGCGACAGGGAGGGCGCGGGGATGGCGAACGGCGGCCTGGCTTCGGTTAACAGCGTGGTACTCCTGATGCTGGAGAACCGGTCCTTCGACCACATGCTCGGGTTCTTGTATCCCGGCAACGTGTCAACATCGGGTCAGCCGTTTGACGGCCTGGCCGGAACCGAGTCGAACCCCGGAACCAACGGGCAGCCGGTCACCGTGTTCCGGATCGAGCCGACGACGCCTAACGCCTACTTCATGCCCGGCGCGGACCCCGGCGAAGGCTACCTGGCGACCAATGACCAGTTGTACGGCAACAACAACGGCCCGGCGTCGACCGGGCTGGCGGCGCCCGGCCAGGGCTTCGTCACGAACTACGGCTACACCCTGGGCTGGCAGTCCAAGGACAGCGGGAGCTGGCCGATCGTGGCCGGCACGGTCGAGGGCGACATCATGGGCTGCTACACGCCCGAGGCCCTGCCTGTGCTGTCCGCGCTGGCCAAGGGGTACGCGGTCTGCGACCAGTGGTTCGCGTCGGTGCCGACGGAAACCCTGCCGAACCGGGCCTTTGCCTGCGCGGCGACCAGCCAGGGTCATATGGACGACAAGACGCACACGTTCAGCTCGCCGACCATCTTCGGGTTGCTGGACGCGGCAGGCCTGGGCTGGTCGGTGTACGGCTACGACGTCGAGCCGCTGACCAAATCGACGTTCACGCAGATCAGCAACGCGGCGGCCAGCCACTTCGGGCTCTTCACCGATTTCAAGGCCGCGGCGGCGGCCGGCACCCTGGCGCCCTTCGTGTTCCTCGAGCCAAGCTGGGGGGCAACGGGTAACAGCCAGCACCCCAACTACGACGTGGCCCTCGGCGAGCAGCTCATCCACGACGTCTACGAGGCGCTGCGGGCGGGACCGGGCTGGCCGGGGACGCTGCTGGTGATCACCTATGACGAGCACGGCGGCTGCTACGACCACGTAGCGCCGCCCTGGGGGGCGGCGCCGCCCGACGACGACACCGGGGAGTTCGGGTTCGGCTTCGACCGGTTCGGGGTCCGGGTGCCCGCCGTACTCGTATCGCCGCTCATCCCGCCGGGAACCGTGTACCGGGTGCCGGCCGGCGGGACGCCCCTCGATCACACCTCGATCCTGCGGACGGTGGAGCAGCGCTGGAACCTGCCCACGCTGACCGCGCGCGACGCGGCTGCTCCCTCCTTCGGTAGCGTGCTCACGCTCACCACCCCGCGGACCGATGACGTGCTCGACGTCGTCACGGTCCCGCCCCCGTCCGGCCCGGGTCCCTCCGCGAACGTCGAGTCCCACATGGTGGCGGTCCGGTCCGAGCTGGTCTCCCGGCAGTACCCGGCCGGCGTCACGTACGCCCCCAAACCGGCCGCCTGACGCGCCGTTCCGTCACGGGAGCCGGGCGTCGTCCATGACGGCCAGCAGCTGCCGGGTCATGGACCGCAGGCCGGGCACCCAGGCGAGCCGGATCAGGCGCGCGGCAATCGGGGCTGTCGAATCGATAAGGCGATAGGTCGCCCTGCACCCGGGCGACGCGTCGTGCACCCAGTAGAGCACGATCCCCAGCGAGTACAGCCACAGCAGCTCCGCCAGCTTGCCGCGCGCGCTGGCGGGCACCCGGACGCGCGCGCCGCCGATCACCTCGCCGAACAGACCGATCGCGGCGGTCCTGGCCGGCGAGGACTCCGCGCTGAACGGGCTCAGCGGGCTGGCCGGCTCGGCCGCGTGCCGGTACAGCTGGGCCGCGAAACCGTGGTACGGAGCCAGAACGTCGATAAGCGCGCGTACCACCCCGGCGATCCTCGGGCCCAGCCTGGTTTCCTTGTCCAGGACCGGCCGGCACGCCGCCGCGTGCTCGGCCTGGTTCCGCGCGTAGAACTCCTGGATCAGCTCCTCCTTGGACCCGTAGTAGTAATAGGCGTTTCCCGTGGCGACGCCGGCTTCACCGGCGATGACCCGCATCGTGGTCGCCTCGTAGCCGTACTCGCGGAACAGCCGCAGCGCGGCCTCGGCGATGGCCGCTCGCGTCTGCTCGCCCCTGGTGCTCATATCCGACAATGTACGAGCATCAGCTCACGTACGCAGACGTATCTTGAACACGTTCAAATACACCTCGCGCGCCGGGCACGCGCAGGCCTGTGCGAGGCTGGTCTGGCATCGGGACGGAATGGAGAGTGCAGGCCATGCGGGTGGTCGTAGCCGAGCGTCAGGGCGGGCCCGAGGTGCTCAACGTGGCGGAGTACGCGGCACCGGAGCCCGGCCCGGGACAGGTCCTGGTCGAGGTCGCCGCGGCCGGGGTGAACTTCATGGACATCTACCAGCGCGAGGGCATCGGAAACTACCGCCGCGAGCCGCCGTTCATCCCCGGCGCGGAGGGCGCGGGAACCGTCACCGCGGTGGGGGAGGGCGTGGCGGGGCTCGCCGTCGGTGACCGGGTGGCCTGGGCCGGCGGCAGTAGCAGTTACGCCGAGCAGGTGGCGCTGCCCGCGACCCGCCTCGTCCTGGTCCCCGCCGGAGTCAGCCTCCAGGTCGCCGCGGCCGTCATCCTGCAGGGGCTGACCGCGCACTACCTGGTGACAAGCACCTACCCGGTGCGCAGCCAAGACGTCGCCGTGGTCCACGCGGCCGCCGGCGGGGTCGGGCTCCTGCTCACCCAGATGATCCACCGGCGCGGCGGCATCGTGGTCGCCACGACGTCGGGCGGTAGCAAGGAAGACCTCGCCCGCGCGGCGGGCGCCGACTACGTCACCGGGTACGGCAACTTCCGCGCCGCCGTGGATCAGGCCACCGAGGGCAAGGGCGCGCACGTGGTGTACGACGGCGTCGGCAAGGACACCTTCGACGACAGCCTCGCGGCGCTGCGCTCGCGCGGGATGATGGTGCTGTACGGGGCGGCGAGCGGGCAGGTGCCGCCGTTCGATCTGCAGCGGCTTAACTCGGCAGGGTCGCTGTTCGTCACGAGGCCGACGCTGGCTCACTACGTCGCGAGCGTCGAGGAACTGCACTGGCGCGCAGGTGAGCTGTTCGACCAGGTCGCCAGCGGCGAACTCGACGTCAGGATCGGCGGCAGCTACGCGCTGGCCGACGCCGCCCGGGCGCATGAGGATCTGGCCGCGCGGCGCACCACGGGCAAGCTCCTTCTCATTCCCTGACGGACAACCTGGCAGTGACGTAGCCAGTCACCGAACCAGGCCGGCCGTGCAGCTTGCGGGCCGACTTGGCCGTTTAGCTCGGTAGGGCAGGCTAGACGGGCGCATCATCGTTCGTTCGGTTAAAGAAGATGTTGAGCCTTCAGATACCTTTAGCTACTGATGCCTGAAGACCCGGCCGCCGGCCGACGCCGGTCGTATCGAACCAGCCTGCTCGTCGTCGCCATGGTGGCGGCCGGGCTGAACCTGCGCATCGCGGTCGCCGACCTCCCGCCGCTCTTCCCCGATATGGCGACCAGGTTGCACCTGTCGTCGGGGACGCTGTCCCTGCTCGGCGCCACGCCGGTGATCGGCTTCGGCGTCGCCTCCGCCTTCGCGGCCTGGCTGAACCGGCGCCACGGCGAGGAACGGATCCTGCTGGCCGCGCTGGGCGTACTCACCGCGGGGCTGCTGCTGCGCGGCGTGGCGCCCGGCATCATGCTGTTCCCGGGGACGGCGCTGGCGGCCGGCGCCATCGGCATCCTCAACGTGCTGATGGCCAGCATGGCCAAGCGGCGCTGGCCGGAACGGGCCGGATTCCTGATCGGCATTTACCTGAGCGCACTGTGCGTTGGCGCCGTCCTCGCCTCGCTGCTCAGCGTGCCGCTCTACCACGCCTTTGACGGTTCGCTGCGGCTCGCGCTCGGCGTGTGGGCCGGACCGGCCGCGCTGGCCATGCTGCTGTGGCTGCCCCAGCTCAGGTACGCCGAAGCGGCCACCGCCGATTCCCCGGCAACCTCACGCCCCGCAGCCACCCCCCGCCCCGCGGCCACCCCCACGCCGCGCCGGGTCGAGGTGCACAAGTACGCCCTCGCCTGGCAGGTCCTGGCGTTCATGGGCCTGCAGAGCCTGCTCTACTACGCGGCGCTGTCCTGGCTCCCGACGATCTTCCAGGATCGCGGCACGTCGGCCGTCACGGCCGGGAACCTGCTGGCCCTGATGGGCTTCGGCAACCTGGTCGCCGCGCCGCTCGCGCCCATGCTCGCGCACCGCACCGCCGGCCAGCGCGCCCTCGTGATCCCGAGCATGGCCGTGATGGCCGCCGGCCTGGCCGGATCGCTCTGGGCGCCGGTCGGCACGGCCCCGTTCTGGGTCCTGGTGCTCGGCCTCGCGCAGGGGGCCTGCCTCGGCCTGGCCATCTACTTCATGACGGCGCGATCTCCGGACCCGGGCACGGCGGCCTCACTGTCCGCCTTCGCGCAGTCCGGCGGCTACCTGGTCGCCAGCGCCGGGCCGCTGGAGCTCGGGCTGCTGCACACGGCCACCGGCAGCTGGGACATCCCGGTCGCGCTGCTGCTCGTGCTGGCCGCGCTCGGGCTCGTCGCTGGCGTGCTCGCCGCGCGGCCGATGGTCCTGAATGCGACGCACGTGTCGGTTACGGGGCACACGTCGCGAGCCATCTCCCGATTGCGACCGTAAACTGCTGTTCACGATCCCGCCAGGCCCGCACCGCACGACAGGAGCAGCCGCCGTGACCTTGCTTGAGTGCATCAACGGCCCCGAGGACCTGAAGGGACTCACCCAGGATCAGCTCACCCGCCTGGCCGGGGAGATCCGTGACGTCCTCATCGAATGGGCGCAGGGACCGATGGTGGCCAAGACCAGCGGCCATCTGGGCCCGAACCTCGGCGTGGTCGAGCTGACCATCGCCATCCACCGCGTCTTCGACTCACCGAGGGACCGCATCGTCTTCGACACCGGTCACCAGGCGTACGTGCACAAGCTGTTGACGGGCCGCTTCGCTCAGTTCGGCACGCTGCGCCAGCGCGGCGGGCTGACCGGGTACCCGAGCCGGGCCGAATCCGAGCACGATCTGGTCGAGAACTCGCACGCTTCCACCAGCCTGTCCTACGCCGACGGCCTGGCGAAGGCGTACAAGCTGCGCGGCGAGCCGGACCGGACCGTCGTCGCCATCATCGGCGACGGAGCGCTTACCGGCGGCATGGCCTGGGAGGCGCTGAACAACATCGCCGCGGCCAAAGACTCGCGGATCATCATGATCGTCAACGACAACGGCTGGTCCTACCAGCCGACGATCGGGGGCCTGGCCGAGCACCTCGCCGCGATCCGCGTCAACCCACGGTACGAGCATGTCCTGCACTACATCAAGACGACGGTGTCCCGGGCCCCGCTGGTCGGCGCACCGCTGTACGGGACGCTGCATGGCATCAAGAAGGGCATCAAGGACGTCCTCCAGCCGCAGGTGATGTTCGAGGACCTGGGCCTGAAGTACGTCGGCCCCATCGACGGGCACGACGAGCGGATGTGCGAGGCCGCGCTGCGCCGCGCGCGTGACTTCGGCGGGCCCGTGCTCCTGCACGTGATCACCAGGAAGGGCTTCGGCTACCCGGCCGCCGAGCAGAACGAGATCGACTGCCTGCACCAGGTCCCCGCGGCCGGCGCGCAGCCCGGCACGTGGAGCCGGGTGTTCGGCGACGAGATGCTGGCCATCGGCGCGCGCCGGCCCGACGTGGTCGCGATCACCGCCGCGATGCTGTACCCGACCGGCCTGGCGCAGTTCGCCGAGGTGTACCCGGATCGGACCTACGACGTGGGGATCGCCGAGCAGCACGCCGTGACCAGCGCCGCGGGCCTGGCCATGGGCGGCATGCACCCCGTCGTGGCGATCTACTCGACGTTCCTCAACCGCGCGTTCGACCAGACGCTCATGGACGTGGCCTTGCACCGGCTCCCCGTGACGATCGTGCTGGACCGGGCCGGCGTGACCGGGCCGGACGGCGCCAGCCACCACGGCATGTGGGACGGCTCGATCATGCAGCTCGTCCCCGGCATGAAGATCGCCGCGCCCAGGGACGCGAAACGCGTCGCCGAGCTGCTTAACGAGGCGGTCGAGGTGACTGACGGGCCGACGGTGGTCAGGTTCCCCAAGGGCAAGGTGGGCGGGGAGGTCGAGGCCATCGCCAAGCTAGGCGGCATGGACGTGCTCCGGACGCCGCCCGAAGGCCTTGGCCCGGACGTCCTGCTCGCCGGGGCCGGGCCGATGGCGCTGACCGGGCTCGAGATCGCCGACCGGCTCGCCGGCCACGGGATCGGGGTTACCGTGGTGGACCCGCGCTGGACCAAGCCGGTCGATCCGGCCCTCGCCGAGGCCGCGCGGCAGCACAGGCTCGTGGTGACGGTAGAAGATAACGGGCTGGTCGGCGGGTTCGGTGACGCGGTCGCCAGGCTGCTGCGCGATCACGACGTGGACGTGCCGGTGAAGACGCACGGGCTGCCGCAGGAATTCCTCCCGCACGGGACGCGCGACGAGGTGCTCGAGGAGGCGGGGCTTACGCCGCAGCAGCTGGCCCTGCGGATCACCGAGGCCGTGGCGCGCCGGTCGTCCGGCGAGGCTCCCGAGACGCATGAGGCCGCGCCGGAAGGCGGCCGGGTCGAGTAGCGTAAGTCCTTGTGCTGAACGTTGCAGTAATCGGCTCTGGTCCTGCCGGGCTATATGCGGCCGAGGCGCTGGTCAAGCAGTCCGCGGCGCTGTCATTGCCGGTGCCGGTGCGGGTCGACGTGATCGACCGGCTGCCCACTCCCTACGGCCTGGTCCGCTACGGCGTGGCGCCCGATCACAAGTCGATCAAGTCGATCGCCCAGTACCTGCGCAAGGTGCTCGAAAGCCCCGACGTCCGCTTCGTCGGCGGGGTCAGGCTGGGCGAGGACATTACCCGGGACGAGCTGATCTCGGCGTACGACGGGGTGATCTACGCGACCGGGGCGATGCGGGACAGGCGGCTCGGCATCAGCGGCGAGGACCTGCCGGGCAGTTACGCGGCGACCGACTTCGTGAACTGGTACTGCGGCCACCCCGACATCGACTCCGGCGCGTTCATCCTGGACGCCGAGTCGGTGGCGGTGATCGGCGTGGGCAACGTGGCCGTCGACGTCGCCCGGATCCTGGCCAGGGACCCCGCCGAGCTGCACGAGACCGACGTATCTCAGCCCGTCCTCGAGGCGCTGCAGGCGAGCAAGGTGCGCGAAGTACACATGATCGGGCGGCGCGGACCCGCGCACGGCAAGTTCACCACCAAGGAACTCCGCGAGCTCGGCGAGCTGCCCGGCGTCGAGGTGGTCGTCCACGCGGACGAGGCCGACTTGAACGCGTTCGACTTGGCCGGCGAGGGCGCGGCGCTCGTCGCGGAGGACCGGCGCGTCCGCGGCAACCTGGTGGCGATCACGAAGTGGGCCGAAGGCGGCGCCGCCGAGCCGTCCGCGTCCGGGCATTCTCGCCGGCTGGTCATCAGGTTCTGGCTGCGCCCGACGGAGATCCTCGGGACCGACCGGGTCACCGGGCTTACCCTCGAGCGGACCGCCATCGACGCCAGCGGTGCCTTCGTCGGCACCGGCCAGTTCGAGACGCTGCCGGCCCAGATGGTGCTGCGCTCGGTGGGGTACCAGAGCGTCCCGCTGCCGGGCGTGCCGTTCGACTCGCGGGCCTACGTGGTCCCGAACGCACAAGGCCGCGTCCTTGGCCCCGACGGCGCACCGCTGCCGGGGGAGTACGTGGCCGGCTGGCTGAAGCGCGGCCCGACCGGCGTGATCGGGACCAACAAGTCCGACGCCGCGGAGACCGTCCGCAGCCTGCTCGAGGACCTGGCGGGGGGCCCGGGCGCCGGTGATGTCCAGCTGCCCCGGGCGGGCCTGCTCAAATTCCCCGACGCCGACGCCGACGCCGACGTGGCCGCGGAGGCCGAGCATGAGGAGTGGCCGCTGGCGGGCGTGCTCGCCGGGCGCGGTATCAGTCCCGTCTCCTACGCCGAATGGCTGCGCATCGAGACCGCGGAAGCCGACCTGGCCAAGGCCCTCGGCCGTGGTGAGCGCGTCAAGCTGCACGACAGCGAAGCCATCTGGTCCGCCTGCCGCCCCCCGCTCGACTAGGGAACGCGCCAGATCGGGGCGGTCAGGCAGGTGGGGCCTCCGTCGCCCTTGACGGAGATGTCCGACCCCGCGTACTGGTGTACCTCGCAGCCGGCCGACTCGAGCGCGGCGCGGGTCCGAGGGTTGCCGGCCACCGTGACCACCCGCCGCGGCTCGACCGCGAGGACGTTGCACGCCATCGTCTCGTACTCGTCGGGGTTGACGGGTATCACCCGGATGCCCCGGTCGGCGAGCGCCTGCATCAGCGCCACCGGGGCCAGGGGCGGGAAGACGACCGCCAGGTCGCCGGCGACCGGCGAGACCAGCGACATCAGGTGCAGCACGTGCTCCGGGCCGCGGTGGTGCGGCAGGTCGACCGACTCCAGGCGGGCGCCCTCGGCGGCGAAGATCTGGGTGAGCTGGCGCACCGCCTCGGCGTTGGTCCGGTAGCTGCGCCCGACGAGCATCGTCCGCTCGTCCAGCCAGATGAAGTCTCCGCCGTCCGCCCGGGCGGCCCCGGTCAGCCGCGCCACCACGGGAACGCCCGTGCCGCAAAGCGCGTCGCCCAGGTGCTCGGGTTCGGCCGCGCGGGCGGGCTTGGTCATCTGGAACAGGACCGCGCCGGCCCCGGTGACCAGGCCGGGGTCGCGGATATAGATGGCGTCGACCAGGCCGTCGACGGGCGGGACAACCTCGACCTCGCAGCCGAGATCGGTGAGCAACTGGCCGAACGCCTCGTGCTGCCGGTCCAGCAGCACCGGGTCAGGCGTCCGCCAGCCGGCGGCCGCGAAGTCCCCGGTGACGGACGGGCGGCGGAGCAGGACGCGGCGCATCGGAGCGAACATGGACCGCACCCCGAACCGCGGCCCGGCCGCGCCGGGGTCCTGATCCACGGCCATGCGAGCTCACCCGGCCCTTCACCGACTTGCCTATACAGAAGCACTCCCCGCCCGGAATGTCACTGCCCGTCCGCATCATGGAGCAGAAGGCGGGACGGCCACGGTGGACAACGGAGGCAAGGCGAATGACTGACCACAATGGCGTCCTGACGATGCAGCGGCTGCTGCTGGCCGGGGCGCTCGGCATGACCATGGCGCGGAAGGCGGCGGCGATCCTGGAGGGTGAGCCGGGCTCGGGATCCCGCCGTCCCCAGGAGCCAGAGGGCGCCGTGCTGCGGGCGATCCTGGACGCGGCGAACGAGTGCCTGGGGCACTTCGATGACCGGCCACCGGGCGAGCGGTGGTGCGATGCCCTGCTCCACCTGCTCGACCTGGCCGCCTTCTCCGCGGACCTGGGCGCGGCCTCATAACGCTGGCGCGCCCGCCGGAGGGGCGGAACCCGACGGTCCCGGGGTCTGGCGGCCCGCGTTGCGCACCGCTGCGAGCGCGGTAGCGGCGGCGGCCGTTCCGCCCATTCCCGCGGCGACCACGGCCATGGCCGCGGCCGGTGACAGGACCTGGAGGAGGAAACCGGCCAGCAGCGAGCCGAGCGGTATCACCCCCCAGGCGATCTGCAGGCTGACGCTGCTGGTCCGGCCCATCAACTCGTTGGGCGTGATCTTCATCCGGAACGTCTGGGCCGACACGTTCCAGGCCGGCCCGACGAACCCGATGACCGCCACCGTCGGGTAGAGCCACGCCACGGCGTGGACCGCCGCGATCACCGCGAGGAGTGCCGCCCAGATCCACATGCAGCCGGTGATCGTGATGCCGGCCGGGATCGTTCGCTGGAACCAGGGGGCCGCCAGCGCGCCGGCGATCCCGCCCGCGCCCAGGCATCCGACGATGATGCCGATCTCCGCGGGCGAGGCGCCGTCATGCCTGCCGAGCACGATGAGGCTGAGAACGACCACCTGGAGCAGCAGGTTCACCGAGGCGCCGAAGATCGAGGCGTACCGCAGGAACGGCTGCCGCCAGGTGAAGGCCAGCCCCTCGGCGAGTTCGGCGCGGATGCCGCGCCAGGTCCGGGCCGGGGCGTCTCGCGTGGCGGCCTGCATGGGCGTGGTAATGAAGGGGAGCGTCACCAGCGAGGCGAGGTAGGACAGCGCGTCGGCCGCGAACGGCGCGGCCCTGGACAGCCCGAACAACGCGCCGCCCAGCGCCGGGCCGGCCAGCTGCGCGACGTTGGTGCGCGCCTCGTTCTGGCTGATGGCGTTGGAGCGATGGGACGGATGGACGAGCATCGGCAGCGCGGCGCGCTCGGCGAGGCTGAAGAAGATCGTCGCACTGCCCTCGGCGAAGCCGGCCAGGAGGATCTGGGCGTAGGTAAGGTCCGCCGCGAGGTAGGCCACGGCGATGCTGCCGACCGCGACCAGCCGGATGGCGTCGCAGGCGATCATGATCCGCTTCCGGTCATGCCGGTCGGCCAGGGCCCCGGCCGGCAGCGGGAACAGCAGGTAGCCGAGCATGGCCGCGAACCCGGCGATCCCGGCCTTGGCCGGCGAGCCCGTCATCGCCAGGACCAGCAGCGGGTAGGCGATCCTCGACATCTGCGAGCCGAGCAGGGACACCGCCTGGCCGCTCCAGAGCAGCTGGAAGTCCCTGTTACGTCGCAGCGGAGCCGGCTCACCCCCGTCCACGCCCATGAGCCACGATACGTGCGCGGGGCCGCCGGCCGCCAACCGAGCGGACGGGCAGGAACCGCCCGAAGCCCACTAAAAGCGCGTTTACAGGGTTAACCCGCAGGCGCGCGGGGGATCGTCCAGGGAACGCGAGATGGGTTAGCGATGACGAGTTATGGCCATGTCACGTTGCGCGTAATCGCGGTTGTGGCCTTCGCGGGGACCGCCGCGCTCGCTGTCACGCTCACCCGCGCTCCGGCCCGTCCCGATCAGGCCACCCTGTCCTCGAGCGTCACAGGGACCGCGTGCGCCCCGTCGGGGCTCGAGGCGTGGGTCGGCCTCGCGACGACGGGATCACCTCCCGGCACCGGACGGCGTCCGCAGCTGGCCGGCGCCACGTACAACCTGGAGTTCACCAACGTCTCCTCCCGCGCGTGCCGCCTGTACGGCTATCCCGAAGTGTCCGCGTACGCCGACGCCCAGATCGGCAGCGCGGCCGTCGACGACACCGCCGTGCGCCCGCAGCCCGTGACGCTCGAGCCGGGGGCGACCGCGCACTCGGTGCTCCGCATCACCGGCCCCGCCAGCTTCCAGCCGACCGCGTGCGGGCAGGTGACCGTGCCCGAACTGCGGGTCACGCTGCCGGACCGGGCTCGTGCCTCGTTCGTGCCGATCCGCCTGGCCGCCTGCTCCAAGAAGGGCCAGGAGTTCATGAGCGTCCAGCCGATCGAGCCAAGGCCGGGCATCCCCGGATCCACCATGCCGTGACCCAGAGGTGACACCACTCCGCGTTCGGGCAAAATGGGTGTCATGGACGGGCCGGTCGAAGGGTGGCATGAAGGGGCGTACGCAGGGCTCCCGCCGTCCGACTCGGCCGGCGAGGCAGGGGAGGCACGACAGGCATGGGACGGCGGGATGAAAGCGCTGCCCGAAGAGCGTTACCTGGACCGCGAGGAGAGCTGGCTCAGGTTCAACGAGCGGGTGCTCGAGCTTGCGGAGGACGAGTCCGTCCCGCTGCTCGAGCGGGTGAGATTCCTGGCCATCTTCGCGAACAACCTGGACGAGTTCTTCATGGTCCGGGTGGCCGGGCTGGTCAGGAGGATGGTGGCCGGCTTCCCCGCCGAGGGGACCGGGGTCCGGCTGCCGCGCCAGGTGCTCGAGAACACCCTGGAACTGGCGGGCCGGCTGACCGTCAGGCACGCCCGGGCGTTCAGCGAGCGGATCAACCCCGAGCTGGCCGAGCAAGGGATCGAGATCCTGCGCTGGAAGCAACTGGCCTCCGGCGAGCGCGACGCCCTCAGCAAGCTGTTCCGGGAGCGCATCTACCCGGTGCTTACCCCGCTCGTGGTGGACCCGGCCCATCCGTTCCCCTTCATCTCCGGGCTTTCGCTCAACCTGGCGGTGATCATCGCCGACCCGAGGACGGACGCCACCGTGTTCGCCAGGGTCAAGGTGCCGCCGCTGCTGCCCAGGTTCCTGGCGGTGACGCAGAACCGGTACGTCCCGATCGAGGACGTGATCGCCGCCCACCTGGCCGACTTGTTCGGCGGCGCGGAGGTGATCGAGCAGCACGCGTTCCGCGTCACCAGGAACAGGGACCTGGAGGTCGACGAGGACATCACGGAGAACCTGCTGCAGGCGATGGAGCGGGAACTGGTCCGGCGCAGGTTCGAGCCCGCGGTGCGGCTCGAGGTCGAGGAGACGATGTCCGCCGACGTGCTGGACAAGCTGGTCAGCGAGCTCGGCATCGACGCCCGCGCGGTGTACCGCGTTTCGGGGCCCCTCGACCTGAGCGGGCTGTCCGCCATCGCCGACCTGAACATCGGCGAGCTCCGCTACCCGGCGTTCGTCCCGTCCAACCGGGCGGTCTCCAAGGACGCCAGCATCTTCACCGCGATCGCCGAACGCGACATCCTGGTCCAGCATCCGTACGACTCGTTCGCCGCCTCGGTCGAGCGGCTGATCGACGAGGCCGCCGTCGACCCGGGCGTGCTCGCCATCAAGCAGACGCTGTACCGGACCAGCGGCCAGTCGCCGATCGCGGACGCGCTCATCGACGCCGCGGAGGCCGGCAAGCAGGTCGTCGTCGTGGTGGAGATCAAGGCCAGGTTCGACGAGCGGGCCAACATCACCTGGGCGCGCAAGCTGGAGGAAGCGGGCTGCCACGTCGTCTACGGCTTCGTGGGGCTGAAGACGCACTGCAAGATGGCGCTGATCGTGCGCCAGGAGGCCGACGGCTCGCTGCGCAGGTACTGCCACCTCGGCACGGGCAACTACCATCCGACCACGGCCCGGGTGTACGAGGACTTCGGCCTGCTCACCGCCGACCCCGCGGTCGGCGAGGACGTTTCCGCGCTGTTCAACCACATCACCGGGTACAGCCGCCCCGGTTCGTACCGCAGGCTGATCGTCGCGCCGGAAGGGCTGCGGAACGGCATCGTGAGCCGGATTGACGCCCAGGCGCAGCGGCAGCGCGCCGGTCGGCCCGCCAGGATCGCGTTCAAGTCCAACGCACTCGTCGACGAGGTCGTGATCGACGCGCTCTACCGGGCCTCCCAGGCCGGAGTGCCCGTCGACCTGTGGATCCGCGGCATCTGCGCACTGCGCCCCGGCATTGACGGGTTGTCCGATAACATCAGGGTCCGCAGCGTGCTCGGCCGGTTCCTCGAGCACTCCCGGGTCTACGCGTTCGGCCCCGAGGGTGACCAGGACGCGGAGGTCTGGATCGGCAGCGCCGACATGATGCACAGGAACCTGGACCGGAGGGTGGAGCTGATCGTGTCGGTCACCGACCCCGGCGACCAGCGCAGGCTGCACCAGCTAATGGACCTCGGCATGGACGACGGCACCTCGTCCTGGTGGCTGGGCCCGGACGGCTACTGGACGCGGCACCACCGCGACGAGCAGGGGAACCCGCTGCGCGACGAGCAGGAGACCCTGGTCGGGGAACGGCGGGCCCGTTCCGCTGACGAGCCGGGCTGATGACCCGAACCGGTGACTGAGCAGATCCTCGCGGCGGGCGCGCTGGTGTGGCGCCGAGCCGCGGGCGGGACTGAGGTTCTGCTGGTGCACCGGCCCAGGTATGACGACTGGTCGCTGCCGAAGGGCAAGCGCGAGCCGGACGAGCACTTGCTCATTACCGCGGTGCGGGAGGTCTTCGAGGAAACCAGCGTCCGTCCCGTCCTCGGTCCCAGGCTGCCGACCGCGGAGTACCTGGCCGGCGGGCGGCCCAAGCGGGTCGACTACTGGTCGGCGGTCAGCTTGGATGTGGCGGCGGCCAGCCACGAGATCGACGCGGTGTCCTGGGTGCCGGTGGCGCAGGCGGCAGGCCAGCTGAGCTACCCGCACGATGCGGTCGTGCTCGCCGCCCTCCGGCCGCGGCCCACGGTCCCGCTGATCCTGCTCAGGCACGCCTCGGCGGGCCGCCGGCCCGACCACGCCGGCAACGACGCCCTCCGCCCGCTGGACACCCAGGGCATAGGGGAGGCGCGCCAGCTGGCCGGCCTGCTGGCCTGTTTCGCGCCGACCGCACGGGTCCTGTCTTCGCCCGCGCTGCGCTGCACCGACACGGTGCAGCCGTACGCGGCGGGCTTCGGCGGGTCCGTCGAGGCTGAGGATGCGCTGGCGGTGCCGCACCGCTCCGCCGATTCCCCGATATCCCGAACGAGCGGTGGTGACTCCCTCGGGCCACTGATCCGTGACCTGGTGGCGGCCGGCCGGCCGGCGGTCGTCTGCCTGCACCGGGAGAACACCCCGCAGGCGCTGGCCGCGGCCTGCGCGGCGCTCGGCGCGCCCTCAGCCGTCCCGGGCGATCCCGTGCTGCCCAAGGGCGGCTTCTGGGTCGTGCACGCGGCGTCCGGCGAACTGGCCGGACTAGAACGGTACGACCTCATGGAACCGAGGGACGCCCAGGATCCCCAGATGACCTTGAGCGGTCCCTAACGCTCCTTGATCTCCTGATTGCTCTCCTGAGTCACGGATCCGTTCGGCGTCCCGGGACCTTCGCCGGTCTCGGCCGCCGGGGATTCCTCTGTCTCTGAATTCCCTGTCGTCCCTGAGGCCTCTGGGTCGTCGGCCGCCGCTGAGTCTCTTACCGGCGCTGGGTCCTCAGTGGCTTCTTGAGTCCCAGGGGTTTCCTGAGTCGCAGGGGACTCCTCGGGTCCGGCTGATCGGCGGTAGCGGCGCGCGACGCGGCGGACGATGTAGCCGGCGAGCAGCACGGCGAGCGCGAGGAGCAGGTAAAGCCCGATCCGGCTGACGGTGGTGTAGATCGAGCTGATGTGGTCGCCGGCCGCGTACCCGAGGCTCAGCCAGGCGGCGACCCAGGCGCAGGCCCCGATCACGTTGAAGAACCCGAACGTAAGCCAGCGCATCTGCGTGACGCCCGCGATGATCCCGTTGGCCTCGCGCAGCCCCAGGATGAACCGGGCGATGACCACGACGATCCCGCCGTAGCGGGTCACGATCGCCTCGGCCCGGTCCAGGCCGTGCGGCGTGATCAGGACGTACTTGCCGTAGTGCAGGACCAGCTCGCGGCCGGCGAACTTGCCGATCAGGTAGCCGACCTGGGCCCCGGCGACCGCCGCGGCGACCGCGACCACGCCGACCGCGACGACGTTCAGGCCGGCCCGGCCCGTGCCCGCGAATACGGCGCCGGCGATCAGCGCCGTCTCGCCGGGGATCACCGGGACGCCGATGTTCTCCAGCAGCAGCAGGAGGGCGATGGCCCAGTAGCCGTAGTGCTCAAGCGGGCCGGCCAGCGAGTTGAGGAACCCGGGCAGGGGAGTCCCGGAAGGGTTCCCGCTAGCCAGCGTCCTCATGCTCAGCTGTCTCTCCCGCGTCCGGCGGCGTACTCTTCCCGGCGTTGAACGCCTCAGCGACAGGACCCGCGGTGAGCTCAACCTGCCAGGCCCTGGCCCCGTACGACGTCAGCGCCTCGGCAACCGCCACCGGATCGCTCGGCAGGGGCGGATCCCAGCTGAGCCTGCGCAACACGTCCGGGGAAATCAGGTTCTCTACCGGTAGCCTACTGGCCTCGGCGACGGCCGTGACCGCAGCGCGCGCCGCGACCAGGCGCGCGGCGGCGGCCGGGTCGCGCTCGGCCCAGCGGTGCGCGGGCGGGGGTCCGTTGGGTATGGGCCCGCTGGTCGCGTCGGGCAGTTCACTGTCGGCGCTGGATCGCGCGCGGCTGATCGCGGCGAGCCAGTCTTGTTCGTGCCTTTTGGCCTGGCGGGTCGCGAACCCGCTGATCCGCACGAGCTGCGCGTGGTTGGCCGGAGACGACCTGGCCGCCTCGATGATCGCCGTGTCGGGCAGGACGCGCCGCGGCGACAGGTCCGCGGCCTGGGCGATCTTGTCCCTGGTGTTCCACAGCTCCCGCACTACGCCCAGCGCGCGCCGGGATTGCACGCGGTGGATGCCGGACGTCCGCCGCCACGGGTCCGCCCGCGCCGCCGCGGGCTTGGCGGCGAGCACCGCCGCGAACTCCTGGCGGGCCCATTCGGTCTTGCCCTGGGCCGCGAGCTCCTCGGCCAGGGCGTCGCGCAGCTCGATCAGGACCTCGACGTCAAGGGCCGCGTACCGCAGCAGTTCGGTCCGGAGCGGGCGCGCCGACCAGTCGGCCGCCGAATGACCCTTCTCCAGATGGAACCCGAGTACCTCCTCGACCAGCGTGCCCAGCGCGACCCTCGGGTAGCCGAGCAGCCGGCCGGCCAGCTCGGTATCGAAAAGCCGCCTGGGCCGGAAGCCGAGCTCGGCCAGGCAGGGCAGGTCCTGTGACGCCGCGTGCAGGACGGCTTCGGCATCGGCCAGTGCGGCGTCGATGCCGGAGAGCCCAGGGCAGGCGATCGGGTCGATCAGTATTGTCCCGGCCCCGGCCCGCCGCAGCTGGATCAGGTAGGCGCGCTGGCCGTACCGGTACCCGGAGGCTCGCTCGGCGTCGACCGCCACGGGGCCTTCACCCCTGGCCAGCCGGTCAGTGGCCTCGGCGAGCGCGCCGCTGGTCTCGACGACGGGAGGCAGGCCATCCCGGGGGTCGAGCAAGGGGACAGACCCGTGGCCCTCGTGGGCCCCTTCATACTCGCCGACCACGGTGGTTGCGCTCACCCGTGCCCCGGCGGCCGCAAGGCCCGGGTACCCGGCGGTTCCAGGCCGGCCGCGGCCGACAGGCAGTCGCACCACGCCGCGATGTGCGCGGGCAGGTCGAGGACGTCCAGGTCAGCCTCGCCCGGGCCGCCGGCCCTGGCCGTCCTGCCGGATCGCTTGCGACTCCCCGGGCCCGTGGGGGACCAGGAGGCGCGCAGCTCGAACCCGGTGAGGGGAAGCTCGTCCCGCTTGGCGCCGAAACCCTCGGTGATGACCCTGGTCACCGTGCCGCTCGGCTGTGCGTAGCCGGGCACCTGCGCGTCCAGTGCCTCCGAGAGCCAGCTCCACCCGACCTCGCCCAGTAGCGGATCGGCGGCGATCTCCGGCTCCACCTCGGCGCGGATGTACGCCACCAGCCTGAATGCGCTGTCCCAGCCATCCTGGCCCGCCGGATCGTAGAGCAGCACCAGCCGTCCCCACGCGACGTCGGCGCCGTCGCGCTGGACCGTGGCCGCGATGGCCGTGGCGTAGGGGGCCAGGCGCTTCGGAGCGGGAACGTCCTCGAACGACAGGTCCCGGTGGGCCTGGTCGTCACGGCCCTGCTGGAACGCGGCCACCGCAGCGGCGAACGTCGCCTCCGCGAGACTGTCCGCCCTCCGGGCTGGCGGGTCTGCCGCGGTCAGCGGCGTGCTACCCGGCTCCGGCCCGGCTACCGGACCCGACGGCCGCGCCGTCCCTGACCGCGCGGTCCGCCGGTTCCCTGGCCCGTCACCCGCCTTCATGACCCGAGCGTACGTGTCACTCATCTGCTTCTCACGCGAGGCCGCGTATGTTCATGCTCCGAACACCGTGTTTCCTGCAAGTTCGACCGATTCAGGTTCAGCCTAGAACCAGTACGGATCAGGTAGGCCGGTCACGCCGCCTTGGCGGCGGCACCGCTGGTCACATGCTCGCTCACCGGAAGGGCGATGAGCAGGGCGTCGCCGCACACGGTGCAGCCCCACTCCGGACAGTCCCCGTCAGGGACATCCGGGCAGCCGCCCGGCTCCGCGTGAAACCGCTCGAATAGTCGCTCGTCGCTGCATCCGGTGCAGTACCGGGTCAGGTACGTCATCGTGGCGGCCTCCTCCTTGCGGTTCAGCACGGATTGCGCAGGGCTGAAAGCGATCTGATGCCGATAGTGACACGCCGGGGTGCTAGCTCGTGGGATCTCACGCGGCGTGTCCGCTGCCGGTGCGGACCGACCGTTGACACCTATATCGGGCACGCTCATGTGAGACGATCCCTGACGTGACCGTTGGCCAGCTGAAGTCCCCTTTCCTGCAGGCTTGCCGGAGGGAGCCGGTTCCCCGTACGCCCGTCTGGTTCATGCGGCAGGCGGGCCGCTCGCTGCCGGAGTACCGCAAGGTGCGCGAGGGCGTCTCGATGCTCGATTCGTGCACGCGCCCCGACCTGATCACGGAGATCACCCTGCAGCCCCTGCGGCGCTACGACGTCGACGCGGCGATCTTGTTCAGCGACATCGTGGTGCCGCTGCGCGCGATCGGGATCGATGTCGACATCAAGGCGGGCATCGGGCCCGTGGTGGCAACCCCGGTGCGGGCGCCCGCGGACCTGCAGCGGCTGCGCCCGCTGGACGCCGGCGACGTGCCGTACGTCACCGAGGCGGTCCAGATGCTCGTCGCCGAGCTAGGCGAACGACCCCTGATCGGCTTCGCGGGCGGGCCCTTCACGCTCGCGTCCTACCTGGTGGAAGGAGGGCCATCTAAGAATCACGAGCTGACCAAGGCGCTGATGTACGGTCACCCGGAGCTGTGGCACGCGCTCCTTGGCCGGCTCGCCGATATCACGATCTCCTTCCTCGAGGTCCAGGTGGCGGCAGGCGCCTCGGCCGTCCAGCTTTTCGACTCGTGGGTCGGCGCGGTCAGCCCGGACGACTACCGGCAGGCGATCCTGCCGCACACGAGCCGGATCTTCGCCGCGCTCGAGCCCGCTGGCGTGCCGCGCATCCACTTCGGCGTGGGAACGGGCGAGTTGCTCGGGCTGATGGGCGAGGCCGGCGCCGACGTGGTGGGGGTCGACTGGCGCATCCCCCTGGACGAGGCGGTCCGGCGCGTCGAGCCGGGCAAGGCCCTGCAGGGCAACCTGGACCCGGCGATCCTGCTCGCCCCCTGGGAGGTCGTCGAGGAGCGGGCCAGGGAAGTGATCGCGCGCGGGCGCACCGCCGAGGGCCACGTGTTCAACCTGGGGCACGGCGTGCTGCCGGAGACCGATCCCGGCGTGCTGGCCAGGCTCGCCGACCTGGTGCACGACGAGTCAGCCCGTACGTTCCCCTGAGTCCGCCTACCCGGCCTTCGGCCGCCAGTGGCCGGTGAAACCCAGGTACCGGTCGGCGATCTCGCGGCGCGCGTTGGCCGCCGCGCTGTCACCGCCGCCGAACGCCTCGTACCGGCTCAGCGGGTCCTCCCAAATGCTGCGCCCGATCGCGAAGCCGACGAACGCGTCGACCTGGCTGGCCACCTCCAGCCAGTGGTCGAGCCGCTCGGCCGGCGCGTCGCGGCCCAGGACGATCAGGTCCGCCGCGCGGCCGCCGGCCTTGGCCTGCGCGGCCACCTGCTGCGCGGCCTCGACGGTCTCCAGGCCCTCAACCTTCCACAACGCGGGCTCGACGCCGTGCGCCTGGTTGTCGGCGATCACCTGGACGACCAGGCCAGGCCGGATGTCGCGGTCGTACGCGCTCGCGTCACCGCCGGCCTGGGCCAGCTGGGCATCGGTGGCGGGCACGAGCAGCTCGTACAGCAGTGGCACGCCGACCTTCCGCAGCCCGTCGCAGACCTGCGCCAGCCTGGTGAGCTGCGCCTCCCGCTGGGCCGCGTCGAACGCGGGGTTGTCGCGGATGAGCACCTTGGAGTAGTCGGGCTTGACGGACTCGACGTGCTCGAGCCACTGGTCCCCCCACTCCAGCGTGAACCAGTCGTGCCCGCTGGCCTCGATCGGCACGGCCAGCACCATCGGGTCGGCGCTGCGCTGGACTTTCTTGACCGCGTCGATGACATCCTGGCCGTACCGCTCGTCGACGAGCACCCCGATGCGCCCGGAGGTCACCGAGGGCAGGGCCACCTGGAGGCCCTCGAAGATCAGCCGCTTGGCGGTTTTCATCGCCTCGACCTGCGCGGGGTCCGGGTCGTCGTGCTTGACCTGGAATATGGTCCGGCCGAACGACTCACGGTGATCCATGGCCAGGATAAACAGCGGATCGTCGTGCCGCGGCTGCCATCCCGAGTTTCCCGTCATGACCCGGACGCTACCCGGTCGAGCTGGCCGGGTCCCGGCCGGGTGGCTCCGCCCGCTGTCCCGACCGGGCCCCGGCTGGCTAGCTTTCCGGCGCCGCAGGCTGAGCCTGGGCCGCCGGCCTACGGCGGAGCAGCCAGCGCCTGCCCCGGTAGACCAAGAACACCACGACGGCCGCGATGACGGCGAACGGCGCGATGGCGCCGAGGAAGGCCAGCGTCCACGACACCGTGATCCGCAGGTCGCGCCAGCCGGCCTTCAGGCCGCCGACAAGCGTGGGCGGGCCCTGGTGGTGGTGAACAGGCGGCTTGGCCTTCGGGCCGAGGATGGTGGCGGTCACCGTCGCGTAGGTGGTCTCGTGACTGAGGGCCCGCTGCTGCGCCTGCAGCGATTCCAGCTGGGACTCCTCCTGGTTGATCTGGTTCTGCACCTGGAGCAGGTCGCCGACCGAGCCCGCGTGCGACAGCAGCGCGCGCAGCTGGGTGATGGCCGCCTCGAACGAGGCGACCTGGCTGTTCACGTCGGCTACCTGCTCGGTGACGTCCTGGGCTTGCTGCTGCAGCGACAACTGGGTGCCTAGGCTGGTCGCGAGCTGGCTGAGGGTAGCCGCGTACGAGGTAACCGGGATCTTCAGCTGGATCGTGGCCGTGGCCTGCGACGGGTGATCCGGGTCCGCCGACATGGTCTCGCTCGAGACGTATCCGCCGATCCCCTCGGCGATCTTGGTGGCCCTGGTCGCCGCGGAATTGACGTTCTGCGCCCGCACGGTCAGCTGGGCAGTGTAGATGATGTCGCTCACGGGGGCCAGCCGGACCGTGGTTACCGTGCTCGTGCTACCCGACTGCGCAAGCCCCTGGCCCGGCGCCGCGCTCGGAACAGGCGCCGGCGCCGCCGCCCCCGCGGCCGGCGCCGCTGCCCTGAGGGCGCCGCTCGACGCGGCGGAACTGGACGCGCTGCCCCCCGAGCATCCGGCCACCAACAGCGCTCCGCCGAGCATGGTGCCGACCACCGCCAGCCCGGCGACCCCGAATCGTGTGCGCCGGGCTCGCGCGGACCGGCCGTTCAAGCTCACTGTCTTCAGCATGCCGTTGTGACGCCGCCCGCACCCCGACCGGTTCCGCCGCTTCTGTCACGATCCCGCAGCGGCCCGGCCGCACCCCGATCACGGGCCCGCCAGGTCAGCTGCCCCCGTGGGTCAACCATGCGCCTGGGTCTGCGAGGCTGGAGGCATGCAGCCAACGGACGCGCGGCCTGATGTGGTGATCGTGGGCGGCGGGATCGCCGGGCTGGCGGCGGCGTTCTTCCTGAGGGACGAACCGGTGCGGGTGACCGTGCTGGAGGGATCGTCGCGACTGGGCGGCAAGCTGTCTGTATCTGATGTCGAAGGCGTGGCCGTCGACGAGGGGGCCGAGGCGCTGCTCGTCACCCGCCCGGAGGGGACGGCGCTGATCGCTGAGCTGGGTTTGGACGGTGATCGCGTCCAGCCGGGCACGACCTCGTCGGCGATCTGGACGCGCGGTGCGCTGCGGGCGCTGCCCCGACGCCAGTTCATGGGCGTGCCCTCCGATATGGCCGAGCTGGCCGCGTCCGGAGTGCTTTCCAGCGAGGGTGTAGCCAGGGCCTGCCAGGACCTCGAGCTGCCTGCGACCGCCCGTGACGGTGATGTGAGCGTAGCGCGGTACGTCGGAGCCCGGCTCGGCGCGGAGGTCGTCGACCGGCTGGTCGACCCGCTGCTCGGCGGGGTGTACGCGGGGCGTTCGGACGACCTGTCCTTCGACGCGACGTTGCCGGCGCTGGCGGCCGCCTCACGGCGGTACCGGTCGCTGGCGGAGGCGGCGCGGTCGCTGCTGCCCGCGGCTCCGCCGGGCGGCGACCAGGACGGCAAGCCTGCGGCGGGCACCCGCGCGGGCGGATCGGTGTTCACCACGCTGGCCGGGGGACTGGGCACGATGCCTGAGTTCCTGGCGAAGGCGTCGGGCGCGCAGGTGCGCACCGGCACGATGGTTCGCGAGCTGTCACGTACCGACGTCGGCTGGCGGCTCACGATGGGATCGGCGGCGGCCGCCGGGCAGGTCGACGCGGATGCGGTGATCATCGCCGTCCCGGCGCGGCCCGCGGGCCGGCTGCTCGCCGGCGTGCCGGGTGCCCGCGCCGCGGTCGCGGCGCTCGCCGAGATCAGCTACGCGAGCATGGCGATCGTCACGCTCGCGTACCCGCGATCGGCCTTTCCCGAGCCTGGGCTGGCGGCGCTCGGCCGGAGCGGGTACCTGGTTCCCGCCGTCGACGGGCGGGCCGTCAAGGCGGTCACCTTCTCTTCCGTCAAGTGGCCGCACCTGGCCGGCCTGCCTGGGCACGGCGCCGACCCGGTCGAGATCGTCCGGTGCTCGGTGGGCCGTCTCGGCGAGGAGGCCCTGCTGCAGCGAGCCGATGAGGAGCTTGCCGCGCTGGCCGCGGCCGAGCTCGCGGAGGCGACCGGGGTACGCGGCGTGCCTGCCGCCACCCGGGTCACCCGCTGGGGCGGTGCGCTGCCCCAGTACAGCGTCGGGCACCTGGACCGGGTGGCGAGGATACGCGCGGCGGTGGCATCCCAGCCGGGCCTGGCGGTCTGCGGTGCGGCCTACGACGGGGTGGGCATTCCCGCCTGCGTCGGGACGGCCCGCGCGGCGGCCAGCCAGGTCACCGCGTTTCTCGCGGCCAGGCGCTGACCGATTGCCGCCCCGTGGCGGTCGTGGCGGACAATGGGGGAATGCCTGAAGAACACGGGATGACCGAGCCGGGCGGCCTAGAGGCGGCCCGGGTCGCGGACACGGCGCACAAGCCGAAGGCGCGCGAACTGAACGATCTGATCCGGTACACGATGTGGTCGGTGTTCCGGGTCGCCGACCGGTCGGCGCTGGAGGCAGGCGGGCCGGGCAACGCCGCGGCCGAGGTAACCGACCTGCTCGACCAGAGCGCGGGCAAGGGTGTCGTCACCCGCGGCTGCTACGACGTCCAGGGATTCCGGGCCGACGCGGACTTCATGTTCTGGTGGGTGGCGCCGACTTCGGATGAGCTCCAGGAGATGTACGTCCGGTTCCGCCGGACCCGGCTCGGCCGCTGCAGCGAGCCGGCCTGGTCGGCGATGGCGCTGCACCGCCCGGCCGAGTTCAACAAGGGCCACATTCCGGCCTTCCTGGCGGAGGAAGAGCCCCGCGCGTACGTGAGCGTGTATCCCTTCGTGCGCTCGTACGAGTGGTACCTGCTCGATCCCGCCGAACGCCGCAGGCTGCTCGCCGAGCACGGGATGATGGCGCGCGAGTACCCCGACGTCAGGGCCAACACGGTCGCCTGCTTCGCGCTCAACGATTACGAGTGGATGCTCGCCTTCGAGGCCGACGAACTGCACCGGATCGTCGACCTGATGCGCCACCTGCGCGGGGCGCAGGCGCGGCTGCACACCCGGGTGGAGATCCCGTTCTACGCCGGCCACCGCAAGCCGGTGCACTCGCTGGTCGCCGACCTCGCATGACCGATGGGTTACCGGATCCGGATCGCGACCGAGGTCGTCAGCTGGCTGGAACGGCTCAGGGAGACCGAGCCCGCCACGGCCGGTCTGGTCGACGAGGCGCTGGCCTTCCTGCGCGACGAGGGACCCGGGCTTGGCCCTCCGCTCGTTGTCCCGCTCGAGCTACCGCCGACGCGTCAAGGGCTTGATACGGCTTACCTGCGGCAGCTTGAGATGCTCACCAAGGTGCGCAGGGGCGTAGCTGACCTCGCGACCGCGCGCCGACGGCTTGACCTGCAGATCGACGAGATGGAACAGGACGCCGCCAGGCTGGAGAGACAGCGCCAGAAGGCGCGCGAGATGGGCCGGGAAGACCTCGCGGACGCCGTGGCGGCCCGGCTGTCTGACGCGGCGACCCGGCTAGCTGCGCTCCGCGAGCAGCGAGCTGACGCCCGGGCTGAGGAAGATCGCCTGGATATGGCCAGCCGGCGGCTCCAGGACAAGGTAAATAGCTTCCGGTCCGGCAAGGAGGCCCTCAAGGACAGCGCGTCAGCGCGTCAGCCGGTCCAGCTTGCCGCACCGCGGCCGTTGCGGCTGAGCGAGCTCCGGCCTGGCGCACCCGGGCCCATCCGCGCTCGCATCCTGTTCACGGCGGAACCGCCCGCGGCCGGCGACCCGTCGTCTGGCACCGCCCTACTGCTCGCCGCTGGTACCCCAGGCGGCCAGCTGGACGCGTGGTACGCCATAGCGATCCGGCATTGCCGGTACCGCTACGAGCGCGACCGGGGCGACACGGATTAACGTCGGAGGGTGGCTGACGACCTGCGGGTGAACGGCTGGCTGCTGATACCGGCCGCCGAACTGCACGAGCGCTTCTCCCGGTCATCCGGACCTGGCGGCCAGTCGGTCAACACCGCGGATAGCCGTGTCGAGCTCTCCTTCGACGTCGAGCGCTCCTCCGCGCTCCCGGAATGGGCGCGGGCCAGGGCGCTCGAGCGCCTCGCCGGCCGGCTGACCGGCGGCGTCCTCACCGTGGCCGCGTCTGAGCAGCGCAGCCAGCTCGCGAACCGGCAGGCCGCGCGCGCCCGGCTGGCCGCCCTGCTGAGGGAGGCCGTCGCCCCGCCGCAGCGCCCCCGCGTCCCGACCAGGCCCAGCCGGGCCGCGAACGAGCGGCGCCTGGAGGCCAAGCGCAGCCGTGCCGTCGTCAAGCGCACCCGCCGTTACGACACCCGAGACCCCGACTAGCATGCGGCCGCACTGGCGATCGGCCGCCCAGCGCCATGCCATAGCACGGCCCGGTGTGATCCACGAGAATGACTGGACGGCCGTGGTCCCGGGATAGCTGACACCGGGCCGCCGTGAAGGTCTCATGGGAGGGCTTATGACGTATCACCTGGCCGTTCCGCTCAGCGCGGACAACCATGATCTGGTGATTTTCCAGGTAGACAGCAGCGAGGTCCCGGACTCCCCGGTGTCGGTCTCGGACGAGGGAGAAGGAGCGGTCGAAAAGGCCAAGCTGACGCTGGAAGCGGCCCTGAACAACCTGAAGCCATCGCTGGCGATGGTAAAGACGGCGTTCAGCGATCTTTCGCCGGATGAGACCTCGGTCGACTTCGGCCTGAGCGTTAGCGCGGAGTACGGGATGGTCATCGCCAAGGGCACGGCGGAGGTCAACTTCGCGGTCCACATGACGTGGAAGCGAGCGTGACGCGATGCCTTTTGCAGGCTGTGACGGGTTCGTCGTAAGAATCTTTCCCGGCGACAATGTGCAAGGTTCCGTGGGGATGGGGTTCGTGGTCGGCGACCAGCAGGTCGTGACCTGCGCGCACGTGGTCAACACCGCGCTTGGGCGCGACCAGTACGCCCAAGATCAGCCAGGGCCGGAAGCTCTGCTTAAGATCGGCTTTCCGCTTCTGGGCGACGATGCGGGCGATACGACGCGCGACTGCCGCGTGGAGCGCTGGTTGCCGCCGCACAGCCCGGGTACCGCGGGCGGTGATGTGGCGGGTCTCGTGATCGTCAACGGAGGACTCCCGGACGGCGCCGGCCTAGCCCGGCTGATCCTGGCCGACCGGGTTAGCGGCGCCGAGGTGGGGGTGTTCGGATACAGCAGTCAAGGCCGAACTATGCAAAGCATGCAGGGCGCCTGGGTCACCCTGCGGCTGCGCGGTGCCGTGGGCCACGGGGATCTCCAGCTAGACACAGAAACCGAGTCCGCGTTCAAGGCATTGCCCGGCTATAGCGGCTCGCCGGTCGTCGCGCACAACCAGGACGGGGACGCAGTGGCGGGTATGCTGTCCGCCGCGTACCGGGCCGATGCGCCAGGAGACCTCCGCGACGCCTACGCCGTCCCGGCCGCCCGCATTGCCGCCGCGTGGCCGGATGTGCTCGGCGACCTGCTCGCGCCGCCAGCGCCCAGCGGGGTGGCGTCGGCCGGCATAGCGGGGCAGCCGCTAGCCTCCGCGCCTTCCGCGCCGCCGCTACCCTCACCCCGGGCGGCCGTGGCCGACCCGGGGGTACAGCACCTGGCGCAGCAGCCGACCGAGCCACAGCCGGGGCTGCCGCAGCCGGGCCTTCCGCAGGTCATCGCCGGAAACTGGACGATCGACGTTCAGTCGCCGCAGGGCGGGTCCTTCAAGATGATGCTCGCGCTTATGATCCCCCCATCCGGCCAGCCGCAGTTCGAGGGAACCTTCCTCGGGACCCCGACGCCCATGGAGGTACGTGGCTACTGGCTGGTGATGGGCAGTCAGATCAGACTCACCGGGGTGCAGACGGTCGCGGGAGTGATACCCATGCAGTACCCCTACGACGTGATGGTCACGTTCGCGTCCTGGAGCTATACACAGCTCGTCGGAGTTTCCTCCAACGGCGAGCGGGTGGTCTGGCAGCGCCAGGGCTGACCGGCGGCGGACAGCCGCGGGGCCACCGGCTCAACGCGGTATATCGCGTTTAGCGTCGGTAGACGTTACGATCGGGGCATGACCGACACCCGCTACGACCGGTCGCTCGCGCCTGACGGCCGCCTGGCTAACGACCAGGCCCAGCTTGAGCTGCGCGCTTCGGACGCCGACCGGGATCGCACGGCCGCCGTGCTCGGCAACGCGCTCGCCGTCGGCCGGCTGACCAGCACCGAACACGCCGAACGGCTCGACGCCGCCTACGCCGCAACCACCCTCGGTGACCTCGCCCCGCTCACCCGCGACCTGCCCGCCGAGGATGGCCCGGGCACCAGCGTGACGGCGGCGGACCGGGCCGAAGTTGCCGCCCGCTTCAGCAAGGTGATCCGTTCCGGGCGCTGGGTGGCCGGCCGGCGCACCCGGCTGACCTCGCGTTTCGGCGCCCTGATCGTCAACCTGACCGACGCCGTGCTGCCGGGCCGGGAGATCACCCTGGAGGTCAACGCCTTCTGCGGCAAGCTGATCGTGATCGTCCCGCCGGGCGCGCACGTGATCGACGAGGGCGGCGCGCTGTTCGCCAAGCGGGCCATCTACGGCCGCGACGACCCCGGCGCGGCCGACGGGCCGGTGATCCGGCTGGTCGGCGACGCCCGGTTCGCCAAGGTGGCCGTCCACCGCGGGCACTACGACCCGCACGAGTACCAGGTCCCCGCCTGGGTGCGCCAGCGGTAACCGGGTCACAGCGCCGGGACGGCGACGACGATCGCTTCCTGGGTTGACCGGGCGATCACCACGACGGCCTCGGTGTCCGGCGACGGGTTCTCCTCCCGGTGCGGAACATGCGGCGGAACCCAGACGTAGTCGCCCGGCGAGCTCTCCAGCCGGACCAATTCCCCGCTGGCCGGGTCGCGGAACACGAAGACCGGGTGGCCGGACACCACGTAGATGCCCGTCTCCGAATCGCCGTGGTGGTGGTCGCCCGACGATGCCCCGGGCAGGACCACGGTCCGCCCCATCCAGAGCGACTGCGCGCCGACCAGGGCGCCCGAGATGGCCGCGGTCCGGATCATCCCGCTGGTCTGCGCGGTCCCCGTCGACAGCGATCCGGCGCGGATCAGCCGCAGGCTCACGAAGCCTCGGGCTCCAGCGTCAGCGAGATCGAGTTGATGCACCAGCGCTGATCGGTGGGCACGTCGTAGCCCTCGCCGGTGAACACGTGGCCCAGGTGCGAGTCGCACGCGGCGCAGCGGGCCTCGGTGCGGGTCATCCCGAGCGTGCGATCTTCGATGAGCACCACCGCGTCCGACTCCGTCGGCTGGTAAAACGAGGGCCAGCCGCAGTGTGACTCGAACTTCGCGTCGGAACGGAACAGCTCGGCGCCGCACGCGCGGCAGCGGTACACGCCCGTGGTCTTGGTGTTGGTGTACTCGCCGGTGAACGGGGCCTCGGTGCCGGCCTTGCGTAGCACGGCGTACTCCTGCGGAGTCAACTGCTCCCGCCACTCGGCGTCGGTCCGGGTGACCTTGTCCATGACATGCAGGTTACCGCCAGGGACTTAACGAATCGGAATCACGGGCAACCGATGGGATACTCAAGCTCATGGTGCTGCGGATGTCGGCCGCGCGCATGGTCGGGCGGGACGGGGAGCTTGGCCGCCTGCTCACGCTGCTCGACGACGCCGAGGCCGGGCGCTCCGTGGTCGCGCTGGTCAGCGGCGATGCGGGCGTGGGGAAATCCCGCCTGATCAGCGAGGTCGTGATGCTCGCCGCCGGACGCGGCTTCACCGTGCTGTCCGGCCATTGCGCCGAACTGGGCGACAGCGTCCCCTACCTGCCGCTGGCCGACGCGCTCCGCGGCGCCAGCGCCTCAAGCGGGGTCCGCGACGCGCTCGGCACGCGCCCGGCGCTGAGCCGGCTGCTCCCGGAAGGCGGCGAGCAGCGGACCGACCAGGACCGCTCGGGCCTGGCCAGGCAGCAGATGCTCGGCGGCGTGCTCGGCCTGCTCGCCGAGCTCGCGGCCGCCGCCCCGGTGCTGCTCGTACTCGAGGACCTGCACTGGGCCGACGCCTCCACCAGGGACCTGGTCACGTTCCTCTCGCGGATGCTGCACAGGGAGCGCGTCGCGCTGATCGGCAGCTACCGCAGCGACGACCTGCACCGCCGTCATCCGCTGCGGCCCGTGGTGGCCGAGCTGCTGCGCCTGCCCAGCGTCATCTCGGTCGACCTCGCGCCGCTGGATCCCTCGGCCCTGGCCGAGCACCTGACGGCCACGGCGCCTGACCGCCTCGACGCCACGGTGCTGAACGACATCGTGGCCCGGGCCGAAGGCAACGCCTACTACGCCGAGGAACTGCTCGCCGCCTCCATCGGCGACCGCCCGGCCGAGCACAGCGCCCTCCCGGCCGGTCTGGCGGCCCTGCTGCTCAGCCGGGTGGAGCAGGTCTCCGACGCCGCCCAGCGGGTGCTCCGCGCCGCCGCGGTGGCCGGCCGCGAGGCCGACGACGAGCTCGTGCAGGTCGCGTCGGGCCTGGAGGCGGAGGAATACGAGGCCGCGGTGCGGGAGGCGGTCACGCACCAGCTGCTCGTGGCCGACGGCACCGAACGGTACGTCTTCCGGCACGCCCTGCTCCGCGAGGCCGTCTACGGCGACCTGCTGCCGGGGGAGCGGACCAGGCTGCACGCCACCATCGGCGCGCTGCTCGCCGACGAGCACCGGCTCGCGATGCCGGGAACGGCCGCCGAACTCGCCCACCACTACCTGGCCAGCCACGACATCCCGGGTGCGTTCGCCGCGTCGGTCCGGGCCGGGGACGAGGCGGAGCGGCTGGGCGCGCCGGCCGAAGCGCACCGTCACTACGACCAGGCGCTCGCCCTGTGGGACCGGGTGACCGAGCCGGAGCAGGTCGCCGGCATGGCCCGCGGCAAGCTCGGCCTGCTGTCCGCGGTGAACGCGGCGGACAGCGGCGACTACGAGCGCGCCGTCCACCTGCTCCGCCGCCTCCGGCAGGCGCTCGCGGCCCAGCAGGGCCGGGGCGAGGTCGTGGACGTCAAGCTGGCGAGCAGGATCGGCGAGCGCCTCGCCTCGTACCTGATGCTGATGGACGACTACAAGGCCGTCGACGAGGGCATCGACGTGGCCAGGTCCACGGTCGAGGCCACCCCTGCCGATCCGCCGACCTGGCAGTACGCCCGGGCGGTCTCCACGTACGCCGACACCCTGCTCAGGGAGAACGACTTCACCAGCCCCAGGGAGTGGGCCGAGCGCGGGCTCGCCGCGGCCCAGGCCGCCAGCGCGCCCTGGGTGGAGGCCGACGCGCTGGTGACCCTCGGGTTCATCGCCAATCGCGAAGGCCGCAACGACGAGGCCATCAAGCTGCTGACCCAGGCCCACCGGCAGGCGCGCGAGGCCGAGGTCCTCGGCGTGGAGCTGCGCGCCGCGTACCACCTGGCGCAGGCCCACCTCGAGCTCGGCGACCTGGCCATCGGCGCGGCGGTCGCGCATGAGGGGACCCTGCGAGCCAACCAGACCGGCCTCAACATGGCACCGTACGGCCTTGATGTACAGCACCTGCACTTCCAGTGCCACTTCGCCGACGGCCAGTGGGACCATGCGCAGGAGATCGCCGACGGTTTCCCGGTCCGGGTCACCAGCGCGCCCGAGGCGTTCCTGTCCTCGATGGCCCTGTTCATCGACGTCGCGCGCGGCAACCCGGCGGTCGAGGAACGGCGCGCCTGGATCGAGCCGTTCTGGTCGGTGCACGGCTCCGACGACTACATCGCGCGCGGGCTGCTGGCCGAGCACGCCCTGTGGCAGGGCGACACCGAGCAGGCCCTGACCGAGGCTCAGGCTGCCATCGACGCGTCCTACGAGCCGCCGTGGGGCTACTTTCCCTCGGCCGTCAGGCCGGCCGCGGTCGCCCTGGCCGCGCACGCGGACCGGGCGCTGCAGGCCCGGGCGGCCGGTGACGACGAGACGGTCCGTGCCGAGCTGACCGCGGCGGCCGAGATGCTGGCGGCCGCCCGCGAGGGTGCCGCGTTCCCCAAGCGGCCGAAGTTCATCCTGGGCCCCGAGGGGCGCGGTTGGCTCGCCCGCGCCGAGGCTGAGTACCGCCGGGGCAGCGGCGAGAACGACCCGCAGGCGTGGCAGGCGGTCCTGGATGCGTTCGGCCCCGACTACGCCTACGAGATCGCCAGGACCCGCTGGCGGCTGGCCGAGGCGCTCGCCGGGGCGGGCCGGAGGGACGAGGCGACCGAACACTGGTGCGAGGCGGCGCAGACCGCGGAGCGGCTCCGAGCCCGGCCGCTGCGCCAGGCCCTGGACGACCTCGCCCGCCGGGCCAGGATCGGGACGCTCCCCGACGACCAGGCCGCCGGCGCGGTACTGGCGTCGCTGACCAGCCGGGAACGCGAGGTTCTCCGGCTCATCGCCGCGGGCCGCACCAACCGGGAGATCGCCGCCGTGCTGTACATCGCGCCGAAGACCGCCAGCGTGCACGTGTCGAACATCCTGGGCAAGCTCGGCGCCGGCAGCCGCACGGAAGCCGCCGCCATCGCCCACCGCGAGGGCCTGATCACCGAGCCGTCCAGCCGCTGATCACCAAGCCGTACCCGGTCAGCCGAACCACTAGGGACTTCACGGATTCGAGCTGTCATGCCGCGCTCCGAGACTGCTGCCATCAGCTTTCCGGCGCACCAAAGGAGCATGACATGTCCGGATCCTCGCGCACCCCGGTGCGCGCCGCCATCGCCGTGAGGGCGATTACCACGATTAGCTGGTGCCTCGCGGGAGCGGTGATGACCACTGTGCTGCTGGCGGCCTGCGGTTCGGCGGGGCCAAGCCAGCCGGCCACCGCCCCGACCGCCGACGCGGGGGAGTCCAGCACCGCCACCCTGCCGCCCGCCTCGTCTCCTCCGGGAACCCCGGCACCGACCTCGCCGACGCCGACCGCCACGTCCCCGGCGCCAGCCTCGCCGACGCCGGCCAATTCCAGTGCCGCGGGCCTGGCTACCTGCGGTACTGCAGCATTGCTCATAACCGTGGACGCCAGCCAGGCCGGAGGTGCCGCGGGCAGCGCGTATTACCCGTTGAACTTCACCAACACATCGTCCAGAGCTTGCGCGCTTTACGGCTACCCGGGCGTCTCGTTTGTGTCGGCTCCGACTGTCACCGGCCGGCAGATCGGAGTAGCGGCGCAGCGTAGCCGCACATTCGCGAAGATGACAGTCCGTCTCGCTCCCGGCGGCACGGCGCACGCGTGGCTGCAGGTTACGGTAGCTGCCAACTATCCCGCGTCGACCTGCCAGCCCGTCACGGCGTATTGGCTGCGGGTGTACCCGCCGGGCGAGACCGTGCCCGGATACGTGGACCACACCTTCAACGCATGCTCATCTACGAGCACGGCGCTGCTCACGGTACTTCCTGTCCGCGCCGGCAAGGGGCTGGCCGGGATCACGCCGTGACGGATAGCGGACGGCTCCGGGTGGCGGTCACGCTCGACCGGGCCGCCAGGGAGTTCGCCGAGGCGACCGCCCTGCCGCCGTACCTGTTCGACCTAGGTCCGGTGGCTGGCCAGGCCGTCATGAACGAGATACAAAGCAGGCCGGTGGCCAAGCCTGCCGCTGACATCCGCGACGTCGTCGTCCCCGGCGGCCCGGCCGGAGGGGTGCCCGCGCGGATCGTGCGTCCCAAGCACGCTCCAGGCACCCTGCCGGCCGTGGTCTACCTGCACGGCTCCGGCTGGGTGTTCGGCAACCGGCACACCCACGACCGGCTGATCCGCGAGCTTGCGGCGGAGGCGCACGTAGCAGTGGTGTTCCCCGAATACAGCCTGTCCCCGGATGCGAAGTATCCGACAGCGATCGAGGAGTGCTACGCCGTGGCGTCCTGGGTGGCTAGCCACGGGGCCGAGCACGGCCTGGACCCGGCCCGGATGGCGGTCGCCGGTGACGGCGCAGGCGGAAACATGGCGATCGCCCTCGCCCTGCGGACGGCGGAACAACACAGGGGCTTGTTCCGCCAGCAGGTGCTGTTCTACCCGGTCACGGACGCCAGCTTTGACACCGGCTCGTACCAGGAGTTCGCGACCGGCTACTTCCTGCGGCGCGATGCCATGCAATGGTTCTGGGACCAGTACACCTCCGACGTGGAGCAGCGGTCGCAGGCCACCGCGTCACCGCTGCGGGCGACCGCCCGGCAGCTCGCATCCCTGCCGCCCACGCTGGTGATCACCGCCGAGGCCGACGTGCTGCGCGACGAAGGAGAGGCGTTCGCCAGCAGGCTCAGGCAGGTCGGAGTCCCGGTGACCGCGGTCAGGTTCCAGGGCACCATCCACGACTTCGTCCTCCTGAACGCGCTGTCGCAGACCCAAGCCGCCAGGGCAGCGATGATCCTGGCGACCGGCGTCCTGCGCCAGGCGCTCACGACTAGGGAATCCACGGATTCGGCCGCCGGCCGCAGTCGGCGAGGGTGAATCGCGTCAGCCAATCCACGCACATGAAGGAGATATCCGAATGCCCACTTTTGCCGTCAACGTCACCTCCAGAGGGGCCGCCGCGTGCAGCGAGTGCACCCGGGAGGCATTCTTCCAGGCCCGCATCGAGTCCCCGGCCGGCCGCTGGCACACCCGCTGGCACACCCGGCGGCGCGCCAATGCCTGCTCCAGCCACCTGGTCGAAGTCATCCAAACCCTATGCGCCTGGGCCCAGGACAACCACCTCGCCGCAGGCTGTCTCACGGTCCTGGCCATCGACCCGTACTCACTGCCCCGCCTGTCTGTCCTCGGCGTCACCGATGAGGGTTTCGCCTTCTACTCGGCGCCGATCACCCGCGAGGGCGCGGCCGCCCGACGTGAGGAGGCAATCCACTATGGCTAGGGAGCGGAGCCTGATCGGCGCCGTGCTCGGGCCGGTGCTGGCGGTCGGCCTCCTCGCCGGATGCGGCGCTACCGCCGCGGCGGCCCCGGAACCGGCTCGGGCGGCGGGAACCACCGGCCCGGCCGCGGCCGCAGCGGTCCAGCAGGAATTCGTGAGCGTGATCCAGCGGGTGCTGCCCTCGGTGGTGGAGATCCGCACTAATGACGGCCTCGGCTCAGGTGTGGTGCTGGACGCGGACGGCGATATCGTGACCAACGCACACGTCGTCGCGGGCGCGTCCACCTTCCAGGTCCTGGCCGCGACCTCGCCCGCCCCATCAACCTCCTCAGCCGCCTCGCCGACGTCGGTGCCGGCCGTCCTCATCGGGTCCTGTCCCGCCGATGATCTAGCAGTGATCAGGGTCAGTGACACCGCCGGGCTGCGCCCGGCTACGTTCGGCGACGCAGCCGATGTCGCGGTCGGCGACCTCGTCCTCGTGATTGGCAGCCCGCTGGGCCTGGGCGGCAGCGTCACCGAGGGTATCGTCTCCGCGATTGGCCGCAGCGTCACCGAGCCGGCCAGTGCCGGCTCCCCGGTGGCGGTCCTGGCTGGCGCGATCCAGACGTCAGCCGCGATCAACCCGGGTAACAGCGGCGGCGCGCTGGTGGGCATCGGCGGTGAGGTTATCGGCATCCCGACACTGGCTGCGGTCAACCGGAGCGCGGGCGGCGCAGCCCCCGGGATCGGGTTCGCCATCCCAGCAAGCCTCGCGGTAAGCGTCGGCAGGCAGCTCGTAGCCACCAGGGGAGCCATTCCTGGTGCTGCGCCGTCCGGTTGTCACCACTAGAATCCGGTGCAGTGCCGGACGCAGGCCAGGGCTGGCGCGCACCGTCTGGGCCGGTAGCTGCCGCGCTCCGGGCCTGTCGCATCCGGTGAGCTGAGCGCGATCGGAGAGGCGCGTGGCCTGCGCGAAGTGGGATCCCCGATGACCGCTGCGGCCCTCGTGGGCCGGGGCCGGGAATGCGTCACCCTGGACCGGCTGCTAGCCGACGTCCGCGACGGGGGGAGCCGTTCGCTGGTGGTCCGCGGCGATCCAGGGATCGGCAAGTCCGCGCTGCTTGACTACGCGGTCGCCGTTGCCGCTGGGTTTCTGGTGATCCGGGTGACCGGCGTCGAATCGGAGATGGAGTTCGCGTTCGCGGCGCTCCAGCAGGCGTGTGCGCCGCTGATGGCCCACCTGGGTCGGCTTCCGGCCCCGCAGGCCGACGCGCTTCGAGTGGCCTTCGGGTTGAGCCTCGCCGGACCTCCGGACCGATTCCTGGTCGGGCTCGGCATGCTCGGGCTGGCGGCCGAGGGGGCGGCGGCCCAGCCCCTGCTGTGTGTCGTCGATGACGCGCAGTGGATCGATCAGACGTCGCTGCAGGCGCTCGCGGTGACGGCCCGGCGGCTAGGCGGCGAGTCGGTGGGCATGATCTTCGCCACGCGGGCCGAGCCTGCGCCCGGCGAACTCGCCGGGCTCCCGGAGCTCGCGCTCGACGGGTTGTCCGAGCCGGACGCGCGGGCGCTGCTGGCCGCGGTCGTGCCGGACCGGCTGGACGAACGGGTGCGGGACCGGATCGTCGCCGAGGCGGCGGGCAACCCGCTGGCGCTGGTGGAGTTCTCCCGCGAGATCACCGAAGCAGGCGAGCTCGCCGGCGGCTTCGGCGTCTCACCCTGGGTCGCCCGCCCGCTGGCAGACCGGGTTGCCGAGCGCTACCTGGCGCGCGTCACCGGGCTCCCGTCGGCGACCCGCCGACTGCTACTCCTCGCCGCGGCCGAACCGCTCGGCGATCCCGTCCTGCTCCGGATGGCCGGCGTCAGCCTCGGCCTAACCATCGATGACCTCGCTCCCGCGGAGGCGGAAGGCCTGATCAGGCTCGGCTCGCACGTCGCGTTCCGGCATCCGCTAGTCCGCTCGGCGATCTACCGGTCCGCGCCTGCCGCCGACCGGCAAGCGGTACACGCAGCGCTGGCGGAGGTCACCGATCCAGGACTGGACCTGGACCGGCATGCCTGGCATCGGGCGCAGGCCACGTTCGGCCCCGACGAGATGGCCGCCGACGACCTCGAGCAGTCGGCCAATCGCGCGCTGAATCGCGGCGGTCCCGCCGCCGCGGCGGCGTTTCTCGCGCGGGCGGCGGTGCTCAGCCCGGATCCCGCCGAGCGGGCCAGGCGAAACCTCGCCGCCGCCCAGCCGAGGTACGACGCGGGAGCGCCCCGCGAGGCAGCGGAGCTGCTGGCGGCGGCGCGGGCCGGACCGCTCGACGATCTTCAGCAAGCCCGTGCGGATCAGCTGGCCGCGCGGATCGCGACCGTCACCGGCGCGGGCGGAGACGCGGCCCGTCTGCTGCTCAGCGCGGCGGCCCGGCTGGCGCCGCAAGACGCGGGAATGGCCAGGCGGGCCTACCTCGATGCGCTGATGGTGGCGATATTCACCGGCGGCAGTGGCGGCACCAGCTGGCAGGACGTCGGCCGGGCGGCGCTCCGAGCGCCCCCGCCGCCCGGACCGAAGCAGGCCGACGACCTGCTCCTCGACGGGTTGACGGCCCAGGCCTCCGGCGGCTACCGGGCGGGCCTGCCCGAATTGCGTGGCGCCCTGCGGATGCTGGCGGCAGGGCCGAAGGGCACACCAACCCCGGGAGCGGTCAGCGTCCTGTGGCTGACCTGCCATGTCGCCATGAACCTGTGGGATGACGACTCGTTCGTCCGTGTCGCCGGTCAGCTGGTCGCCGCGGCTCGCGCCACGGGCAACGTCCTGGACTACCCGAGCGCGTTCGGCATGGCCGCGACCGCGAGCATGCTGACCGGCGACCTCGTGGCGGCAGCTTCTTACATCGAGCAAGCAGACGCGGTCATCGCCGTGATGCGAGCCATCCCGCTATCCCACGGGCGGCGCGCGCTCGCCGCCTGGCAGGGTGCCGAAGCCCCGGCCGACCCGCGACCGGTTCGCAGTGACGATGACCGGGCGGCGAACCTCGGCATATCCGCGTACACGACGGCCTTGCTGTGCAACGGCCTGGGCCGCTACCAGCAGGCGGCGGACGCGGCAAGCACGGTAAGCGAGCGCGTCGGCCAGCTCGGGTTCACGCTATGGGCGCTACCCGAACTCGCCGAGGCGGCGGTCCGGAGCGGCCAGCCCGGCCTAGCCGAACAGGCGGTGACCCTGCTGGAGCAGACGACGCTGCCCAGCGGGACCGAATGGGCGCTGGGGATGCGAGCCAGATGTAGGGCGCTCATCAGCGATGGTGAGCATGCCGAGGAGCGTTACGCCGAGGCCGTCAGCCGGCTGGGCCAGACCCGAGTCGCGCCGCACCTGGCACGCGCGCATCTACTGTACGGCGAGTGGCTCCGCCGGGAGAAGCGCCGCATCGACGCGCGAACCCAGCTGCGGACCGCGGGTGAGATGTTCGCCGCGATGGGGGCGGACGGTTTCGCCCGGCGCGCCGAACGCGAGCTCGCCGCGACCGGAGAGCGGGTCCGCAGGCGCGAGGTCCGCCCGATCGTCGAGCTGACCGCCCAGGAAACGCAGATCGCGCGGCTGGTCGCCGACGGCCGCTCCAACCCGGAGATCGCAGCCGAGCTGTTCGTCAGCCCGCGAACGGTGGAGTATCACCTGAGGAAGATCTTCAGCAAGCTCGACATCACCGCACGAGGCCAGCTTGCCCGCGCTCTCGACGCCCGCTGACGAGGTCATCGGCCGCGACCGGTGGCTCGTACCGGTGGCAGGCCTCTGCCAGTTGGTGGGGATCGCTGCCTACCTCATGGTGTTCACGTTGCTCGGCCAGATCGGCGCCTCGCTGCACGCATCGGTGCCGCAGCTCGGCTGGATCGTCATCGCGACCATCATTACCGGAACGGTGAGCGCCGCGCTGTTTCCCGCCCTCGGCTCCGTCATCGGCCAGCGACGCCTGATGGCAGTCGCCATGGGTTGCCTGGCCGTCGGTTCGGTCGTCAGTGCGACCGCTCCCGATGCCGCGACCCTGCTCATCGGCCGGGTCCTCGCCGCGCCCGGGTTCGCCGCCAGTTCGCTGAGCATCGCGATCGTGGGCGAGCACCGGCTAGGTCGGGGCCGGTCGAGGTCCTTCGGCGTCCTCGCCGCCTTTGCTGGCGCCGCCGCCGGTGTGGGCTTCACGCTGGGCGGCGCGCTCGAGGCGGCGGCCCGCGGCGACTGGCGGACGGTCTTCGCGGCGATGGCAGTGGTCAGCGCGATCACCGCAGTAGTGGCGGCCATCACCATCCCGGGCGGCACGCCGACGTCCCGCCATGCGGACATCCCGGGTGCCGTGCTGCTGGCCGGCGCCCTGGTGGCGGCGCTGCTCCTGATGACCGAGGGCGCCGTATGGGGCTGGACCTCCTGGCGCGTGATCGCGCTGTTCGCCACGGCCCTGGTGCTGCTGACGGTGTGGGCTGTCACCGAACTGAGGCTGGCCGACCCACTGATCCGGCTGGGTGTCCTCCCGCTCCCTGGGGTGGTCGGCGGGACCGTGTTGTTCTTGGTCACCGCGGCGACGGTCGGCGTCGTCAACCTCACGGTGCCGCCGTTCCTCGAGGCCCCCGCCGCGGCCGGCTACGGCGAGGCGGCGTCGGTCCTTGACACGGGCCGTGACCTGCTGCCGTTCGCGCTAGCGATCACGGCCGCCGGATTCGTGGCGGGCAGGCTGACCCAGCGGTGGTCCCCGCGCCTGGTCGCGGTCGTAGCCCTTGGCTGCGAGGCGCTGGCCCTCGGGCTGCTGGCCGGGCTGCACCGGACGACCGATCAGGTAGTGATCCTGCTCGCCCTCTTCGGCGCCGGGCACGGGGGAGCCCTCGCCGCCCAGTATCTGACCCTCACCCGGCCGGTCCCGCCCGCAGCGGTGGGCGCCGTCACCGGCCTGGCCACCGCGGCCGGCGGCGTCAGCGGCGCCGTGGCCAGCGCAGTGGCGACCGCGCTGCTCGCCGGGAGGCTGGTGCACGCGGGAACCATAGAGGTTCCCGCAGCCGCCGACTATGCCCGCGCCTGGCTCTACGCTGCGGCGGTGGCCGCCGCTGGAGCCCTGGCCGCAGCGCTCAGCGCGGCGCGAGTTCGCCGAGGATCTCTCCGGCCCGCGCCGCCGCAGACTCCGGCGACACCAACGGGGAGCCGACCTGCGGGTCCCAGTTCAGGTCGTAGAACACCTCGGTGACGCCCTGCTCGCCGAGCCAGGCGGTATCCTCCCTGATCTGCGCGAAGCTGCCGGACAGCAGCCGGCGCCCGCCGTCAGGCCCGTTGGCCTCGGCCCCGGCCATGACCACGCCGCGGCACACGATGCGCAGCGCTGCGGGGTCGCGCCCCGCCGCTGACGCCGCCGCCCCGATCACCGCGACCGCCTCGCCGATGGCCGACAGGTCGGCCCGGCTTGAGGTGATCCAGCCGTCCGCGAGCCGCCCCGCGCGCTCCATGGCCGGCCGCGACATGCCGCCGAGCAGGACCGGCGGCCCGGGCCGCTGCACGGGCCTGGGATCCTGCCGTCCCGCCGGGATCGCGTAGAACTCGCCGCTGTGCAAGCTGACCCCGTCGTCCCACAGCGTGCTGAGCACCGCCAGGAACTCCTCGGTGCGCGCGCCGCGGCGGGCCATCGACGCGCCGACGGCGGTGAACTCCTCGGGCATCCACCCGATGCCCAGGCCCAGGTCCAGCCGCCCGCCGGACAGCACGTCTACGGTGCTCGCCTGCTTGGCCAGGTAGGCCGGCGAGACGAACGGCAGGTTGACCACCGCCACGCCGAGCCTGATCCGCGACGTCCTGGCCGCCGCGTAGCCGAGCGCGACCATCGGGTCGAGCACGCTGCGGTACACCGGCTCCATGCCGGAGCCTTCGGGCACCAGCAGCCGCTGGAACGTCCACAGCGACGCGTACCCGGCGGCCTCGGCACGCTCGGCGAAGGAAGCGAGGTAGGCGGGGGTGGCCCACGCGCCGGCGACTGGGGCCCCGAATCCGATCCGCATGCCTTTACCCTAATTTTTTGCCGAACGATCAGTGGCGCATGGCCCATAAACTCCACCCATGTCCGAGTCCTCCGCCTTCCCGGTCACCGAACGCACCAGGCACCGCCGCCTCCGCGAGCAGGGGAGTACCGACCGGCGCGACCTCGAGGACATCCTGCGGCCGCCGCATATCGCCGCTCTGGCGCACCGCACCGCTAGTATTCTTCCGAACTCACTACGGCGTTTAACGTGAGACTGGGGTGATTAACGTGTCAATTGCCACACCGTTGTCGACAAGCGGCCGTTTTATCGTTGACGCGCACGGAAAGCGCGTGCGGCTGGCCGGGGTGAACTGGTACGGCGCCAGCGAGGACCTCGGGGTGCCGGCCGGGCTGGACGTGATCCACCGCAACCTGCTCGCTCAGCTGATCTCCGGCTTCCAGTTCAACTGCGTGCGGTTCCCGTTCAGCGTGTGGATGACCCAGCAGACCGCTCCGGTCCCCGACCAGTACCTCGCCGCCAACCCTGACCTGTCGGGGGCCACGCCGATCCAGGTCTACGACGCGTGCGTCGAGGCCCTCACCGGGGCCGGCCTGATCGTCATCCCCAACTGCCACCTGATGGACTTCGGCTGGTGCTGCGCCAACCAAGACGGCAACGGCCTGTGGTTCAACGACCGGTGGGCGGCGGAGCAGTTCACCGCGACGTGGCAGGACATCGTCAAGCGGTACGCCTCGAACCCGCTCGTCGCCGCGATGGACGTCAAGAACGAGCCGCGCCCGGCGACGGTCGGCGGCAAGGTCATGAACCCGACGTGGGGGCCCGGAGACCAGACGGACTTCGCCGCCATGTACACCTCGACCGGAAACATGATCCACGGGCTCAACCCGCACCTGCTGATCATCTGCGAGGGCCTCGGATACGCCACCGACCTGTCCGGCGTGGCCAGCCACCCGGTCAGGCTCACGGAGCCGAATAAGGTCGTGTACAGCATGCACGACTATTCCTGGTTCCACGCCCAGGGCCAGTCAGCGGCCGCCTACGCCGACGCGATGAACAAGTCCGGGGGGTACATTCTCGAGCAGAAGATCGCCCCGCTCTGGATCGGCGAGTTCGGCGACACCGTAAGCACGCTGGCCTCTGCGGGCAGCCCTAGCTGGTGGTCCAACATTCGGGCGTGGCTCACCGACAACGACGTCGACTGGTGCTGGTGGGCGCTGAACCCCACGCACGGCAAGAGCTCGGACCCCGGGACCACCACGGTGAAGTACAACTGGGGCCAGCCCGAGCCGTATGGCCTGCTTGCCCCGAACTGGGGTAACGCCGCGAACGCGGACGTGATCAACATGCTGCAGGCCATGATGCCGCCGCACCAGGGGCCTGGCATCGCGTAAACACGGCGGCGAGCCGGGTATCGTGCGGGGATGGCTATCGCGCGGTTCCCGAGCATCGTCATCGACTGTCCCGATCCGGCCGCGCTGGCGGCCTTCTACGGCACGATGCTCGACTGGAACGTCGAACCCCACGAAGGCTGGTTCGAGGTCCGCGCCTCAGGAGGTGCCCCAGCAGATTCACCTCGACGTGATCTGTCTCTGCCTGAGCTGACCTATGCGAGCTCGGGCATGACCGTAGCGGCCAGCCGCTCCATCTGCTCGGGCTGGTCGAACAGCGGCGTGAACAGGATCAGCTCGGCGCCGGCCTCCACCACGTGGCGGAGCTCCCGGACGCAGTCGGCCGCCGTGCCCGTGATCGCCGCGGCTTCGAAGGCCTCCGACCGGAACCCGTAGACCTGCTCGAGGGCGGCGTTGGTGCGGGCGCGTGCCCGTCCGGCGTCGTCGTCGACGGCGATGTACACCCGCTTGGCGACGGGGAAGCTCTCCGGCGATCGGCCCGCCTCGGCGAGCGCCTCTCGCACCGCCATGACCTGCTCGGCGAACCTCACGGTGGGAGAGGACCCAGCCCCGAAGAACCCGGTGCCCAGCCGCACCGCCCGCCGGGCGGCGGCCGGTCCTGACGCGCCGAACCACAGCGGCGGATACGGCTTCTGGAACGGCTTGGGCTCCATCGCCGCGTCCTTGAGCTGCCAGAACTCCCCGTCGAAGGTGACCGTGGGTTCGGTCCACAGCGCCTTCATCAGCGCGATCCCCTCGGTGAACCGCGACACGTAACGCGCGGGATCGACGCCAAACGCGGCGAAGGGGCGGATCTTGCCGCCGGTGCCCACGCCGACCTCGATCCGGCCGCGGCTGAGCTGGTCCAGCGACGCTACGGCCTTAGCCAGGTGCACCGGGTTGTGCAGGGTCGACACGAACACCACGCAGCCGAGCCGCAGCCGCTGGGAACAGGCGGCCGCGTAGGTCATCGCCTCCATCGGGCTGAGCTGGTTCCACGATCCGAGGATCTGCTCCATCGCCCAGGCGCTCTCGAAGCCCAGTTCCTCGGCCCGCGCCAGGTAGGCGCGGAACGCGGCCGGGTCGAACTCGCCGTCGGCGTAAAACTGCGGGATGGCGATCGCGAACTTCATACGCCGCAGAATAATGGTTACCGGGCGTCGGCGGGCTCGCAGAGGTAGAACCGCCGACTCAGGTGGGTGCAGTGGCTCGCGACCCACTGCAGGCGGGGGTCGGTGTCGGCCAAGATCCAGACGAGGTGGAACCGGCCCTGGCGGATGTCGGCCTGCAGCTGGCTCAGGGTCGGTGACGGGGTCGTCCCGTCGACCCCGCCGATCGGCAGTGCCTCGAGGCCCCGGTCGTAGATGATGATTGACGGCAGCGCGACGGTCTGCGCCGCCATCAGGTCCGGTGCCCCGTCCTGCCTGGTCTGCCAGCCGGCGATGTCGAGGTTTATCACCGCGGGTGTCTGCCCGGCGCGCGCCACGGCTTGCGCGGTCATGGCCGATTCGAACGGCGTGTCAAAGGCGCCATGACGGCTGACGGCCACGCTGGCCGCCGCCACGGCGGGGGCCAGGCACACGGCGATGAGGCCGGCGGCCAGGGCCGAGGCGAACCAGGTGCCGGTCTCGGCGATTAGGGCCCAGGCCGTGACGCCGACCGCGACGAGGCCGACCGCGACGATGGCCGGGACCAGCCAGCCGGGCGCCTGGCCCCCGGACGCGGACACCAGCCAGAGCGCGTAGGCCGCGGTGCCCACCACGATAAGCTCTATGCCGACCCCCCGGGCGACGGAGATTCCCTCCTGCGACCAGGCGGCGGCGACACCGGTGCCGATGATGGCGGCCACCGCCGGCGACAGCGCCGCGGTGTAGTAGGCGTTGATGACGGTGATCGCCGAGAAGACCGCGAACAGCGTCACCAGCCAGCCGCCCCACAAGATGAGGCAGGCCCGGAGCGGGTCGCCGCGCGGCTGCCGGCGCCGGCTGGCGATGCCCCAGAGCGCGATCACTCCCGCGGCGGGAATCAGCCAGCCGGTATCACGGCCCAGATCGCCGCGGAGCAGGCGGTTAGGCACCGCCGGCGGGGCGGCGGCCAGCGTACTGCTGCCCGTGCCCGCCGATGGCCCCGGCGACGGCGCGTACACAATCCTCGTTGCTCCCGGTGCGGGCGCGGCGGACGGTGGCGCGGGAACCGGAGTTGCCCCGCTGGACACTGGCGCCGAACCCGGCGTAGCCCCGGCGGAGGGTGGAGCCGGGACCAGCGTTGCCCCAGCGGGCACTGGCACCTCAACCGTGACAGGCGCCGGCGGACTGCTGCCGGACCTCGCCAGTCCGGCCAGCAACTGCTGCGGGTTCTGGTCGCCGAACCTCCCGAACCCGTTGTAGACGAACACCTGCTCGAAGACCGAGTCGTCGTGGCTGCCGTCGACGTAGGGGCGGTCCGCCGCGGGCACCAGCGAGACGGCGATCATCCAGGACACCGAGACCAGCGCGGTCAGCGTTCCGGCCACCGCGAGCTGGGCGGTGCGCCTGCCCACCGAACCGGGCCCGCAGAGCAGGTACGCCAGCCCCAGCGCGGGCAGCACCATCCAGGCCTGGATCATCTTGGTCTGGAAGGCCAGCCCGACCCAGACGGCGGCCAGGACCAGCCCGCCGATTCCCTCGCCGAGCGTGCGGGAGTTCCCCGCGCCAGCGGTGATGGCCCCCGACACCGCGTCAGCGGCCAGCACGAGCAGCAGGATAAGCAGCGAGTCCGAGATGTTCCCGCGGTCCAGGGCCACGGTGGCCGGGCTGACCGCCAGGACCAGCGCCGCGACGAGGCCGGCGACGGGCCCGGCGAGCCGGGACACCGCGTGGTAGAGCACCAGCACGGTCAGGACGCCCTCGACGGCCTGCGGGAGCACGAGGGCCCACGGGTGGAAGCCGAACGCGCGCACCGAGAGCGCCTGAATCCAGAAGGCGCCGGGCAGCTTGTCCAGGGTGATCGTGCCCGCCGGGTCGAACGCGCCGAAGAAGAAGTTATGCCAGCTCATCGACATGCTGCGGACCGCCGCGCCGTAGTAGTACTCCAGCGTGCCCTGGCCCAGGTCCCAGGCGTACGACCAACCCGCCAGGGCCGCGATCGCGGCCAGGGCCAGGCGGCGGAGCAGCAGCGGCCGGGGCACGGTCGTCAAACGTCTCACGGCTCGCTCCAGTTCCACCAGGTGGGAGACCTTCTCGTCGTATCCTGCTCGTATGCTCGCCGAGCGGCTGCGCGCGATCTGCCTCGCCCTGCCCGAGGTCACCGAACGGCCCAGCCACGGCGTCCCGGCGTGGTTCGTCAAGAACAAGAGCGCGTTCGTCCAGCTATGGGCCGACGGTCATCACGATAACCAGTTCCCGCACCTGTGGTGCGCGGCCGCGCCGGGGGCACAGCAGGAACTGACCGCGTCGGAGCCCGGCCGGTTCTTCCGCCCGCCCTACGTCGGCGGGCGGGGCTGGATCGGCGTCCGGCTCGACGGCGACCTCGACTGGGCCGAGATCGCCGAGCTGTGCCAGGACGCCTACCGTGTGATCGCGCCCCGCGCCCTGGTGGCCAGGCTCGATAACTGAGCGCAGACGCTGGCGGTGATCTCCTCGGCGCAGCCCCATGACAGGGAGATCCCGGCGCCGCCGTGACCGTAGTTGTGCCACAGCACGCCGGCATCGAGCTGTTCCGACTCCAGCCGGACCTCGGGTCGGCACGGGCGAAGGCCGACGCGGTGCCCGAGGATCTCAGCGCCACGCAACCGGGGATCGATTGCGGTACACCCCGCCATGATGCGTTCGGCTATCTCGGTTTTGGGATCTTCATCCCAGTTGCCCTCGTCGTTCGTGCCGCCGAGGAGGATCTGCTCACCGTGCGGGAACATGTACACGATCCACGGCGGCTCCGGGTCCCGGTCGATGAAGAACTCCTCGATGCCGGGGTTGGCGGCGATGACCACCTGGCCGCGGACCGCCACGACGTCGGGGTCGGGCACCAGGTCGCGGGCGGCGGCGCCGGAGCAGTTGACGATGACGGGAGCCGCGCCGGCCAGGTCGGCCAGCGCGGCGACCGGGGCCACCTCGAGCGTGCCGCCGGCCTGCTCGAACCTGGCGCGCAGGTAGCCCAGGTAGACGGGCATGGTCGCGACCGGGGCGGTGTAGTGCCAGCCGTCGGCAAATCCGTCGGGCAGCTCGGATTCCGAACAGGGCCGCAGGCCCGGCAGGAGATCGGTCCAGTAGTGAGGTTCGAGCCTGCTGCGCGAGACCTCCTGGCCGCTGACCATCCGCACCCCGGTACCCGGCTCGGCCGCGAGCGCGGACAGCGCCTCGAGCCCGACCCGCCCCCATCCCAGGACGCGGTCGGGCGGACCGACCTTGACCAGGCCCCAGACCGCCCCGGCGGCCGCCGACGTGGTCTGCCCCGGCGGGGCGGCCGTCCTGATGGTCACCTCGAGCCCGGCCTCGGCCAGGCAGATCCCGGTGGTCAGGCCGCTGACCCCCGCTCCGATCACGAGAACGTCCATGCCCCGACCGTATCGTCTGGGGGGAGAGTCCGTATTTGCCGGGACGTCCGCCGGTGCGGCGATCATCACACGCGGTGCCGGACCAGTCAAAACCCCCGGCCCGCCTGGTCGGCCCGGGGCCGGACCAGGGCGAAGGTCTCGAACTCGGTGTAGTCGGGGGTCGGCCCGCCGGCCGCGCCGGTAGCGGGATTGACCGGGTCCGCGCCCACGGCGTGGTAGTACCTGACGGTGATGCTGGTCTGGCCGCCCGCCTCGGTGCCGGGCTCGACGTCGAAGACCGCGATGCCGTAGCCGGTCGAGGTGTCCCGCCTGGCCGACCACACGGCGTCCTCCACCGCGTAGCACGACGGCCGGTCGAAGACGCCGGGCGCGGCGGTGGCCACGGGGCGGTTGGCGTGGGTGAGCACCTTGGCCTGGGACCAGTCCTCGGTGCTGCCGGTCCCGTAGTCGTCGAGGTTCTCGGCGGCCCCGCCGCAGCCGAGGACCAGGTGCACGGTGCCCGTGCTGGTGTCGAACACCCCGGTGTCCGCGGTCGTCACCGGGTGCGGCCGCAGGGTGTCGGCGGCGGCGCCGGTGACAGGGTCGCGTCCGGCGTCCGGGTCGCAGCCGCGCAGCGGGAACGAGCGCTCGTAGTCGTGGTCGTGCCCGGCCAGCACCAGGTCCACCTCGTAGCGGTCGAACAAGGGCAGCCAGTCCTGCCGGATGCCCAGGTCGGAGCCGTTTCCGCGGGCCGAGGACGAGGCGGCGCACTGGTGCATCTGGACCACGATCCAGTCGATCGACTCATCGCGGCGGCCGGCCCTCAGCGCCTGCTCCAGCCACGCGGTCTGCGCGCCGCCCGAGTAGCCCCTGATGTAGAACGACGTACCCGGCTCGAACGCCGGCTGGCCGGCGCCCGCCGCGGGGGTCAGCGGATCCGGGCCCGCCACGAACGCGCCCGCGTCCTGGTACACGACGTCGTCGGCGTCGAGGGAGACGAACAGGACCGAGCCGATGCGCAGACAGTACCAGCGCCCGCCGAAACCCGGCACGCCGTTATCCGGCAGCGTGTAGCGGGTCAGGTAGGACGTGAACCCCTGCGGCCCGTTACCGAACTCCACCTCGTGGTTGCCCAGGCACGGCATCCACGGGCGGTTGGCGGCCGACGTCTGGTTGTTGTCGCCGAAGTCACGCCACACCTGCGGCTGGCTGGCCGGATTGAGGTTCGCGTAGCACAGGTCGCCATTGAGCAGGTGGAACAACGGCTGGAACGACTCGACGGCCTCCACCGCGTAGGCGCTCTGGCCGTACGAGAGCACCCAGTCGTCGTTCGGCGTGCCCAGGTCGCCGAAGCTGGTGAAGCGGAACGGCGCGCGGCCCTCCGGCGCGGTCCGGAAGGTGGCGGTGAACGGGTCGGTTGCGTCGTCATCGTTGTCGGCCGTCACGGCGTACGCGTACAGCGCGCCCGGCCTTAGCCCGCCGACTCGCGCGTGGTAGGTCCAGACGGTCTCGCCGCTGATCCCGTCGGTATACGGCCGGGTTTCGGCCGCGATGACCCGCTGCCCGATGCGCACCTGAGGCTTGGCGGCCGGGCCGGGTGAGGCCCAGGAGACGACGACGCTGGTGGCGGGGTCCTCGGCCCAGGTGAGATGAACCTGCTCGGGCGTGCCGTCGCCGGCCGCGGTGCGGGCCTTGCGCCGCGTCGTGGCCGCCCGTGCTGGGGTCGCGGTCGCCGCGAGCAGCCCCGTTCCGCCGGCGGCCAGCACCTGGCGGCGCGACAGCGCGGAACGTGGCGGCCGTGAGGCCCCCGAGGTCGCCGACATAACGGAAGCGTAAAGCGGCGGAGTAAACGTCAGGTGGCGCCGCGGGATGTCACGTTCCGCAATCCGGTGAACTCTGTTACACGAGGGATCAGATGCGCGTCCAGGCCTCGGTGAGCACCTCGCGCAGGATCCGCTCGATCTCGTCGAAGTGCTCCTGCCCGCAGATCAGCGGCGGGGCAAGCTGGATCACCGGGTCACCGCGGTCGTCGGCGCGGCACACAAGGCCCGCGTCGAACAGCGCGTGGGACAGGAAGCCGCGCAGCAGCCGCTCCGACTCGTCGTCGGTGAACGTCTCGCGCGTGACCTTGTCCTTGACCATCTCGATGCCGTAGAAGTACCCGGCACCGCGGATGTCCCCGACGATCGGCAGGTCGTACAGCCGCTCCAGGGTGGCGCGGAACGCGCCCTCGTTGGCGCGCACGTTGCCGAGCAGGTCTTCCTTCTCGAAGATGTCCAGGTTGGCTAGCGCCACCGCGGACGACACCGGGTGCCCCGCGAACGTGATCCCGTGCAGGAACGTGGCAGTCCCCGTGCTGAACGGCTCCATCAGCGCATCGCGGACCATCATCCCGCCGAGCGGCGAATACCCCGACGTCACCCCCTTGGCGAAGGTGATGATGTCCGGCTGGTAGCCGTACCGCTCGGCCCCGAAGTAGTAGCCGAGCCTGCCGAACGCGCAGATCACCTCGTCGGATACCAGCAGGACGTCGTACGTGTCGCAGATTTCCCTGACCCGCTGGAAGTAGCCGGGCGGCGGCGGGAAGCAGCCGCCTGAGTTCTGCACCGGCTCGAGGAAGACCGCGGCGACCGACGACGGGCCCTCGCGCAGGATCGCCCGCTCGATCTCGTCCGCGGCCCACTGCCCGAACTCCGCCTCGTCCCCGGAAAGGAAGTCCGGGGCCCGGTAGAAGTTGGTGTTCGGCACGCGGACGCCACCAGGTACCAGCGGCTCGAACGGGTGCTTGATGTCAGCCAGCCCGGTGATCGCCAGGGCGCCCATGGACGTGCCGTGGTAGGCGATATCACGGCTGATCACCTTGTACTTGCCGGGCTGCCCGGTCAGCTTGAAGTACTGCTTGGCCAGCTTCCACGCCGACTCGACCGCCTCCGAGCCGCTGGTGGTGAAGAAAACACGGTTCAGGTCGCCCGGGGCCAGCTCGGCCAGCCGCGCGGCTAGCTCGATGGCCTTGGGGTGGGCGTACGACCACAGCGGGAAGTAGGCCAGCTCGGACGCCTGCCGCGCGGCGGCCTCGGCGATCTCGGCGCGGCCGTGGCCGACCTGGCTCACGAACAGGCCGGACAGGCCGTCGAGGTAGCGCCGGCCGTGCTGGTCGTAGACGTAGGCTCCGGAACCGCGGACGATCACGGGGACTTCGCCCTCTGCGTAGGAGGACATCCGGGTGAAGTGCAGCCACAGATTGCGCTTGGCGGCTTCTTGCGCGTTCGCGATGGCGTCGAGGGAGGAGGTCATCTGGTTCCCCATGAGTAGGTTTGCTTGCGGAGTTTGAGGTAGACGAACGTCTCGGTGCTCGTTACGCACGGCACGGCCCGGACCCGGCCCAGGATCTCGAGCAGCTGGTCGTCGTCCTCGCAGACGACTTCGGCCAGGACGTCGAACGAGCCGGCGCTGACCACGACGTAATCGATCTCGTCCATGTCGGCTAGCTGGTCGGCGACCTTCTCCAGGTCGCCGTCGGTCTTGATGGCGATCATCGCCTGACGCTTGAACCCCAGCATCAGGGGATCGGTGACCGCGACGATCTGCATCACCCCGGCGTCCTGCAGCCGCTGCACGCGCTGCCGCACGGCGGCCTCGGAAAGCCCGACCGCCTTGCCGATCGCCGCGTAGGAACGCCGGCCGTCCTCCTGCAGCTGCTCGATGATGTGCTTGGAGATATCGTCGAGCAGGGCGCTACCAGGGCCATGGGCCGGGAGCGTCCTCGGGCTGTGCGCCATGCGGCCGCCCCCTTCTCCCGGACGGGTTATGTCCCATACCAGCCAACTGATTTCGTAGGCATCTATAAAGATAGCAACTGATTCACTTGTGGAGATAGTCCGTCTCTGCGAAGCTCGTCATACGGTGTCGCAGACGACCATGGAGGGCCACGATGGTAGACCGCACGCTGCAGAACTTCGTGAACGGCAAGCACACCGACTCCAGCGACGGGCGCACCAGCGACGTGGTCGACCCGAGCACCGGCGAGGTTTACGCCCACGCGCCGGTGTCGGGCCGTCAGGACGTAGACGCCGCGATGGCTGCGGCGGCGAACGCCTTCCCGGGGTGGCGGGATAGCACCCCGTCCGAGCGCAGCCTGGCCTTGTTCCGGATCGCGGATGCGATCGCGCAGCGCGCCGACGAGGTCGTCGAGGCCGAGACCCGCAACACCGGCAAGCCGGTCGCGCTGACCGCCTCGGAGGAGGTCCCGCCCGCGGTGGACCAGATCAGGTTCTTCGCCGGGGCCGCGCGAGTGCTCGAGGGCCGCAGCGCGGGCGAGTACATGCGGGACCATACCTCGATGATCCGCCGCGAGCCCATCGGCGTGTGCGCCCAGGTGACGCCCTGGAACTACCCGATGATGATGGCCGTCTGGAAGTTCGCGCCCGCCATCGCCGCGGGCAACACCGTCGTGCTCAAGCCGTCGGACACCACGCCCGTGTCCACGCTGCTGCTGGCCGAGATCGCCGCCGAGTTCCTGCCGCCGGGCGTGTTCAACGTTATCTGCGGTGACCGCGACACCGGCCGGGAGCTGATCGCGCACAAGACGCCCGCCATGGTGTCGATCACCGGCTCGGTGCGGGCCGGCATGGAGGTCGCGCGCACCGCCGCCGACGACCTGAAGCGCGTGCACCTCGAACTCGGCGGCAAGGCGCCCGTCGTGGTCTTCGACGACGCGGACGTGGAGGCCGCGGCCGCCGGGATCGTCGGGGCGGGCTTGTTCAACGCCGGCCAGGACTGCACCGCGGCCACCCGGGTACTGGCCGGACCCGGTATCGCCGCCGACCTGACTGCCGCCCTCGGCGAGCAGGCAGGCAACACCACGACCGGCGGGCTCGACGTACCCGACGCGTACTACGGACCGCTGAACAACCCCAACCAGCTGGCCCGGGTGGAGGGTTTCATCGAGCGCAGGCCCGAGCATACGGAGCTGGTCACGGGCGGTCACCGGGTGGGGGAGCGCGGCTACCTGTACGCCCCCACCGTGGTCGCGGGCCTCCAGCAGGACGACGAGATGATCCAGGACGAGATCTTCGGCCCGGTGATCACCGTGCAGCGCTTCAGCGATGAGGACGAGGCGCTCCGCTGGGCGAACGGCGTCCAGTACGGGCTGGCCTCGAGCGTGTGGACCAAGGATCACGGCCGGGCGATGCGGATGGCGAAGGGCCTGGACTTCGGCGCGGTGTGGATCAACACCCACATCCCGATCGTGGCGGAGATGCCGCACGGCGGCTTCAAGCACTCGGGCTACGGCAAGGACCTGTCCATGTACGGCTTCGAGGACTACACCCGGATCAAGCACGTCATGAGCTTCATCGGCCGCTGACGCTAACGCCGTGCTACGGGTCCAGCCCCGTTTGGGGCCCGGCGCCCTCCTCGGACCCGGTCGCAGCCACACGCCGCGCGTGAGCCTCGCCTAACCCATCAGTATCGCGGCTCCAGTCGCTCTGACTCGATGGTTGTGGCAACGTACCGATTTTTTTCGTTATGATGTTACATTCATCGAGTAGTAACCGGATCACTAACGAAAATTTAAGTTAATTCTGAGCTTTACGTGCCAGCAGAGACCTCTAGGTACCTGCGCCGACGAGGCCGGGTGTGGCACACCACGACGAAACCGGCACGTTGATGCGGCCGTGATGCCGAAGGTCCGTTTGGCGTGGCGGTGGTAGGTCTTCCTCCGGTTCTCACCGGAGATCTCGGCGTTGTTGAGGAACCGGACCGCGCTGCCGGGCCCGGCCCTCAGCCCGTGCCGGGGCGGCGCCAGACGTCACGCTCGTGCATGAGCTCGATCTGCTTGTCGATGACCTCGGCCCGGTACTCGGCGTGCTTGTACGGGGCGCGGTCCAGGTACAGGTTCTTGGGGTAGACCGGCTGTTCGTAGATGAGCTGGTACTGCTCGGTCGTGAGGTCCTTGATCCAGTTGTCCCACTGCGCGCTGGCCCGGAACTTGCGCAGCGCCTCGACGTCGATGGTCCCGGCGACCCACGAGGATCCCGCGCTGTAGTCGTGCCGGCCGACCACCTGGCCGCGGTAGTCGACCACCATGGACCCGCCGCCGAAGGTATCGATCGGGACGTCGGAGTCGGTGTGCAGGTAGTACGTGCCGACGTTGCACGCGATCAGGAAGAAGTTGTTGTCGAGCGCCCGCGCCCGGTTCTGGATCTCGAACAGGCCGTTGCCGACGTGCGGGTGCGGGTACGGCCCGCGGTAAACCACCTCGGCGCCGTTCATCGCCAGGCCGCGGGCGTTCTCCGGGTACGAGCCCTCGTTGGCCATCAGGAACCCGATCCGGCCGATCTCGGTGTCGGCCACCGGGTAGAAGGCGTCGAGGTTGCGCCCGTACAGCTCGATCCACCTGTCCCAGACGTTGTGCGGTGTCACCGAGTGCTCGACCGGGAGCAGCGGCACCACCTTGTGGTGCCGGAGGATGATCTCGCCGTGCGGGCTGAGGATGATGCCCACGTTGAAGAAGCGTCCGGGGAACTCGGGATGACGGGCCTTGGCCTGCGCCATCAGGAACGCGTTCCACTGCCGCGCCAGCGCGCCGAGCGCGTCGGTCTCGGGACCCGGGATGTCGATCGCGCACTCGCGGGCGAAGTCCTCGTGGTCCAGGTCGAGGACCTCGTCGTTGAAGCCCTGCAGGGCGCCCTCGGGCACGGCGATGAGGCGGACGGGCAGGTCGAGGCTGGACAGCCACGACGCGGCCTTGATGAGGTGCGAGATGTGCTCGATGTTGACCTGGATCTCGTCCCTGCGACGGATGCCGCGCATCGTAGGCACCAGGCCCACCGCTTGGTAAGGCTCGACCATGACCGTTCCCTTCGGCGCGCTGCCCTGCGTCTCGTTTCTACCGGACCATCCCCGTTCTTGTCGCGCCGATCCGGTGACGGCTAAATGTGACGAAGTGCTTACACTAGGTGCGGCACATGATCCATTTCCGTGTTCGCGCCGTTCCCCTGGGTAGGAACAGGCCGACAGGAAAGCGCGGCCCGGTGCCCGGCGGTAACCCTGCGCCGCCGGGCACCTCCATGCGCGCGGCCTAGCTTCCCGTCGGAGTGGGAGTCGAGGTCAGCACGATGCTGGTCGGCCCGTAGCCGTCGCCGGAGTTGGCCCCGTAGCCGCCGAGGTTGAAGCTGCCGACGACGCTGTCATCCGACGTGAACTGGCCGGCCTGGTAGAAGCGCATCGCGTTCTGGTACAGCGGCGACGACACCGGGGCGTTCTGGTACTGGTCGAAGTACTCCATCATGTTCATGCCGTAGTTGTCGACTTCCTGGTAGATCTTCCAGCTCACCCCGGCATTGGTGAGCATCTCCGGGTAGGTCTGCCACGAGAAGCCCGCGGTCGGCACCTCATTCTCGTAGACCGGGCCGCCGGCGACACCCGCCGCGTCAACCTCGCCGGTCATCAGGTACAGCCGATTGGGCCAGGTCGGGCCCATCATCGAGCAGTGGTACCCGTCGCAGATCGTGAACGCGTCGGCCAGAGCCCACTGGAACGGGATGTCGTCCCGCTCGAAGTAGGCCATGGTGTACTGCCCGAGCGCGCCGTTGGCGGCCAGGTGCGCGCTCACGAACCCGTCCATTGCCCCGTTGTCCCACGACTGGTGCTGCGGACCCCAGCTGTGGCTGGTGGAGGGCAGTTGCTGCGCGCTGGTGCTCAGCGTGTCGGCGTGGAAGGGGAGCAGGTACTTGTCCGGGTTCTGGGTGTCGGGCTGGTAGAACCGCGTCTTCGGCACGCTCGGGTCGGCGAAGCCGCGCACGCCGGGAATGGTGCCGAAGTAGTGGTCGAAGGAGCGGTTTTCCTGCATCAGCACGACGATGTGCTGGATGTCGGACAGGCGCGCGCTGGTCAGGCGCGCGGTGCGGGGAGTCGCTGGTGCGGAGTCCGCGAGGATCTTCCGCAGTCCGGCAGGCAAGGCGAACGACGCCAGGACCATACCGCCCGCCGACGCCATGAGCTGGCGCCGACTGATTTCCATCGTCACGTAGGACCTCCCAACGCCGATATCGCGACCTGCAACAGGCTGGGACTGGTTAGCCCAGCAAAGGACGCTATGCCCCGCAATGAGCCAGAAGCCAAAGACAAGAAACGCCCGGGTGAGCAGAAGATGAAGTTTTCTGGGGCGAACGTGTGCCGACCGGCAGGGCGCTCTCAGCCTCCCGCGTCTGGGACACTGGCGACTAGCAACTACGCCGAGCCGAGGGGAGAAACCGTGTCCGTGACCATGAGCCGCCAGGAACGGGAGGAATTCCTCTCCGGGTTGCACGTCGCGGTGCTCTGCGTGGCGTCGCCGGATGGCGGCGCCCCGCTGGCCGCCCCGGTGTGGTACACCTACGCGCCCGGCGGCACCGTGAACGTCAGTACCGGCGGCGAGACGGCCAGGGCCGCGGCGATCAGGGCGGCCGGGCGGTTCACCCTCTGCGCCCAGCACGAGCACCCGCCCTATAAGTACGTCACCGTCGAGGGCCCGGTCGCCATCGAGGAGGCGACCCAGGACGAGCGCCTGGAGCTCGCCCGCCGGTACCTCGGGCCCGAGGGGGGCGACGCGTATATCGCGGCCAACCCGGGCAGTGACATGATCATGCTCAGGATGACCCCGGAGCGCTGGTTCACGGTGGACCAAGGCAAGGTCCGCTGACGCCCGTGACCGCAAGCCTGGCGATCATCGACCCGCGCGAGACCACCCGGGTGGTGGAGTTCAACGACGCGGCGGCACTGGACCGCGAACTGGCCCACGGCGATGTCGCCGCCGTCCTGATGGAGCCGGCGCTGACCAACATCGGTATCGTCCTGCCCGAGCCCGGCTACCTGGACGCCGTCCGCGAGCTGACCCGCCGGCACGGCACGCTGCTGATTAACGACGAGACCCACACGTTCAGCGCCGGACCTGGCGGCTGCACCGCCGCGTGGGCGCTCGAGCCCGACATGGTCACCATCGGCAAGTCGATCGGCGGCGGGATCCCGTCCGGCGCCTTCGGCCTCACCCCGGAGCTGGCCGAGCGGATCCTCGCCGATCCGTCGGCGGACGTCGAGGACACCGGCGGGGTCGGTGGCACGCTAGCGGGCAACGCCCTGTCGCTCGCCGCCACGCGCGCCACCCTCGGCGAGGTGCTGACCGACGAGGCCTTCGGCCACATGATCGCGGTGGCCACCCGGTACACCGCGGGCGTGCAGTCCGTCCTGGACACGCGCCGCCTGCCCTGGAACGTCGTGCAGCTCGGCGCCCGCGCCGAGTACCGGTTCTGCCCCGAGCCGCCGCGCAGCGGCGGCGAGTCCGCGGCCGCCTCCGACACCGCGCTCGACGAGTACCTGCACCTGTACCTGATCAACCGGGGGGTGCTGATCACGCCGTTCCACAACATGGCGCTGATGTGCCCGGCCACGACCGAAGCCGACGCCGACGCGCACACCGCCGTGTTCGCCGCGGCCGCCGACGAGCTGCTCGGCCAAGCGGGCTCCTGACCATGGCCGAGCTGATCGTCGACCGCGACGAGCTGGTGGTCCACCTCACCCTGGGCGAGAAGATCTGGGGTTTCCACGGTGACGTCCGGGTCCGCCTGGCCTCCATCGTCTCCGTGGCGCCCGATCCTGATCCGTGGCGGGGCCTGCGCGGGTGGCGGATGGCGGGGGTCTGCGTTACCGGAGTCGTCATGCTGGGCACCCGTCGGCACGCCGCTGGCTACGATTTCTGCATCCTGCACCACGATCGCCCGGCGGTCCAGGTCGAGCTGGCATCGGGACGGTTCAGCCGCCTGATCATCAGCGTGCCCGAGGGCTCCGACCCGGAGGCCGAGGCGGCCCGGATCGCTGCCGCGGCGGGGACCTAGCGGCAGGAACCTAGCGGCGGGACCTAGACGATGATGCCGCGTACCCGCAGGAGGGGCTCGCCGAGCGCCGGGTCACCCGAGAGCTCCACCTGGCTGGCGTCGTAGCGCGCGCCCGTGAGCAGCCGCCAGGCCGCCTCCCCGGTCATCCGCAGGCGGGCGGCTGGCGCGGCGGCCTCTCCTTCATCCAGTGACCAGCCGGCGGCCTCCCTGGTCAGCACCCAGGCGCCGACGCCGGGAACCTCCACGGCGACCGCGGTGCCGGCCGGTGCCGCAGCCCGGTACTGGTGCGGGAAACCCCAGACGAACGTGCGCAGGACCAGGGGCAGGTACTCATCCTGCGGCTCGTCCTGTCCGCCCGGCCGGGCTGCCTCCAGGATCTGCCGGTCGTGCACCCACCGCTCGGTGAACTCGCGGGCGATGTCGAACCACAGCGGTACGTCGCCGGCCCAGTAGACCGAACTGGGGGCCGCGAGATCGAGCGTGCCGAGGTACGTGTCGAACTGCGAACCAGACCACTGCAGCAGGTCGGTGATAAGGCGCGGGCTCAGCGGCCGGGTGCCGTCGACCCACCGCTGATTGCGCTCGGCCAGGGCGCGGACGAACGCCACGTGATCGGCGGGCACGATGATGGACCCCGCCCGGTCGCCATCGCGGTAACGGGCGACCCAGCTCAGGTCCACGTCGACCAGGTGCAGGGCGACATCCTTGACCGACCACGCCGGCGCCGCCGTGGGCGCGGCCCACTGCGCGTTGCTCAGCGTGGCGAGCAGGTCAAGCAGCCGTCCCCGCTGGGCCGTGAGCGACCCGCGCACGTCAGCCACAACAAGCTCGGATATCTGCACGGCACCTCCCGCTACTGCGACCCGCCCAGGCTAGCCCGCCGCCGGGCCCGCGCCGTAGCTCAGCAGCCCGCTGCCTCACGTAAGGTGGCCGCAGGCAACGCTTAGGGGGTCCCAGGCCATGCCAGAGAAGGCACCAGACAACGAGGCCCGCGAGTTCGCGGTAGCGTTCCGCGGTTTCCTGGACTGGGTCCACTCGACCGACGTGAGAAAAGACAACGAGGTTTCCGCGCTGGTCCGCGACTTCCTCGGACCAGACGGCGCAGAACATTCTGTCGTGACCCGCGACCTGCCCACCTTCGAGCACGTCAACCTGCAGACCGCGGTCGACGCCTGGGCAGCGCGCGACGGGCGGTCGGTGGAGGTCCACGGTATAACCGTGCCGCCGCATCACGGTGGCCTGGAGCTGCAGCAACTGGTGGCGGGCGAGGCGTTGCCGCCGCTCCGGCTGACGCCGCCCGCGCTCGCTGACTTGCCGAACGGTCCCGGTTCAACCCTGGGGTGCCTGCGTCTGGCCCTGCTGCTGGTCACCGACCAGGACGGCCGGTACATCGTCATGATCCAGGCGCCGAGCGACCATCACCCAGGCCTGGAGGTCGAGGTCGCGGGCCTGCCGGTCGAGGCGGCCCAGCGCCTGCTCACCGAACTGGACCAGCTGCGCGCCGAGCTTAATGTCTATCGCGGCCATCTCCTGGACGTCTCGCTAAGTCCCATGGGCGTCGTCCTGAGCTTCGCCGCCAGCCCCGGCGTCACCAGGGATGACATCGTGCTGCCCGACACCGTGCTGGCGCGCGTCGAGCGGCACGCCCTCGGGGTAGCCAGCCACCGGGCGGCGCTGCTGGCCGCCAGGCAGCACCTCAAGCGCGGCCTGCTGCTGTTCGGCCCGCCGGGTACCGGCAAGACGCACACGACGCGGTACCTGCTGGGTCAGATGACCGGCTACACGCGCCTGGTCCTGACCGGCCGCGCGCTGGTCGCCGTGGGCTCGGTCGCCGATCTGGCGCGCGCCCTCCTGCCCGCCGTCATCGTGCTCGAGGACGTCGACCTGGTCGCCGAGGAGCGGTCAATGGGCCCGGCGTCGAGCCCCGTCCTGTTCGACCTGCTCGACGCCATGGACGGCGCCGCCCCCGACGCCGACCTGCTGTTCCTGCTCACCACCAACCGCGCCGACCTGCTGGAACCCGCGCTGGCCGCGCGCCCGGGGCGGGTCGACGTGGCCGTGGAGATCGCGCTGCCGGACGCCCCGGCCCGGGAACGCCTGCTGACCCTCTACGGCAAGAACGTGCCGCTGGCCCTGACGGAGGCGGACGTGAGCCTCGCCGTCGAGCGCACCGACGGCACCACGGCCTCGTTCCTCAAGGAACTGATCCGGCGCGCCGTCCTGGAGTCGCTGCACGACGACCCGGAGCTCACCAGCGTCACCGGAGAGCACCTGGCCCGCGCGCTGGACGACTTGCTGGATACGGCCCAGGCCGTGACCCGAACCCTTCTCGGCGTCGGCGTCGACCCCAAGGACCTGCCGGTCGGCGGGGCGCTGACGCCCGGCCCGGGGCGGGCCTGGATGGCCCAGGCTCACCGGGTCGCGATGATGCGCGGCATCCGGTTCGGCCCCGGAGGGTAGCGCGGCCCGGCGCCACGGTCGGCGCGTTAGCCGACGTTGAGCACCACGATGCCGGCCAGGACCAGGACCGTCGCCACGATCCGGGCCCGGCCGAACGGCTCGCGGAACACCACGACGCCGATGATCGCGCCGAAGATGACGCTCGTCTCGCGTAGCGCGGCGATCGGCGCCAGCGCCCCCCTGGTCTGCGCCCAGAGCACCAGGCCGTAGGCCAGTACGCTGAGGCCCCCGGCGACCAGGCCGGACACCAGGATCCGCGGTCGCTGCTTAGCCAGCACGTCGCGCCTGCGTACCAGGGCGAACATCGGGACGCACAGGCTCTGCAGCAGCATCAGCCACCCGATGTACCCGACCGGGCTCGCCGACAACCGCACCCCGACGCCGTCCACCGTCGTGTACGCCGCGATGGTCAGGCCCGTGCCGACGGCGGCCAGCACTACCACCCGCCCGGGCCACCGGCCGACGAAGACCAGCGCGACCAGTCCGGCCGAGACGATGACCACCCCGGCCACTTGGTGCAGGGCCAGGTGCTCGCCCACGAACACCGCGGCCAGGATCGTCACCACCAGCGGGGAAATGCCGCGGGCCAGCGGGTACACCTGGCCGAACTCCCCGTACCTGTAGCACCGCATCAGCAGCAGGTTGTAGAAGACGTGGATCGCAACCGACGCCATCAGGTACGGCCAGGCGTCCGGCCTGGGCGCCGCGGCCACGATGACGAGCGGGATGGCGACGATGATCCCGCCGGCGCCGATGAGCCCGAAGGCGAGCGTCTGATCCTTGATGCCGTGCGCGATGGCGTTCCAGGTCGCGTGGGTGACGGCGGCGGCCAGGACGGCCAGGGTGACGGAGAGCGGGAGGGTGGTCGACGGGTCCATCAAGGCTCCTCAGGCAAGCTGAACTGGAGCCCTCAGGGCTTCTATCCCGTAAGGTGTTCCCCTGAGCCCGCCGGGCCTGAGCCCAGCAGGACGGGTCGCGGCGCCGCTCGGTCCAGGCCCGGCGGTCCTGATTGTGGTTTACCTGACGGACAGCCGGCGGAACCCTAGACGCAACCTCGTGCTATCCCTAGCGTAAGCCCCCGGCGGTAGGAGAAGCACCGATGAGCGCGAAGCAGCCCGAAGACCTCCGCAGCTTCCGCTGGTTCGGCGGGGAGCGCACGTCGGGACTGCGGGCGTTCAGCCACCGGTCCAGGATGCGCCAGCTCGGGATCGAGCCCGAGGAGCACCTCGGCAAGCCGCTCATCGTCATCCTGAACACCTGGTCCGAGCTGAACCCGTGCCACATGCACCTGCGCCAGCGGGCCGGACAGGTCAAGCGCGGCGTGCTCGAGGCGGGCGGCTTCCCGGTCGAGATGCCGGTCGCCACGCTCAGCGAGACCTTCCAGAAGCCGACCCCGATGATGTACAGGAACCTGCTCGCCATGGAGACCGAGGAACTGCTGCGCTCCTACCCGGCCGACGGCGCGGTGCTCATGGGCGGCTGCGACAAGACCACGCCCGCGCTGCTGATGGGCGCGGCCAGCGCGAACATCCCCGCCATCTACGTGACCGCGGGCCCGATGCTGCGCGGCAACTACCGCGGCCAGCCCGTCGGCAGCGGCACCGACATGTGGCGGGTCTGGGATGACGCCCGGGCCGGCCTGGCCGGCGACTGCGAGCTGGCCGACCTGGAGTCCGGCATCGCCAGGTCGCCCGGCCACTGCATGACGATGGGCACCGCGTCCACGATGACCTCCGCCGCCGAAGCGCTCGGCATGACCCTCCCGGGCATGGCGTCGACCCCCGCGGTCGACTCCGCGCACTACCGGATGGCGGCCGCCAGCGGCCGGCGCATCGTGGCCATGGTGTGGGAGAACCTGACCCCGGACAAGATCCTGACCCGCGAGGCGTTCGAGGACGCGGTCGCGGCCGTGCTCGCGCTTGGCGGGTCCACTAACGCCCTGATCCACCTGATCGCGATGGCCGGCCGCGCCGGGGTCGGCCTGACCCTGGACGACTTCGACGCGATCTCCCGCCGGGTGCCCTGGCTGGCGAATATCAAGCCGTCGGGTGCGTACCTGATGGAGGACTTCTACTACGCCGGCGGGCTGCCCGCCCTCCTGGGCCAGCTTGCGAAGGTCCCCGGAGCCGTGCACCCAGGCCGCACGACGGTGAACGGACGATCGTTCGGCGAAAATATCGGCGAGGCAGCCGTCTACCACTCCGACGTGATCCGGACACCGGAAACCGCCCTGGCCGCCGAGGCCGGGATCGCGGTCCTGCGCGGCAACCTCGCGCCAGACGGCGCGGTCATCAAGCACATCGCGGCCGAGCCGCGGCTGCTCAGGCACACCGGACCCGCGGTCGTCTTCGACTCCTACCCCGAAATGCAGCGGCGCATCAACGACCCGGCCCTGGGCATCACCCCCGATTCGGTCCTCGTCCTCCGCAACGCGGGCCCGAAGGGCGGCCCGGGCATGCCCGAGTACGGTCAGCTGCCCATCCCGGACTACCTGCTCGCTCGCGGCGTCCGCGACATGGTGCGCATCTCTGACGCCCGGATGAGCGGGACCAGCTACGGCGCCTGCGTGCTGCACGTGGCCCCGGAAGCGTTCGTCGGCGGCCCGCTGGCCCTCGTCCGGACGGGTGATCTCATCACCCTCGACGTCGCCGCTCGGGTGCTTTCCGTGGATCTACCTACCGAACGGCAGTGGGTAACCCGCCGTGAGCAATGGCGCCCCCCCGGGCCGAGGTTCGAGCGCGGCTACGGCGCCCTGTACAGCGAGCACATCACCCAGGCCAACGAGGGCTGTGACTTCGACTTCCTGGCCAGAACGGGGCGCAACCCCGAGCCCGACCCCCGCTAGCGCCTAGCCGGCCAGCGCCTCCAGGTACCCGGCGATCAGCGGGTGGAAAGCCCGGAAGGCCCGGCCGAGGGCTTCGCCGAGCTCGGGCCCGGGCCAGTCATCGGGCAGCAGCTCGTCGGGCAGGTCAGGGTCGGCGGAGGTCGCGTCGAAGATCGGCATCGTGGCGTCGGCGAAGGCGCGGAACGCGGCCGCCCCGGCGGGATGCCGTTCCGCCTGGTCGGTCAGGGCCCGCGACTGGGCTAGGACCTTCCGGTAGCGGCCGGCCAGGTCGTCCAGGCCCCACAGCCGCGCCGCGACCAGGCGGCTGTCGGCTTCGTCGAGCCTGATCTGGACCCGCAGCAGCTGGCTGCCCGGCGGCGGCTGGTCGGGCACCAGCCCGGTGAGTTCGGCCCACCGGTCGCTGGTCGCCACGAGCAGGCCGGGGCGGAGCGTGGCGTAGCCGAGCAGCTGGCCCGTGCGCCGCAGCCGGTCACGATAGGCGCGCGCCTCCTCGGGGACCTCGTACAAGACGCCGCTGAAGAACCCCTCCCACGCCGGCCGCTTGCCGCGTAGCTGGCTCTCGATCCTGGCCTGGGCCGAGTAGATCGCCGGGGCCAGCCGGTACCTGGCCTCGCGCCCGGCGCGTTCGGAGTCGAGCCAGCCTTCCTTGCGCATCCGCAGTAGCACAGAACGGGAGGCCGCCTCCGACAGGCCGAGGTCGGCGAGGAGCTGGATCAGCGTCCGTCCCGGAAGCTGCCCGCCGGGCAGCTGGCCGCCGAACGGCACCGCCGCCGCGCCGAAGGCGAAGCAGACCAGGCCCATCCGCGGGCTTACCTCTGGTCCGTTCACCTCATGCCTCCCGCATATAGTGTACTTCCTATTACGGTCGTGTGTTAATATACACGATATGAGCCAGCCCCCGCAGGCAGGAACCGGGTCGCGGGCATCGGTGTGGGCCCGGGTCGAGTCGTTCGCGTCGATCGCCGTCTTCGACATCGGCGGGCCGCTCGTGGTCTACCAGGTGCTGCGCTCGCACGGGGTGAGCGAGGTCAAGTCGCTGGTGCTCAGCGGCATCTTCCCGGCCCTGGGCGTGGCGCTCACGGCCATCCGCCGCCGACGCCTGGACGCCATCGGCGCCCTGGTCCTGCTCGGCATCGCCGTCGGCACCGTCGTTGGGCTGGCCAGCGGAAACGCTAAGCTGGTGCTGGTCGAGGGTTCGGTGCCGACCGGGATCTTCGGCCTGGTGTGCCTGGGCTCGCTGTGGACTAGCCGCCCGCTGATGTTCCGGTTCGCCCTGGAGTTCATCGGCCCGGACACGCCCAAGGGCCTCGACTTCAGCAGCCGCTGGCAGTGGGAGGGCTTCCGGCACACCTTCAACGTCATCACGGTGGTCTGGGGGGTGGCCTACCTGGCCGAGGCCGCGGCCCGGGTCATCATCGTGGAGAACACCTCGGCCGGAACCGCCCTGGCCATCTCCAAGTTCATGCCCTTCGCGGTCGCCGGCATCGTGGTCGCCTGGATGACCGTCTACGGCCAGCACGCCAAGCGCAAGGGCGAGGCCGCGGGTGCGGCGGCCCGCGCAGCTCAGGCCGCTCAGGCCACTCAGGTTGCTCAGGCCGCTCAGGCGGCGGCCACCGCGGTCCCCGCCGCCGAACCGCCCGCCACGCCGCGCTGGCCGGGCGGCGTAACCTCCTAGGGAGCCGCTTCCCTAGGAGGGCGCGATGATCCAGGGGTTCGACCCGCGCACCGGAGAGCCCGTCGGGGAGCCGGTCGCCGAGACCACGGACGTCGGCCTTGACGCTATCGTGGCGTCCGCGGCGTCGGCCGCGCCCGCCTGGGCCGCGTCGCCCCGGCGGGCGGAGGCGCTGGAGGCCGTGGCCGACGCGCTGGACGAGCGGACGGGCGAGCTGGCCGTGATCGCGGACACGGAGACCGCGCTCGGCGGCGAGCGGCTCACCGGCGAGGTGGCCCGCACGACGGGGCAGTTGCGGCTGTTCGCGGGGGTTCTGCGGGACGGCGGGTACGCCGACGCGGTAGTCACGCCGGCTGTCGGCGTCGTGCCGGACATCCGGCGGATCACCCGTCCGGTGGGCCCGGTGGCGGTGTTTGCCGCGTCCAACTTCCCCTTCGCGTTCTCCGTGGCCGGCAACGACACCGCGTCCGCGCTGGCGGCAGGCTGCCCGGTGGTGGTGAAGGCGCACGAGGGGCATCCGGTCACCTCCGATGTGACGGCGGGCATCGTGACCGAGGCGCTGGCGTCGGCCGGGGCCCCGCCGGGCGCGTTCGGTCTGGTGCACGGGGTTCAGGCGGGCGTTCGGCTGCTCAGGCACCCGCTGATCGCGGCGGCCGGGTTCACCGGCTCGACGTCCGGCGGGCTGGCGCTGGCCCGGATATGCGCGGAGCGGCCGGTCCCGATCCCGTTCTACGGCGAGCTCGGCTCGGTCAACCCCTGCGTGGTGCTGCCCGGTGCCGCGGCCTCCCGCCCCGACGCGATCGCGTCCGGATACGTCGCGTCGCTGACCCTCGGTACCGGCCAGTTCTGCACGAACCCCGGCCTGCTGTTCGTGCCCGAGGACGCCGGCCTGCTGACCGCGGTCGCGGATGCGGTGAGCGCGTCGTCCGGCGGCGCGATGCTATCCGGCCGGATCTTCGCCGGGTATGAGGACGCGGTGGACGAGACCGCGGGTCACCCGGGCGTCACGGAGCTAGCCGCCGGCCGGCCCGGGCCGGGGCCGTGGGGCGCCACCCCTCGGGTGTTCCAGCTCACCCTGAAGGAGTTCGCCGCCGACCTCGCGGTGCTGTCGCGCGAGCGGTTCGGCCCGGCCGGGCTGGTGATCACCTGTCCCTCGGTTCTTGATCTGCTCCCGGTGCTCGCCGCGCTGCCCGGCAACCTGGTCGGCACGGTGCACGCCGACCCCGAGTCGCCGGAGGAGCTGGACCTGGCCCGCCAGCTGGTCGCGGTCCTGGAACGCATCGCGGGCCGGATCGTGTTCAACGGGTGGCCCACCGGCGTAGCCGTGGTCGCGGCCCAAAATCACGGCGGCCCATGGCCTGCCACCACGATGCCGGCGTACACCTCCGTAGGGACAGCGGCGATCCGCCGCTGGCTGGTCCCCGTCGCCTACCAGAACTTCCCACCCGAGCTCCTGCCCCCCGCGCTCCGCTAACCCCCGCCCCCCCGCCTGCTCCCATGATCACGAAGGAATTTGTGCTCCAGGCGGTACCAGATCCTTCGTGATCATGAAACCGGTTGTGCGCCTCGCCGGGTTAGGGGGCGAGCCTCCTCTTCGCTTCGGCTAGGTCCATGCCGTGCAGGCGGAGGAGGTTCTCGCCGAGGATCTTGCGCTTGGCCTGGTCGGTGAGTTGCGGGTAGCCGTACCCGGCGCAGAGGTCCTCGGGGATGGAGAAGTCCATGAACGCGCGCAGCGCCCACTGCGGGTGGAACAGCGGCGCCTCCGAGCCGTAGATGATCTTGTCTTCGCCGCACCAGAACAGCAGCTTGCCGAGGATCTCCGCGAACAGCCTGGGCGCCCGGACCACGAAGTTGATCGTCGCCGCGATCGACGCGTACAGGTTCGGGTACCTGATCAGCTGCCAGCAGGTCTCGTCGAGGAACGGCAGCCCGACGTGGAAGATGACGAAGTTGATGTCGGGGAAGTTGGCCGCCGCCCCGTCCATGTCCCAGGTCTGGGTGTGCTCGATGGGCTGCGGCCCGAGCGGGACGCCCTTATGCACGCCGATCAGGTTCACCCCGAGTTCCTGCGCCTTCTCGAAGATCGGGAACGCGACGTTCGGGTCGTCCATCCGCCACGGGTACGGCTTCCCGTAGTCGTACCGGACGTTGTAGAACTTGAACGCGCGCGCGCCGAACTCCCCGACCTGCCGTTCCATCAGGTCAAGCGCCCTGCGTCCCTCGAGCGGGTTGACCGAGCCCCAGAAGACGGTCCGGTCCGGGTCACGGCTGGCCAGGTCGGCGCAGGTCTCCCACGGCGACAGGCCGTCGCGGAATAGGTCGGTCAGCGGCAGCGGCATCGCGACCAGCATGTCGGTATCGGATTCCTCGAACACCATCTTGCGGATGTCCGAGGGAGTCCACTCCCGCAAGAACTGGTCGGGCGCCAGCTTGTGCTCGTCGCTGTCCGGGGTCAGGGCGTTGTGGAACGCGTACAGGTGGTTGTCGAACATCAGGCCCGGCTGGCCGAACGCGTTCTTCGGGTCGAAGTTGAAGACGTGCGCCACGCAGTCGAAGACGAAGGCGTCGTCAATCATCGCGGGCTACTCCTTTGGTGGCAGGTGGGCACGGATGTACTCGTCGCGGTCGGGCACCGCCGCGGGCGGAGGGAGGAAGCGCAGGATGGACCGGGCCCGGGGGGAGAGCCGGTCCGGGCTCCACACCTCGTCCCAGACGATCGACACGTCGGCGTCGCTTATCCCGGGCTGGCCGAGCAGCTGCTCCTTCACCTGGGTCAGAACGGTGGCGGCGAACGGGCACCAGCCGGACGTCAGCAGTAGCTCGACGGTCGCCTTGCCGTCTTCGACCTGGACCGAACGCACCAGGCCCATGTCGATGACCGAGATGCCCTTCTCCCGGCAGCAGGGATCGTAGATTCCGGCGAGCGCGTCGCGTGCCCACGTCGGCAGCTCGGACATACCGTCATCCTCAGCCCCGCTCGCGCCAGAAGGCAAGACCCGGCTCAGGACGCTGGCGGGCTGGGGCCGGCCGCCTGCGTCTCGTTCTCCCTCGGGGGCTCGGGGCTGACCGCCGTGACCGCGTGGTGCATCTGCCCGAGCCGGCCCTCGTCATAGCCGTGCGCGCGCGCATCCAACGCCGCGACGTCACGGTCACGAGTCACTAGGACTGATCCTCGTAGCCTCAGCGTGCCCGCCCGGCCCTTGGATCCAGGCGATGATGCCCTGCGTGTCGGCGGGCACGGTGGTGTCCACGTGCAGGGTCGCGCCGACCTGCAGCGGCCGGGCGGAGCGCCGGCAGCGCTCCCATTCGTCGTCGGTGAGCAGGTCGCCGTGGATCGGATGGCGCGGGTGGCGCGCTTCGTAGCGGCGCCGGGCCACCTCCAGCGGGACGTCGCACCAGATCTCGACCGCCCTGGGCTGGTTCGCCCGGCTCAGGCCCCGAACGACGAAGTGGCGGACGTCGGCTAGCCAGCAGGACTCCAGGACCGCGCCGGCCGGGGCGTCGGCGAGCAGGGCCCACATCGTCTCGCTGGCGGCGGCTCCGACGGCCGAGTTCCAGCGGCGCTGCGGCCACCCGGCCCGTTCGGTGCCCAGCATGTCCGCGTGGGTCTCCTTGATCACGTCCTTGCTGAACAGCGGCAGGCCCAGGGCGGGGGACAGTGCGCGGGCCAGAGTGGTCTTGCCCGAGCCTGGAAGTCCGTTGACCAGGACGACGAGGGCCCCCGCCATGCCGTGCCTTCCCGGCCGCTACCGCGACCCGTACCAGGAGACGAAGGCGGCAAGAGCCGCGCCGCAGTCGTCCTGGTCGCTGCCCGGCACGGTGCAGGTCTCCCGCCAGCTCCCGTCAGGAACGCCCGGGTGGTAGGTCAGCACGCCGCGGGCCGGGTACCGGCCGCCAGAGGGCAGGCCGTCGCCTCGCACACCCGGCGGGTCGTCGAAGCTCACGATGCCGGCCGCGAGACGCAGTACCGTTTCCGCAGCGGGCCGGGCCGGGCAGGGCGTGCCGAACGCGCCGCGCCAGGCCGTAGCGGCGGTCGGGAACAGCCGGCAGGCCTGGGCGAGGGTGCAGCTGTAACACGCCGAGCTCTCCAGCCCGGCGATCGCGGCGTCGGTTGAGGCCTGGGTCAGCGGCCAGCCTGCCGCCCACACCTTGGGCAGCCTCTCCCCGGCCGGGTAGACCACCACCCCGCCGCTGCCGTCGGCGCCGTAGGACGCGGCGCAGCTCCAGCCCTTCGGCCCGACCAGGGCCATGATCCCCTGGTCGTCGGCGTACACCGCCAGCCCGCCCGCGAGCGCCCGCGGCACCGTCACCGGCCGCGACGCGGGCAGCGAGACCGCCGGGCGGACCGCCCCGAGAGATGTCGGGCAGCTGACCACCGGGAGATTGACGGTCACCGGCCCCGCCGTCGCTGCCGGGACAGGCGTCCCGGGACCGGTGGTCGCTGCCGGGGCGCTGCACCCCGCGACGAGCGCCGCCGCGAGCAGCGCCGCGGCGATCGGCCCGCGGCACGGCCTGCCACGCTGGCGAGTTTCCACGCGCTCATGACAGCAGAACCGTGCGTTCGGGGCAAATATCCGCCCTCGGCGCTCAGGTGGCGGCCGGGTCGGGCAGGAAGTCGGCGGCGGCGCGGACCAGCAGGGCCAGCTTGGCGCGCTCGGCCTCGGGGGTGATCGCGTTGCCCGCCACCGAGGTGGCAAAGCCGCACTGCGGGCTGATCGCCAGTCGCTCGGCATCGATGAGGGAGGTCGCCTCGCGGAGCCGGGCCCCGATCGCTTCAAGCGGCTCGACCCGCGAGGTCTTGGTGGTGACCAGGCCCAGTACCACGACCTTGTCCTCGGGGACCAGCCGCAGCGGGTCGAAGGTACCCGAGCGCTCGTCGTCGTACTCGAGCAGCAGCCGGTCGGCGTGCACCCCGCCGAAGATCGGGGCGGCGATCGCGCCGTACCCGCCGGACACGAGCCAGCGGCTGAGCTGGTTGCCGCGGCACAGGTGAAAGCCGAACGTCGCCGGGCGCCCGGCGTCGATCACCGCGTTGTCCAGCTCGATCCCGTACCCCAGCCACCGTTCCAGCGGCCAGCCGCGCTCCTCGTAGAACGCGCGCCAGCCCGGGTCGATCAGGAGCGGGTAGTGCGGCGCGTCGAGCTGAATGTAGGTGCAGCCCAGCCGCACCAGCTCGGCGACCTCGTCGCACAGCACCTGCACCACGTCGGCCAGGAACGCATCCAACGTCGGGTAAGGTCCGGTCGACCGCTGCGGCGACCAGAGGTTGGCGAACAGCGACGGGCTGGGCAGCGTGACCTTCGCCTGCCGGCTTGTGCAGCCGCGCAGGAACGTGAACTCCTCCGCAGTGAGGTTGCGGCGCTTACGTATCGGTGCGGTAACCGCCAGGCCCTCCGGCCGCGTGATCGTCAGGTCGCCGACCACCGGCGAATGCCACTCGCCCCACAGCCAGGCGTTGACGTCCACCCCGGTAAATCCGTCGCAGGCGGCGGTGAGCTCGCTCTGGAACGACTCGCGCCGCATCTCGCCGTCGTTGACCACCGGGAGGCCGAGTTCGGCCTGCATCGCGACGACCTCGCGGACCGCCCGGTCCTCGGCCGCCTTGAACTGGGCGGGCGCGAGCTCGCCTCGCGCGTAGGCTTCGCGGGCCTCGCGCAGGAACGGCGGGCGGAGCAGGCTCCCGACGTGCTCGACGCGCGCATGGACCGCCATGACGCCCAGCGTCCCACACCACGCTGCGACGGGACGCGAATGGGTGCTCACTCCGTGGGCCAATTACGCTAGATGTGTCTAAATTTGCTGGTAGGCAGGCTCGTGGGGGATCTGCGCTTGGCTGAGCTGACGGGTCCCGGCTACCTGGTCAGAAAGCGGCGGTGCGAGATGAAGCCTGATGAGTTCAGGGCGGCTGGTCATGAGCTGATCGACTGGATTGCGGACTACCGGGCAGGCATCCCGCAGCTGCCGGTGCAGGCGCAGGTGGCACCGGGCGAGGTAGCGGGGAAGCTGCCGAGCCGGGCGCCGGAGGAGGCCGAACCGTTCAGCCGGGTGCTGGCCGACCTGGACAGCATCGTCGTCCCGGGCGTGACCCAGGTCCAGCACCCGCGCTACTTCGGGTGGTTCCCGTCCAACGCGTCCCTCGCTTCGGTGCTGGGCGACCTGGCCGCGTCCGGGCTCGGCGCGCTCGGGATCACCTGGCAGTCCGCGCCGGCGCTGACCGAGGTCGAGGAAGTCGTCGTCGAATGGCTACGAGAGCTGACCGCGCTGCCCGAGTCGTGGAAGGGCGTCATCCAGGACACGGCCTCCAGCGCCTGCCTCGTCGCCCTGCTCGCCGCCCGCGAGCGCGCGACCAACTACTCGGAGGCGCGCGGCGGGCTGCAGGCCGAGAGCGCGCCGCTGACCGTCTACACCACCGAACACGCGCACTCCTCGATCGTGAAGGCGGTGGCCCTGGCCGGCTACGGGCGGGACAACCTGAGGTTCGCCGGCGTTGACCCGGTCACGTACGCCATGCGCCCCGAATCGCTGGCCGCGGCGGTGGAGGCTGACGTGGCGGCCGGCCTGCGCCCTGCCGCCGTCGTGGTCAACGTAGGCACGACCGGCACCACGGCCGTCGATCCGCTCGCCCAGATCGTCCCGGTGGCCCGCCGGTACGGCATGTGGGTGCACGTCGACGCGGCGATGGCGGGGTCGGCGCTGCTGCTGCCGGAGATGCGCTGGCTGGTCGACGGCGTGGAAGGCGCCGACTCGCTGGCGTGGAACCCGCACAAGTGGCTGGGCACCGTGCTGGACTGCTCGCTGCTGTACGTCGCTGACCCGGGCCACCTGATCCGGGTTATGTCGTCCAACCCGTCCTACCTCCGGTCCGCGGTTGACGGCGAGGTGACCCAGTTCAAGGACTGGGGCATCCCGCTCGGCCGGCGGTTCCGCGCGCTCAAGCTGTGGTTCCACCTCCGGCTCGACGGACCCGAGGCCATCCGGGCCAGGCTGCGGCGTGACCTGGACAACGCCCGCTGGCTCGCCGGGCAGGTCGCGTCGGCCCCGGCCTGGCGGGTCCTGGCCCCGGTCAACCTGCAGACGGTCGTGTTGCGGCACGAACCAGCGGGGACCGTCTCCGGCACCGGCGCCATCCTGGACGCCGACGCGCTGAACGCGCACACGCTGTCCTGGGTGGACTCGGTCAACGCCTCGGGCGCGGCCCTGCTCACCCCGTCCCTGCTTGACGGCACCTGGTCGGTCCGGGTCTCGATCGGGGCCGAGGCCACCGAGCGCCGGGACGTCGAGGAACTGTGGAGCCTGGTCAGGCAGGCCGCCGAGAGCCCCGATGGCAGACTGACCGCGTGACCATATCTGACCCCAAGACGGACCTGCACGATTACCTGCAGGAGGCCCGCGACGCCGTGCTCTGGAAGCTCGACGGGCTTTCCGAGTACGACATCCGCCGTCCGCTGGTGCCGACGGGCACCAACCTGCTCGGCCTGGTCAAGCACCTGGCCAGCGTGGAGTTCGGGTACTTCGGCGAGGTTTTCGGCCGGCCTTCCGCCGAGCCCCTGCCGTGGATGGCCCCAGACGCCGAGGCCAACGCGGACATGTGGGCGGCGGCCGACCAGTCGCGCGAGGAGGTCGTCGCGCTCTACCGGCGGGCCCAGAACCATTCTGACGAAACGATCAGTGCGCTGCCCCTTGACGCCGTCGGCCGCGTGCCCTGGTGGCGGCCGGAAACCAACGAGGTGACGCTGCACCAGATCCTGGTCCACGTGATCGCCGACACGGATCGGCACGCCGGGCACGCCGACATCGTCCGCGAGCTCATCGACGGGTCGGTCGGGATGCTGCCGGGCAACGACAACCTGCCGCCACGCGACCGGGCCTGGTGGGAGAGCTACCAGGCCCGGCTTGAACGCGTGGCGCAGGAGGCTGGTCAGGCGTAATGCGCCGTCAGGCGGCCGGCCAGCGAGCCTGCCGCAACTCGCGCTTGGTCGCGCAGTAGGCCACCCCGGCGGCCTCGAGGCCGGCCAGGATCAGCATCGCGGCCTGGGCAGGCAGGTACTGAAGCAGCAGCCCGCACCCCGCCACGCCAGCCGGAATCCCCAGGCCGATCAGCGTCATGAGCGCGGCGACGACCCGCCCGCGCTGCTCGGCTGGCGCCTGCCTGATCACCAGGATGTCGACAAGCACCCGGAGCGCGGGTACGCCAAGCATGACGATGAACATCAGGCTCGCCACCCACCACGGGCCGAACGGCACCGCGAGCAGCGCCAGGATCAGCACGTCCAGCAGGCACATGCCCAGCATGAGCACACCAGGCCTGAGCCGGTGCAAGATCCTGACCAGCGGCGCCCCCGCGAGGCCGCCGGCCGCACCCAGGCCGAGCGCCAGCCCGATGATGCCCGGCGCCACCGCCTGGTGACGCAGGATCACGATGATGACCAGCTCAAGCCCGGCGCCGATCGTGTTCACGAACATGATCAGCAACGTGGCCGCCCGGAGCACCGGCTGGTTCCAGAGCGCCCGCAGGCCCGCCAGCATGCCCCCGGACTGGGCGGCGGGCGATGCGCCCTCCGGCCGCCCGGCCGGCCTGGCGCGGTCCCGCTTCCCGCCCGGCACGACGGTCATCAGCACCGCGCCGATCAGCGCCAGCAGGAAGGACCCCGCGGTGAACATGAACGGCAGCGCGTGCGCCAGCGCGTGAACCCCGTAGAGCGCGCCGCCGATGGCCGGACCGGCTAGAGCCGCGCCGTTCAGCCTGACCTCATCCTGCGTGAGCGCCCTGGTCAGCTGCTCGGGCGCCACCACCGAGCGGGTCAGCAGCAGTCCCGCCGCGCCCTTGACCGCCTGCCCGATGCCAAGGAGCGCGGCGGCGAGTAGGAGCAGGGGCAGCGACAGTCGGCCGGCGACGAGCGCCACTACGACCGCCGCGGTCACCGTCGCCCTGGCGGCCTCCGCCGCGATGACGATCCTGCGGCAGTCGTACCGGTCGGCCAGCGAGCCGGCCGGCAGGCCCCCGGCTATCATCCCGGCGGCCTGGACCGCCGCGAACAGCCCGGCCAGTGCAGGAGAGCCGGTCATGGCCAGGATGACCAGCGGGTAGGCGACGTCCGCGATCGAGACGCCCAGGGTGGATGCGGTCGTGCCGATCCACAGCGTCTGGAACGGCAGGTTCCGCCACAGCGGCGGCGGCCCGATCGCCGTCCGTGGGCCTGCCTGCCCTTCAGCGGCGGTCGGCTCCGTTGCGACACTCATCGCCGACTCCTTTCACCTCTTCGTCATCATTCACGATCACATGAATGATGGCATGATCGTGAGTGTATGGCAAGATGTCTTCATGGAGCAGCCCCCGGCGGAGGTGGAGTCGGATCCGCAAGCGGTCCGGACCGTCGACGACGTCGAGGTACTCAAGGCGATGGCGGACCCGACCCGGCTGGCGATCCTGGCCGCCCTGATGAAATCGGGCCTGCCGGTCATGTCGGTCAAGGAACTGGCCGCCGAGCTCGGCGAGCCGCAGACCAAGCTCTACCGGCACGTCAAACAGCTGGAGGCGGTCGGCCTGATCCGCGTGGCCGGCACTCGCCTGGTATCAGGCATCCTCGAGCAGCGGTATCAGGCCTGCCAGCGGGACCTGACGCTCGCCCGCGGCTTCCTGTATGAGCACGCCGACGAGTCCGAGCTGGTTGTGCAGGCGGTGCTCGAGCGGTACTTCGACGGCTTCAGGGCCGCGTTCCAGGCGGACCGGCTGGCCGGGAACGAGATCCCGGACGAGGAGTCCTACCGCAAGCCGGTGCTGTTCTTCTCCGACCTGAAGGTCTCGCCCGCCAAGGCCGCGGAGCTGGTGAGCAAGATCCAGGAGCTCATGGACAGCCTGAAGGATGCCGAAGACCCGGACGGCGTGTCGATGAATCTCCTGCTCGGCTCCTACGTTCCGGTCGATCCAGGCGGCGGCTGACGGTCTCAGGGCTGGAACTGCACGTACCCGTACCGGGGCAGCGCGGTGGTGCTGGCGATCACCGCGCCCGCTGCGTCTAGCCAGTTGAGCCGGGAGAGCCGGAGCGCGTTGGGGACGACGAACGCCGCGTACTTCCGCCCGTCCACCACCCTCGGCGTGGCCAGCTCGGAAGACCCGTTGGAGAGAAACGCCTTGAGGCGAGCGGTGCGCGGGCTCACCTGAACGGCGTACGCGGTGGCATCGCCGGGGAGGCCGAGCGGCAGCGCCATGATGGTCTCCGGGCCGTCCGGCGTGCTGACCGGGCCGCAGGCGCCCGTCTGCGCGCTGCCGAGGGAACTTGACGCGCTGAATTCGTAGCAGTCTCCGCCGGTTCCGAACGTGACCGCGATGGACCAGCCCTTTTCGGGGATGCCCGCCGAGGCCAGGGTCCCGGACGCGGCCGCGCCGGAGACCCGGCCCATGTTGACCCACACGCCCGCGCTCTGCGGCGTGACTTCCGTTGCCGGTGGCTTCGAGGCCAGGTCCGGCATGGCAAAGTCGGTCGGCTCGCCTGGGGGAGGGTTAGCCGCAGTGATCCGCGTCGCCTGGGCCAGCGAGTAGGCAAAGCCGGCGACGTGATACCGGTACCCGCAGGCCGCCACGGTGACGGCCGGGACGTACCGACGGCCGTTGACGATGATCCCGCGGATATCGGCGGGCAGCTGGATGAAGCCGAAGGCTATACCGGGCAGAACCGCTCCCAGGGCCACGGCGGCGCTGTAGCCCGGGTCGGGATAGACCGGGTCGGCGTCCGTCCCGTTAACGGTGATCGCGGGCACGCACCGAGAGCCCGGGTCGGCGATGTCCTGGACGGCGAGCCGCCACGCGTGGCCGTCCGCGGTGCCGGTGGCGATCGTCTCGCCCGGTGCCGCGGGATCGGTGGGCGCCGCGGCCGGGGCGGCAGGCTGACGCCCGACGTCCAGGGCCAGCGTGGTCACGGCGAGGATCCCGGCGAGGCCGACGCCGACTACGGCGGCCCCCGCGCGCCGCAGGCGGATCCCGTTGCCCCGCCGGACGATGGCGTCGAGCGGGACGGCTGACGGCTGGACGGCCCGCAGCATGTCATCCACGCGCCGCCGCAGCTGGGTGTCCTCGGTTACGGTCACCACTCATCACCTTCTCCGAAGGCCGGGTTGGCGCGCAGCGCGGCCAGCGCGCGGGATAGCTGGCTTCGCACCGTACCTGGCGAGCAGCCCAGCGCGGCGGCGATCTGCACGTCGGTCAGGTCGTCCCAGTAGCGGAGCACGATGACGGCGCGCTGCCGTGCCGGCAGCTGCCGCAGCGCCGCCACCAGGGCGGCCCGCTCGCCGACCAGGTCCGCGGGGCCTTCCACCGCCAGCTCTGGCAGGTCGCCGGGCTGCTCGGTTACCCGGCGCTTGCGGAACCTACGGTTGCTCGTATTGACCAAGATGCGCCGAAGGTAGGCGTCCGGGTCGGCCGCCCCGCTGACTCGGCGCCAGGCTACGTAGGCCTTGGCCAGGGCGGTCTGCGCGATGTCCTCGGCCGTCCAGCGGTCTCCGGTGAGGCCGAAGGCCAGCCGGACCAGCCCCGGCCACCGCGATGCCGCGAACGCGCTGAAATCCTCGTCGTAGCTGATGGCGTCATGGGCGGCGGCAAGCTCGTCGCGGGGTTCGGTCACCACCTGCTCCACACCCGCTAAGAGCACCGTGGGTCGGCGAAACGTTGCACGGCAGAGCGGGACTCCCGCAAGCGCGCCCTGCGGATGAGAATGGACTATGGACGAGCGTGAGGATCTCAGCTGGCAGGCGTTCGGTGCGGCGGCCCGGGAGCTCGCGAAGGTCATCGCGGCCGACGGATTCGAGCCCGACCTCATCCTGTCCATCGCGCGCGGCGGCCTGTTCCTGGCCGGAGCCCTCGGGTACGCGCTGGCGGTGAAGAACCTGCACGTGATGAACGTCGAGTTCTACGACGGAGTCGGCACCACTCTCGACATGCCGGTCATGTTGCCACCCGTGCCAAGCGCCGTGGACTTCTCCGCCAAGAAGGTGCTCATCGCCGACGACGTCGCCGACTCCGGCCGGACCATAGAACTCGTCCACGCCTTCGTCAGGGACCAGGTGGAAGACGTGCGCTCCGCGGTGATCTACGAGAAGCCGCGCTCGCTGATCAAGTGCGACTACGTCTGGAAGCGCACCGACCGCTGGATCAACTTCCCCTGGAGCTGCGAAGGCCCCGTCGTCCAGCGCGCTGGCCAGGTCCTCGACGCCTAGGCCGCCGCGCCAGCCTTGGCGGCATCCAGTTCGGGACGATGCAATGCCATGAACTCATGGTCATCTGGCTGGGAAGGGACGAGCCCCGTGGGCTGGAGTCGGCTGCCCAGTCGGCCAAGCAGAGCCTCGATGTCCGGGCGGTCTTTGGGCCTGTCCAGCTGCTGCTTGTACGCGAGCACATCGGTCAGCCGGGCGAATGGCAGTCCCTGGATGATTTCCGCCCGATCAATCAGGTCATCGGTATGCCACTCTTCTGATATCCATTTCGAGGAGAACTCGATGCGGCCGGGCGGTAGGTGGATCGCCGCGCCCACAGTGCTGGGTTTCGTCACTTTTGCCCGTACAGGAAGGGATTATCGTGGTTGAGTCGGGCTTCGTGGTTGATCCGGGGTGCTCCAGGGCCGTATGCCAACTGTGAAAACGGCCGCCGCCGCCTGACTATCGAGACGACGATCCGACTATAGCCCGATTTTGCGTGGAAGTTTCGCGCTCCGTGGAGGATCCGGGGGGCTATAGTCCCCTAAATCTTCCACGGAGCGCGGATCTTCCGTGATCTTTTGGTACGCGGGGGGCTGCGGAGGCTGCTGAAACTTGCGGGACGTGGCAGCCTGAACGCGGCGCCGCCGGGTGGCTCCGGTTTCTGGGGTTGATCCGGGCTTCGCGGTCGATCCGGTGCATCCCCGGTGCCTTGATCAAAACTTCCATCCATGCGAAGCCGGTTCGGAGGCTCAAAATCGAAGTTACGTTCGCCCTCTGACGGCGGCCCAGCGCACCCACCTCCCCGATGCTTGCAGCCGCTGCCGATCACCTCCTCCCAGATGGGGCACCTGCTGGACGTCCTGGAGCACGCCCATCAGGTGCTGGGGCTGGAAGATGCGGCTGGCGGGGACGACGTGTTCCGGCACCCGGTGCTGGCAGGATCATCGAGCCGCCTCCCGCCGTCTTGGCTGCCGGGAGTCCCGCATGACGCGACCCAGGAGGTTGCGCTACCGGCGCAGCAGCACGTTCCAGTAGACGTCGGCCTAGTAGCTGGGCTCGGCGAAGGCACGGGCGGCGGCAGGATCGGCTGGGCGAGGGACATCCATTCGGCCGACAACACGATTCAGGCAGCCTCGCACAGGGCGACCTCTGAGTACCTGATCGCTCATCTAGTGGCTCGGCTCTCTTTCACCCGAAGATGTAGTGCTCACCGTTGTTGAGCTAGCCGAGGGACTGCGTAACCGCTGTCGTCCATAGCAACCGCAGCCGGAATCAGTAAGAGTCTCCTTCTACACGGGAAAGAGTTTGAGAAATATAGTGTGAAGCTGAGTGGGAGCCTCGTAGACAAGGGGAGCACATGAGCGCCAGTTCAGAGGATCCGTTCAGGGGTGTCGTGTCGGAGATAGCGCTGCCGCATGCTCCGTTGGCGAAGGTCCTGGCTCAGTTGCGGTATCCGAGACCCCTTGACTTCGACGAGTCCACGTCCATCGAACCGGCGAGTCGCGCTCTCGCGTCCCGCTACCCGGTCGGTCGGCAAGCAAAAGCCATGGCAGTAGTCATCACTTCCTCGGGCCTATCCCAGGAGCAGACAGCTGAGACAAACTGGATATTCGAGGATATCGATGCGAATTGGAAGGTAACGATAGCTGACAGATTCGTTGCGCTAGAAACAACCAGGTACTCATCAAGAGATGACTTTACTTCTCGTTTTAAAGAAATAGTCCGCATCATCTCCGAGTCCCTGCGCCCGCCCGTCTTCGACCGGCTCGGAATACGATACATAAATCGACTCGAAGGTGAAGATGTCGCAAAGGATCTTCCTCGTCTGGTCCAGCCGGTGGCGATCGCCGGGCTAGCAGTGCCGCATGAGGGTATCCAAATACAGCACTCCCTCTGCGATTCGATCTTTGTGGACGGTAACGCGCATCTCCAAGTGCGCTGGGGCTGGCTGCCAGCTGGCGCTGCGGTTGATCTTACGATCTCCGCTCCCGCAGTGCCATACTGGCTCCTAGATATCGACTCATTCACTGGGAAGGGTGGCCCCTTCGACCTTTCGGTACTAGATAACACTGTAAGTGACCTTGCCGAACGAGCTCATCGGTTCTTTAGATGGATTGTTACCGAAGATTTCCTACTGCGGTTTGGGGGCGAGGTATGACCGCCGCCGTCGATTTTTCCTTCCCAGCTCATTCGGCAGTTTCGCCACCCACATTGCAGCCTGACGGATCCACAAGCAACATGCTGCTTCCGAAAGTTGGTTCGGCATTGCTGCCAGCTTTCATAGTCATGGAACTTCTTACCGGTGGTACTTCTCTACCGGCCCCGCAGCCAAGCACTTCGGTATCTGTTCAGGTTTTCCAAACCTTGCCGCGGTCTGCCCGGTCAGATATTTCCGACGAAGAAGCTGCCGCAATCCTGCCAGAGCTGGCGAAGTCAGTAAGGTCGCTGTATAGGCGTAGCGGCCTGTCATGGGATGAGCTGGCTCACGTCTTTGGAGTCTCTCGCCGTACGCTATATAACTGGTCAACCGGCGGCAAGGTTTCGGCATCCTATGCACAGGCCATCGCGTCAGTTATTCGAGCTGTTCATCAGGTGGATGTAGGAAATCCTCAATTCACTCGATCGAAACTGCTCGCACCGGCGGAGGATGGGACGACACCCTATGCGCGGCTTATACAACAACTGTCAAAGCCTTCATTTATCAGCGGCCCTTCTTATCGGCCAGATGAGCTCCTTGCTAGCGGGCCTGACTCGCCCGATCCAACGGGCCCGATAGTTGACTTCGAGCAGTTGACATAAGATGGAGGACTCAGACGACGTTCCCGAGTTCATCACCGTGGATGCACTCATGAAGCCATGGCGACAGGGTGATGTTGCCGACGTAAAGACTTTCCAGCATTTCGCAGATCTTCGGAGGCCCGCAACGACGGAGGCCCTCCGACTTAGTAAATCGGTTCGGCTGGGCGGCTCTCCAGTAGTCAGAATCGGTAGCGCGGTCGAAGGTTTGGTTGTGCTAACCCAGACATGTGACATCCAACGATCTGCCGCCCGAAAGCCGTATGTCGAACTATGTCCGTTGATTCATCTAGATCCTGAAACGGCGCGCGCAGCTTCGGCTCGTGAAATGCCGCGATTTGCTGCCATTCCGGCCCTGGGACCAGATGTGGTTGCAGACTTGGACCGGGTTATGACTGTCGAGAAGGGCTGGCTAACTTACGCTTCACGAATATCAGGCTGGAATACCGATGACGAGATTCGCTTGTTTCAGGCTGCAGTAGCGAGACGGTATCAGCGGTTCGCATTCCCGGATGACTTCGTCGAATCTATTGATAAACTCCGGGAACGGATCGTAAAGCGACACGGTCGCCAGGCCAGCCCCGAAGGCCAGTTGCTCGCCGTAGTGAAGGAGATAAGAGTTGTCGCATCTCCGCATTGGTCGGCCCGGGAAATTGGAGTAACTCTCTTCTTCGTCCTCCCCGGTGGTACTCTTCTTCCTGTTCCTGATGAGCTAGTTGATACGCCCCGCCAGCAAGAGACGTATCGATGGCTTGCTGCTCGTGCTAGGCGTCCAATGGATGTAGCGCAGCGTCTTCTCGCAGAACCAGATGTCTCTAGTCGGTCAATACTCTGGAGTCGTCTCGCGGAGGCCTGGGCAGAAACGTGTGAGCCGAAGGGGCAAATTCGTTCGATCTATGCCGAGGCAGTTGACGCTCGAGAGTACTCAGTTGAGGAGTACTGGCAAAGCGCTCAGCTAGACTTGGATTATCTAAGCGAACGCATACAAAGTGAGCTTGCGTCGCCAGCAGAGGCTATACCGGAACCTGAAGCCGTTCCAGTAGAGAGAACACCGGCTCTCATTGCCAGAGCACGAAGACTTGGAAGGTTCCTCCGGCCAGGCCGCTCTCGGAGCGTTTGATCTGAGGCCCAGCTGAAATATTTAGCATGGTATGTTCCACTTGACTTAAAATGCGCTTGGAGTTCTTGGCCTCGGTAGCCTGCTACCGACCCAGGTTCGATACGAACACCCTGCATCAATCATGGACGCGGAAGCACAGGAGTTGGCCACACGTGAGGCGGCGGGCATGAGGCGCGCTGACAGCGCCTCGGCGCAGCTCATCAGAGATGGGCTTGGCGGATTGCCCGCAGACCCGGCTGGCCTGAACTGACCACAAGACCAGCAGCTCGCATACGCTCACGGGCCGGATTTGGGAGGACAGCATGAACCAGGGCACCCATCCCGAAGAGCTGCCGGCCGAGGTCTTGGACGACGTGGCCAGCGTGGTCGGTGCACAGGTCACTGTTCTCAGTCGCCTAGCCGGAGGCGTCAATCGGGGCGCCATGCGGGTCGAGTTGGCCGGAAGGGCAAAGGCAGTGCTCAAGGCAGTGCCCCGGGCACACCCCAGCCACCTGGATGAGACGTTGCGAGCTCAGCGAGTGGTCGAGCACATGCGCAGGCGCGGCTATCCCACCCCGGCCTGGCTCGCAGTGGGGGCCACCGCCACGCATGTATGGCATCTGATGGACTTCGTTGACGCCTTTCCCGTGCCAGCGCTGACCCCGTCCCTGGTTGAGCAGCTGATGGACATCATCGAACTGCAGGCTGGCCAAGCCTCCGAGCCCTACGACCACTGGTCGTACGCCTGGCGGGTCGCCACCGGTCAGGAATCGGCTGTCGCGGGGCTGGATTTCAACGAGACGCCGGAGCAGTCGCGTCTCCGCCAGTCCGTGGCCGGGCTCTCGGGGTATTCCTGCGTAGTGTCGGCCTTGGTGGAGCGCCTGCGGCTCGTGTGTGCCGGCGTCCCGCCACCACGAGAGGCACCGGACATGGTCCATGCCGATCTCAATCCCGGCAATGTCCTGGTCCGTGACGGAGCGGTGGTGGCGGTCGTGGATATCGAGAACGCAGGTAGCGGGACGCGGGCGACTGATCTCACCACCCTGGTGTGGTACACCTTCCAGGATCCGCTGGACGGTGTCCGAAGGCGGCTGTGGACGAGAATCCTCGTCGTGGTCGGCTGGGAGGGGGCGGCGGTGCTCGCAGCGACACAGATCCTCCTGCAGCTCGAGTTGGCCATCCGTCTCGGGCGCCACGATGTCGTTGCAGGGGTGGTCACGCGCGGCCATCGTGCCCTCGACGAGCTGAACGCGCTTCGCTAACTGCCGCCGGTCCGCCTTGGCTGCGAGGGCGTCGCACGCGACACGGTGATCCGGCGGCCGACTCGGACGGACCCTGACCGAGCGTGAAGTCGACGTGCTGGCCTGCTCCGGCGGGCCCGGCACCAGCAACAGACCCACCGAAGCGATCAACGGCCGCCTCGAACACCTCCGCGGATCCGCCCTCGGCTTCCGCAACCTCACCAACTACATTGCCCGATCTCTACTCGAAACCGGCGGCTTCCGACCTCAGCTACACCCTGGAATGCGATGAGCCGCTTATCTCCGCGGCTTCCAGCCGCACCAACTCCCGGCGGGCCCGCCCCGTCGCCTCTAACCCGCCGCTATCGGGATACCTAGTGCCTCCGGCATTGCTCACGGGGCGCCTGATAACCAGACGAGTAACGCCCGCTGTTGAAGATCGGTTAGCAAACGGTCCTGAGTTTGGTCACCTCATCTTGTTAGCTGTGGTCCTGAGTTCCTGACCTGGGCCGATGTCTTCAGCGATGGCCAGTTTCAGGCACTAATTGGTGTCCTAGGCTCGGTGCCGTGGCGTGGATCCGGCGGGTACGGACGGCATCGGGGGCGACGGCCGTGCAGATCGCCGAGTACGACGGCGGCCGGCGCAAGATCGTGGCGCACGTGGGGTCGGCGCGCACCGAGGCCGAGCTGGGGATCTTGCTGGAGCGGGCGCGGGAGATGCTGGCCGATCCGGCCCAGGGGGCCTTCGGCCTGGGCATCGAGCCTGCCGTGCCGCGGGCCCGGCTCGTGGCGCCGGCGGCCGCGCCGGCGCTGTTCGACGCAGGGCCCCGTGATGCGGCCCCGGCGGCGGCGGGGCCGGCGCGGGTGGTCTCGACCGACTCGCGGTTGCTGTTCCAGGCGCTGGACGGCATCTACGATGACCTGGGGTTCGGCGCCCTGGGCGATGAGGTGTTCCGGGACCTGGTCCTGGCCCGGGTCGTCGAGCCGGCCTCGATCCTGGACGCCGTCCGGGTCCTGGCGGACCTGGGCCGCAAGGCGGCCAGCGGCAAGACGATGCGCCGCACCCTGGCCCGCTGCGCGGACCGGGGCTACCGGGACACCATCGCCGGGCTGTGCTTCGCGCACGTCCGGGCCAGCGGCGATGTCTGCCTCGTGCTCTATGACGTGACGACGCTGTATTTCGAGGCCGAGCACGAGGATGCCCTGCGCAAGGGCCGGCTATAGCAAGGAGCGGCGGGTGGACCCGCAGGTCGTGGTCGGGCTGCTCGTCGACCGGAACGGGTTCCCCCTCGAGATCGGCTGCTTGGAGGGGGACAAGGCCGAGAAGCACACGATCTTGCCGGTCATCGGGCAGTTCCAGGCCCGGCACGGGATCGAGGCCATGGTCGTGGTCGCCGACGCCGGCATGCTGTCCGCAGGCAACCTGGCCGGCCTGGACGAGGAGGGGCTGGGGTTCATCGTCGGCTCGCGGGTCACCAAGGCCCCGGCCGGCCTGGAGTCGCACTTCCGCTGGCACGGCGGCGCGTTCACCGGCGGGCAGGTCACCGGCACCCTCACCCCGAAGAAAGGCGGGAACAAGGACAACGACCCCGCCCGGCGGGCCGAGCCGGCCTGGGGCCGGAAGGAGCACCCGAAGTCGTGGCGGGCGGTCTGGTCGTTCTCCGCCAGGCGGTTCGCGCACGACAACCGGACCCTCACCGCGCAGGAGAACCGGGCCCGCGACGTCATCAGCGGCGCGAAGCCGGCCCGCACGCCCCGGTTCGTCACGAACGCCGGCGGGAACGCCGTCCTGGACGAGAAGGCCCTGGCCCGCGCGAGGAAGCTGGCCGGGCTGAAAGGCTACGTCACCAATCTTCCCGTGTCCGTGATGTCCCCGGCCGAGGTGATCAGCCGGTACCACGACCTGTGGCACGTGGAGCAGTCCTTCCGGATGAGCAAGACCGGCCTGGCGGCCCGGCCCATGTTCGTCCGCAGGCGCGATGCGATCCAGGCGCACCTGACCATCGTGTTCACCGCCCTGGCCGTCGCCCGCGAGACCCAGGCCCGCACCGGCCTGGCCATCCGCAACGTGATCCGGCAGCTCCGCCCGCTGCGGTCGGCGACCATCGCGGTCAACGGCGCCGTCCAGGCCTTCCCGCCCGCCATCGGCCCTGAACAGCAGGACATCCTCGACGGCCTCAGGAACGGGCGGGATCCCCGTGTTTCCGGGTGAGGCGCAGTCAGGCCTGCCTGGACTCGCTGGTCAGCACGCTGTCGTTCTTCTGGCCAGCCCCGCGTGCACGCCGTTGGACCCGGATGCGGGCCAGGGCGGTGCGGAGCGCAGCCAGGCGGCTCTCGTCGCACGACGAAAGATCACGGGCACAGTCGGCAAGTCGTCCATGATCGTGTTTCCGCTACCACACTCAGATGCAGTCGTTTATCTCCGTCGCTACTGGACCATCATCGGCAATCCGGGGACATGACAGATCTCAGGCACTAAGGAAATGACCAAACTCAGGTCGGACGGACCCTGACCGAGCGTGAAGTCGACGTGCTGGCCTGCTCCGGCGGGCCCGGCACCAGCAACAGACCCACCGAAGCGATCAACGGCCGCCTCGAACACCTCCGCGGATCCGCCCTCGGCTACACCCTGGAATGCGATGAGCCGCTTATCTCCGCGGCTTCCAGCCGCACCAACTCCCGGCGGGCCCGCCCCGTCGCCTCTAACCCGCCGCTATCGGGATACCTAACGATCTTCAATTGTGCGGGTTACCGAAGGAGTGTGAGGCCGAGGCCGGTCTTGGCCAGGCGCAAGTGAGGTCGGTCTAGAAAACCCCGGTCACTGGCCGACGCCTCATCATGTCTCGCTCGTACTTCTTTCCCTCATTCTGATAACTGCCCGGCTGCAGTGGTTCGCCGCGCGCGTCGGCCTCACGAGTGGCCGCTGCCGGTTACGAAAAGGTCATTTTCACGCTCCGCGTGCACCGTCGCGGCTACCGTTGCATCCACTGATGTGCGAGAGCGCGGTCGCCGTCGTCTGCGCCTGGGGAGGTCACATGAGCCAGCCGCCACCATGGGACCCGTACGGACAGCAGGAACCAGATCAGCACCAAGGCCAGCCGCCACCGTACCAGGGTCAAGCACGCTACCCGCATTACGGCCAGCAGCCACGCCAGCCGGCATTCGCGCCTGATCCGCCGTATGGGGTGTCTCCCAGGCAACCGCAGTACCAGGGCCAGCCGCCCCCGCCACCGCCCTACGGCCAGAGACCCTACCCGCAGGGCCAGCCACCGTACGGCCAGCAGCCCTATCCGCCACCGGGGCATCGCCGGCACACCCGTCAGCAGGCACCCCGAAAGCGTCGCCAGGTGCTCCGGTGGGCGATGGCTGCCATCGCGGCCATCGTGCTACTCGCGGCATACATGCTGCTGACCTCGCTGAAAAATGGTTCGGCTCCCGAGCATTCGGCGCTATGGGAACAGGGCTACCAGACCGGCGAGCAGATATATCAGCAGACGGTTACCGCCCTTGCCCCGGTACCGTCGAAAAACCCCGATGACGTTGATCTGGTCCAATACTGCGATTCGTCTGAGCTGGGTATTAACTCGCCCACGGATGCGAGCGGCCAGTGGCAGGCCGGGTATGAGTATGGCTGCTACGGGGGCACGGGATGAGCGCGAGGCATTACCGGGCCCTAATCTCGACCGGTGCGATCCTGCTGGCCGTGGCAACCTGCGGAACGGGCACTGCGTCGACCAGCCACATCTGCTCCCGGCGAGTCCGCTCCGCCGCGTACAGGTCGCCGTCACCGGGATACCTCATCACTCGGGCATAGCGCACTGCGCGGCCGGTGACGAGATCCATAACCCCCGCTATTGAAGATCGTTAGTGCCTCCGGCATTGCTCACGGGGCGCCTGATAACCAGACGAGTAACGCCCGCTGTTGAAGATCGGTTAGCAAACGGTCCCACTGTTCCACAACTGCTCGAACTCATTGCAGAAATGGATAAACCACTCCCGGTCTGAGGGGGTAAGGACAAAGATTGGTCCCGGTTCTCCTTCGGGGTGCACCTGGTATAGCTGAACCATTAGCAACGCATCCGGCAGGCTTCCGTCGATAACGTTGAGCCCTATTCGAGGAAGAAGCGAACTGACCTTTACCTCGGGAGCGCGGCCAGATGTACTGCGTAGACTTTTTGCGGTATCGATAGACTGGCGGACCTGGTTCGACATATCACGTGCCGTTTCTCCGTACTGACGGCTGGCGGCGACCATCTCCATGAGCGTTTGATTGCTAGGATCAGGGAGCAGGATTCGTACTGTCCCGCTATTGTCTAGGATACGAATTAGATCAGGTCGCATGGTCGGGAATGTGCGCTGCATTGTCATGCCAGCGAACGAGTAGGACTGCGAAGCTCGTGATCGAGCCGCGTAGTAGGCATCGGGAAAGTCAGTTTCGAAGATGCTCGTTCTGCTACGTTGCCATGAGGAGACGAGACGGTGAACCTCTTGCCTACCGTGTATCTGCGAGACAGCAAGTAGCGCAAGCAGGGCCAGGACAACCGAACTCATCACTTGAATACTCGCGATGCCGGTGGCACCTCTGAAGTTTCGCACTTTTGAGGTTCGGCGGGACCAGAGGGTCGTCTGATGGCCGGCAGGCGGGCGGCTCGCGCGACATGTCGGGTTTATGTGGCTTCGATG
>Ga0335074_10000091_pt1 | contig 161383 bp, 137 predicted proteins | sample Lox_Sample_23_FD_206715 | JGI IMG/M metagenome (GOLD analysis project Ga0335074, IMG submission 206715) | Soil microbial communities from Loxahatchee National Wildlife Refuge, Florida, United States - Lox_Sample_2.3 | ecosystem: Environmental > Terrestrial > Soil > Wetlands | place: USA...
CCGCCGGTGTGCTTCTAGCTGGTCCAGGCCGGCTTGGTCGCGATGATCGGCTTCGAGCCCGCCGCGCCGGCCGGCAGGACCTGGTTGAAGACGTCGCCCGTCTGCCACTGGAAGACGAACGCCGCCGAGGCGCCGTTCTCACCGAGCGAATCGAACTTCACCGGCCCCTGAACGCTGCTGAGCGTCACGTTGCTGTGCAGGTAGGCGATGATCTTGGCGTTGTCGGTGCCGCCGGTAGCGACGATCGCCTGCTCCATCACCTGGCCGACCGAGTAGGCCTCGGCGATGTCTGCGTTGACGTCCGACGGGGTGCCGCCGTACTTGGCGACGTACTCGCTGACCAGCGCCTGGCTGGCCGGAAGGGCGTAGCCGGGGTACCAGCCGTCGGGCACCATCATCCCGATGGCGTTGCCCTTCCCGACGACCGACAAGAACGCGGCACCCTGGTCGGGACCCGCGGCCGCGATGAACAGCTTCGGGGTGTAGTGCTGCTGCTCGAACGCCTGCATGAAGGCGGCGACGGTCGGCACGTCGGTGGAGCCGAGGACCACGATCTGCGCGCCGGTGGCGGCCACCTGGTCGGCCGGCGCCTTGTAGTCGGCGACCTCCTCAGGGAAGATCTTCGAGTACACCGTCTTCACGCCGAGAGCCGACAGCATCTGCTGCGCCAGCTGGACCGGCGGGTCGGCGAACGGGTCGTCAGCCATCGGATAGGCCGCGGTCTTAGGCCGCTGGCTGGCCGGCAGCGACGCGATGTAGTTGACGAACGGGACCAGTTCGTCCCTGATCGGCAGGCTGACGTCGAAGATGTTGTGATCGGCCACGTTAGGCGGGCTGTTGAAGACGGTCGGCGCGCCGCCCGCGCCCTCGACGAACGCATAGCCGGCCCGGGCCACCACGCTGTCCGCCGGCGTGGTCAGCAGCGACGAGAATGGCCCGAACGTCAGGTTCACATGGTCGGATGAGATCAGGGTCTGGTAGTTGGTGACCACCTGGGAGGGCGAGCTGTTGTCGTTGAGGATCTTCAGCTCGACCTTCCGGCCCAGAATGCCGCCCTTGGCGTTCACGTCGCTGGCCCACAGTTCGTAGCCGCGATCGTAAGCCTGGCCGTCCGCGGAGAAGTCGCCGGTCAGGGACAGCGAGGCACCGATGACAATCGGAGCCGTAGTGCTCGGGCTTGAGCTCGTGGTCGTGCTGGCGCTACTGCTGCTACTGCTCGAACTGCTGCACGACGCCAGCATGCTGGCCGACAGCACGGCCGCCGCGCTAGCGGCGATGGCTTTCCTGGAGAGCCAGGGGATCTTGCGTCCCACGCCTGGTTCCTCCTTCGTCATTCGTTCGGTGTCATTCGGGTGTGTGCGTGGATGTGGTTTCGCTGGTGCCGAGGCCGTCGGGTACGTCCGCGTGCTCGCTGACGAGTGACAGCCCCGCCGAGTCCGCCTGCTGCCGCAGGAGCGCCGCGAAGTCGGCCTCGCCGTAGCCGCGCCCCACCAGGCTCTGGATGAGCTGGTAGACGGTCGCCGCCACGGGCATGGGCACCTCGTGCTCCCGCGCTGTGGCCAGGCCCAGGTCGAAGTCCTTGCGCAGCAGCGAGGCCGTGAACGTGGGCGAGAAGTCCAGGTTCACGTAGGCGGGCGACTTGTACGCAGTAAACAGGGAACCCATCACGCTGTTGTTGAGGCAGGCGAGGAACGCCTGCCTGCTTATTCCGCTCTTTTCCGCCAGAATGGTCACCTCGGCCAGTGACTGGGCCACTACGCCGAGGAATAGATTGTGGCAAAGCTTCACCGTCCTGGCCAACTCGCCCTCGCCGACGTACGTCACGCCGCGGCCGAGCATAGTCAGGTAGGGCTCCGCTATGTCGAACGCCTCCCTGGGCCCGGATACGGCGGCCGTCATCTTCCCGGCCCGGACCACTTTGGGATTTCCCATCACGGGCGCAGCCAGAAGTGCGGTGCCGCGCCCGGCGGCCTCGGCCCGTACGCGGGCGGACGCCTCAGGTGACACTGTGGAGCAATCGACGAGTACCCTCGGCACCGCTCCGTCGGGCCCGGACATGACCCCGGCGGAACCGAGTACCGCGGCGATCAGGTCATCCGATGACCCGACCGTGATGAACACGATATCCCTGGTGCCTAGCTCTGCCGCGGATGCAGCGGGCTCGGCGCCGAGCCGGATGAGCGGCTCGGCCTTGGCCGGCGAGCGGTTGTAGACAGCGAGATCACACCCGGCCGCGAGCAGCCTGCGTGCCATCTCCACGCCCATGCGCCCGGTGCCCAGCCAGCCGAGCCGGCGCGCATCTTGATGTCCGACCACGGCGCCATCCCTCCCGCCTCTGGTCACAATCGTTTGCATATGAGACTGGCCTTGCGCGCCGTCCTTTGTCAATGCCAGGTGTCCAACCTGTTACCAAAGCCGTACCGAAATGGTTCCCACGGTGGGATATGACAGGTCACGAGCGTTTCGTGGGGATGGCTGTCGTCGCGCACCATTCGTTGCAATCGGTTGCAGCGCAGGTCTTCTGGGAACGCGCGTTCCGTGCTCGGCCGGGTTATCTTCCGCGGGCCCGGCGAGACGGGGCGTGGTCGAGCGGTACCGGCGGGTTGCTGGGTTGGGCGGCTGCTTCCTGGCCGGCTGCCCTGGTCAGCCCGGCAAGCGGCGCCGTGGATCCGCGGACCACGAGCTCCGGCGCGAGGTACATGATCTTCACGGGTCCGTCGCCCTCGCCGATCCGCTCGAGCAGTAGCTGCGCCGCTTCGGTGCCCAGCTGGTAGTGCGGGAAGCGAACCGTCGCGAGCGGTGGCTTGAGCCTGTCGATGAACGGCATGTCGTTGAAGCCGATCACGGAAACATCGTCGGGGCACTGCAGGCCGGCGTCGTCGAGCGCGGTGTAACACCCGACGGCCAGCATGTCGTTGGCCGCCGCCACCGCCGTGAAACCGCCCGGTCTGGCCAGGAGCTCGGTGCAGCAGCGCGCGCCCTCCTCGACCGTGTACCGGGCGGAGTAGGCGATCAGGTCCTCATTGACCTCAAGACCGTGGGAGGCCATCCCGTCCCGGAACCCGCGCAGCCGGCTCGCGCCGGTGGACGCCTCCTGCGGACCCGCGATGTGCGCGATGCGGGTATGGCCGAGCCTGGCCAGGTGCGTGACCGCCATCCGGGCACCCTGTTCGTTGTCGACCGAGACCGACGGGAAGCTGTAGTCCTGCGAGAGCCGGTTCATCAGGACGACGGGCAGGTCCGCGGCCGCCGCCTCGGCGAGGAGCTGGTCGTGCATGGTAGCGGTCGCGAGCACGAAACCATCGACGTGGCGGGCCCGCATCTGATCGAAGATCATTCGTTCCCGGTTCGCGTCGGCGTCGGTGTTGCCGAGCAGGGCTACGTACCCGGCCGCGGCCAGCTTGTCCTCCAGGCCGCGGACGATCGGCGGGAACAGCGGGTTGTTCAGGTCAGGGATCAGCACCCCGACGGTGTGCGAGCGGCGGGTCCGCAGGCTGCGGGCGACCGGGTTCGGCCGGTAGCCCAGCCTGGCCGCGGCGGCGCTGACCCGGCGCGCGGTGTCCTCGCTGACCAGGATGCGGGTCTCAGGATTGAGCGCGCGCGAGGCGGTCGCCGGGTGCACGCGTGCCGCAGCCGCCACATCCCGCAGGGTGGCCGGCCGGTCAGGCATGGCTCATCTCTCTCCCCACCACACACGTTTGCGCTACGCGGCGCGTCACTACCAACACTATCCCTCCTACCAGCAAGGAAGCACCGACGAAACATCACTATGTGATAGAGGAGCCGATGGTCCCGATCGCCTCACGCCGGGGTGGCCAGCGGTGGCACCTGGCCAGGACATGTCCGCGCACCGCCGTCGCGGGCTGCTGAGGGCCTCCTGTGCGACAGTTCGGCGGACTGTTACACTCGCCGTTCATGTGGGGGGTGACGTTCTCTGATCTTATTTACCGCTATCGGCAATTCCTTATTGCAGTAGTGGGAGCTGGAGTGGTATTTGCCATGGCCCTGGCCATGACCGGTCTCGCCGCCGGATTCAGCTCGGAGATAAACTGGACGATAGGCGGAATCGGCGCCGAACGCTGGGTGCTTAATGACAATGCCCACGGGCTCATCTCCAACGGGCAGCTCCTTCCGCAGGCCGACGTGGCGGCTATTTCTCAGTCTCCCGGAGTGGCCAGAGCGGCCGGGCTGGCCGTCTTGCCTCAGCAGGTGGCGCATATAGACGGCCGCAGCAAGACGGTTCTGGTGTTGGGCGTGGAACTCGGGAACATAGGCGATCCCGCGGTCACATCCGGCCAGGCGCTGTCGGGGCCAGGCCAGGTGGTGGCCGACACCCGGACCGGTGCCGCCGTCGGCAGCCAGATCACCATCGGTTCGATGTCGTTCCGCGTGGCCGGTCAGGTGGTAAACCGCACGATGCTGGCCGGCAGCCCGATCGTGTTCATGCCCCTGCGTGACGCCCAGGTTCTCGCCCTCGGGGGCAGGCCGCTCATCACCGCGGTGGTAACCCGCGGTATCCCGTCCCAGGTATCAGCCGGACTCACCGTGCTGACGAGCTCGCAAATCGAGCAAGACAACCTGACGCCCCTGGCCGGGGCGATCGCATCCATCGACAGCTTCAAGTTCATCATGTGGATAGTGGCCGCCATCATCGTCGCCGCCCTGCTCTACGTCTCGGCTCTGCAGCGGGTACGGGACTTCGCCGTCCTCAAGGCGCTGGGGTCCTCTTCCCTGCTGCTCTTCGAGAGCCTGGCCATTCAGGCCGTCGCGGTCACCCTGCTCGCCGCGGCCCTGGCGGCGATCGTGGCCAACTTCCTTGGCGTCTTCTTCGCCCAGCCCGTCACCATCCCGGGTAGCGCCTTTGCCGTGCTGCCGGTCATCGCCATCGTGGTGGGGCTGGTGTCGAGCCTGGTCGCTGTGCGGCGTGCCACCTCTGCCGATCCGGCCGCGGCCTTCGGGGGGTGAGGCGCATGTCCCTGTCCGTCAAGAACCTCACGGTGGAGTTCAGCGGCGCCGGCTACAAGATCCGGCCGCTCAACGGGTTCTCGTTCGACTGCGACGACGGCCAGCTCGTGGTGCTGCTCGGACCGTCCGGCTGCGGCAAGACGACGCTGCTGTCGTGCCTGGCTGGCCTGCTCAAGCCGACCTCCGGCTCCATCTGGTTCAACGCCTCCGAGGTCACCGGCCTGCATGGCGCCGCCATGTCGGCCTACCGCCGGCAGACCGTGGGCGTGGTGTTCCAGGCCTTCAACCTCATCCCTAGCCTGAGTGCACTGTCCAACGTCATGGTCCCGCTGCGGTTGTCGGGCGTCTCGCGCAGGAGTTCACGCGAGAGCGCCACGGCCCTGCTGGCGCAGGTCGGGCTCGACGAGCGGGCCAGGCACCGGCCCGACCAGTTGTCCGGCGGGCAGCAGCAGCGGGTGGCCATCGCCCGGGCCCTGGTGTACGACCCGCCGCTGATCCTGGCCGACGAGCCGACCGCGCACCTCGATTTCATCCAGGTGGAGGGGATCCTGCGGCTGCTGCGAACGCTGGCCTCTCCCGGGCGGACCGTGGTGGTCGCCACGCACGACCAGCGCATCACGCAGCTCGCGGACAAGGTCGTCGAGCTCGTCCCGATCCTGCCCGCCGCCGAGCGGGAACCCCGGGACGTCACCCTCGAGGCGGGCCAGTACCTGTTCCGGCAGGGAGACCCCAGCGATCTGGTCTATCTGGTCCGGTCGGGTGAGATCGAGATCCTCCGCGACATGGCCGACGGCTCGCAGGAGCGCCTGACCCTGATCGGTGAGGGCGGCTACTTCGGTGAACTCGGGCCGATGCTGAACCTGCCCCGCAGCGCCTCGGCGCGGGCCCTCACCCCGGCCGTCCTGACCGGCTCCTCGGTCCAGGAGTTCCGCAAGCTGGCCAGCCAGCGGAACTCGCGCGGCGTGGAACAGGCAGCCGCTGACGGATCGTCAGATCACCCGGGATGACATGCTGACCAGGGTCAGCCCGGTCACGGTGACGCAGATGCCCAGGACCTGGAGCGCGCTGAGCCGCTCCCTGAACAGCACGAGCCCGACGGCCAGCGGTATGACCGGGTAGGTGCTCGAAACCGCGGCGGTAACCGCCACCTGGCCCGCCTGCCCGCCCCGCGCGAACGCGACCAGGGCAACCGCCTCGGCCAGTCCGGCGGCGACCGCCCAGGAGGCGCCGGCCGGTTCGCCGTGCGGGCGCTGCTGCCTGCAGATCAGCGCGACCAGGAGCACCGTGACCGAGACGACGTAGACGATCAGCGCGGAGACCAGCCAACCCGCTGATGCGGCGTAGGCACCGAGCCAGAACGCGCCGGTCCCGTACGTGAGGGCGGAGGCGAGCGCCAGCAGGAGACCGGACCACGGCCCGCTTCGGATGCTGCGAGGCGCGGCCCGCCCGTCCAGCGCCCACTGGCGTGGCATGGGGGTGCCGTCGATCGCGACCGCCGATTGCCGGCCCGTCGTCTGAATGGCGGCCGCAGCCACGCCGGCGACCGCGAGGGCGTCCCCCACGCCGCCGAACCGGCCGAGTGGCTCCCCGAGCACGAGCAGGGCCAGGATCGCGGTGACCCCGCCGTAGGTCGCGGCGGCTCCGCTGACGATCCCGACCGGGCCGTGTTCGAGGGCCCGGTAGTAGGTCAGCCAGCCCAGCAGGCTGAACAGCCCGGCCCCGGCCAGGCCCAGCACGGTCGTGCTGGCCAGGGTAGGCAGGTGAGGGTGCATGGCGGCCAGCGCCGCGGCGAGCACGATGGTCCCGGTGACCTGGCTGATCAGCAGGGCCACGAGCGTGCCCAGCCGCCTGGCCGCCTGCGCCGCGGCGACGGACGAGACCCCCCATCCCGCCGCGGCGGTCAGCCCGTACACCATCCCGGGCCCCCTGTTCAGGTTATCCACTATTAGTAGTTAATTCACTACTTATCGTGACTCGCCTGAGTATGCCGGTCAAGACCTTTGCTTACGAATTGCTTACAAACGATCACAACATGTTGCTAACGGCCGACTACCCGGCCGTTGCCTGAGCCGCCAGGCCGCCGGGCCGGCAGGCAGCGAAGTTGTGCAGGACGTGGACGGGGCCTTCGCCCGCGCCCAGGGTGGCCAGGCCGTGGGCGACCGCCTCGCCGGCCAGGAGCGCGGCCTGCCGGGCGGCCTCGGGCAGGGACAGGCCCACGGCCAGGCCCGCGGCGAGGACGGCCGAGTGGGTGCAGCCGGCGCCGTGCGTGGCGGCGACGGGGTGGCGGGCGACCGGGATGCGCAGGTGGCGAGAGCCGTCGAAGAGGTGATCGACGTGCTCGGCGCCGTGCCCCCCGGTGACCAGGGCCGCCCGCGCGCCCATCGCGACCAGGTGCTCGGTGAGGACCGCGCGGTCCTCGGTTGCCAGCCGGGTCAGCGCCTGAGCTTCCGGCAGGTTGGGAGTCACCACCGTGGCCAGCGGGAACAGCCGCGAGACCAGGGTCCCGACCGCATCAGGGAGGAGCAGGGTGCTGCCGGAGCTGGCCACCATGACCGGGTCCACGACCAGGGGCAGGTGCCGCGGCTCGAGCGCGTCGGCGACCGCGCTGATCAGCGGCGCGGAGAACAGCATGCCGGTCTTCGCGGCGTCGGCTCCGATGTCGTCGAGGACGGCGTCGATCTGGGCCCGCACGAACTCCGGGGGGAGTTCGTGGATAGCGGTGACGCCCACGGTGTTCTGCGCGGTGAGCGCGACGATGGCCGACGCGCCGTGCGCGCCGCAGCGGGCGAACGCCTTGAGGTCCGCCTGGATGCCCGCCCCGCCGCCCGAGTCGGAGGAGGCGATCGTCAGGACCCGCGGGACCGTACCGCCGCTCACGCGGGGACTTCCGGCAGGCCAGCGACGGGACTTGAGGCCTGGGCGTGCCAGCGGCGGGGAATGCGGCCCGCGGTCCTGGCCGCGTGTCCCGCAGCTACCGCCAGCCGCATCGCGGCGGCCATCCGCGCGGGGTCGGCGGCACGCGTGATGGCCGACGCGATGAGGACCGCGTCGCAGCCCAGCTCCATCGCGAAGGCGGCGTCGCTGGCGGTCCCGATCCCGGCGTCGAGGATGACCGGCACGCCGGCCTGCTCCACGATCATCGCGATGTTGTGCGGGTTGCGGACGCCGAGGCCGGTGCCGATCGGGGCGCCGAGCGGCATGACCGCCGCGCAGCCCGCGCGCTCGAGATGCCGGGCGAGGACCGGGTCGTCGTTGGTGTAAGGGAGCACGACGAACCCGTCGGCGATCAGCATCCGGGCCGCGTCTAGCAGCTCCACCGGATCAGGCAGCAACGTATGGTCGTCGGCTACGACCTCCAGTTTGACCCAGTCGGTGCCCAGCGCCTCCCGGCCGAGCCTGGCCACAAGCAGCGCCTCGCTCGCGGTGTGGCAGCCCGCCGTGTTCGGCACGATGTGCACGCCGGAGCGCCGCAGGGTGCCGAGCAGCGAGTCTTCCGCGTTCGCGGTCGGCGCGACCCTGCGCATGGCCACCGTGGCCAGCGCGGTGCCTGATGCGTCGAGCACGCGCCTGAGCACCTCCAGGCTCTGCACTCCCCCGGTTCCGACGATCAGCCTGGAACTCAGCTCGCGGCCGGCCAGCGCCCACGGCTCCGGCGCGGCAGGCGAGGTCCGGGTAACCGGCTGGCTCAGCACGTCCGTATCGCTCATGTCATCCTCCCTGGACCGCCGTGACGACCTCGATCTGGTCGCCGGCTCGGAGCAGCGTCGCGGCCCACGCGCCGCGGGGCACGACGTCGCCGTTGACGGCGGCCGCGATGCCGCCCTCGACCGCCGTCAGCTCGGCTACGGCCTGCGCCACGGTGGTCCCGTCCGCGAGCTCACGCGGCTCCCCGTTGAGCTTCACCTGAATCGTCACCGCGATGCCTCCCCTGGCGTGAACCGCGCAGGGGTGAACGGCGCCCATTCCGGGGCGGGCGGCTGACCGGTGAGCAGGGCCGCGGCGGCGTCCGCGGTCACCGGCGACATCAGGATGCCGTTTCGGTAGTGCCCGGTGGCTACCAGCAGCCCGTCCGGGCCGCATCGGCCGAGGATCGGCCCGTTGTCCGGAGTGCCCGGCCGCAGGCCGGCGCAGGTCTCGGCCAGGATCAGCTCGCTCGTCACGGGAAGCACGCTCATCGCGTCATGCAGCAGGTCATGAACCGCGCCCGCGGTTACCGACTGGTCGGGTCCACGCTCTTCCTGGGTGGCGCCCACGACAACCTCGCCGTCGGCCCGCGGCACCAGGTAGACGTCGATGCCGCGCACGATGGCGCGGACCGAGTGGGTCAGCACGGGCGGCAGGCCCGCGGGATGGCGCAGGCGCAGCAACTGGCCCTTGACCGGCCGGAGCGCGGCCCGTACCTCGTCGGGCACGCCGGCGACCGACCCCGTCCACCAGCCGGCGGCCACGACCACCGCACCGGAGTCGACGTCTCCGCCGCCGGCGAGCCGCACGCCCCGGGCCCGCCCGTCGGCGATGCGCACCTCGAGCACGCGGTCCCGCACGGTCCGGACCTTGACCACCCGCATCGCCTCGTGCAGCGCGGCCGCGTACCGCCGGTTGTCGACCGACCAGTCGCCGGGGAACAGCACGCCGGCCCGCACGTCAGGGGCGAGGAACGGCTCCAGGCTGCGGCAGGCACGGGCATCAAGCTCCTGGGCCGCCAGCCCGGCCGACCGGCGGAAGGCGGTCAGCCGTGCCAGCGCCGCCTGGTCGCCGGGGTCGTACGCGATAGCCAGCGTGCCTTCGCGGCGCAGCCCGATCCGGTGACCGGTCAGCTCCTCGAGCTGGGCGGCGAAGGACGCGAATCGCCCGACCGCGAGCAGGTTGAGCCGCAGTAGGGCCCCCTCGCCGAACAGGCTCTCCGAGACCGGCGCGAGCATTCCCGCGGCCACCAGGGTCGCGCCGTCGCCGGCGTCCGGGTCGACCAGGACGACATCGAGCCCGGCGGCGGCCGCCCGCCAGGCAATCGCGGTCCCGATGACGCCGCCGCCCGCGACTACGACGTCTGCGGTCTCGGCCAAAGAGCACTCCCTTCGCCGGCATTACCCGGATCAGGTACGACGGTCGGAGGCGACTGCCTCCCTCTCAGCCCGTTTGGGCTCCCGTGGTCCGTTGTTAGCCTATATCACCCCGCGGGCTGCTTCCGGGCCGGTGGCGGGACGAGGGCCCGTGCTTCCGGGCCGGTGGCGGGACGAGGGCCCGTGCTTCCGGGCCGGTGGCGGGACGAGTGCCGCTGCTCCCGGGCCGGTGGCGGGACGGGGCCCTCGTTTCGCGGGTAGTGATTGGATGGCAGCGTGACCGACGACCTGCGGGAGCGGCTGGCCGGCGCGCGGCTGTACCTGTGCACCGACGCCCGCCGCGCGCAGGGTGACCTGCCCAGGTTCCTCGACGTCGTGCTGGGCGCCGGGGTAGACATCGTGCAGCTTCGGGAGAAGGGCCTGGAGGCGCGCGAGGAACTCGGGCTACTCGAGGTGTTCGCCGACGCGTGCCGGCGGCACGGCCGGCTGCTGGCGGTGAACGACCGGGCGGACGTGGCCCTCGCCGCCGACGCCGACGTGCTTCACCTGGGCCAGGACGACCTGCCGGTCCCGGTAGCGCGGCAGATCCTCGGCGTGGGGCCGGTGATCGGGCGGAGCAGCCACAGCCCCGCGCAGGCCGACGCGGCGGCCGCCGAGCCGGGCGTCGATTACTTCTGTGCCGGGCCGGTGTGGACGACGCCGACCAAGCCGGGCCGCCCGTCCACCGGGACCGGCCTGCTGGCCCACGTGGCTCAGCAGGCGCCCGCGCGGCCGTGGTTCGCGATCGGCGGGATCAGCCTCGCGCGGCTCGACGAGGTGCTCGCCGCCGGCGCGACGCGTGTGGTGGTGGTCCGCGCCATCACCGAGGCCGACGATCCCGCCGCAGCGGCCCGCTCCTTCGCCCAACGCCTCGCCGCCGCCCAGGGGTAAAGGCGCTGCGGGGAAAGGCTGCCCCCGAGATCGGGGTGCTCCGGGGGGGTCGTCCCGCCGGGCTAGCATCAAAATATGCGGATCGCTGGCGTTGAATCGACCGACCTGTTCGTAGGGACTGCGCAGCGCCCGCTGCAGGTCATCCGGGTCACGGTGGTGAATGACGGGCCGGGCAGCACGTGGGATGGGGCCGCCGACGTGCACGTGCAGGGGGCCGGGGTGAGAAGCCAGGGTCCGTTCCGCATCACCGGGATGAGCCAGACAGAGCAGGAGACCTTCGAGGTCCCGGTGGAGTTCTCCGTCCCTTACCAGCCGGGCAGCACGCGGCGGGTGACGGTGGCGGTTCAGACCGAGGCGGGGCGCAGCGAGATCGAGGCTGACGTCACCGCCGCCGAGCCGGGCTGGACGATGTGGATGGTCAGCCATTTCCACTACGACCCGGTGTGGTGGAACACGCAGGGCCAGTTCACCGAGGCGAAGCTCAGCCTGCCCGACGAGAACGGCAACCTGCCCGACATGAGGTCCGCGTTCGACCTGGTCGGCGCGCACCTGGACAAGGCCAGGAAGGACGAGGACTACAAGTTCGTGCTGGCCGAGGTCGACTACCTCAAGCCGTACTTCGACGTCTACCCGCAGGACCGGCAGGACCTGCGGCGGCTGATGGCCGAAGGCCGGGTGGAGATCGTCGGCGGCAACTACAACGAGCCGAGCACCACGCTGATCTCCGCCGAGGCCATCATCCGCAACGCCGTGGCCGGGATCGGGTTCCAGCGGGACGTGTTCGGCGGTGACCCGAGGGTCTCGTGGATGCTCGACGTGTTCGGGCACGACCCGGGGTATCCGGGCCTGATGGCCGCGGCGGGCCTGACCTCCTCTGCCTGGGCTCGGGGGCCGTTCCACCAGTGGGGCCCGCGCGGTGTGGAGGGCGGCATCGGGCGCATGCAGTTCAGGACCGAGTTCGAGTGGATCTCGCCGGATGGCCAGGGGCTCCTCACGCACTACATGGCGCACCACTACGGCGCGGGCTGGCGGCTGAACTCGCTACCGGATCTGCAGGCCGCCGAGCGGGAGGCTTACGGCCAGTTCAGCGCGCTCTCGCGAGTCGCCGCCACGCGCAATGTCCTGCTGCCGGTCGGGGTGGACCACGTCATCCCGGCGCGCTGGGTGACGGACGTCCACCGGAGCTGGAACCAGCGGTACGTGTGGCCGCGGTTCACCACGGCCGTGCCCAGCGAGTTCTTCGCCGCCGTCCGCGCCGACGCGGGCAGCGGGGACCGGTCGGGCGCTTGGATCACGCCGCAGACCAGGGATATGAACCCGGTGTACACCGGCAAGGACGTGTCCTACATCGACACCAAGCAGGGGCAGCGGGCGATCGAGACCGCCGTGCTTGAGGCCGAGCGGCTGGCTACGGTGGCCTGGCTGGCCGGGGCGCCGTTCCCGCACGCGGCGCTGGACAAGGCGTGGCGGATGCTCGCCTTCGGCGCCCACCACGACGGCATCACCGGGGTGGAATCCGACCAGGTGTACCTGGACATGCTGGGCGGCTGGCGCGAGGCCTGGGAGCTCGGCTCGGGCGCGCGGCTGGAGGCTGTCCGCTATCTAACGGGACCGCAGGCGGGCCCCGGCCGCACGGTCAGCGTGTTCAACGGGCTGGCTCGCCCGCGTGACGGGCTGGCACGGATCACGGTGCAGGTGCCCGACGACGGCACGCAATGGCTGGAGGTCCGGGACGCTTCCGGGGAGCAGGTGCGGTGCCTGGCCGAGGGGGTCCGGCGCCGGCCGGACGGGTCGCTCGCGGAGGTGACGCTCACGCTGCTCGTCCGCGGCGTGCCCGCGCTGGGGTTCCGGTCCTACCAGCTGGTTCCCGCGGGCCAGGCGGACGAGGCGGCCAGCGGATGGCGAGAGGATGCTTCCCCGGCGCGGAACACCATCGAGAACGGCAGCTACGTGGTCACCGCGGACCCGGCGCGCGGCGGGACGGTCAGCGTGACCGACAAGCGCCTCCGGGCCGGCGTGCTGACCGGACCGGGCAATGAACTGGTCCTCCAGGACGAGTACGCGCAGCACCCCAAGCACAACGAGGGGCCCTGGCACCTGTCCCCGAAGGGGCCCGGGCTGGGATCGTCGTCGGTGACGGCCCGGGTGCGGCAGGAACGATGCCCGATCGGCTCGCGGCTGGTGGCGTCGTTCACGCTGGGCGGGCTGGACTTTACCCAGGAGGTCTTGCTCTGGGAGGACTCGGACCGGGTGGAGTTCCGCACCCACGTGGGCGGGTTCGACCGGCATGACCAGCTGCTCCGCGTCAGCTTCCCCGCCGACGTGCCCGGCGGGCTGCCGGTCTACCAGACCGCGACCGCGGTGATAGGCCGGTCGTTCGGGGTGGTGGACGTGGACTCGGCCGATCATTGGTACACGCGGGACTGCGCCGCGCAGCAGTGGTTCGGCCTGAGCTCGGCGGCGCGGGTCCGCACCACCGGCCCGAGCGGTCAGACGGAGGCGGTCGGCGTCGCTGAGATCGTCTGCCCGGATGACCCGGACGGCCTGCGCGCCGAGGTACGTGATCTGGTGGCCGCCCTGGCGGCGGCCGGGGTGACCGCGACGTGCAGCCAGGCCGACGGACCCAGGTACGGCGCGAACGACGCGGACTCCAACCTGCCCGACGCCAGGATCGCGGTCGGCGGGCCCGACGCGAACGCGTTCACCGCCGAGGTGCTGTCCGGTGCCGGGCCCGGCTACGCGAAGGCCCTCGGGGCCCGGCTGGCCGCGCGTGCCGGGGGCGGCACCGCACGGCTATGGGTGCCGGCCGACCGCAGCCGGGAGGATGCCTTCGGACCGGATCCCGACCTGCGCGGGGCGACGGACCTGCCGGTGCTGATCGTGGCGGGCAGCGGCCCGGGTGAGCTGGCCGCGGCGGTCGCGGCCCTGACCGGGGACCTGTCGGACGCCCTGGTCGACGCGGGTGACCGGGTTGAGGGCGATGACGCGGCCGAACCGGCCGCAGATACGAGGTCCGTGCCGACCCGCGAACTCGCGGACCGGTCGGTCGCGATGCTCAACCGGGGCACCCCCGGCTGCGTGGTCACGCCCGACGGCACGCTGCACATGTCGCTGATGCGTTCCTGCAGCGCCTGGCCGTCCGGGATATGGATCGACGGCGACCGCCGCACCGCGCCGGACGGGAGCAGTTTCGCTTGGCAGCACTGGAGTCACACGTTCGAGTACGCCCTCGCCTCGGGCGTAGGTGACTGGCGCGCGTCCGGCTTTGCCGCCAGCGCCGAGGACTACAACCACGACCTGATCGCCACGGTGGCGGGCGGTCCGCAGCCGGTGGCCGGGGTCAGCCTGCTCGAGGTAGAGCCGGCCACCGTCACGCTCAGCACGCTGAAACCGCGCGGCAACCCGCTCGCCTCGGGCCGGACCCCGGCCGATGGCGGGGATACGGTCACCATCCGCCTGCGCGAGACCAGCGGGCGGGCCACGACCGCCCGGGTCCGGCTGGCCGGCGCGGTCGCCGGGGTCTCGCAGGCGTGGCTCACCGACCTGCTCGAGGAGTCGGACGGGGCGGCCCTGCCGCTCACCGATCCGCCAGACGGCTGCGTCAATGTCGACATGCCGGCTTTCGGCACGGTGACGCTGGTCGCGCGGACCAGTCCCCCCGTGGCGCCCGCGGACCGCGGGACGGCGCCGTCCACCGAACCGGTCGAGCCGATCTACGCCCGCTACTGGCTGCACGGGAAGGGCCCGGCGCCGGCCGGGAACGTCCCGGTCGCGATTCACTTCTCCCCCACCCGGGTCGCCCTGGCGGGCCCGGGTGAGACCGCGACGCTGACGCTGACCGTGGCTTGCGGATCCGAGCCGGCCGCCGGGACGGTGGAGCTGGTCACGCCGGACGGGCTGACCGTCGCCACCGGGCAGGACCTGCGCTATGAGCTGGCGCCCGGCGGGTACGCGGCCTGGGACGTGACGGTGCGGGCGGATGAGATCGCCGCGCCGGGCCGCTACTTCGTCGCGGCGCGGCTCCGCGACGGGCTCGGTCACCTCCTGGAGGACACGACGATGGTCGCGGTCGGCGAGCGCCGCTGGCCGGACCCGGCGCTGCCGCCCGAAGAGGCGCTGGAGGTGATGCAGGCCGATTACGCCGCGACCGCGGCCGAGGTGACGGTGACCATGCTGACCCCGGAGCTGCGCGTGGCCCCGGGCGGGCGCGGCGAGCTGGAGGTCAGCATCGCCAACGCGCTGGCCTGTGAGGTTCACGGGGAGGCACAGCTTGTCTCGCCGTTCGGCACCTGGGACATCCTCGGCCCGCGGGCGCAAGGGTTCAGCGTGGCGCCGCAGGCGTCCGCCGTGCTGCGCTTCGACCTCAGCGCGCCGGAGACCGTCCGCCCGGGTGCGCGATGGTGGGCACTGGTCAAAGTGATGTATTACGGGCGAGTCCGGTACACAGAGGCCATCGGAGTTTTCGTGGAGGCCGAATAGTGACCCCTACGCTGCGGGCGAACAGGGTAGGTTGGGAGTCAGCTTCGACCATTTCAACAGCGTGAACCCAGAGGAGCTATGCAGCCGGCCACCGCTCTGCTAAGCGGTAACCTGCCCGCGGAGCCGAACAGCTTCATAGGGCGCGAGCGCGACCTCGCCGAGTTGGCCAGGCTGCTCGGTGAGGTTCGAGTGCTCACGCTGAGCGGCCCCGGCGGCATCGGCAAGACCAGGCTCGCGGTCCGGCTCGCGCGTGATGTGGCCGGCCCGGCCGGTGCCGCATACGGCCTGGACATTGACGAGGCATGGCTGGTTGAGCTGGCCGACTGGCACGGCCAGACGGCCGCCCTGGTCGCGGCCACGCTCGGCGTGCGCGAGGAGCAGGGCGTGCCGCTCGCGCAGACGCTGGCCGAGGCGCTGCGCTCGCGGCACCTGCTGCTGGTGCTCGACACCTGCGAGCACCAGGTCGGCGACTGCGCCACGCTCGTGCAGCTGCTGCTGGCCAGGTGCCCCTGGCTGCGGATCATCGCCACGAGCCGCGAGCCGCTCCGGGTCCGCGGCGAGACCGTCTGGCGGGTGCCGCCGCTCGACCTGCCGCCCGAGGGCGCCGGCACCGCGGACGTGACCGCGCACGAGGCCGTCAGGCTCTTCGCGGCGCGGGCCGCGGGCGCCCGGCCCGGTTTCATCCTGACCGAAGAGAACGCGTTGCCGGTGGCCCGGCTGTGCCGGACGCTGGACGGCATCCCGCTGGGCATCGAGCTCTCCGCAGCCCGGGTGCGAGCGCTGTCGGTGGAGCAGATCGCCGACCGGCTGCGCGACCGCTTCCAGCTGCTCGATTCCGGTGACCGGACCGCGCCGCCCAGGCAGCAGACGCTGAGGGCCACCGTGGACTGGAGCTACGAGCTGCTCGACGGCCCGGAGCAGACGCTGCTTCGCCGGCTGGCCGTGTTCTCCGGCTGGAACCTCGACATGGCCGAGCAGGTGTGCTCCGACGACCTCATCCCGGCCGACGCGGTGCTCGGCCTGCTCATCTCCCTTATCGACAAATCGCTAGTGGTGCTTGATGGCGAGGCGGCCGGGGACGCCAGGTACCGGCTGCTCGACACGATCAGGGAGTACGCGGCCGAGCGGCTCGCCGCCGCGGGCGAGCAGGACGCACTGTCCCTGCGGCACCGCGACTACGTGCTCGCCCTGATCGAGAGCACGGCCGACAAGATGTTCCGGCGCGGTGACCCGGCCTGGCCGGTGCGCCGGGCCATCTTCCGCCGCGGCCTGGCCGAATACGGCAACTTCCGCATCGCGCTGGCTACATCCCTGGCGCACTGCCACATCGACGAGGGCCTGCGGCTGTGCGCCGGGCTGCGCTACATCTGGGTCCCGCACGGCGACCAGCGCGAGGCAGCCTCCTGGTTCGACCGCTTCCTGGCCGCCGACCCCGGCCAGGTTTCGCCCCGGGTGCGGGGACGGGCGCTGGCCGGTCGGGCCGATATCGCCTTTGACCTGCAGGAGTACGACGTCTTGCTGCGCAGCGCGCAGCAGGGCCTGGAGCTGATCCGGGCGTGCGGTGATGACTTCACCGTACCGACCGCGCTGCGAGCGCTCGGCCAGACCGCGCTGCGGGCAGGCCGGGTCGCCGACGCCGCCACGCTCATCGATGAGGCCTTCGCCGCGGCGCAGGCCGCGGGTAACGACTGGGAGACGGGGCTTGCCCTGGCGGCCAGGGCCGCGATCGCGGTCCGCCAGGGCAAGCTGAAGTCGGCGCAGCGGTCCTACGAGGCCGCCCTCGAGGTGCTCAGCGATAACGTCCGCTGGGGTGTCGCCCAGGTCCAGTACGGGCTGGGCACCGTCGCGCGGGCCCGCGGCGACGCCGACATGGCGGTGCAGCACTTCGAGGACGCTGCGGAGATCTTCCGCGAGCTCGAGGCGAGCCCGGAGATCGCCCGCTGCCTGGCCGGAGTGGGCTGGACCGCGCTGAGCCGCGGTGATCTCGCCCTCGCCGAGGACCGGCTGGCCGAAGCGCTGCGCCTGAACCAGGCGTCCGGTCAGCGGCTCGGCATCGCCCGCGGGCTTGAGGCGTTCGCGGCGCTCGCGGCCGCCCGCCAGCAGCCGGAACAGGCGGCCCGGCTGGCCGGGGCCGCCTGCCAGCTGCGTGAATCCCTCGGCCACCCGGCCGGCCTCGGCTCCAGGGTCGAAGAGGTGCTCGAACTGGCCCGCGACCGGCTCGGCGCGGCGGCCGCCGCCGCTCTGTTCGCCGCGGGGCGCGAGATGACCGCCGAGCAGGCCGCCGCGTACGCACTCGCCCCGGCGCAGGCCAACGGGTCCGGCCCACGGCACGCGGCGCCCGCCGGGCCTGCGGAGCCGAAGGGGCCCGCGTGGACCGACCCGGCCCTGCTAGCCGCCGTGTCGACGTCGCGCCAGGACGCGGACGGATCTCACCTGGCCAGGGCCGCCTCGCCGCTCACCGCGCGGGAATACGAGATCGTGCTCCTCATCGCCCGGGGCCTGACGAACAACCAGATCGCCGACGAACTCGTGATCAGCCCGAAGACCGCGGCACGCCACGTGGCGAACATCCTGTCAAAGCTCGGCTTCAGCTCGCGTACACAAGTTGCCTCATGGGCCGTGCGCCAGGAGCCACCGCGCTGATCCTGACAGGATCGCCCGCGCCGGAAGATGCACACCGGAATGCACAGTTCGGCGCATGTGTACATCGGTCCCGGCGGCATAGCGTTCACTCGTCGCTCACGCACGGCGGTGCCGGGTCCCGAGCCCGGCGCTACGCCGGTTCCCAAGGGGGGGTGGGAACCGGCGGCCCGGCTGCGGCGGCCGGGCGGGTCCCGGCTCATGCCAGGACCCGCCCGTTATGCACTCAGGCGGGGAGGTTGTGGTGGAGCTCGGCGTCTGTACCGCGGCGACCATCGAGGCGGAACTGGATACTCCGAACGCAGGCGGGTCACACCGGGCGATTACCGAGCACATCCTCGGGCTCGCCGACGGGGCACGGGACGGAGCCGCCCTCATCGACGCCGCCGATGGCACGGTGACGACGTGGGCGCAGTTCGCGAGCACGGTGCGCGCGGCGGCCCACGGGCTCACCAGGCGCGGCCTGCAGGACGACGACACGGTCGGCGTCTTCGTCGCGGACGCGGCCAGCCACGCGCTGGCGGTCCACGCCGTGCGCGCGGCCGGCGCCACCGCCTGGCCTATCCGCCCGGCGACACGGTCGGCTGACATCGCCGCCCAGCTCAACGCCTGCCGGGCCAGGCTCCTGATCACCTCGGCCGCACTGGCCGAGCTCGCGATCGAGGCCACGGAGCGGAGCTGGGCACGCCAGATATTCGCATTCGGCGAGGCCGCGGCGACGACCCCGTTCAGCGCGCTGCTGGACGGGGCGGAGCACGCCGGGGCCCGCGAGAACGGCGGCGCAGACCAGGGCCCGAGAACCCCGAGCCCGGGGCCGGCTTCTGACCTGGCCGGGCTCACCCTGGCCGGCGGGCCGAGGCTGACCCGCTGGGACGTGGTGGTGGCCGGTCCGCCGTGCGGCGAACCCGGCGCCTACACGCTGCTGCTCGACCTTGCCCTCATCGCCGGGGCCACGATCGTGGCGGCACCCGCCGAGCGGCTCACGGCGGCAATCGGCGCCTACCACGGCACCGCCGCGATAGCGCCCCACGGCACCGTCGTCGAGGGGATACCCGCGGAGCGGGTCTTCAGCGTCGGCTAGGCCCGGTTCGCCGGGGCGGGGTTCACAGGTCCGGCGGGCGGTTCTCGTACGGGGTGCTGAGCACCACCGTGGTGCGCGTCGATACGCCGCCTATGGTGCGGATCTGGTTCAGCAGCTCTTCGAGCGCGAACGGCGAGCGGACCCGGACCTTGAGGATGTAATTCTCGTCTCCGGCCACGCTATGGCACGCCTCGATCGCGGCCAGGTGCTCCAGCCGCTGCGGCAGGTCATCAGGGGCGGCGGCGTCGAACGGCTTGATGGAAACGAAGGCCGTCAGCGGCAGCCCGACGTCCTCCGGGTTGAACACCGCGACATAACCCTTGATCACGCCGTCCTGCTCGAGCCTGCGTACGCGCTGGTGCACGGCTGACACAGAAAGCCCGGCCTGCCTGGCCAACTCGGTGAAGCTCATCCGGCCGTTGTGAGCAAGCAACGACACGATCTTCCGGTCAATGTCCTCCACGTGGTCACGTTAGCGCTCCTGGCGCGGCGGCAGCAGGTGCCGGGCCGTGCGAGACTGTAAGGGTGCAGCGGAACCCGGAGGAACTCTACGAACTCGGTCCCGCCGCGCCCGATACCGCCAACGCGCCGATGCTGCACTACCTCGAGGGCTTCATCGACGCGGGTAACGCGGGCCGCCTGCTCGCCGAGCACGTGCTGAGCAGCTTCCCCCATCAGACGGTGGCGCGGTTCGACGTCGACCGGCTCATCGACTACCGGTCCCGGCGCCCGCTGATGATCTACGACAACAGCCGCTGGGAGAGCTACGAGGCTCCTGAGCTTGCCCTTCACCAGCTGCATGACGCGGCGGGGCGGCCCTTCCTGCTGCTGACGGGTCCGGAACCCGATCACGAGTGGACCCTGTTCACCGAGGCCCTGCTTGGTCTCTGCACGCGGCTGGAAACCGGTCCGGCGATCAGCTTCCTCGGCATCCCGGCCGGGATGCCGCACACGCGGCCGCTCGGGGTGATCGCGCACGCGACCCGCGAAGGCCTGGTCACCGGGCACCAGCGGCTGTCCACCCGCATCCAGGTGCCGGGCAGCGCACCCGCCCTGCTGGAGCTGAAGCTCGGCGAGGCCGGGCGGGACGCACTCGGCTTCGCCGTGCAGGTGCCGCACTACCTGGCTCAGACGCTGTACCCGCCGGCGGCGCTGGCCCTGCTCGGCTCCGTGATCAAGGCGACCGGGCTCGACATCCCCGACGCGGAGCTCCGTGAGGCATCGGACCGGATCAACGAAGCCATCGAGCGCCAGATCTCGGAGTCCACGGACGTCGCCGAACTGGTCCGCGCGCTCGAGCAGCAGTACGACACCGTGGCCCAGGCTATGCAGGCCCAGGAAAATATCGTCGGCGACGCGGACCTGGGCGGCCTGCTGGCCGAGGGCGAGACGATGCCCACCGCCGATGAGATCGCGGCCCAGTTCGAGCGGTTCCTGGCCGAGAATCAGGGCCGCATCGACCCGCCAGGACCCCCGGGGTCCCCGGAACGGTAAATCCGTCCGGCCTCATCGAGGCCGTTCTGCGCCGCTTGGTTTGGCCGCGAGCCGCTAGCTGACGACGATCAGCTCGCGGGGGGTGTCGTTGAGGCGCTCGTAGCCGTCGGCTGTGCAGACCACGATGTCCTCGATGCGCGCACCGTGCGGGCCGGGGTAGATGCCCGGCTCTACCGAGAACGCCATGCCCGGCTCGAGGACCTCACGGTTGCCGGCCACGATGTAGGGGTCTTCGTGAGTCTCGAGCCCGATCCCGTGGCCGGTCCGGTGGAAGAACGCCGCGCCGTACCCCGCCGCGGTGATCGGCTCGCGCGCGGCCGCGTCCACGGATTCCGCCGTGACGCCGGGGCGCACGGCCGCGCATGCCGCCTCCTGGGCGTCGAGCAGGACCTTGTAGTACTCCGTGAACCCGGCGGCCGGCTCGCCGATCGCGTACGTCCGGGTGCTGTCGGAGCAGTATCCGGAAGGCATGGCGCCGCCGATGTCCACGACAACCACGTCACCGGCGGCCAGGACCCGGTCGGATACCTCGTGATGGGGGCTCGCGGCGTTGGGGCCGGAGGCCACGATCACGAAGTCCACCGTGGCGTGGCCCTCGGCGAGGATGGCCTCGGCGATGACGGAGCCCACGGCACGTTCGGTCAGCCCGGGGCGCAGCCATTCCGGCACGCGCGCGTGCACGCGGTCGATGGCGGCGCCCGCTTCGCGGAGGGCGGCGACCTCGGCGAGGGTCTTCCTGATCCGCAGCGGGCGCAGCGCACCGGAGGCCAGCACCAGGCGGGTGCCCGGCAGCACGTCGCGGAACCTCAGGACGAAAAGCGCCCACATCCGGTCGGACAGGCCGACGGTGCCGGCGTCCGGCAGGCGGGCCGCGACCAGACCGAACGGATCGGCGGTCTCCTCCCAGGGCACGATCTCCACGCCGAGTGAGCCGGCCGGCGAAGCCTGCGCCGCGGGAAGTTCCAGGCGCGGCACGAACAGGGCCGGGTCACCGTGCGCCGGGACCGCCAGGCAGGTCAGCCGCTCAAGCTGCTTGGCGTCGTACCCGGTTGCGTACCTCAGGTCGGGGCCAGGAGTCAGCAGCACGGCGTCCAGCCCGGCCGCGCGGGCGGACTCGCGGACGAGGTCTACACGGTCCGCGGGGAACAGATCGCCGGCGGTCCGGGAAGCGTCGTTCATCACGGTTAGATGCTAGGCCCGGGACACCGCCGCGAGGAACTGCGCGAGCGAAGAGCCCAGTCCCCACCGATCGCCGAGTTCCTTGAGCTTGCCGGCATCGGGCGGCACGGCCGGGAGCAGCCCGTCCACGGCGGGCAGCGGGGCATCGTCGGCGACCCGGACGACCGACAGGCATACGTCCAGGTAAGCCCTGGCCCGCTCGAGCTTGTCCCGGGTGCCGCGGGGGAACCCGCCGTGGCCCAGGTCCAGGGCCCTCGCGATGCCCTCGACGCTGCCGAACGTCCGGATCAGCGCGGCTGCGGTCTTCTCCCCCACCCCGGGCACGCCGGGCAGCCCGTCGCTAGGGTCGCCGCGCAGCGCCGCGAAGTCGGCATAGGCGCGCCCGGGGATGTCGTACTTGGCGGTTATCGCCGCCTCGTCGATCACGTCCGGCCTCAGCAGGCCACGTTGGGTGTAGATGACCCGGACCGCCCGGGCGTCGTCGACGAGCTGGAACAGGTCCCGGTCACCGGTCACCACGTCGACCGGGTCCGGGGAGCGCGCGGAGAGGGTGCCGATGATGTCGTCGGCCTCGAAGCCCGGCTGCCCGGCGAGCGCCAACCCGGCCGCACGCAGGACCTCCTCGATTACCGGTATCTGCGTGACGAGCGCGGGTGGCACCACTTCGGAGACGCCGTCCGCGGCCAGGCGGTGCGCCTTGTACGACGGGATGGCCGCGACGCGGAAGGCCGGCCGCCAGTCCGCGTCCAGGCACGCGACCAGCCGCGCCGGCCGCCGGGACCTGACCAGCCGGCCGATGGCGTCGAGCAGCCCGCGGACCGCGTTCACCGGCGTTCCGTCGGGGGCCTGGACCGTTTCCGGCACCCCGAAGAACGTCCGGAAGTACAGCGACGCGGTGTCGAGCAGCATCAGCGATCCCACATCCGCCATAGTGCTCTACTGTCCTGGGGGGCGACCCCCCGGGACCCCCCGATCATGGGAGGGCTCCCGCCCCCCCTTACTCCCCTGGGGCCCCCGATGGGGGACCTCCCTCATCAGAGCAGGACGATGGTCCCGCGGACGACCGTGATGCGCTTCTTGGGTAGCGGCGCGGGGGCCGGGCCGGTAACCACGGCGCCGTTGGTGATCTTGAACTTGCTGCCGTGGCAGGGGCAGTCGATGGTGCCGTCGGCGACCACGTTGAGCAGGCACCCCACGTGCGTGCACACCGCGCTGAAGGCCCGGTAGGTGCCGCGCGCCGGCTGGGTCACGACGACGCGTTCCGCGTCGAAGATTGTGCCGCCGCCGACCGGGATCTCACGCGCGGAGCCGAGCACCACGCCGGTGAGCTTCGCGCGACGGTCCCTGCCCTGGGCGCTTCCCCCGCCTCGGCTGGCAGGCTGCGTGCGGGGTTGCGGGCTCGGCCGGGCGCTGGCCGGCGCGGCCGCGCTGACAGGCAGGGCGATCGAGGATGGCGCCGGGCCGCTTTCCCGAAGCATGCCCGCCTCGTCGGCGCCGTAGGGCACGGCCGCGGTACTGCAGCCCGCCATGGCACCGCCCAGGCCCGCCAGGCCAGCCCCGAGCAGGAGTCCGCGCCTCGTGGGACGCCGGCCGTGCGGAGGCCGGCCGTCCCGGGCTTGCGTGGTCACGGGCCATCCTTCGGTCGTCGGGGTAACTGCGGCACTCCCACTTCTACGGGACGGCAGCGGGAACGCGCCCGGCGTCCAGCGGTCCGTAAGAGTCCGGTAAGGCGAGCCAGGCGGCGTATTCAGGCTTACCGGCGTGGACCGCGGGCAACGGGGGACCGGCCCGCGGCCGGTCCGCGCCGGGGTGGTCAAGAGGGCAGCCACCGTTCGTTCGGCAGATATCGTCGGATCGTGAGGGGAAGCGGCGAGCATGCCCACGGTGCGGCCACCGGCGCGGACGCCAGGTGGCTGTCGGCAGCCCTCGCGCTGATCCTGGCCTTCATGGCCGGGGAGGTAGCGGCGGGCCTGGCCGCGCACTCGCTCGCGCTGATCTCCGACGCCGCGCACATGCTGACGGACGCCGCATCCCTCGCGCTGGTGCTGATCACGGCGCGGCTGGCCGCGCGGCCGCCGGCCGGCGGGTACACCTACGGCCTCAAGCGCACCGAGATCATGTCCGCGCAGGCCAACGGAATCACGCTGGTCCTGCTCGCGGTCTGGCTCGGCTACACGGCGATCCGGCGCCTGGTGACCCCGCATGCGGTGACCGGCGGGACCGTGCTCGCCGTCGCGCTGGCCGGGATCGTAGTGAACCTCGCCGCGGCCCTGCTGATCACCAGGGCGGGAGGCCGCCGTCACAGCCTCAACCTCAAGGGGGCGCTGGCGCACATCGTCACCGACCTGTACGCGTTCGCCGCCACGGCGGTGGCCGGGCTCGTCATCCTGCTCACCGGGTTCGCCCGCGCCGACGCGATCGCTACGCTGGTGGTAGTGGTGCTGATGGTGCACGCGGGTGCGGGGCTGATCAGGAAGTCCGGGCGGATCTTCCTCGAGGCCGCGCCGGCGGGCCTGTCGCCGGCCGCGGTCGGTGCGGCGATGGCCGGACGCCCGCGCGTCGCCGAGGTCCACGACCTGCATATCTGGGAGATCACCTCGGGGCTGCCCGCCGCTTCCGCGCACGTGCTCGTCGCGCCCGGCTCGGACTGCCATGCGGTGCGTGCCGACCTCGAGGAGTTCCTGGCCGCGGAATACGGCATCACCCACGCCACCCTGCAGGTCGACCACGCGGGTGGCCCGGTCCCGCCCGCGCCGGGCGTCCCCACGGCGGAGCCGCACTGCGACGACGCGCACGGCCCGGTGTACCGGCCCGCCGGTCCCGCTACGAGCTAGCCGAAGGCACCGGCAAGCCCGACGTCTTGTCCTTTGGGCTCGAACCAGCTCCGGTAGGTGGGGAGCGCCGGCCAGGCGGTCAGCCGCCGATGGCGGACATGGGCCGGTCAGGCTGCAGGAAAGACGGGTCGTTGATGCCGTGGCCAGGCAGCTTCACCGCGACTGCCTTCCGCCAGGTGTCGGCAAGCACGCTGTCGCTCGCGCCGGCCCGCAGCGGGCCGCGCAGGTCGCTTTCTGTCCTGGCGAACAGGCAGTTCCTCACCTGGCCGTCGGCGGTCAGCCGGACCCGGTCGCACGTCCCGCAGAACGGCCGGGTGACCGACGCGATCACGCCGACCCGGGCCGGGCCGCCGTCCACCAGGAACGTCTCGGCAGGCGCCGACCCGCGCGTGGCCGGGTCGTCCGGGGTGAGCGTGAACTCCCGGTTCAGGGCGGCGAAGATCTCATCCGCCGTCACCATCTCCGAGCGCTTCCAGCCGTGCTGTGCGTCCAGCGGCATCTGCTCGATGAAGCGCAGCTCGTAGCCTCGATCCAGGCAGTACCTCAGCAACGGCACGGCCTGGTCGTCGTTGAGGTCGCGCATCAGCACGGCGTTCACCTTGACCGGGACCAGCCCGGCCTCGGTCGCGGCGGCGAGCCCCTCCAGGACGTCCGGCAGCCGGTCCCTGCGGGCCAGCTTGCGGAACGTCTCAGGGCGCAAGGTGTCCAGCGACACGTTGATCCGGTCAAGGCCCGCCTTGCGCAGCGCCCCGGCGGTGCGGGCGAGCCCGATCGCGTTCGTGGTGAGCGAGATCTCCGGGCGCGGGCGCAGTTCAGCGGTCCGCGCGATGATGCCGGCCAGTCCCCGGCGCAACAGCGGCTCGCCGCCGGTGAACCTGACCTCGCGGATGCCGAGCAACTCGACCGCGACGCGGATCAGCCGCACTATCTCGTCGTCGGTGAGGAGCTCAGGAGAGGGCAGCCAGTCCAGGCCTTCGGGCGGCATGCAGTACGCGCACCGGAGGTTACACCGGTCGGTGAGCGATACGCGCAGGTCAGTCGCGACCCGGCCGAAGGAGTCTGGCAGCACCGTATAAGCCTATGCCTACGAGATCGTCCCGGTTGCGGATCACCGGCGGACCGCGCCGTACGCGTGCTCGGCGTGGATCCGGACCACCAGGCGCCGGTCACGGACCATCGCGGCGCGGTAGTCGTCCCAGTCCGGGTGCTCGCCCTGCACCGCGCGGTACAGGTCGATCAGCTCCTCGACGGCCGCGTCGTTCGGGTCCTTGGCGACCTCCGACAGTTCTGCGTGCCCGTCCACGACGACGTAAGACCAGAAGTCACCGCTGGTCACGTAGAAGCTGACCCGCGGGTCACGTCGCATGTTGCTGGTCTTGGCCCGGTCGTCTGTGGTCGATACGCGAATGATCTGCGTCTGCGCGTCCCACCCGTAGTTAACGTTGGACAGCTGCGGCCGCCCGTCCTTCCTGAGGGTGACCAGCACCCCCTGCCGCCGCCCGCCGATCAGCTCGGCAAAACCATCCACGATCATGACCCGGTGAACAACCCTAGCCGACGCGATGTTCCGGCCTGGTCGCCCGAAGGTCCCTGGCGACGCCCGGGAAGTTGCCCGCGCCCGGCCCGGCAAGGCACTAACGTGATCAGGGCGCGGCGGCGCCCCCCCAACTACCCGCCGCCGCGCCTGTCCGCATCCAGAGGCCGATTTGACTCGGGGAGATCGCCGGTCATGTCCGACCCATTCAGCCAGGAATCGTGGGATGAGCGATACCGGTCGCGGAGCGCACTGTGGAGCCGTAACCCCAACGTGCAACTGGTAGCCGAGGCCGGCGAGCTCGCCCCGGGCAACGCGCTCGACGTCGGCGCCGGCGAGGGCGCCGACGCGATCTGGCTGGCCAGCCGCGGGTGGCGCGTGACCGCCGTCGACCTGTCCGCGGTCGCACTCGAGCGCGCTTCGGCTCACGCCAGCGCGGCCGGGCCGGAGATCGCCGGGCGCATCGAGTGGGTCCACGAGGATGTCACCTGCTGGGACCCCGGTTCGGGGCGTTACGACCTCGTGTCAGCTCAGTACGTACACCTGCCGCTCGCCGCCCGGCAGGCCATGCTGCGGCGCCTGACGGCGGCGGTCGCCCCGGGCGGGAGCCTGCTCGTCGTCTGCCACCATCCCTCTGACCTGCAGACCACCGTGCCGCGCCCGCAGATGCCCGAGCTGTTCTTCACCGGTGACGACATAGCGGCCGGGCTCGACGCCGGCCAGTGGACCATCGTCACGAACGCCGCTCCCGGTCGGACCGCCGTCGATCCAGAAGGCAACGAGGTCACCGTCCACGACACGGTGCTGCGGGCCGCGCGGCGCGCGGATTGACGGCACGCGCGGTTCATCCGCCGCCGGGGCCCGTCTCCACGTCGATCGTCGTCGCGTCCGGTTCCATGAACGCTGCTGTCCGGCGCGCCTCCTCCGCCAGCGCGAGATCGTCGTGATCGCGGCCGGGACGGAGTCGCTGGAGCCGTATGACCACGCGGTCGTGCTGCCGTTCGGCTCTCCAGGTTCCGGCCACCGTGCCGTCCAGCAGGTAGGTCGCAGCCACGTCGCCGTTGGCCGGGTTGATGACGCGAGCCCGGAGCGCCTCGGGAAGGATCCGGCTGCGGTCGGCGTGCGACAGCAGCGCGGAATCCCACTTCGGCAGCAGCCGCGGCGGCGCGGGCCACCCGACATCGCGGGGCCGCGGTGACCGCGGCAGGTCGATAAGCTCCCGACCGTTCTCGTCGGTCAGCCGCACCAGCGGCTCGAGGGCGGCGAGGGCGCGGTCGAGCTCTGGTTTGCGCAGCTCGGTGAACCGGGTGATATCGGCGCGCGTCGCGGGTCCGTAGCCAGCCAGGTAGCTCCGTACCAGGCGGCGTGACGCCACCGAGGCGGACGGCAGCGGCGCCGGCCAGGCGACCAGCCCGGGCGCGCCGTGCTCGCGCCACAGGCCCGATGGCGGGACGTGAACGGTGGGCACGAGCAGTTTCGCGCTCGGCAGCAGGGCCCGGGCGGGCAGCGCGCCTGCGGTCAGGGCGTCGACATGGGCGCGGATCTCCTCGGCGGTACGCGGTGTCGCCAGGTATTCGGCCAGTTCGCGGGTCAGCGCGTTCGTGTCAACGCCGGGTCGTCCCCAGATCCGCTGCCAGTGCCGGGCCGCCCCCGCGTGGACGAGCACGGCAATGTCCGGGTAGACGGCCGCCGCCGCCAGGTGCAGCGTCCCTCGCATCAGGGTCGACTTGACGATCACGCCCGTCCGCAGGCAGCTCTCGAGGTCGGCGATCGCGAACGGCTCCAGGCGGGCCGCCAGCGCCAGGTACGGTGACGGCGAGTACTGCGCCTGGACCGCCACGAGCCTGCGCAGCGCCTGGACGGGTCCGATCGCGGCCCGGCGCAGCAGCAGCTGGCGGGCCAGGTAGGCCCTGGAGAGCTCGCGCGCCGACATGACGCGTGTACGTGCCACAGGTCTCCCCCGGGTAACACGGCGGCTGAGGGGTTCAGGGCGTCGCTGCGGGGCAGCCCACGGAGCCGGCCGCGATGCTCATGATCGTGGGAGTAGGCCCGGGCTGATTCGGTTCACCGGTGAGGTAACCGAGGAACTTGCCGTCCGGAGTGGTTACCGACCAGCTTCCTCCCTGGGCGAGGGAAGTCCGGAATTCCGATCCGTAGATCTGCTGAGCCCGCGCGATGGTGTCTCCGACGCGGAGGCCCAGGCCGGTCTCGATATTCCCCCGGATAAGACGCTCGCCATTCACCGCAAGCGTGCTGTAACCGACGAATTCGCCCCTGTCGAAGAAGCCCGTGAGGCCCGACCACTGTTCAGCAGCGTCGATGGTGCAGTCCCCTGCCTCGTTGACCGGGCCCTTGGACGGACGACCCAGCACGTGGTCAAGGCCGGCGATGGCGGAGGCGGTGCTTTCCCCGAACCGGACGCTGGCCACGCCGTCGCCAGCAAGCACGACGTGCGGTCCCGAGACTCTGGATCCCGCGGTGGCCGGCGGGGATGGCGAGCGCGGAGCCTTCGGAGCGCTCGTTGGTGATGAGCACCCCGCGATAGCCGCACCGAGGGCCAAAGCGGCAGCCAGGGCAACTACTGGCTTCACAAGGGAATCGTGCCACAGAGCGGATGCTGGGCGGGCATGATTGGCGCCCGGCCGAGCCGGACTGACCGAGCGGAGGCGGACGGGAATCGAACCCGCCAGCGCTACAGCGCAGCGCTCACCAGTTTTGAAGACCGGGGGGGCCACCAGGCACCCAGACGCCTCCGCATCGACTCTACTGACCCGGGGCGGGCGCTGACCCGCGAGCCTGGCTCCCCTCTAAGATTCGGTGGGGCCGGCGAAACTAAGGGGAGACGCGTGAGCGATGGCGGGCATGCCTGGTGGGAAGACGCGGTCGTCTATGAGGTGTACCCGCGCAGTTTCGCCGATGCGGACGGGAACGGCGTGGGTGATCTGCCCGGGCTGCGCTCGCGCCTGCCGTACCTGGCCGACCTCGGCGTGGACGCCATCTGGCTGACCCCCTTCTACCCGTCGCCGCTGGCCGACGGCGGCTACGACGTCAGCGACTACTGCGCCGTGGACCCGCGGCTCGGGACGATGGCGGACTTCGACGCCCTGGTCAAGGACGGCGAGGCACACCAGATCCGGGTGATCATCGACCTGGTGCCCAATCACTGCTCGAGTGCGCACCCGCTGTTCCGTGCGGCGCTGGCGGCGGGTACGGGAAGCAGGGAACGCGCCCGGTTCATCTTCCGCGACGGGCGCGGCCCGGGCGGGGAAGAGCCGCCGAACAACTGGCCATCGTCGTTCGGGGGCCCGGCCTGGACCCGGGTGACCGAGGCCGACGGACGCCCCGGGCAGTGGTACCTGCACCTGTTCGACCCAGGGCAGCCGGACTGGAACTGGCGCGATCCGGACATTCCTCCCATGTTCGCGGGGATCATCAGGTTCTGGCTCGACCACGGAGCGGCCGGCTTGCGGGTCGACGTGGCGCACGGCCTGTTCAAGGACCCGGAGCTGCCCGATGATCCCGAACCCGACCCGACCTACCGGCTGGACGGGCCGACCCCGTACCGCCACCGGCCCGAGCTGCACGAGGTCTACCGGTCCTGGCGGGTCATCCTGGATTCCTATCCCCCGGACGTGTTCCCCGGAGCGCGAACGGCCGTCGGCGAGGTCTGGTACGACACGGCCGCCACCCTGCGGCCTTATCTCGCACCCGATGGCCTGCCTCAGGTCTTCAACTTCCAGCTGATCCTGGCGAGCTGGAACGTCGCCTCGTTGCGCGCGGCGATCGACGAGGTGCTCGCCCTCGCCGGAGGCTCGCGCGCGCCGTGGGTCATCGGCAACCACGACGTGCCCCGGCCGGTAAGCCGGTACCGGCTCGACGAAGGGTACACGCCGCAGACGATCGAACGGCTCATGACCACCGGACACGAGCGCGCAGCGATCGGTGCGCGGCGCGCACGGGCCGCGGCCCTCCTCCTGCTCGCCCTGCCCGGATCGGCCTACATCTACCAGGGCGAGGAACTCGGCCTGCCCGAGGTCACCGACATACCCGCCAGCGCGCGGCAGGACCCGCGGTTCCTTAACACCGGGGGCCGGTCGCCGGGCCGCGACGGTTGCCGCGTACCACTGCCGTGGTCCCGCGGCGGCTACGATTTCGGCTTCTCCGAGGTGGCCGGGACGGCGGCCCCCTGGCTGCCCCAGCCGGCCAACTGGGGCACGTACAGCGTCGAGGCGCAGGCCGGTGACCCCTCGTCGTTCTTGCACCTGTACCGGGCGGCGCTGCGGCTCCGCCGCGACCACCCGGCCCTCGGCCGCGGCACCCTGCGCTGGCTAGACGAACCCGCGGGTGCCGGCCTGCTCTGCTTCGCCAGGGAGCCAGGATTCGCGTTCGCCGCCAACCTCGGGGTGACCGACGCGCCGCTTCCGGCGCACCGGGAGATCCTGCTCGCCAGCGAGCCAGTCTCCGGGACCAGCCTGCCGCCTGACTCAGCGGCATGGCTAGCCAGCTGACGACCACGCGGCCGGCATTACCCTTTGGCCAGGGTCCACGGCGGCGGTTTCCTCTTCCTGCGCATCGCCAACACCATGGGCACCGCCCGGCGGGTAGCCGACGCCCGCCGCCGCTCTCCGGAGTTCGGCAGCCTGTGAATCACCCCTTATTCGTTCGGCTAGTACGTCTTGCGTAGCTACGTGGGACGTAGTAGAAAGGAGGCATGTCGCCGAGCGGGCTGCGGAGGCCGAATGACCCCCCGCTGCTCATCCTGGTCAGCCTGGCCGAGGGACCCAAGCACGGGCACGCGCTGGCCAAGGACATCGAGGACTTTGCCGGGGTCAGGCTCGGTCCGGGGGCACTGTACGGGGCGATCACCCGCCTGGTCGAGCGCGGCCTGATCGAGCCGCTCGGCGGCGACGACCGGCGCCGCCCGTACCGCATCACCCCGCCGGGTTCGGCTGCGCTGGCCGAGGCGCTGGCGGACATGCGCCGGGTCACCCGCGCGGGCCAGGCCCGGCTCGGGCTGGACTTGGCATGAAGCCCGCGAACCTGCTCCGCTGGTACCCCCGGGCGTGGCGGGACCGGTACGGCGGGGAACTGCTGGCGCTGATCCAGGACGACCTGTCCGAGGGGCGGCCGACCTTGCGGCTGCGGCTCGGCGTGATCTGGGGCGGCCTGCGCGAACGCGGCCACCAGGCGCGGCACGCCGTACGGCTGGCGTTGAAGACCCGGACCGGATCTTACAAGTGGTTCTCGATCCTCTGGGCCGGGCTAGTCTGCGCCTCTGTCCCCGGACCGCTCACCGCATCGCCGCCTGCGGCGCGAGGATGGCAAGCGGTGACCTTGGCTGCGCTGCTGGCGGCCATCGCCCTGACCGGTGCGGCGGTCTCGGCCGCCGGACTGACGGCTCTTCCGGCGCTGGTCAGGTTCTTGCGGGCGGGAGGCTGGCCAATGATCCGGCGCCGGGTCTGGTGGTCGGCGGGAGCAACCGTGGTGGCCGGCGGCGGGATGACCGGGCTGGCCGGGCTGGCCGGGCTGGCCCTCGCCTCGGGTCCGGTCTCGCCTGCTCAGCTGGACGTCTCGTTGGCCTACCTGGTCGGCCTCCTGATGACCGGGCTGGCCACAGCGGTCGCGATCGGGCTGTGGGCCACCACAGCGGCCGCCACGGCCAGATACTTGACGCTCGCGCCGCGGGTGCGAGCCGCCCAGCTGGTGCTGAGCGCAGTAATCCCGACGGCGGTCATGGCTGTGGCCGCCACCCTGGCCATCTGGTGGTCGACCGCTCAGCCCTCGTTCACGTTGCTGGTAATCGCCCTGGTCAACCTGACCCTGGCGTCCGTCGCCGCGCCCGTGCGGATCGGGCAGGCCGTCCGCCGGGGCAGGCGGCTTCGGCTCGCCGCCAGCGGGGCGGCCATCATCAACCCGTCCGCTCAGCGGGCGCACGGCCGCCACCGGGCCTGACGATCGGCGGGAAACTAAGCGCAGGCGGCGCCGGTCGTCGGGGAGGCGCTGGGTGATCCCGGCGCGGTCCAGGTGCTCGAGCAACGGGATCGCGACCCGCCGTGTCGTACCGAGGACCCGCCTGGCTTCGGCGGCGGTGAACGGCTGGGCTAGCTTCGCGAGCAGCTGGGCCGCCTGTGCCTCGGCGCCCGGCGCCAGCACGATCTGCTCGGTCACCCGCAGCAGCATCCCCGCCCGCGCGGCCGCCGCGATGGCCTTGGGATCCAGTCCGAGTTCGCGAAGTCGCCCCGCCTCCGGCGCCATGAACGGCTCGCGGGCGAGGTCGGCCAGCACGGCCCGCACCCCAGCCAGGACGTGCGTGGGCAGCGAGGGCAGAGGTTCCCGGGATGGCCGGGACTCGCGGGGCTCAGGGGATGCAGAGTGTCTCTGGGATTCTTGGGAGCTTTGACGTCTTTGGGCTGGGGCTTCTGTCGGTGCGGCGACCGTCGCGTCGGCTTGGTCATCACCGGCGGCCAGGCGCAGGTAGCCGCCACTGAGCTGTATCTGAGGGTGCTCGCCGGGGACGGTGGGCTGTCGGGCCAACGCCTCGATCAGGGACCGGTCCGGCAGGCCCAGGGCGGCCCGGGCCGCCTCAGGCGTCATGCCGATGGCCAGCGGGTCGCGGCGGGCGTGTGCGGCAACCGCATCGGCCAGCTTCCGGCGCAGGTCCGCCCAGCGGCCCGGGTCGACGAGCCATTCCCCCGCCCCGGGGGGCCCAGGGGTCATGGGGGGCCGGGCAGGCCCCCCATGAGCGGGGGGGTCCCGGGGGGTCGTCCCCCCAGGACCAGCACATCCCATGGCGGCCAGGGCGCTGGCTCGGAGTAGGCCGTGGCGGCGCAGGAGGTCGGCGGGCGACGGGACCTCTGGCCAGGCGGCGAGCTCGCGTCCGGCCCCGGCGGCCGCACCGCGCCCAGAGAGCGGGGGCGGCGCGACGTCCAGCACGGTCGCCCCGAGGATCGCGAGGCCGGCGCTGCCCGGGTCGCGGAGCAGGATCCGGTCGCCCACATGAAGCGGTAGCGGATCGCGAAGCGTGAGCCGGGCGATGGCCGTGACCCGATCGGAGCCGTCGGGGTCGGCGCGGGCCGGATCGGCACCTGCGGAATCGAGAGTATCCATGCCGACGGCGGCGCGATCAGCAGGACGGAGGTCACCGGAGCCGGGAAGTGCTGCGCGAGCCGATCCCAGCGGGCGGACGCGGGCGAGGGTGCGGGCCGAACCGATGTGCAGGGTCATCTGCGCGGGGAGGCGGAGCTGGCGCGGGACAGACAGCCGGACGTCGGCCAGCCTCGTCATCGTCCAGCGGCCCGGGTCGACCAGTGCCATGCCGCGGGCCGGGACGTCGGCGGCTAGCCCCCGCAGGTTGAGCGCGACCCTGGCCACGCCGGATACGGAGGAGGCTGGCTCGTTCAGCGACTCGATGCCGCGGACCCTGGCGGGGCGCATCGAGGGGGTGAGCATGAGTTCCTGGCCGGTGCGGACGGTCCCGGCAGGCAGGGTGCCCGTGACCACGGTGCCGCTCCCCCGGATGGTGAAGGACCGGTCCACCCACAGCCGGACCGGCGCGTCGGCGTCCGGGGCTGGGAGCAGGGAAACCAGGCGTGCCAGCGCGGCGCGGAGTTCGGGGAGCCCGGCCCCGGTCACCGCGCTCACGGCCACCGCCTCGACGGCGCCCAGGCCGGTGCTCGACATCTGTGCGCGGGCCTGCCGGGTGGCCGGGCCGGGATCGGCCAGGTCGCAGCGGGTAATGGCGAGCAGGCCATGCCGGATGCCGACCGCGTCGATGGCCGCCAAGTGCTCAGCGGACTGCGGCATCCAGCCGCCGTCGGCGGCGACGACCAGGAGGACGGCGGGGACCGGGCCGACGCCGGCCAGCATGTTGGGCACGAACCGCTCGTGGCCGGGCACGTCGACGAAGGCCAGGCGCTCCCCGCCGGGCAGGTCCATCCAGGCGAACCCCAGGTCGATGGTCAGGCCCCGGCGCCTTTCCTCGGCCCACCGGTCAGGCTCCATCCCGGTGAGCGCCCGGACCAGGGCCGACTTGCCGTGGTCCACGTGCCCGGCGGTGGCGATGACCTGCATGGCGGCGGCCCGGAACGCCGGTCAGGCCGGACAGGCGGCGGCAGCGGCGAGGACCGCGCCGACCAGGCGGCTATCGTCTTCCGGCACGACCGAACGCAGGTCGAGCAGCAGCCGGCCGCCCTCCAGGCGCCCGACGACGGCGGGGAACTCGCCGCGCGAGGTGCGGGCCACGCCGCGCAGCGGGGCGGCCAGCGACTCCGGCAGGCTGACCGCCGCGCTGGGCAGCGCAACTCCCGGCGCACCGCCCCCGCCGACCGCGGCCTGGGATGCCACCACTCGAGCGTCGAGGCCGGCGTCGGACAGGGGCACCACGGCACGTTCGGCCCGCTGGAAGACGGCAGCGGGGTCGGCGGCCAGCGCGGCGGCCACCGGCGGTACCGGTCCGGCGAGGGTCGCCTCCAGGGCGGCGAGGGTGAGCTTGTCGACCCGGAGCGCGCGGGCGAGGGGATGGCGCGTCAGCCGGCGCACCAGGCCGGCGCGGCCGAGCACCAGGCCGGCCTGCGGGCCGCCGAGCAGCTTGTCGCCGCTGGCGGTGACCAGGGCCGCGCCGTCCCGCAGCGCGGTCGCGGCGCTCGGCTCGCCGGGCAGCAGCGGGTGCGGGGCGAGCAGCCCGGAGCCGATGTCGAACACGACGGGGACGCCGTGGGTCTCGCCCAGCTCGGCCAGCTCGGGGACGCCCACCGCGGCGGTGAAGCCCTCGATGCGGAAGTTGGACGGGTGCACCTTGAGGATGAACGCGGTCCGCGGCCCGGCCGCCTCGGCGTAATCGGCGGGCGTCGTCCGGTTGGTGGTGCCGACCTCGCGCAGCCTCGCGCCGGTGCTGGCCATCAGGTCGGGCAGCCGGAACCGGTCGCCGATCTCGATGAGCTCACCCCGGCTGACCACGATCTCGGGGGCATCGGGGCTGGTCAGCGCAGTCGCCGCGAGCACCAGGGCGGCCGCGTTGTTGTTGACCACGGCCACCGCCTCGGCGGCGGGAACGGCGCGCGCCAGCGCGTCAAGCGCACCCGCGCCGCGGCGGGCGCGGACGCCGGTCGCGAGGTCGAATTCCAGGTCGCAGTGGCCGGCCGCGGCCGCGATCGCGTCCACCGCCGCGGCGGAAAGCGGCGCTCGGCCCAGGTTGGTGTGCACCAGGACCCCGGTGGCGTTGATCACCTGGGTCAGCGCGGCGGCGTGGGCGGGGAGTTCGGCGACGGCCGCGTCCGCCACCTCGTCCGGGGCGATCTGCCCGTCGCGCGCCCGCTGCTGCGCGCGGCTCACCGCCGCCTTGACCAGCGCCCGGCCCAGCCTGCGTTCCGCGGCGGCGAGCCGGGGGTCGGCCAGCAGCAGGTCGGTGCGCGGCACGAGGCGCCTGGTGTCCACGTGGCGAACCATACCCCCGGCCGCGGAATACTACCGACCGCCCCGGGTAGGGGCCTTGCGGTCAGGCCCGCTCACTACACATATCGGTACTCACTCAGGAAGTGATAGCCAATGGCCGGGACGCTGTACATACGGCGTAGCCGCGGCGCAGCCAGCGGTATGCTGCTGGTCCTGCTAGGGGTGTGGGGCGCGATCATCCCCTTCATCGGACCGTATTTCCACTACGCCTATACACCGGACGCCGCCTGGACCTACAACACGGCGCGGCTGTGGCTGGAGATCCTGCCGGGCGCGGCGGTGTTCCTCGGCGGCATCCTGCTCATCATCGCGACCGGCAGGCACATCGCCCTGTTCGGCGCGATCCTGGCCGCCGCGGGCGGGGCGTGGTTCGCCCTGGGCACCGTGTTCAGCCCGCTGTGGAGCACGGGCGGCGTCATGCTGGGCGGGACGCCGGTCGCCTCCACCACGTTCATGCGGATCATGGAGCAGATCGGCTTCTTCACCGGGCTCGGCGTGGCCGTGGCGCTCGTGGCGGCCGCCGCGTTCGGGCGGATCACGGCCGTCTCGGCCGGGATCAGGGCGGTCGAGGACGTCCGCACGGCGCCCGCGCCCAGGATGCCCGTCAGCGCCGACACGACGGAGGCGCTCCCGGTGCGGAGCGGCCGGACCGAGGAAACCCAGACCACGACGTAGGGCTCACCCCGGACTGCCCGTCGGCCCGGGTCGGCGCGGGGTCGCCCCGCAGATGCCCCTCGGGACCGCCGCCGATTCCCAGCGGCCCGGGTCGGCGGGGCCCCGAGCCACTATCATCGGCTGGCACGGCACCTTTCGTGTTCGTGCCGGCCGGTGATGATGGCGTTTACGGAGGGACGTTCGGGTGCGGGCAGAGCCAGCCGCAGCCGCCAACGTGGCGGCGGCCGCGGACACCGGGCGCGACGGCCCGCGGTGGCTGCTGCCCGCCTGCGCCGTCGCCCTAGCCCTGGTGCTGGCCGTCTACGTCGCGGACCTGGTCACCCACCTCTCGGTCATGGCCGCGATGCGGGACCTGGTCGTGTACCGCGAGGGCGGGCTGATCGTCCGCCACCTCTCCCCCGCCTACAACGGCCACCTGGCCTCGCCGCTGTACGACTGGACCGGGCAGAACGGCGTCCAGTTCACCTACCCGCCGTTCGCCGCGGTGATCTTCGCGGTGGCGTCGGTCCTGCCGTGGACGGTATTGCGCTGGGCGATGACCCTGGCCAGCCTGGCCGCGCTCGGACTGGCGCAATGGCTGACGTTCGGCGCGCTCGGGTACCGCGACCGCCCGGCGGTCAGGCTCGCCGCCACGCTCGGCGTTTCCGCGCTGGCGCTGGCCACCGAACCGGTACAGCAGACGCTCGGCCTCGGCCAGGTCAACCTGCTGCTGATGCTGCTGATCGTCGTGGACCTGCTGACCGGCGGCGCCGCGGACGGATCCCGAGGCCGAACGCAGTGGTGGCACGGGATCGGGATCGGGATCGCGGCCGGGGTGAAGCTGACCCCGCTGATCTTCATCCCGTACCTGCTGCTCATCCGCAGGTACCGGCAGGCCGCCACGGCGACGGCGGTGTTCGCGGCGACCGTCGTGCTCGGCTACGCGGTCCTGCCCCGCGACTCGGGCAGGTACTGGGCTGACGGTCTTTTCTTCAACGCCAACCGGATCGTGTTCCTCGGCACGCGGGGCAACCAGTCGCTGCGCGGCGTGCTGACCAGGGTGGCCGGCAGCGTGACGGCGGGAACCGCGCCCTGGATCGCGGCGGCGGTCCTGGTCCTCATCGTCGGGCTGATCGCCGCCGCCCTGCTGTACCGCGCCGGGCACCCGGTTCCCGGGATGCTGGCCTGCGCCTTGACCGGGCTGCTTGTCTCGCCGCTGAGCTGGGATCACCACTGGGTCTGGGTGGGGCCGGGCCTGGCCTTGCTGGCGCACCTGGGCGCCCGGGCGCGCGGGGTGGCGCGGGCGTGGTGGTGGGCGGCGACGGCGGTCCTGTTCGGCGTGTTCGCGGCCTGGCCGCAGTTCTGGGATCTCGCCCAGGCCGGGCTGACGCCGGCCGGCCTGTTCTGGTACGGGCCCGCCACGTACTTCGCCAGGGGCGACGAGCCCTGGTACCACGAATTCCACTGGCACGGGCTGCAGATCCTGGCGGGGAACAGCTTCGTGCTGGCCGGGCTGGCCGCGCTGGCCGCCCTGGCGGTGGCCGCGGTCCGGGTGCGGCACCGGTCGGCCAGTGGTGGTGACCGGTAATGAGTGACGAGCTCGCGCGGATGCGGGAGCGGTTGGCCGAGCAGGTTGTCGCGGCCAACGGGATCTGCGGTGAGTCCATCGCCTCGGCGCTGCGCGACGTGCCCCGGCACCTGTTCCTGCCGGACCTGCGGCCGGACTTGGCGTACGCCGACGAGGCGATCGTGACCAAGCGCGACGAGGCAGGCCGTCCGGTCAGCTCGTCGTCCCAGCCCGCCATGATGGCGATCATGCTCTACCAGCTCGGCCTGGCCCCTGGTCAGCGGGTGCTCGAGATCGGCGCCGGAACCGGCTACAACGCCGCGCTCATGCAGCACATCGTCGGCGATTCCGGCCAGGTGACCAGCGTCGACATCGACCCCGAGCTGGTGGGCAAGGCCCGCGCCCACCTGGCGAGCGCCGGGTATCCCGAGGTCACCGTGGTCTGCGCGGACGGCGCCGAGGGCTGCCCGGAGCACGCGCCCTACGACCGGATCATCGCCACCGTCGGCGTCAGCGACCTCGCGCCGGCGTGGCTGGACCAGGCCATGCCCGCCGCCAGGATCGTGGTGCCGCTCGACGTGCGCGGCACCCAGGTCTGCGTGGCCTTCGCCCGCGCCGACGCCGGGCGCTGGACCACCAAGTCACTCGCACCCTGCGGGTTCATGCGGATGCGCGGTTCGCTGGCGGGACCGGAACGCATCGTGACGCTCGCGCCCGGGCTGCACGTCACGCTGCCCGACGGCGTGATGCAGCCCGGCGGGCAGGACGTCGACGGCGAGGCGCTGGCCGCCGTCCTGGCCGGGCCCGCGGTCATGCGCGAGACCGGGGTCAGCGCCGGGCCCGCGGAGGTCTTCTGGGAGCTGGGCCTGTGGCTGGCCACCCGGGAGCCGCGCGCGTGCCGGGTGGACGAGGAAGGGCCGGCGGACCCGGCTCGTACGGGGTCTGCCGGACGGATCGGGCATGCACCGCTGCGCGGCCGGGGCTGGCGCGCCACGGTCGGGCTCCTGGACTCGGGCAGCATCGCGCTGCTCAACGCCAGCACCGACCCGGCGGGCGAGCCGTCGGGACCGCTCACGCTGGTCGCCGCGGGGTTCGGCCCCGGGGCGTCCGAGCTGGCCGCTGACCTGGCGGCCGATGCCCGCGCGTGGGATGCCGCCGGCCGGCCGGGCGTGGCCGGCCTGCGCGTGGACGCGTTCCCGAGACCGGTGGCCGGAGGGCCTGCACCCGGCCCGGGCGCCCTGGTATTGGAGCGGGTTTTCACCCGTTTCGCCGTGTACCACGCGTAGCCTGGAGCGGTGACGAACAGCCCGGGCGAGCACTTGGAGATCGAGCAGAAGTACGACGCCGACGCGGATTTCGTGCTACCCGACCTCGGCCGCCTCGGGGGAAGCGCGAGGGCGGCGATGCCCCGGCGGTACTACCTGAGCGCGACGTACTTCGACACCGACGACCTGGACCTCATCAAGAACCGGATCACGCTGCGGCGGCGGGTCGGCGGCGCCGACGAAGGCTGGCACCTCAAGCGCCCCGTGCGCAAGGACACCAGGCGGGAGCTGCACGTGCCGCTCGGCGAGGACCCGGCGGCCGACGCCGGGACCGTGCCTGCCCTGCTGGCCGCGCAGGTGGAGGACATCACGGCAGGCCAGCGCCTGCGTCCCATCGCCATCCTCGATACCGAACGAACGGTGGTGACCCTGACCAGCCCGGCGGGCGAGGCGCTAGCGGAGGTCGCCGACGATCGAGTGACCGCCACGAGGCTGGGCGAGCCGAGCGACGAGCCGCTGACCTGGCGTGAGATCGAGGTCGAGGCCATTGCGGACGGCGCGGCGGCTTCGGGGCTGCTCGAAGCGGCGGGCCAGGTGCTACGGGACGCGGGCGCGAGACGGTCAGCGTCCGCGTCGAAGCTCGGGCGGCTGCTCGGCACCGGCTGAGCCGAAGTTCAGAGCTAATTCAGAGCTGATCCTGACCTACGGGCTATGTGGGTCGCGTGAACTACGGCCATGGAGAACAACAGCCGGGTCCCGGCGGCCCCCGGGGTCCCCGGGCCACCGGTGCGCGTGCTCGTCGTGGACGACGAGCCGAGCCTCGCCGAGCTGCTGGCGAGCGTGCTCCGGTACGAGGGCTGGAGCGTCTGTACCGCGGGCACGGGCGCCGACGCGCTGCGGACCGCACGCGACTTCCGCCCCGACGCGGTCGTGCTCGACGTCATGCTCCCCGACCTGTCCGGCCTTGAGGTCCTGCACCGGCTGCGGGCGGAGCTACCGCAGGTGTGCGTGCTGTTCCTGACCGCCAGGGACGCCGTGGAGGATCGCGTGGCGGGCATCACCGCGGGCGGCGACGACTACGTCACCAAGCCATTCAGCCTGGAGGAAGTCCTGGCCCGGCTGCGCGGGCTGCTGCGCCGCGCCCGCCTGGCCCGCGTGCACACCGAGGGGTCGCTCGCGGTCGGCGACCTGGTCATGGACGAGGACGCTCGCGAGGTCCGCAGGGACGGGGAGCTCATCGACCTGACCGCGACCGAGTTCGAGCTGCTCAGGTTCCTCATGCGGAACCCCAGGCGGGTGCTGTCGAAGGCACAGATCCTGGACCGGGTGTGGAACTACGACTTCGGCGGGCAGGCTCACGTCGTGGAGCTGTACATCAGTTACCTGCGCAAGAAGATCGACGCCGGCCGGCCGCCGCTCATCCACACCGTCCGCGGCGTCGGGTACGTCCTGAGACCAGCGGGCTGAATGATGTCCTCGGGCGGGCTGGCCCGGCTGGGCCGCTTGCTGTCGTGGCGGACGATCAGCGGCAAGCTCATCATCGGGCTGTTCGTCTTGTTCGGGCTGGCCAGCGCGGCGGTCGGCGTGGTCACCGCGCAGTCGCTGGAGAACTCGCTGATGTCCTCGCAGGACGGGCAACTCCAGGCGGCCACGAATACCTGGCTCAGCTGCGTGAACCGGGTCTACCACGTCGAAAACGGCGGCTTTACCGGGCCGCCTGGCCGCAATCCGGGCGGCGGCCAGCCGGAGGACGGTTACGCCGGCTGCAGCGACCAGGGCCAGCCGCCGGGGACCTTCGAGGTCGTCCTGGGCGGTCAGGGGATCACGTACTGGAACTACGTGCTGAAGTCGTGCACGCTCTCGGTCGCGGACCAGACCATGCTGACGGACCTGCCCGCCCCGGCCGGCCAGGGCGCGTCGTCGGGTCCCACGGATCCGGACGGGCAGCCGGGGAACGCGGGGCTCCCGGGGGCCGCGCCGGGTGCGCAGACCTATGACCGGACGCTGGATTCCGTCGGCATCCCGTTCCTGTTCACCAAGGTGCCGGGCCCGGGTGGCACCGAGGTCGTCACCGGGCTGCCGATGACCACGGTCGACGCCACGCTCGGGCACGTGGAAGACACCGAATACCTGCTGTTCTCGGTGGCGCTCCTGCTGGCCGTCGTCCTGGGCGGCGCGCTGGTCCAGCTGTCGCTCAGGCCGCTGCGCCGGGTGGCCGTCACCGCGACCCAAGTGACCGAGCTGCCGCTTGATTCCGGCGAGGTCACCCTCCCGGCCGGGGTCCCCGACACCGACCCGCGCACCGAGGTCGGCCAGGTGGGTGCCGCGTTCAACCGGATGCTCCAGCACGTGGAGCGCGCTCTCGGCCGGCGCGCGGCGAGCGAGGCCAGGCTGCGCAGGTTCGCGGCCGACGCCAGTCACGAGCTGCGGACCCCGCTGTCCTCGATCCGCGGCTACGCCGAGCTGGCCCTGCGGCACCCGGGTCCGGTTCCCGAAGCGGTGACGCACGCGCTGGGCCGGGTCCAGTCGGAGTCGGTCCGGATGAGCGTCCTCGTCGACGACCTGCTGCTGCTGGCGCGACTCGACGCGGGCCGGCCGCTCGAGCGCGCGCCCGTTGACCTGTCCCGGCTGGCCATCGACGTGACCAGCGACGCGCGGGTGGCGCGCCCGGACCACCAGTGGCGCCTCGAGCTTCCCGGCGACCCGGTCGTCGTCCGCGGCGACGAGCACCGCCTGCACCAGGTCCTCGCCAACCTGATGAGCAACGCCGGCCAGCACACCCCGCCTGGTTCCACCGTCATCGTCGCGCTCACGACCGGGGACGCGATCCCGGCCGGCGAGGCGGCGGGGCCGGGTGCGGTGCGGCGGGGCGTCACGCCGTCAGGTCCGCGCGCCGAGCTGAGCATCACCGACGACGGTCCCGGCGTTCCGCCCGAGCTGCTGCCGGAACTGTTCGAACGGTTCACCCGGGCTGACACGTCGCGGGCCCGGGACGCGCACGCCGGGGGCAAGAGCACCGGCCTCGGCCTCGCCATCGTCGACGCCGTCGTCGCCGCGCACGGCGGCAGCATCACCGTGACCAGCCGTCCGGGCCTGACGCGGTTCGCGATCGTGCTCCCCCTGATGCCTGAGCCAGCCGACCAGCCCGGTCTGCCGGATACGGGTGACAAACCGGACTGACGGTGTGCTAGTCCTTGGTTATGGACAGCGGCCAGCGGCGTCTCCTCGCGACGATGCCGCTGCACGCGATCACCTCGACGTACGGCGAGGAAGGACTGCGGGAGCGGTTCGCGCTGGAGATCGCGTCCTGGCCGGGCGCGGACCGGGCGAAGCTCGAGCGGGCGCTGGACCTGGCCGCCCGGCTGCACGCCGCCGACCGCAGGGACGCCGAGCCTTACGTCAATCACCTGCTCCGGGTGGCGATCAGGATCATCTCCTACTACGGCGTGCACGACACCGACGTGATCACCGCCGCGCTGCTGCACGACGCCGTGGAGGACCATCCCGGGGAGCTGGCCAGCCTCGGGGGGCCCTGCGACGGCTCGGACGGGCCGGAGGCCGCGCTGGCGGTGCTGGCGGAGGAGTTCGGCCCGCGGGTGGCCGAGCTGGTCGCGGCGGTGACGAACCCGCCGTACGCGCCGGACCGCGACGAGCACGAGCAGTACAGGGAGCACGTCGCAGACAGCCTGCGACGCTCGCCGTGGGCGCGGGTCATCAAGGCCTCGGACTTCACCGACAACGGCGTCGGCCTGATCCATACCACCGGCCCCCGGCTGCACAGGCTGGCGGCCAAGTACGCGCCGCTGGTCCCGGTACTGCGCGACCTGATCGCGCGGCCGGACACCCCGCTGAGCGCCGCGGCCAGGGAGCACATCCTGGCCCAGCTCGACCGGGCCGACGAGCGGTTCGCCGGCGTCCGCGGAGACGCGGGCTAGATGCCGGAGCTTCCCGAGGTCGAGACCGCCCGCCGCCTGATCGCCGACGTGGCCCTGGAGCGGCGCATCGCCGGCGTCGACGACGCCGACGCGTTCGTCTGCCGGCCGCACTCCCCCGGCGAGCTGCGCGCCGCGCTGACCGGGCGCATGCTCACCGGGGCACACCGCCGCGGCAAGACGATCTGGTGCGAGACCTCGGGCGTGGATGACTCGGCCGGACCCGGTCAGGATCTGGGCCCCGTCCTCGGCATCCACCTGGGCATGCAGGGTCGCATCGTGGTCACGTCGAAGGACGGCTGGGTGGCCGAGGGCGGAGACCCCCCGGGCCGGGATGCGCAGCCGCGCAAGGCCGAGTGGGACCGGTTCACGCTCGAGTTCGCGGACGGCGGCCGGCTGGCACTGTTCGACAAGCGCCGCCTCGGGCGCATCCGGCTGAACCCCGACATCGACCGGCTCGGCCCGGACGCGGGCGAGGTCACCCTAGGCGAGTTCCGCGGCCTGATCACCAGGGGAACGATCGCCGTCAAGGCCCGGCTGCTGGATCAGTCCAAGATCGCCGGCATCGGGAACCTGCTGGCCGACGAGATCCTGTGGCAGGCCGAGATCCCGCCCGCCACCCCGGTCAGCCGCCTGCGGCCCAGGGACGTCGACCGCCTCTACCGGGCGATGCGATCGGTGCTTGAATCCGCGGCGGCCTACGGAGGTGCCCACACCGGCGACGTCATCGCGGCCCGGCGACCGGGCGGCACCTGCCCGCGCTGCGGCGCCGAGATGGTGCACGGCACGGTCGGCGGGCGCTCCACCTGGTGGTGCTCTCGCGAGCAGGCCGCGTGGTCCTGAGCCGATCGGTGAGCCTGCGCGTCCGGCTCCTCAGGGTTTGCGCGCCAGGTAGCCCACGACCTTGATATCGGCCCGCAGCGGCAAGCCGTCCCGTAGCTGCCCTTTAGCCTGCTCGACGGCCGCGCGATGGAACTCAGCCTCGCCGACGTTCTGGATGGCCTCATAAGCCGGCCCGGTGGAGGCCAGCGCGCGCGCGTACACCTCTGGGTCCGCGAACTCCAGGGCGAACGGAACGTCGATGCGCTCCACGTCCGCGAACCCACATGCCCCCAGGACTTGCTCGCCCGCGCCGGGCCGACCCAGCGACACCATCATGGCCTGGTTGTCGACCTTCTCCGCCGCAGCCAGACGAAACGGTGCAAGCGCCCAGGCTCCGGGAGAAATCTTGAGGTGACCCCACACCGTTATCCCCACGCGCCCGCCGGGGCGAAGGACCCGGTGTAGCTCGGCAACCGCATCGGGTGTGGTGCCCCAGATTCCCCGGAAGCTGGTAACGACGTCGAACGACGCCGGATCCCACGGCAGGGCCTGCATATCGCCGACCCTGATGTCGCATTCCGGGTTCCGGTCGCGGGCCACCGCGACCAGCCTGGCCGAGGCGTCGATACCAGAGCAGGAAGCGCCGCGCAGGCGAGCCAGCTCGATCGCGAGCCCGGACCCGCACGCCACGTCGAGCAGCCGGTCTCCGGCGTCGACGCCGAGCCGATGGTGCAGAGTGACGTACTCCCGGCAGTTGCTCGGCTCGCTGAGCGTCGCGAAGTCCACCGCCTTGCGGCCCCAGCCCTCGTCCACCATCGTCCACTGGGGAGAATCTGTGTTCGGCCTCGTCATTGCCGCTCCTTTGCGTCCGGGTCGCCGCGTTCACCGGTGGCTGCCTGCATGTTGGCCTCCGCTGTGGTGGGGTCCGTCACTGGCCAGCCAGCAGTGCGGCGATGCGCGCGGCGGCTCGGGCCGCGCCGGCGCGCGGCACCTTCCGGTAACCCGGTCCGGTGCCGGCTTCCGCCAATGCTGCCCGCATCGTGGTGGCCAGGTCGTCTGCCGTGGTTGTCGTGTAATCCATCCGCAGGCCGGCCCGGTAGTGATTGAGCCGGTGGGTGACGAAGTGCTGCTGTTCCCAGTGGCGGCGCAGGGGGAAGTAGATGAATGGCCGCCCGGCGGCGACCAGTTCCATCGTCGTGGACAGCCCGCCTTGGACGATGGCCGCGTCTGCGCACGCCAGGTGCTCGAAGAGATCGGGCACATAGCCGCGCTTGTCTATGCCCTCGGTGTCCGGCAGCAACCGGGGATCGATGCGAGGGCCGGTGACCAGAAGCATCCGCGCGTCCGGCACCTGCTTACGTAGCCGCGCGAAGGCGTCGCAGGTCAGTTCCAGCAGGCTGATGCCGACCGCCGTGCCCCCTACCGCAGCCACGAGCAACGGCTGGTGCTGGGGGTAGCCGAGCCGGCGGCGTACGCCCGCGTGGTCGCGGTAGGCAGCGGGGTTGAACGGGAGCACGTAGGGGACCGAGGTGAACCACCGGCTGGACCACGACCGTATTCCCGGCAGGCCGGGCCCGAACGAGACATCGGGCAACTCATCGAAAGAGCCGATGAACATGGACAGATCCCGCAGCCGGGGGAAACGCTCGCGCTTTTCGATGGAGTCAGCGTTGTAGTCCGCGCACAACTCGCCTTCCCGTGGGTCGCCGGGGTCGGTAGGCAGGAAGCCGATCACGTCGGTCATGAAGACGTACGGCGCGATCTTCCGCTCGGGGTTCTCGTGCAGGAAGTAGTCGATCTCCCAGCATTCGTCGCCTACCCATAGGTCGTAGCTGGCGTCCCTGACCGCGTCGTCGAACAGCAGGTAGTTCGCGCACAAGATCTCGTCCATCCGGCGGAACGCGTAGAACGCGGGCAGGTCGTGGTGCGCGGATTCCGACTCCCAGTGTGCCGACTCGGAAACCAGATCGGAGCTGGCCGGGTGGATGATCTCGCCGGCGCCGGCGAGCACCTCGGTCACCGGCGGCTGCGCCCACCAGTGGATCTCCAGGTCCGGCACGCGCTGCCGGAGGGCCCGAGCGATGGCCAGGTCCCGTTGGACGTGGCCGAGGCCGATGGGCGAGGAGATCCACAGCGCCCGCCGAGGGCGGCTGTGCATCGTGGGCCAGACGGCCTGCTTGCGCTGCCGATGGACCATCCCGTCCACAAAGTCACGGATGGCGTGGTTTACCGCGACCGGGTACCTGACGTGGGGCGCGTGCCCGCCGCCTTCGATCACGAGCAGCTCAGCGCTCGTCAGCTCGGCGATCCGCCGCGTCCGTTCCGGCGGGACGATCTTGTCCTGATCACCGCCGATCACGAGTACCGGGCAGGCGAGCGACCGGCAGAGGCGGATCGCCTCCTGCTCATCGGCGACCTGTTGAGGGGCGTCGGCATCGCATAGCAGGGTTTCCGCGTCGGTCTGCATGCCCCACTCGACGAGATCGTCGTAGGGCTTGGTGGAGTGCGGCTCCGTGGCGATCTGGGACATGAAGAAGTCGACGTACCCTCGCCAGTCCCGTCGCCAGTAGTGCCGATTCTCCTTCGCCCACCCATCGGTGGTGTCGAGCACGTCGTCGAACGAATACCCGTCTCGTTCCCAGGGGTCGGCTGGCGGGATCGGCAGCGTCGGCGCGATGGCCACGATCCCGGTCACCCGCTGCGGATAAGCCGCCGCGAACAATAGCGCCCAGGGGAAGCCGCTGCAGAACGCCCCGAGCACCGCCCGCTCGGTGCCCGTCGCGTCGAGCACGGCCGCGGCGTCAGTCGCGAAGACCGCGTCGGCATAGGCCGCCGGGTTCCTGGGCCGGTCGGACCGGCCGTTGCCGCGCGGGTCGAAGGTGATCACGCGGTAGTCCCGGGCCAGGAACGGCACCTGCATCTTCCAGTGCCTGGAGTCCACGATCGCCCACGTGGGCAGCAGCAGGATCGCCGGCTGGCCTGTGCCGTGCACCTCGTAATGGATCCGCACGCCTGAATTGACAATGTAGCCGGACTCATCGGGTAGTCGTGCGCGCATCAGTTGCACCCCCAACGGGCCGCCAGCCCGACCGCAAGACCGCCACGGTGACCGGTCGAGCTTCACGTTCCTCCTTGATACCCCGGCTGGACGGCAGCGGCCATCGGGGAAAACCATTAGGTACCCGTACCGGCCGGCTTTGACCGGACCCAGGTGCCTATCCGGCCTGGGCGCCTACCTGGGTCGGGGAGGCTTATCACGCTGGGGCGGACAGGTGGTGCGTGGCGGCCCAGGCCGCCACTTCGGCCCGGCTGCGGGCATCCAGCTTGGACATCACATGGTGCAGGTGGACCTCGGCGGTCTTCTCTGAGATCCCGAGCACCCTGCCGATCTGTCGGTTGGTCCGGCCGGAGGCAACCAGCGCGGCGACTTGCCGCTCCCGCGGGGTGAGCGGCACCTGACGGGAGCGGTCCGCGTCACCGGGTGCGGCGCCCAAGGCGACCGCTATGGCAAGGTCCGCGGCCTGCTGTGCGGGCATCGTCCGGCCAGCGTGTATGAGCGCGTCAGCGTCCTGAGCCCCCAGCGCGCGGGGAAGCACACGCTCCACCGCCGAACTCCTCGCCTGCTCGGTATCGGACTGGTGGGCGGCCACCCGCTCGCGCAGCGCCGCGGCCGCACCGATCAGCCGCGCGGCGCTTTCATAGTGCGCCCGTTCACTGGCGACATAGGCGAGCGCCTCCAGGCATTGGGCAATCCCCCGGGGGTCGTTGACGTCGGTGTAGATCCGCAGCGCCTCGGCTAGCAGCGGGCTCGCTTCGTCCGGTCGGCCCTGCGCGCTCAGCGTGGTGCCGAGCCCCCACGCCGACCAAGCCGTCGCCCACGGATAGTCCAGCTCACGGAAGTCTCGTAGGCTTGCCCGCAGCAGTTCCGCAGCGCTCTCTAGATCGCCGTGGTCCCGGGCGAGCAGCCCTAGGTCGTGCCGTGCCCACGCCACGCCCTGCGCGCTGCCCTCCTCGCGGAATAGCGCCTCGGCTCGCCGATGCCAATCAGCCGACGCATCCCACTCGCCGCCAGCGCGGGCCACGTGCCCCAGGAAGGCGCACGCGAACGCCCCGCGGCGCGCATCGCCACCCTTCTCGCTGCGCTCGAGCGCGCTGCGCAGGAGGCCCTGGGCACGACCCATCTCTCCCGTCGCGAAGGCCAGCACCCCGGCCACGATAAGCGCGCCAGTCTGGGCTCCCGCCGTGTCGTCCTCGCTGATAGTAGCTGGATCATTGTCGTCCGCAGCCGGGGGAAGAACCGCGTCCACGAGTGCCTGGCCGTGATCGAGGTCGCCGTGGGTGTAGTGGTACCAGCCGAGCGCGGTAGCGAGCGAGAGCGCCAGCGGTTCCTGGCCCGCGCCCAGACAGTGATCAAGCGCGGCGCGCAGATCCGCGTGGTGGCGGCCGACCCGAAGCAGCCAGGCTTGCTCCCCCGGCAGCCCGAGGGAAGCCTCGAACTGCGCCGCGAAACCCGCGTAGTGGCCAGCGTGCCTAGCCCGCGTCTCCTCGGCCTCGGCGCTGGCCGCCAACTGCTCAGCCGCATACTCACGCAAGCTCTCCAGCATCGAGAACTCAGCGGTCTGCTCGTCACCGGGCAGCCGCCGGATCAGGCTCTTGTCAAGCAGCGACTCCACCATCGTGAGCGCGTCGCCCCCATTCACGGCGCAAACGCTGCCCGCGTCAGCAAGCGTCCAGCCGCCAGCAAAGACCGACAGCCTGCGGAAGAGCGCGCGCTCGCCGGACTCGAGGAGGTCATAACTCCAGGCGATGGCGCTGCGTAGCGCGCGCTGCCGGACTGGCACGTCCCGCGTACTGGAGGCCAGCACCTCCATCCTGCTGCCGAGCCGGAACACCAGCTCCCCTGGTGTCAGGACCTTCAGCCGGGCTGCGGCCAGCTCGATCGCCAGTGGCAGGCCCTCCAGCCGGACACAGGCTCTGGCCAGCAACAGCGCATTAGCCGGAGTGAGATCAAAGCTCGGGTTGGTCCGGCGCGCGCGATCAAGCAGCAGCGCAACTGACGGATTCGCCGCCAGGCAACCGAGGTCTGCCACGTCCGCCGGTGCGGGCATGGCCAGCGGCGGAACCGGAAACTCCTGCTCGGCGGACAGCCTGAGCCGTTCCCGGCTGGTGGCGAGGACCCGCAGCCGCGGACAGGCAGCGAGCACCTTTCCAATGTCCGGGGCGGCGGCCAGAAGATGCTCGCAGTTATCCAGGACCACGAGCCGCTCCTCGTGGCCAAGCGCAGCAGCCACATGGCCGGTCAGATCCGTCCCGCCCCGCGGCTCGACGCCTACCGCCTGAGCCAGTTCGACCATTACCAGCGCCGGATCCCGGACCGGAGCCAGGTCGACGAACACCGGGGCGGATCCGCTTCGCTCGGCGTGAGCCAGGGCGCATGCGACGGCGAGGCGGGTCTTGCCAATGCCCGGCGGCCCGGTGAGCGTGACTAGCCGGGTCTGGGCGTGTACAAGCATCCGGGACACGGCCTCCAGCTCGCCGTCCCGGCCTACAAACAGGTCGGCAGGCGACGGCAGGCCACCGGGCGGTGCCTGCCTCGCGTCTTGCATCCGACTGCCCCGCCCATGTCCTCTATCCGAGCATACGACGGCGTACCGTACCACCGCCATCGATCGCCCAGCCGGACTGAGGCTGCCCGGTCTGCATAGCCATGTAGGGGAATCTCCCGATACCGCGGTGACAGCCTGCGCCCCTACAACGGTTTCATGACGACACCCCGCAGCCATCGGACGGCCTGCGTTGCGCCCGAGTCCGCCCCTGCCGGGTCGTTCCTCGATGGCCTCGCCGCCCAGGACTTCGCCGGGCTCGGCGGCACGCTCGCCGGCGGTGCCTGTATGCGTGCCTTGCTGCCTTCGGGCTTGCGGGAGTGGACCGGTGCCGAGGTGGTCGCGGACCGGTTCGAGCGCTGGTTCGGCGACACCGAGGCTTTCGAGCTCGTCGAGGCCGCCGTCGGCGAGGTTGGTGGCCGCCTGCACCTGCACTGGCGGCTCCGGCTCCGGGCGGAGCGGCTCGGTCCTGGCTGGTTCACCGTCGAGCAGCAGGCCTACGCCGACACCGACAACAGCGGCCGCATCACCCGGCTCGACCTGCTCTGCACGGGCTACCGGCCCGAGGTCGACCGTGACTGACACCCTGAGCACCTGGGGCGGCTGGGCACCAGCGATCCGCGATGACCCGTTCAGCCACTTCGCCGACGCCCGGGCCCGGTGCCCGGTGCAGCGGGTGCGCCTGGCGGACGGCCACCCGGCCTGGGTCGTGCTGGGCTACGACGCGGCCCGGCAGGCGCTGGGCGACCCCCGCATCTCCAAGGACATGCTCGCCGCGCTCGAAGACGCCGGCGATGTCGTGGCCGAAGGCCTGCCCGGGCCGGAGTTCTCACGGCACATGCTCAACGTCGACCCGCCCGACCACACCCGGCTGCGGCGGCTGGTATCCCGGGCCTTCGTGCCGGGCCGGATCGCCGCGCTTGAGCCGGCCATCCGGGGCATCGCCGGCAACCTGCTCGACAAGCTGGCCAGCGCCGGCCCGGGCGCCACGGTCGACCTCGTCGAGGGATATGCCTACCCCCTGCCGTGGGGGGTGATCGGCGAGCTGCTCGGTATCCCCGCCGCCGACCGGCCGCGCCTGCACGCCTGGTTCGGTGTGCTGCTGAGCGGGTGGGCTGGTGACCCGCCGCCGGAGGCGGTCGAGGCATCGGACGGCATCGTGGCCTACCTGCGCGAACTGGTCGAGGCCAAGCGCCGGAGCCCGGCCGGCGATCTGGTCAGCGTCCTGATCGCCGCCACCGAAGGCGACGCGCTCACCACGCAGGAGCTGCTGTCGAGCCTGTTCCAGCTCGTGGTCGCCGGCCACGACACCACGGCCAGCCTGATCGGCAACGGGGTGGTGGCCCTGCTGGATCACCCCGGCCAGCTCCAGGCGCTGCTGGCCGATCCCGGGCAGCTTCCCGCGGCGATCGACGAGCTGATCCGCTTCACCGCCCCGGTACCGCACGCCACGTTCCGGGTGACGGCCGAGGCGGTGACCCTCGGCGGCGTGCAGATCCCGGCCCACGAGCAGGTGCTGGTGTGCCTGGCGGCGGCCAACCGCGATCCAGGCCGGTTCCCGGCCCCCGGCGTGCTCGACATCGGCCGCGGCGGCGGGCCGAACCTCGGGTTCGGCCACGGCATCCACTACTGCCTGGGCGCGCCGCTGGCCCGGCTGGAAGCCAAAGTCGCCTTCGAGACCCTGCTCAGCCGCTACCCGGGCCTGCGGCTCGCCGCCGGCCGGGACACCCTGGCCTGGGCCCGCGGCGACGGCCTGGTCCTGCGCGGCCTCGCCGCCCTCCCCGTCGTTCTCAGCCCGGCCCACGGCCGGGATGACCAGGTCCGATCCACCCAACCCAAGGAGACACCGATGACCATCACCGACAGCCCGGTCGACAACGGCGTGAACGTCCAGGCCCTGCTCGGGGCCCGCGAGGCGCTGTCCGCCGCGCCGGCCGCGGCCGAATTCACCTGGCGGGCCAGCTGCACCTGGCGCAAGGGTACCCACAGCCACTCCACCGTGACCGGGTTCACCGGGCTGGGCGCCGAGCAGCAGCACCGCAACACCTACCAGTACGACGTCGACCACCCCGAGTGCTTCGCGTCGGAGGACAACGGCGCCACGCCCGTGGAGGTCGTGCTGGTCGGCCTGGCCAGCTGCCTGACCGCCGGCGTGGCCGCGGTCGCCCAGATGCGGGAAATCCAGCTCCGGTCGGTCACCGCCACCATCGAGGGCCAGATGAACGTCCTGGGCATCCTGGGCGCCGACCCCGACATCCGCAACGGGTTCGAGACGGTCACCGTCCGGTTCGCCATCGACGCCGACGCCTCCCGCGAGGACCTGCAAGCGCTGATCGCCCAATCGCAGAAGCGCTCGGCGGTCTTCGACATCGTGACCAACCCGACCAAGGTCCTCGTCGAGCTGGCCTGATCGCCACGCCCCGGACGCCCCATGATCCAGACCACCGTCGTGGTCGTCGGTGCCGGGCACGCCGGCCTGGCCATGAGCCGCCGCCTCACCGAACGCTCGATCGACCACGTGGTCCTCGAGCGCGGTGAGGTGGCGAACTCGTGGCGGACCCAGCGCTGGCCCACCCTGCGGCTGCTCACCCCGAACTGGCAGACCCGGCTCCCCGGCCACGACTACGCCGGTCACGACCCCGACGGATTCATGCCTGTCGACGAGGTCGTGACCACCCTTTCCCGCTACGCCCGTCTCGTCAGCGCACCGGTATGCACGGCAACGACGGTGCACACCCTGCGCGCCGTGCCGCAGGGCTTCCAGATGCGGGCCAACGACGACCTCCTGCAGGCCCGGGCCGTGGTGCTGGCGACCGGCGCGTGCATCCTGCCGGCCATCCCGGGCGTCGCCGATGCCATCCCTGGCTGGATGACAACGCTGACGGCGCTCGCCTACCGCGATCCCAGTCAGCTCCCCGACGGCGGGGTCCTCGTGGTCGGCGCATCGGCCACCGGCGTCCAGCTGGCCGGCGAGATCCACCGGTCGGGCCGTCCGGTGACCCTTGCGGTCGGCGAACACGTCCGGCTGCCCCGCACCTACCGCGCCCGCGACATCTTCTGGTGGCTCGAGGCGACGGGCCTGCTGGCCGAGCGCTATGACCAGATCGACGACCTCACCCGAGCGCGTCACCTGCCCTCCCCCCAGCTCGCCGGAATCCCTACGGCCACCATCACCGACCTCAACACGCTCGCCGCGCAAGGGGTACGCATCGTGGGCCGCCTCGGCCGTGTCGTCGACGGTGTGGCCCAGTTCTCCGGGTCGCTCGCCAACATCTGCGCGCTCGCCGACCTGAAGATGAACCGGTTCCTGAACCGGGCCGACGAATGGGCCACGGCCGCGGGCCTGGACGACGAACTCCCGCCACCGCACCGCTTCCAGCCCACCCGCGTCGACCCCCGCTCGCCGCTGGAGCTAGATCTGCGGAGCGGGGACATCACCACCGTGCTGTGGGCGACCGGCTTCCGGCCCGATCACTCCTGGCTCGACATCCCCGTGCGTGACCGCACCGGCCGCATCCGCCACGACGGCGGCGTAGTCAGCGCCATCCCTGGGCTCTACGTCCTCGGCATGCCGGTGCTCCGTACCCGCGCCTCCACCTACATCCACGGCGCAGCCGCCGACTCGGACGCCCTGGCCTGCCACCTCCACTCCTTCCTCGGCAGCCGGCACCAATGACGGGGCGCGGCTGGCGAGCGGTATTCACGCGAGCAGGCCGGCTCGCCCCGCATCAGTGAACTCTTGCCCTGCGCGGCCGGCCGACGGTAAGAAGTGCTTGTGGGGAGCGACGTTCCCCCGGGAACTGCGGCTTCCTCACGTGTCGAGCTGCGTCTCGCGGGCACCTTCGGCGTCATCCGCGACGGGACTGAGCTTTCCGAGGGTGAACTGGGCAGCCGCAAGTCACGGACGCTCCTCAAGCTGCTCGCGGTGGAACGGCCCGGGCTCGTTCTGCTGGACCGGATCGTCGAGGTGCTCTGGGCCGCCGACCCGCCGACCGCCGCCGGACAGAACGTCGCCGCGCTGGTCAGCAGGCTGCGCAGGGTCCTGGGCCCGGGCGTCATCCTGGGCAGCCGACAGGCGTACCGGCTCGCCGACGCGCCCGCGGTCATCGTGGACCTGGATGCCGCCGCCCGGTACTGCGGGCAGGCCGAGCGCAAGCTGACGGCCTACCCGGCGATCGCCCTGGCCGCGGCCGAGCAGGCCATCGGGCTGCTGGCGGCCGGCGTCGCGCTGGCGGACGAGCCGTACGCGACCTGGGTGGACCCGGCCCGCGGCCAGCTGCGCAACCTGGCCCGCCGGGCTCGCCTGGCCGCGGCCGAAGCGGCGCTGGCCATCGGCGATGCCCGCGTGGCGATCCGTCACGCCGAAGCGGCTACGGCGGCTGACCCGCTCGACGAGGCCGCGCACCACTGGTACATGTCGGCGTGCGCCTCGGCCGGTGAGCCGGCGAAGGCGCTGGTGGCCTACGCGGCGCTGCGTGACCGGCTGGCCGAGGAGCTGGGCGCGGACCCAGCGCCCGAGACCCAGCAGATGCACCTCGCCCTGCTGCGACAGCATCCGTCCCAGCTACCCCGCTTGTCCCACTCATCCCGGCCGACTTGGCCTACCGGGCCGACTCTGGTGGGGCGGGAGGCCGAGACGGGGGCTCTGCGCGAGGCCTGGGGCCGCGCGGTCGCCGCGGACCCGGGGCTGGTCATGATCATCGGAGAGGCCGGGATCGGCAAGACGGCCCTCGCCGAGGACCTCGCGGCGCAGGCGGCCGAGACCGGCGCCACCGTGCTGCGCACGCGCTGCTACGAGGCCGAGCGGTCGCTGTTCCTGCAGCCGATCGTGGAGGCGCTGGCGCCCGTGGTGGCCAGGCTGACCGCGAGCGCCCTGCGGCAACTTCTCGGCGAGCACGGACCGGCCGCCGCGGCACTGCTGCCCGAGGTGGCCGCGCTGCTCGGGCCTGCGCCGTCCTGGCGAGGCAGCCCGGAGATGGAACGGCGCCGGTCCTTTGGGGCGCTGACCGCGTTCCTATCCGGCCTGGCCGAACGCAACCCGGTCCTGCTCGTCGTGGATGATCTCCAGTACGCGGGGCAATCGACCAGCGAGTTCCTCCACTACCTCGGGCGTCAGATATCCGGCTCCCGGCTGCTCGCGGTGACGACCGTACGAGCCGAATACGACCACGAGATCGGCTCCGCGCTCGCACCCGTGGCCACCAGGGTCGAGGTGGGCCCTCTCGGCCCGGCGGCGGTCGCGCAACTGGCCCGCGAGGCTGGGCAGACCGCGCTGACCGACTCGATCCTGCGGCGCACGAGGGGCCACACGTTCTTCGTGGTGGAGGTGCTCCGTGCGCTGGCGGGCGGAGACGTCGGGATACCCGAATCGCTGCGCAGCGCGGTTCAGGCGCGGGTAAGGCAGGCCGGGCCGGCCACGGAGACGCTGCTGCGGGCGGCGTCGGTGCTCGGCGCCGCGATCGATCCGCTGACCCTCGGCGAGCTACTCCAGCTCACCCCCGCAGCCGCGGTCGAGCGCTGCGAACAGGCGCTGGCGGCCAGGCTGCTGGTGATCAGCGGCCGGGACTACGAGTTCGCCAATGACCTCATCCGGGAGGTCATGTACGCCTCCACCCCCGAGCCGACCAGGCTCGCCTACCACCGCCGGGCAGCCGACCTGCTGACCCGCCAGCCCGAATCGCTGGCCCGGCACGCGGCAGCCGCCGATGACTGGCCCCGGGCGGCGCGCGCCTGGCTGCTCGCGGCCGAGGAGGCCATGCGGCGGCACGCGGCCACCGACGCGATCACGCTGAGCACGCAGGCGCTGGAGGCGGCCGAGCACGCCGGGGACGCCGAGGTCCGGGCCCGCGCCCTGGTCGTGCGAGGGAGCATCCGCGAGGCGGCCGGGGACTACGCCGCCGCGCTCAGTGACCTGACGCTGGGGGTCGCGGGCGCGCGCGCGGTGGGTGACCGCCGCCTGGAGATGCGGGCCCTGTGCGAACTGGGCCGCTCCCGCCCGTGGACGGTCCCGGTGGCCGTACCGCGCCGCGGCGACGTCTCCGTCTCCCGCACCCTGCCGACCACCTATTACACGTCCAATCTCACCGGTGGGCTGCGGATCGCCGAATCGCTCGGCGACCGGGCCACCGAGGCCGACCTGCTGGCCCGGCTGGCCGTCAACGCCGCGAACCGGCTCCATCTCGACGCGGCCCTCGACTTCGGCTTGCGCGCGGTAGCCGCCGGGCGGGCGTCCGCGAACGAGCACGCCCTGGCCGCCGGGCTCGACAGCCTGAAGGCCGCCTACCTCCACCTCGGGGATGCCCGGGGTCTGGCCGACGTGCTAGCCGAACTCGATCCGCTGCTGCGCCGCCTGGGCGACCTGTTCCTGCTGCAGTGGGCGGAGTTCGAATCCTCTTACCTGTCCATCGCCGCCGGCGACTGGGACCAGGCGGCGGCGGCCATGCGCGCCGGGCTCGAGACCAACCGCCGCGGCGGCTACCCTCAGTTCGCCGCATGGTACACGGCGCATCTCGGCTGGCTGGCCAGGATCCAGGGCCACGACGACGAGGCGCTGACGCTGGGGCGCCAGGCCCTGACCATCGCCATGACCGAGGAACATGAAAATACCTGGTGGAAGGCCGCGGCGTGCGCCATGCTCGGCACCACCCTGCTGCAGCATGGTGACCGGGCTGAAGCGATCGGGCTGTTCGAGCGCGGCCTGGCCACGGCCGAGGAAGCGGGCATGGAGGGTTACCGGCTCCGCTGCGCCGCTCCGCTGACCGCCGCCACCGGGTCACCGGCCGTCCTGGCCGAGGCGGACCGGCTGCTCGCCCAGGCCAGCATCCCGGCCGGCGGCGCGTGGCTGCTGGGCGACGAAGCCTACCTCTTCCTGGCGAAAGCGTGGCTGGCGCGGAGCGATCCCGAGCGCGCCCGCCTGATCCTGGCGCCGCTGCTCGCGGTGGCCGAACGAGTGCCCTGGACGGCGACGCTGGCGGCGACGCTCGCGGTGGACGGGCAGGCCCTGATCCGGCTGGGCGATGGTGACCAGGCCCGGGCCGAACTACGGCGCGCCGAGGGACTGGCCCGAGAGCACGGGCTGCCACACGTCCTGCGGGAGGCGCGATCCGCCCAGCGCCGCCTGCGAGCCCCGCCGCACGGCGTGCGATCCGGCCCGGACGGCGTCAGATGAGCTCGGCCAGCAGGGCTGCGGCACGGGCCGCGCCGTCGGTCTCCACTGGCTGGTAGCTGACCGGTCGCGCGATTTCCTCGGCCATCGCCTCGGCCAGGGCGTCGGGCACGGTGTCCGCATAATCCAGGCAGCGACCGGCGCCGTACTGCGCCAGCCGGTGCCGGACGTGGAAGTTCTGCTCGAAGTGGTGGCGCAGCGGAACGTAGATGAACGGCCGCTGGCTCGCGGTGAGTTCCATCGTGGTGGTAAGCCCGCCCTGTACGACCGCGAGATCGCAGGCCGCGAGGTGCCGGTACAGGTCGTGGACGTAGCCGCGCACCTCCAGGCCCTCCGCTGGCCTGACCGATTCTGGGTCTATCCGCGGCCCGGTCACCACGATCATCCGCAGCCCTGGGATGAGCTTCCTGGCCGCCGGGAAGGCCGTCACCGCCCGGCCGAGCAGGTCGGTACCCACGCCGGACCCCCCGACCGTGACCAGGCAGACCTTCTCGCCGGGCCGGAAACCGAGCTCAGCGCGCAGGGCGTCGCGATCCCCGAGGTCACCCGGGAAGCCGGAGATGTACCCGGAGAAGCGGTAATGCTGCTCGACCCAGTCGCGGATCGGCGGCAGCCCTTCCCCGAAGGAGTCGGGGACCACGTCGCCCGGGTTCCCCACGAAGATCGCCCGGTCGCGCAGGCTAGGGAAACGAGCGATCTGCCCGATCATCTCCGCGTTGTAGTCGGCGGTAAGCGCTCGCTCCCGTGCGCCGCCGTCCGGCATCGGCAGCCAGCCGACGAAATCGGTCAGCCAGGCGTACGGCGCCCGCTTGAGCTCCGGGTTCTCGTGCAGGAAGTAGTCGATGTCCCACCCCTCGTCGCCGATGCACAGGTCGTAGGGCTCGTCGCTGACCAGATCGTGAAAGACCATGAAGTTCGCCACCAGGACCTCGTCCATGCGGCGGATGGCCTGGAACGCGTGCAGGTCGTGCTCGCCCGCCTCGGATTCGATGTGTGCGCTCTCGCTGGCCAGCCATCGCGAGGCGGGGTGCACCCGTTCGCCGCGCTGCTCGAGCACCTGGGTCACCGGGTGCTGGGCGAGCCAGTCGATGTGCAGCCCCGGGTGCCTGGCCCGGAGTTCGGCGGCGATGGCGAGGTCGCGGCGCACGTGGCCAAGCCCGATCGGCGAGCTGACGTAGAGCACCCGCTTGCGGCGGTCCCTGGCCCTGGTCCAGGTCCGCGAGGCCGGCGCAGCGGGGCCGAGGGACTCGGCAAAACCGCGGATGAGCAGGTTCACCTGGACCGGATCGCGCAGCGACGGGGCGTGCCCGCCGCCGCGGATCGTCACCAGCTGCCCGCCGGTCCACCCGGCCAGCGCCTCGCCTGTCTCGTACGGCACGATCCCGTCCTGGTCGCCGTGCACGATGAGCACCGGGCAGCGCACCTGCCGGCAGATAACCTCGGCCGCGGCGGCGTCGGGCTCCGCCACGCCCGCGCCGGTCAGCAGCAGCGTCTCGGCGGTGGTTTCCAGGCCCCAGGCCACCCCGTCCTCGCGCTGCTTGGTCGAGTGCGGCTCGGTGAACGCCTGCGACATGAAGAACTCGGCCCAGCCGTGGTAGTCGGCGAGCCAGTAGTGCGCGTTCGCCTTTTCCCAGCCCTCGTAGCTGTCCTTCGGCTCAAAGAAGTCCGCCGGCATCGGCCAGGGCAGCGCCGCGCCGATCGCGACCACCCCGGCCGCCCGCTCCGGATACCAGGCCGCCAGCTGCAGGGCGTGCCTGCCTCCGACGGACAGGCCGACCACGACCGCCAGGTCCACTCCGATCGCGTCCAGCACGGCGATCGCGTCATCGACGTACTCCCGGTCCAGGTAAGCTTCCGCATCCGCGGGCCGGTCGGCCCGGCCGTTGCCGCGGCCCTCAACCGCGATCACCCGGAAGCGGCGCGCCAGGTACGGCACCTGAGCCTTCCACTGCCTGGCGTGCACGATCGCCCACGAGGTAAGCAGCAAGATCGTCGGAGATCCCGTGCCGAATACCTCGTAACCGACCTTGACGCCGTTGCGCTCGATGAAACCCTCGGCGTCGGGATACCTCGCCCGCATGAATCCCTCCCGGTGGAATCGCCCTTTCGCCAGTTCTATCCCTGCTGATTGCAACTCGGTTGCAACGCCACCGCAATAACGCCGCCGAGCCTTGACCGCAGAGCACACCATCACACGAAAGGTCATCAGGGCCATGGACATGGACAAACTGCACGAGTTCGTCGGCCGGTTCGTCACCGACCTCGGCGCGACGATGGCGGCGGGCAACGTGGTGATCGGACACCGGCTGGGCCTGTACCAGGCGCTCGCGTCCGAGCCGGCGACCGCCGAGGAGCTGGCCGAACGCACCCGCACCAACCCCCGTTACGTCGTCGAGTGGCTGCGCGGTCAGGGGGCCGGAGGCTACGTCGAGTACGACCCGGCGGCGGACCGCTACTCGATGACCGAGGAACAGGCGTTCGCCCTGGCCAACCCGGACGGCGCCGTCTACGTCCCCGGCGCGTTCGTCCTGGCCCTCGGCTCGCTGCGCGCCGAAGCGCGGATCACCGAGGCGTTCCGCTCCGGCACCGGGTTCGGCTGGCACGAGCACCACGAGGACGTCTTCGTCGGCTGCGAGCAGTTCTTCCGCCCCGGCTACATCGCCAACCTGATCCCGTCGTGGATTCCCGCGCTGGACGGCGTGGCCGAGAAACTGCAGGCCGGGGCCAAGGTTGCCGACATCGGCTGCGGGCTCGGCGCGTCGACCGTCTTGCTCGCGCAGGAGTACCCGAACTCGGTATTCACCGGATCGGACTATCACGATCAGTCGGTCGAGCTGGCCCGCAAGCGGGCCGGAGACGCGGGCGTCGCCGACCGGGTGAGCTTCGAAGTCGCCTCGGCCTCGTCGTTCTCCGGCTCGGGCTACGACCTGGCCGCCACGTTCGACTGCCTGCATGACATGGGCGACCCGCTCGGGGCGGCCCGGCACATCCGGCAGGCCCTCAAGCCGAACGGCACCTGGCTGGTCGTCGAGCCTGCCGCAGCCGACGACGCCGCAGGGAACATGAACCCGGTCGGGCGCATGTACTACAACTTCTCCACCATGCTGTGCGTGCCGAACGCGATGTCCCAGGCGGGCGGTTACGCGCTTGGCGCCCAGGCCGGCGAGGCGGCCATTAGGCAGGTCGTGACCGAGGCCGGCTTCACCAGGTTCCGGCGCGCCACACAGACGCCGTTCAACCTGATCTACGAGGTGCGCCCGTAGGCCACACCATCCCAGCAAGACGGCTCCGCCGGGGTCCAGGCGTGAGGCCGACCGACCCGGTGCACCTTAGATGGGGTGCCGGGTCGGTTCGGCGGTGTAGTGCCGCCCGGAGGGCGCGGTCCAGCGAATGGTCCCGTCGGCGAGCCGGTCGGCGCGCCACCGCGGGTGCTGCTTGAGTCGATGATCATGCCGACACTTCGGATCGCCATTACACAGACACGTCCGGCCGCCCGCCTCGTACGGCACGCCATGCTCGAAATCACAGCGTGCGGCCGGACGCCGGCAGGCCGGCGACGTGCAACTGGCGTACCGGACCTGAGTCAGGTGCCGCAGCAGGACCCCAGGATCGTGGCCCTTAGCCTCGTGCCGGTGATCGCATTCCCCGGCGATCGGCTCGAGGGCAACCAGCAGGTCCGGCTGCCCGGCTACACCACTGGACAGCCGCCAGGTTCCGTACCCGCCGGGCGGGCCGGGCCCGCCTGCCGGGGTGAAGGTGAACTCCTGTTCTCCGGTTTCGCCGCTTCCGGCGGGTGGATCACGGCCGTCGAGGGCACCGGTTCTGTCACGTTTCGCGCTGGCTGACCGGGGTTCGGGTCGGGCGCAGCCGTGTCCGATGGCGTGGCCGTCCTGGTCGGTGAACGTCACGCACCAGCTGGTCCGCGGGTTGCGGGCGGCGGCCGCGGCCAGGTCACGGGCCAGCGCCGGGTCGAGGGGGCCGATCCCGGGGATCTCGCCGGGGCGTCCGGCCAGCCCGAGCGCGGTGGCCAGCGGCACGGTCAGGTTCACCCGGCCGACGAACCCGGGCGGCAACCCGCCGAACTGCGGACCTCGGTCCGCCGGGCCTGCGCCCGGCCCGCCGGGTCCCGGTGGCCCCCACCGGCCCCCTCCCGGACCGCCAGGCCCGCTATCGCCCGGATCCTCCCCGTCGTCCGGGTTGTCCTGGCCGCCCCCTGGCGCCGGGCTGGGCCTTGAGTCCATGCCGAGCAGGATGTCCAGGTAGGCGCGGGCCCGCAGCTCGTCCATGTCCCCGGCCAGCCCCGCCGTCTTGAGCTGCTGCGCCCACCAGGTGATCCGCTGATCAGCGGCCAGCACCTCGGCCGACGGCAGTTCGCGCCCGGCAATGGCTGCGTTGCCGGAGTCCTCCGCCCACCGCTCCACCCTGGCTTCCTTGGCCGCCTCCTCCCGGCGCTTCCTCGCCTTTTCCGGCGCGACCTGCATCACCGCCCGGGCGATCGCCGCCCGCAGCCCGCCCGAAGTCAGCTTCGCGGCCCGGCCCAGTACCAACGCTTCCGCCGCCCGCGACTCAGCCTCATCCAGCAACGCCGTGGCGCGGACGATGATCTCCACCTTGCGCTGCCGCAGTGTCCCTGAGCGGAATGCCGCCGCTGTGCCGGGCAACCGCGCCGCCAGGTCACACGCCAGATCCAGCAGGCCCTCGGTGTACCACCGCGACTCGGCCAGCGCCAAGGCCAGCTCATCCGGGACGAACTCATCCCAGCATTCGGGGATCTGCTCCTCACCTTCCACGGCACAGCCAGGCACGGGACGGCGGCGGACCAGTTCGGCCACCGCGGCGTGCTTGCGCGCCGCGGCGTGCGCTTCCACCCGGTCCCACGCGCACACCGCGCCGACCAGCCCATCATCATCACAGCCCGGGTACCGGTCATCGGCCCCGGCCGCCGCATCGGCGAACCCCATCAGCGCGGTACCCCCGGGAGCGGCGTCCAACGGGGTGCCCTCGCCGAACCCAGCGGTACGGATCTCGCGGGCCCCGGTGATCAGCTCGGCGAGCTGCGTGCCGGTCAGGCCGGGTGGCGGGCTGTGGTCCGGGTCCTGCTCCAGGTCCGGGTCGTCCGGCTCCTCTCCCGTCGATGACGCCTGGTACGCCGCCCACTCGTCGTCGTCCATCCAGTCGGTCTCAGCGGACGGCACCAGCCGCCAGTCCCGGGCCGGGTTTTCGTCCTGCCCGGCGCCTGGGACCGGTTCTTGAGCCATGCACCACCGCCCGTTCGGCTAGATTCTTACCATCAAACATGATGGCGAAAAACTTACTTCGAAGCGCGGCGACACGCCGGAAGAAAGGCCTAAAGTGGCGGGTCGTCGAAGAGGTGGCAGTCGTCGAGATTCGGGCATTCGCAGCGGGAGGCGCACTCGAGCCAGGTGCGGACGAGTTCGGTACGCTCGATCAGGGCCGCGATCTCGGGAAGCTTCCGGCTGGCTACCTCGCGGAGCCTGGCGATCGCTGCATCGTCGCCTGGCGATGCGGACAGCAGGGTCTTGATCTCGGCGAGCGTCAGGCTGGCGCGCTGCGCGGTGTCGATCACGGCCAGGGTGCGCACCGTGCCCGGGTCGTACCGGCGCTGCCCGCTGACTCGCGCCGGCGGGGGCAGCAGGCCGATCTGCTCGTAGTAGCGGATCAGCGACGGGCGCTTGCCGGCCAGGGCGGCTAGCTCGCCGATGGTCAGTCGCGGCGCGCCGGGATTTGACATCAAGCCGACTTTAACATCGACGATGGCCGGGCCACCCCGCACGAACCAGGAGGCTGACCATGACCACGATCGCCTGCACGCTGACCTCGGCCGACCTCGCGGCACGTCGCGGCCGCTGGCAGCGGCTCGCAGCACTGGCGATGACCGAACGCGACGAGACCGCGGACGGCCTTCGCATCTGCTTCCGCCCCGAGCCCGGCGCCGAGGAAGAGCTGCGCGCGCTCGCGACGGCGGAGAACGAATGCTGCTCCTGGGCGGAGTGGACGGTGGAAGCGGAGGGCGGACAGCTCGTCCTCGCCGCTTGCGCGACGGTGGACGGCGTCGCCACCCTGCACGGCATGTTCGCCGGCCTGCCGCCTGATCATCACGGCGGCGACGCCGACCTGAGCCCGAACGACCAGCCGAGGTCCCCGCGGTTCTGACGGCGGACGGCTATACGCTTGCCCGCAGGCCGGCCGAAACGAGGTAACCGCCTATGACCCGCCTGAGCGAGCAGGCCGCCCGGCTTGACGTAGGTAGTTACCCCGTACGGTTCACCTACCGGACCCTGTTCAGTGACATGGACACGAACCGCCACCTCAATAACGTGGCCTTCGGCCGTCTGTTCGAGGAGGGTCGCGCCGAGATCGTCCGCCGGGTGTTCGGCCTGCCAACCGTGCCCGAGCTGACCATGATGCTCGCGACCATCACGATCGAATTCATCGCCCAAGCGCGGTACCCCGGCTCGGTTGAGGTGGCCTCGGCCGTGGCCCGGGTCGGCGGCTCGTCCTTCGCGCTGGACGAGGCCGCCTACCAGGACGGAGTGTGCGTCGCGCTGGCCGCCTGCGTCATGGTGAAGGCGGTCGCGGGCCAGACCGTCCCCCTCACGGAGCCCGAGCGCGATGGCCTGTCGGGGCTGATGTTCGCCGGCGCGGAAACGGGAGGCTCCCGGTGGTGACCACGTCGGGGCCGACCCGATGGCCGCCATGACGCGCGGTGACGTCTCCTCCGCCGTCTATTCGCTGGACGACATGGCGGAGGACGCGTTCGGCCTGCTCGACGGGGCCGGCCTCATGGCAGGCCGATAGCAGCCGCCGGTCGGGGAAGCGGCCGATCACCCGCCGCACCGATTCCTCATCACCCGGGATACGGTCCACGACCGGGATCTCCTGCCCGGACCGCAGCACCGCCACCACGATCTCGTTTACCGAGGTGTCCATTCCAAGATGGATCAGCTCCGGCGCCGCTGGCACACTGGTCATGACGGTCGGCTCCCTTCTGCCTGTGGCTCCGTCCGCTGCCTGGGTGCAGCACCTACGACCAGCGTCGGATGACCCACGACACAAGCCAAGCGGCTACCTTACGGACAGAACCGGAGTCGGCCGTTTCATGCTGACTTACAAGGCGGCGCCTTACCAGCCGTCCCCGGAGACGTCACACGGGAGCCGCTGCCCGCCGAGGGGCGGGCAGCGTCCCCGGGATCAGGAAACGGCGACGCCCTCCCCGCCGAGGCAGGTGCCAGCAAGCCCTGTCGTAGACGGCGATAGCGTTCCCGCCGGTGCTGCCGGTCTCAGCCGACATGCGGCTGGGCGGCAGCCAGGCTGGGCCCCGGAGAAAAGCCGCGGTCACCGCGGGCGGTCATTGTTCTGTAAGGTCGGTCCTGACGGCCGCGAGCAGCCCCTCGAGGTCCTCGGCGCACGGGCCGCAGGCCCGCAGGTGCGCGGCCACCTCCGGGTACGCCAGCTCCGCTGCGCGGGGATCGGCGACCGCCATTTCCGCGTACAGGTGGAGCAGTTCCATCGCCTTGTCGCATCCCGCGTCGCGCGGGTCGGTCTGCAGGAACCGGTCCAGTTCCGGCCAGCTGTTCATGAGTGCCTCACCGGGTTCTCGTGCAGGTATCCGTTGGCGACCAGGCTGGCCCGCAGCTTACGTCGTGCGTCGAACATCGTCTTGTACAGGGCATTCCGGCTGGATCCCAGCTCCGCGACCAGCGCATCCAGCGGCACGCCGTCCACCCAGATCGCGGTGAAGACCCGCCGCTGGTGCTCGGTGAGCTCCTCCTCGACCGCCCGCCGCAGTGCCCGGGCCAGGTCGCGCCACTCGGACTCCCGGGCCGGGTCGAGACCGAACCTGTCGGGCAGCCGGTCCCAGTCCCCCGCCTCCAGCGGGACCGCGGGATGGCGCCAGAAATGCCGCCCGATCTTGCCGGACACCTCGAAGATGACGAATTTGTACGCCCAGGTGGTGAACCGGCTCTCGCCGCGGAACTGGCCGATCTTGGCGATGACCGCTAGCACCGCGTCCGCGGCGGCCTGGTACGCCAGATCGTCCAGTTCGGGCCCGGAGATCCGCAGCTGCCCGCTGCGGCGGCGCGCTTCGGCCCGCGCGACGCGCAGCAGCATCTCATGCAGCCGGGCCGTGGCTTGCTCCCGCTCGGCCCCGCCCCCGCTCAGCGCCCGAATCCACTCATCCGGCACCAGCGTCTCGTCAGCCTCCCGTTCCGGCGGCGAGCCCGAGGCCCTCATGCCCATCAAGCTACTCCACGTGTTGGCTGACGACGCCGGCTCGGCCGTTTAGCCGGAGATCGTGGCTGGGTTGCGGGTCGCGGCGATCTGGCCGGTGGTGTCACCGGTGACGAGGGCGGCGATCATTCTGGCTGGCTGGTCGGGGGAGGCCAGGAGACCCGCGTCGCGCATCGCCGCGAACCGGTCGTGCAGTCCGGCGCCGATCCGGGCGGGCGGCTGGGCTAGGATCCAGGCTGGCATCGCGGTGTCGACCGGGCCGGGCCGCACGATGTTGACGGTGACGCCGGTTCCGGCCAGCTCGGCGGCCAGGCCGAGGCTGTGCGCCTCCAGGCCGGCCTTGGAGGCCGCGTAGGCGTTCAGGCCCGGGCTCGCGCCTGGAGCCGCGGCGATGCCGCTGGAGACGTTGACGATACGGCCGTAGCCTTGCTCGATCATCGCGTCCAGGACGGCGAGGGTCAGGCGGACCGGGCCGGTCAGGTTGACCGCCACGGCCCGGGCCCAGTCCTCCGGCCCGGCGGCGGCGGTGGGCCCGGCAGGCTCGACCGTGGCGGCGTTGTTTACCAGGATGTCGACGGCACCCAGTTCGGCCAGGACTTTAGCGGCGATCAGCGACGGCGCGCCGGGCTCGCCGATGTCGGCCTCGATCTGCTGGGTACGGCGGCCGGCCGCGCGGACCAGGGCGGCGGTCTCGGCCAGTTGCGATGCAGTGCGTGCCACACAGGCCACGTCTGCCCCTTCGCGCGCGAGCGCGACCGCGGTGGCACGCCCGATGCCACGTCCCGCGCCGGTGACTACGGCTACCCTGCCGTCGAGCTGTCGCGACATGATGCTCCTAATAGGCTGGTTGCGACGAGAGGTCCGGTTCCGCGGGACGCCTGGGACGCCCGCCAGGCTCCCACGATGCATTAGCGCCCCGGCAGGCATCCGTCTTACCGTCGCGGCGTGATCATCTGGATCGGGAAAGATGGCAGGAGGCGCGCCGCCGGGGCTTCCCGGACCCCGGCCTTGCGCACGCCGGCCCGCGCTATCGGGCCATCCGGGACCTGGCCCGTCCCGGAATCTTTCCTGAAATCACGTACGTGCCTGGGGCGGCTCCGCGAGCGGCTGTCCCGGCTCCGTCAGCGGCCGGGCCATGCCGCCGTCAGCAACCCGTAAGCCCCGGACCGCCGTCAGCGAGGTAAGACACCGGGCGGTCCGGCCCGCTAACACGCTCGGAGACACAACGATCCGAGGGAGTTCCGCAGTGAACGACTATCCGGCGGCGATCACCGCCGTCAACCATGTCGAGCCGGTGCCTCGCCGCATCCGGGCCTTCCTGGCCGGGGAGAAGGTGCTCGACACCACCAGGGCGCTGTATGTGTGGGAGTGGCCGTACTACCCCCAGTACTACATCCCGGTCGCGGACGTGCGCCGTGATCTGCTCATCCCGGAAGGCCATACCCAGCAGAGCAGGCGCGGCGGGTCCGAGGCGCATACGCTACGGGCCGGGAGGGTCCAGCGGCCCGGCGCGGCCCGGCTGCTCACCGACTCGCCGGTCCCGGGGCTGGCCGGCACGGTCCGGTTCGACTGGGCGGCGCTGGATGCCTGGTTCGAGGAAGACGAGCAGGTGTTCGTGCATCCCCGCAGCCCCTACGTCCGGGTCGACGCGCTGCGCTCGACCCGCCCGATGCGCGTCGAGCTGGACGGGATCGTCCTGGCCGAGTCGCCCGCACCGGTCATGGTCTTCGAAACCGGGCTGCCCACCCGGTACTACATCAACCCGACGGAGATCAACTCCGGCCACCTGATCCCCAGCAGTACCGTCACCAGCTGCCCGTACAAGGGCACCACCAGCCGGTACTGGTCGGTCCGCGCCGGCGACACGGTGCACCCCGACCTGGCGTGGGCCTACGACTTCCCGACCCGCCAGCTCCAGCCCATCACGGGACTGGTGGCCTTCTACAACGAAAAGGTCGACCTGTTCGTTTGCGACCAGCGGCTCGAGCGGCCCACGACGCACTTCTTCGCATCGGCCGGCAGCCCGGACACCCCGTGAGCGCGGCAGCGGCACTGCACCCACAGCCGTGATGACCGAACACCCAGTAGCTACCGCCGGCCGGTACCTGGCCAGGTACGCGCTCGTTGTCGTGACCGCCTGGATCGGCCCGCTGAAGTACACCGGATACGAGGCCGCCGCCATACACCCGCTGATCGCGCACAGCCCGATCTTCAGCTGGCTTGACAGCATCCTCAGCGTGCGCGCCTTCGCCGCCACACTTGGCAGCCTGGAGATCGCCGCCGCACTGCTCATCGCCATCCGGCCGCTGGCGCCGAAGATCTCGGTCATCGGCAGCGCGATGGGGATCTTGCTGTTCCTCAGCACGCTGAGCTTCCTGTTCACCACGCCCGGAGTGACCGCCGCGTCCGGATTCCCGGTCCTGTCAGTACTGCCCGGCCAGTTCCTGCTCAAGGACCTCGTGCTGGTCAGCGCCTCCCTGTGGACACTGGGCGGCTCTCTCGGCGCCGCCCTGCCGCGGCGCAGCGCCCATGACGATGCGAAGCACAAGTGACCGCGGCAGGCACAAGCCCATCTGGCTGGTCACGGTAAGCATGCCTCAGGTGGTGCGGGCCGGCGGACAGGCGCCGTCCGGGACCGTCAGGCCGACGATGGCGCGGCCTGCCTCCGCCCCATCCAGCCGGGAAGCGCCGGCTGCACGGCATGATCCGCGTGTCGTCCGGCGGGCGCTTCACCCTTGCGGTCACGGCTACGCGATGTGGTCGGGAAAGGTAAGACGGGAGCGCGGTTCTCGCCGACCCTGAGCAGTTCCGCACCGGTCGCGGCCATTTATGCGGCTACGGGACGAGCACCAGTGCCTGGCCGTTGAGCCGGGGCAGGTGCACGACGGGACCGGCGAAGCTTCCCGTGGAGAAATCGAAGGCCACGACGTGGTCTTCACCTACGCAATACAGGCGCCCGCCCGGCCCGAACCTCAATCCCCGCGGCCTGCGGAATCCGACGGAGCGGTCGGGCAGCAGGACGCGCGCGAGCTGCCCGGTAACCGGATCGTATTCGCGCACGCTCGGCACGGCATCAGCAGCGCCGAACGGCCATTCGCTGGCCACCACGATGTTCCCGTTGGGAGCGAACTTCAGGTCCAGGGGGCTCAGCTTGGGGTCGGTGACCAGGCGCGGCGTGAGCAGCATTGCGGAGCGGTCGAATACCGCGATGGTGTTGTCGCCTTGTCCGGACGGCGCGGCGCCTGAGGCGAGGTAGAACGGCACGACGCCCGCCGGCAGGAGGAATTCCCCCTCGCTGTCGAGGGCAGCAGGCATGGCGCGAATCGTCCGCTGGCGGCGCACCGTGAGGTAGTAGCGGGCATCGGGCCCGAACTCCGCACCGCCCGGGTCGAGGCCGGGTATCCGCCCGGAATCGCGCACGACGTACCCGTGGAGATCGAGCGCCAGCACGCGGTCCTGGCCGCTGTTGAGGTAGACAAGTGCGCCTGACGGGTCCAGGGACAGGCCGCGCGGATCGGCGATCCGCGGGTCGCTGCTGAACGGTCCGGTGAATTCGCCCAACGGGCCGAAGCCGAGGATCGCGCCGTAGCCGTCGCCGTTGGCCCCGCTGGCGCTGGTGACCAGGATGCGCATTTACGACCGCCCTTTCCTCGCCGGCACCGTCGACCCGCGCCCGCGGCCCCGTCACTGTTCCCGGCGAGCCCGCTCAGCAGAGTCCGGCCCGCTAGATTGGGATGCCTCATAACACCGGCATACCGCACGGCGATCCAGCCGTCGCCAGGCGAAACCCCGGCAATGGCGATCAGCCTGACGCGGCGGCGTGCTGGCGCAAGTAGCGGACCAGGCCGAGTACGTCTTCGGGCACCAGGCGGCCGATGGCGCCGCTGGAGTATACGCTCACGATCACCTTGCCCTGCGGGTCCAGCACGAACCCGGTGGACTGCAGATACAGCGGATCGTCGTTGACGAACGCGCCGGTCAGTCCAGCGACCGCGCGGGCGTCGGCGCCGTGTCCCAGCGGGAAGGTGAGGCCGTGCTTGGCCGTGAACTCAATGGTGGTCTGCTCGTCGTCGACCCAGAGCGCGGCCACCCGGATGCTGGCCTGGGTGAGGGAATCAATGGCGCGCTGGAATGCGCGCAGCTGGGCGATGCAGTACGGGCACCATGCTCCGCGGTTGAACAGAACGACTCCGAACTCGCCCGCGAACGAGGCGGGAACCTCGATGGCCTGCGCGCCGGGAATGTTCAGAGTCAGCTGGGGAAACGTGTCGCCCGGGTGCAGCAGGGGCATGGTCTGTCTCCTTGTGAATGTCGCCGCGTGAATCTGTCGCAGAGTTAGCGCGCCCTGCGGCCGCGGTCTTACCCCGTCGCTTCCAGGAAGGGAATCTCGCTAGAGCGGGTGCAACGGGCACGAGGTGTGAAGCCCGCGGAGCGCCTGCGCGGTATGGAAAGCGCCACCCGATTACAACGGAACTCGCTGGCAAGACTGCACCCATCACTGGTGCCGGGCGGTACAGGCCGGGCCATTGCGTTCGGGCACGCCGACCGGCCTGCGCCTTGCTATGCCTCGGGGGTCGTGACGCCGCCCTGTGCGCCGGGCGGTAAGAACGTCGCTGGCGGCGAAGCGAACGTATCAGACAGTCGTTCAATGTGTGCGCAGTGAAAGGGGTTGTAATGATCCTTGAGGCCGACGTGATCGTGGCCGGGCTCCGTGTGGGTGGGCAGTTCGTCGCCGGACGCCTTGCTGCGGGACCGGACTAGCCTGGCCGCCCCAGCATTGGCGCAGTTGAAAGGCCGGATTAGTGAGCTGCCGCGATAAGACTTGAACCTATAACCTGCCGGTTAACAGGCGGCTGTTAGGTTCGCCTGGTGGACGACGACGAATTCCCCGGTTACGTGGCCGACCGCCTGGCCGCGCTGCCGTCCGTGCAAGCGGTCAACCTCGGGGGCTCGCGGGCGCGGGCGACGCACCGGCCCGACAGCGACTGGGATTTCGCGATCTATTACCGGGGTCATTTCGACCCGCAAGCGCTGCGGGACATCGGCTGGCCGGGCGAGGTAGGCGAGGTGGGCGGCTGGGGCGGCGGGGTGTTCAACGGCGGAGCCTGGCTGGAGGTCGATCACCGCCGCGTGGACGTCCACTATCGCGACCTCGACACGATCGACCGCGAGACGGCCGAGGCGAGCGAAGGCCGGTTCCGCATCGAGCCGCTGATGTTCCACCTCGCGGGCATTCCCTCCTATCTCGTGCTGGCCGAACTCGCCGGCAGCCAGGTCCTGCGCGGCCGGCTACCCAAACCGGAATACCCGCGTGCGCTGCGGGAGCGAGCCCCGCGCGTCTGGTGGGACCGGGCCGGGCGGACGTTCGAGTACGCGCGCGTGAATCATGCTCCGTACGGACGGCTGACCCAGTGTGCCGGGTTGATCGCGCAGGCGGCGGCGCAGGCGGCGCACGCGGTCCTGGCCGCGCGCGGCGAGTGGGCGACCAACGACAAGACCCTGCTCACCCTGGCGGGGCTGCGCCAGGTCGACGAGTTCCTGGCCATCCGCGAGCCAGACCCGATCCTGCTGCGGGACGCCGCGGAGCGGTCCCGCGCCCTGTGCGAGGAGGTCCTGCGCGCGGCGACCGGGCCAATCCCAGAATCCGGGTTAGCTCGTCCACCCGCCGTAATCCGGCGTCGTTCTCCTGCCGGACCGCCTGGCCGGCCCCGTCCTGGCCGGCCCCGTCCTGGCCGGCCCCGTCCTGGCCGGCCCCGTCCTGGCCGGCATTGTCCCGCGCGATGTCCCGCGCCGACCGGCCGGTTTCCTTCAGGTAGGCCCGCGAGTCAGCATCGAACCCCGAGTCGTTCCGGCGGCCCACCATTCGGGGGATGACGATGGCCGCGGTGGCGAGCAACAGTCCGAGCACAGCGGCGAATATTCCGATGGCCATGACAAGCGCCTTCTCCGAGCCCGTAGCCAATCTCGTGTGGGTTCAGCCTACGCTCCGCAGCGCTCGGCCGACAGCCGCCGCATCGCGCCGTTGATGCCCCACCTCGCGGGCATTGCCTCCTATCTCGGGCAGGTTGACCGTTTTCACCGGAGGGAATATCCCTGGCGGCAGGTCACGGTGAGCACCAAGCCAAGAAGGAGAGCCAGGATGTCACGCTACGAGTGGAGCGGGGCCAACGCCGGTGTCGAACGCCTTAAGGAGGCGGTCGGCCCGGCGCGCGGCCGCGTCGTCGGCCACTCGCTCTACCACCGGCTCGATGACCTCGAGTCGGTGCAGCTTTTCATGCAGCAGCACGTCTTCGCCGTCTGGGACTTCATGTCGCTGCTCAAGTCGCTGCAACGCAACCTGACCTGCGTCCAGGTCCCCTGGGTCCCGCAGGGCCCCGCCACCAGCAGGCGGCTCATCAACGACATCGTGCTCATTGAGGAAAGTGACGAACTCGGCAGTGGCTTCATCAGTCATTTCGAGCTGTACCTGGACGGTATGTCCCAGGCCGGGGCGGACCGTACGGCCATCGACGCCTTCATCGCGCTGGTCCGGCAGGGTACCGGCGTGCTGACCGCGCTCAAGGAGGCCCAGGTCCCCGACGCCGCGGCCGAGTTCACCACCAGGACCTGGGAATTCGTGGAGAGCGCGCCCGTGCACTGCCAGGCTGCGGCGTTTGCCTTCGGCCGGGAAGACCTCATCCCGGACATGTTCGACAAGGTCGTGGCGGTCAACCGAGACCTGGGCAACCGCCTGGATACCTTCGTCGACTACCTCAAACGCCATATCCAGGTCGACGCCGAAGAGCACACCCCGATGGCCATGCAGATGCTCGCCGACCTGTGCGGAGACGACGAAGGCAAATGGCGTGAATGCGGGGAGACCGTCAACACCGCGCTCGCCGCGCGGACCAGGTTGTGGGACGGGATACTGGCCACCATTCAAACCTGAGAGCGGGTCTGGGCCGGCGCAGCACCGCCCGTTCGGATGAATGAGCCCGTATCAGGCGCCGTCCAGTGAGACTTCGCTCATAGCGCGCACATAAGTTGGCTTCAGGTGCCGCCAAGCATGGTCGCCGATTCTCATGGTCATGAGAGTTCCGCAGGTCGACATCGTGGTGCCGGTGCGCAATGAAGAGCGTGACCTCGCGCCCAGCGTCCGGCTCCTCGTCGGCTATCTGCGGACGAGCTTCCCGTTCACCGCCCAGGTCACCATCGCGGACAACGGCAGCACCGATCGCACGTGGGCGATCGCCAGCATGCTGGAGCGCGAGGTGGCCGAGGTACGGGCGGTCCACCTCGAACAGCCCGGCCGCGGCCGGGCCCTGCGCGCCGTCTGGTCGCAGAGCGAAGCCGAGGTCCTCGCGTACATGGACGTCGACCTGTCGACAGACTTGAACGCGCTGCTGCCGCTGGTGGCGCCCCTGGTGTCCGGGCACAGCGACCTGGCCATCGGCACCCGGCTCGCCCGCGGGTCGCGGGTGATCCGCGGTCCCAAGCGCGAGATCATTTCCCGCTGCTACAACCTGCTGCTCCACGCCTACCTGGGGGTACGGTTTTCCGACGCGCAGTGCGGCTTCAAGGCGATCAGGCGCGAGCCGGCCCGGGCGCTGCTGCCGCTGATCCAGGACACCGGCTGGTTCTTCGACACCGAACTGCTCGTGCTGGCCGAACGCGCCGGGCTGCGCATCCACGAGGTCCCGGTCGACTGGGTCGACGACCTCGACTCGCGGGTCGACATCCTCGCTACCGCGCTGGCCGACCTGCGCGGGATGGTCCGGCTCGGCAGCGGCCTGGCGCGCGGGTCCATCGCGGTGCCCCGGCTGCGCGATCCCTCGCGCCCGGCCACCCGCGACCATCGCCTAACCCAAGGGAGAGAACACGTTGAGCGCAACCACCATCACCGCGGCGCATCCAGCCCGCCCCGAGCCGCGGTCCACGCGGAACCTGGCGCGGCGCCTGCTGCGCGGGCCTGACACAGACGCCCGGTGGGTTCGCCCGGCGCTGTTCGGGCTGCTGGCGCTCACCGCCCTGCTCTACCTGTGGGACCTCACCCGCAACGGCTGGGCGAACGACTTCTACGCCGCGGCGGTCCAGGCGGGCACCAAGAGCTGGAAGGCGTTCTTCTTCGGGTCGTTCGACTCCTCCAACTTCATAACGGTGGACAAGACGCCGGCCTCCCTCTGGGTGATGGAGCTGTCCGGGCGGATCTTCGGGTTCAGCCAGTGGTCGATGCTGGTGCCGCAGGCGCTGGAGGGCGTGGCCTCGGTCGCGGTGCTGTACGCCGCGGTGAAGCGCGGGTTCGGCGCGCCGGCGGGCCTGATCGCGGGGCTCGCGCTCGCGCTCACGCCGGTCGCGGCGCTGATGTTCCGGTTCAACAACCCGGACGCGCTGCTGGTGCTGCTGATGACCGCGGCGGCGTACGCCCTGGTGCGCGCGCTTGAGCACGGGCGGACCCGGTGGCTGGTGCTCTGCGGCGTGCTGCTCGGGTTCGCGTTCCTGGCCAAGATGCTCCAGGCGTTCCTCGTCGTGCCCGGGTTCGCGGTCGCCTACCTGTGGGCCGGGCCGCCCCGGCTGGGCAGGCGCGTGTGGCAGACGGTGGTCCTGGGCGCCGGGATCATCGCGGGGGCAGGCTGGTGGGTGCTGATCGCGCAGCTGACGCCCGCGGCGGACCGGCCGTACTTCGGCGGGTCGACCGACAACAACATCCTCCAGCTCGCCATCGGCTACAACGGCCTCGGCCGGCTGGACGGCGACGAGACCGGCTCGATCGGTTTCGGCGGCGGCGGCGGCCGGGGCGGCGGCGGGTTCGGCGGCGCGACCGGGGTGCTGCGGCTGTTCGGCTCGGAGTTCGGCGGGCAGATCAGCTGGCTGCTGCCCGCCGCGCTGATCACGCTCATCGCCTTGCTGTGGATGACGCGGCGGGCCGCCCGGACCGACAAGACCAGGGCCGCGGCGCTGCTGTGGGGCGGCTGGGTCCTCGTCACGGGCGTGGTGTTCAGCTACATGGCCGGGATCATCCACCCGTACTACATGGTCGCGCTCGCCCCGGGCATCGCTGCCCTGCTCGGCATCGGCGCCATGGCCGCCTGGCGGGCGCGGCTCGGACCGCGGAACCTGGCCGCCCGGGTGGTGGCCGCGGCGACGGTGGTCATCACCGCCGTGTGGTCCTACGTTCTACTTGACCGAACGCCAGACTGGCTTCCCTGGTTGCGCTGGGTCGTCCTGGTCACGGGCGTGGCCGCCGGCGTCGCGTGGGTTGCGAGCCCCTGGCTGGCGGGGCTGGCCCGGACCAGAGGGTGGCGCCGCGGGGCGCTGGCGCTGGCCCTCATCCCGGCCGGGCTGGCCATGGTCGCCGGGCTGGCCGGACCCGCCGCCTACGCGCTGGACACGGTCAACACCGCGCACACCGGCGCGATCCCGAGCGCGGGACCGGCGGAGGACGCGTTCGGCGGGCCTGGAGGGTTCGCGGGCCGGCCTGGCGGCTTCCCCGGCCGAGGCGTCGCCGACGGGGCCTTCCCCGGCGGCGGCGGCTTCCCCGGCGGCGGGGCCTTCCCCGGCGGCGGCTTCCCGGGCGGGCGCCAGTTCGGCGGGCCCGGCGGGTCCGGCGGCCGCGGCGCGGCGGGCACCGGGACCGGCGGGACTTCCGGCGCCGCCGGTTCACGGGGCGCTTCGGGTAACGGGAACTTCCCCCGGCCTGCGGGCGGGTTCGGCGGCCGCGGCGGCGGGTTCGGCGGCACGGGCGGCCGGGGCGGCTTCGGGGGCGGCCTCGGCGGCAACACTACGGTGGACAGCGCGCTGGTGAAACTGCTCGAGCAGGACGCGTCCGGCTACAAGTGGGTGGCGGCCACCGAGGGCTCGGAGGAGGCGGCGCCGCTGGAGCTCGCGACCGGGGACGCGGTGATGGCCATCGGCGGGTTCAACGGCACCGATCCGTGGCCCACGCTGGCTGCATTCGAAAAGGCCGTGGCCTCCGGCGAGGTCCACTACTACGTGGGCCAGGGCAGCGAGAGCTTCGGCGGCGGCCAGGGCTCGTCGGCGATCGCCTCCTGGGTCGCGGCGCACTTCACCAGCCAGACCGTCGGCGGGCAGGCCGTCTACAACCTCACCAAGCCGAAAAGCTAGCCCCCGGCCGGCTCGCGGCTCACGGGAGCACTAGGCAGCGCGATCCTGGGTAGGGCGGTCTGCGTGGCTCTCCGAGCGCAGTCCGCCCCAGGTCGCCCGGCGACGCCGCGCCGGCCGCGACCGACCGTAGGCTTGCTGGCGCGCGGTTACGCGTTCGTGGTCGTGAGCCTGCGGTGGCTGATCATCGGCGGGTGGGCGGCCGGGGTGGCGGCGGCCATCGCGTTCCTGCCGCCGCTGAACGCGACCTCCTCGAGCACGCTGTCCGAGCTGATCCCGCCTGGGTCGCCAGCGGCCCAGGCGGAAGCCAACGTGACCCGTCTGTTCGGCTTCCCGCTCGACGCGGCGGTCGCCGTGGTGCAGCGTGACCCGCACGGCATGCCGGCAGCCACCATGTACCGCGCGGTCCACCAGGCCATCTCCGTAGACGAGCAGCTGACGGGGGTATCCGGCCAGGCCGTGCAGGACGCCGGGGCCGCTGCGGCGCAGGCCCTGGCCAAGGCCAGCCTGCCGGACGCCGCGCAGGTCCTGGCCAGCCCGGTCAGCGCCGGGCCGCCGGGCGGGATCCCCGGGCTCGCCGGGGCCTTCCCGCTGCCCAACACCGCCGGCCTGCTGCACGGCACGGGCGAGCAGTCCACCACGGTGATCACGTTCCTGTACTTCCGGTCGAGCACTTCGTTCGCGGGTCAGGTGGCGGGCGCGCAGGCCTACGTGCGCTGGTTCCTCAACCGCCCGGGCGACGACGTGGTGGGCGTCACGGGTCCCGTCCCGGCGGAGTACGCCCAGAGCCAGATCATCCAGAACGACCTGTTCTGGGTCGAACTGCTCACCGTGCTGGTTATCGCGGTGATCGTGGGGCTGCGGTTCAGGACCGTCGGCGCGCCGCTGACCGCGCTGGCCTGCGCGGGCACGGCCTACGTGCTCACCGTCCGGGTCGTCGCGTGGCTGGCGATGCGGATGGGCGTCGCGCTGCCGCCGGACCTGGTGCCCGTGCTTGTCGTCCTGCTGCTGGGGGTGACTACCGATTATTCGGTGTTCTTCCTGGACGGGATGCGCGGCTACCTCGCCGCGGGCGTGCCCCGGGTGCGGGCCGCCAGGCTGGCCACCGCCGAGGTCACGCCGATCGTTTTCGCCGCCGGCCTCATCGTGGCGGCCGCCACCGCGTCGCTCGCGGTGGCCAGGACGCAGTTGCTCCAGGCGTTCGGGCCCGGGCTGGCCATGACCGTCCTGACCGCCCTGGTGGTGTCGATGACGCTGGCTCCCGCGCTTACGGCCGTGTTCGGCCGCGCGCTGTTCCGCGCCAGGCCCGAACGACCCGCAGCGGCCCAGGCCGTTCCGGCTGGGTCACCGGGCCAGCCCGCCAAGGAGCCAGGGCGCGTGCGCCTGCGGATGTCGCGCTTCGCGGCGGAGCGGCCGATGGCGCTGCTGATCGCCGCGGCCTGCGTCGCCGGGCTGCTGGCCGCCGCGTGGGGCGTGCGTGACCTGCGCGTGGGATCTCCGCTGATCAGGGAGCTTCCCTCGTCGTCCGGCATCGTACGCGCGAGCACGGCCGCGTCGGACGGCTTCGCGCCCGGCATCTTGTCGCCGACCGAGATCCTGGTGACCGGCCCTGGCGTGACGGGGCAGACCGCGGCGCTCGCGCGACTGCAGCGTGAGCTGGCGACCCAGCCCGGCGTGGCCGAGCTGGCGGGCCCGGCGAGCCTGTCCGCCGTGTCCGCGCCGCTGAACCCCATGCTGGCCGCTTCGGGCAACGCCGCCAGGTACGTGATCGTGGAGCAGACGGACCCCCTCGACGCCACCGCGATCGCCCGCGTCCACGCGCTGCAAGACGACCTGCCGTCCCTGGGCCGTTCGGCCGGGCTGGCCGGCGCGCAGTTCGAGGTGGCCGGGCAGACCGCGCTGACCGGCGATTCGATCAACTGGATCTTCGCCGACCTCGGGCGCGTGGCGCTGGCCATCGTGCTGGCGACGCTGCTGCTGCTCGCGCTGTTCCTGCGGTCGCTGCTGGCCCCGGTGTACCTGCTCGCCGCCAGCGTCCTGGCGGTGTTCGCCTCCCTGGGGCTGACGATGCTGATCTGCCGGGTGTTCCTCGGCACCGCCAGCCTGGTGTACTTCGTGCCGTTCGCCGCAGGCGTGCTGCTGGTCGCGCTCGGCTCCGACTACAACGTCTTCGTCGTCGGGCGCATCTGGGAAGAAGCCAAACGCAGGCCGGTGCGCGACGCGGTCGCCGTCGCCGCGCCGACGGCCTCCCGCGCGATCACCACCGCGGGCGTGGCCCTGGCCGCCAGCTTCGCCACGCTGGCCGTGATCCCGCTCGAGCAGTTCAGGCAGCTCGCCATCGCCATGGCGCTCGGGGTCATCATCGACGCGATCGCGGTCCGCTCCCTGCTGGTGCCGGCCCTGGTGGCGTTCTTCGGGCGGCTGGGCATGTGGCCAGGCGGCGGGCGCTACCGCGATAAGCCCCGGGCCTGAGCGTCCCGGACGATGGCGGCCCGCCAGGCCTGCGCGGTCGGCGGGTCGAAGAAGGGACCGGGCTTGAGGTCGAACGTGTCGGCCACGACGGACCGGACCGTCCACCCGTCGCTGAAGGCGCCGCGCAGTTCGGCCTCGCTGACCCGGCGCGGGCCGACGGTGCCCGGCTGCCGGTCGCTGAAGCACATCAGGTAGCAGGTCCCGCCCGGGCGCAGTACCGACGCCAGGCTCCGCACGTACCGGGCGCGGCGGTCGTCATCAAAGACGTGGAACAGCCCGCTGTCGATGATGGTGTCGAAGGTCAGGCCCAGATCAGCCAGGCTCAGGACGTTGGCGACCTCGAAGCGCGCCTTGACGCCCCGCGCGGCCGCCTTGCCGCGGGCGAGTTCGATGGCCAGCGGTGAGATGTCGATGCCCAGGGCGTCCGCGCCGGACGACGCGGCCAGCAGCGTGTGCTCACCGGTACCGCAGCCGGAGTCGAGCACCCGGCCCGCCAGCAGGCCGGCGTCCGCCAGCCGGACGAAGCCCGGCTGCGGCCTGCCGATGTCCCACGGCGCCTGGTTACTCTCCGCGTAGGCCCAGTCCCAGCTTGGTGTCGTCATGGTCTCCTGCTATACCCGAAGGGTGAGTGCCGACAGCGTACCCCGGCAGATGCGCTCGGCCGCCGTGGCCCTGCTCGCCGCGCTGGGCGACCGGCAGCGGGCGCTGGCGGCGCGGCCCTTCACCGACGACGCGGCGCGGCGCTGGCTGGAGTACCGGCCGCGGCGGCGCCCCGGCGCGAGCCTCGCCCAGCTGGACGGGACCGCCCGCAAGGCCGCTCACCGGCTGCTGGCCACCGGGCTGAGCGAGCACGCCTACGCCCAGGCGATGGGCATCATCGCCCTGGAGGAGGTCCTTGACCGGCACGAGCAGTGGCGGCGGGGCCGCCACAGCAACGACTACTGGGTCAGCGTGTTCGGTGACCCAGCGGGTGATCCGCCGTGGTCGTGGCGGTTCGAGGGGCATCACCTATCGGTCACGATGACCGTGGCGGGCGATCAGGTCTCCCCCGCCCCGGTCTTCCTCGGCGCCAACCCGGCCCGCGTCAGCTACGCCGGGCGGCCGGTGTCCCGGCCGCTCGGCCCCGAAGAGGACCTGGCCCGGGCGCTGCTCGACGCGATGGGACCAGACGGGCGGGCCGCGGCCGTGGTCGCCGGGCGGGCCCCCGGCGACATCCGCACCGGGACGAGCCCCGCGGCCAGGCAGGGCATCGCGCCGCTCGGCGTGGCCACCGGCCGGCTCGGGCCGGCGGCACGCGCGGTGCTCGGCGAGCTGGTCGCGCTGTACCTCGGCCGGCTGCCCGAGCCGCTGGCGGCCCGCGAGGCGGCCCGTCTCGCGACCGCCGAGCTGCACTTCGCGTGGGAGGGGCCGGTCACCCCGGGCACGCGGCACTACTACCGTGTGCAGGGAGACGACCTGCTCATCGAGTACGACACCACCGACGACGGCAACCACGCGCACACCGTGCTGCGCCGCCCGCGCAGCGACTTCGGCGCGGACATCCTGGCCGCGCACTACCGCGACGAGCACGACTGAGGGTCTACGCGACCCGCAGGTCCCGGGCGACCGGCACAATGACTGGCATGGCATCACACGTCGCGCTGCTGCGCGGGATCAACGTCGGCGGCCGCAACAAGGTCCCGATGGCCGAGCTGCGGGAGGTCGTGGCCTCGCTCGGGCACACCGGGGTGACCACCTATATCCAGAGCGGCAACGTGCTGTTCAGCACCGAGGAAACCGACACGGCGGGGCTGGCGTCGGCCCTCGAGGCGGCCATCACCGCCAAGTTCGGGGTCAACTCCCCGGTGGTGGTGCTGTCCAGGGACGAGCTGGCGCGGATCCTGAGCGACAACCCGTACGCCGGCGAACCGGACCCGAAGCTGGTGCACGTGGTGTTCCTTGGCGCCGAGCCGAGCGCGGAGCTACTCGACCGCATCAGGGCGGCGCAGAGCTCGGCCGCGGCCGCGGGCGGCCGCGACAGCATCACCGTCATCGGGAAGGCCCTGTACCTGCACACGCCGGACGGCTTCGGTAACAGCGAGCTGTCCCAGGTCCTGTTCCGCATCGCCGGGACGGGCAAGCACAAGGTCGCGGCGACGGCCAGGAACTGGTCCACGTCCACCACGCTGCTGTCCCTGTGCGAGGAGCGGTGACGCGGGCGGTCCTGGTCACCGGGGCGTCCAGGGGCATCGGGCGGGCGGTGGCGCAGGCGTTCGCCGCCCTGGGCGACCGGGTGGCGGTGCACCACAGGGATTCCGCCGCGCTCGCGGAGGAGGTACTGGCCACCCTCGACGGGCGCGGCCATACGATCGTCCAGGCCGACCTGGCCGACGCGGACGCCGTCCGCGTAATGGTCGATGCGGCCGCCCGCGACCTGGGCGGCCTTGACGTGCTGGTGAACAACGCCGGGATCTACCTCTGGCACCCGATCACCGAGGTCTCCTACGAGGAGTGGCAGGAGGCCTGGCGCGAGACGCTGGCCGTCAACCTGACCGGCGCCGCCAACGCGACCTGGTGCGCGGTGCAGTACATGAAGGAAACGGGCGGGCGGATCGTCAACGTGACCTCGCGCGGCGCGTTCCGCGGCGAGCCCAGGAACCCGGCGTACGGGGCGAGCAAGGCGGCGCTGAATTCGTTCGGGCAGTCGATGGCCCGCGCGCTGGCCCGGTACGGGATCTCCGTGGCCTCGGTGGCGCCCGGGTACGTGGAGACCGAGATGGCCGCGGCCGACCTGAGCTCGGCGCTCGGCACCGAGATCCGGGCGCAGAGCCCGTTCAACCGGGTGGCGACGCCCGAGGAGATCGCGGCCGCGGTCGTCTACCTCGCCTCGGACGAGGCGCAGTGGGCCAGCGGGGCCATCCTCGACCTCAACGGGGCCTCGTACCTGCGGACGTAGGTCTCTTGGAGGTCAGGACACCGGCCGCACGCCGTCGCCGGACGGGGCGGTGGGCAGGCCGGTCATCACCCGGGCCCAGGCCAGGTCGGCCCCGGCGGTCAGGCAGCCGTCGACCACCGCGTCCGTGCCGAGGGCGCTGACCCTGATGACGGGGAGGACGGGTGCGATCTGCTCCAGTTCCTTCCTGACCGCCTCGGCGAAGCCAGGCGCCCGGCCGACCCCGCCGCCGAGCACGACCAGCTCAGGATCCACCACGGTGATGACGGCGCAAACGGCCCGGGCCACGAGCCGGGCCTCCTCGGCGACCACGGCCGCGGCCCGCTCGTCACCACTCGCCGCGGCCGTGAACACGCGCCGCGCTGACACGGGGCCGCGCATCCCACCGCGGCGCGCGGCCCGGACAATCCCCGACGCCGAGGCGGCGGCCTCGAGCGTCCCGCGCTTGCGGGCCTCGTGCTCGTCGGCGCCCATGCCACCGGACATCGGCAGGTACGCGATCTCCCCGGCGACGCCGTGCGCCCCGCGCAGCAGCTGGCCGCCGAGGATGAGCCCCATGCCGATGCCGGTGCCGATGTGCACGAAGGCAAAGTGGTCGACGTCGCGGCCGTGTCCGAGGGCGCGTTCGGCCAGCGCCGCCGCGTCGACGTCGTTCTCCATCACCAGGGAGGGGCCGAACGCCTCCCGCAGCCCCGTCAGCGCGGCCGGGCGGTCCCAGCCGCGCAGGCCGCCGGTGAGCTTCATGGCGTTCCGCCGGGGGTCGTACACGCCGGGGCTGCCGATCACGGTCTGGGTGATGGCCGCCCTGGGCACGCCCGTGTTCTCGCACAATAGGTCGGCGAGCCCGACCAGCTCGGCCACGCGCCCGCGGACGCTGGTGGCGCGGGCCCGCGACGACTCCCTGGCCCTGACCTCCCCCGCGAGGTCCGCTATCGCGCCGCGGACGTACTCGTGCCCGATGTCCAGGCCAAGCACCAGGCCCGCGTCGGGCCGGATCTCGTACAGCCGGGCCGAGCGGCCGGGCACGCCGGTCCGGTGCCCGGCGATCCGGACCAGGCCCGCGCGCTCGACGTTATCCAGGGCCAGCGACACCGTCGGCTTGGACAGGCCGGAGAAGCGCGCCAGCTCGGCCCGCGAGCAAGCGCCGCGCTGGCGGATGTGCTCGAGCAGCAGCTGCTCGTTCAGCGCCCTGATCAGCGAGGGGCGCGCCGCGGACAGGGCCGGCCCTGGTCCCTCCGGGGGCGGGAGAGCCGAGGCAGGCGCGGCCTGCTGCGCGCTCGGCGCGACGTCGCGCGAACCTTCGCGCGTACCTTCCGGCAGGGCTGTCACGGCAACCTCCTCCACCATTGTGCTCGACTTCCGTCCCGTTCTGGCCGGCCTTCGACTGTGCCCAAAGCAATGCTCGCGAGGCCCTTGTCCCTGGGCAGATAGTTAGGATACTGTCCTAACAAAATTAACGGAAGGGGCAACCCCGTGCAGGCCGCATACGTGCCCCGCGCACCTGCCCCAGGGACCCTGCCTCCACGGACCCATCCCCCACGGACCCATCCCCTCACGAACGTGCTCTCCCGGACGAAACGGCAGTAAGGACGAAACGGCATGAGACGCCTCACTACATACGGGGTCATCATCACGGCCGGCCTGCTCGCGGCCGCCTGTAGCTCCAGTTCCCCGAGCAGCACAGGCACCGGCGCCGGCGCCGCCGCGGGCGCTAACAGCGTGCTCACCATCGACAACGAGAACGGGGCCCTGTGGACCTGCGGCTTCAACCCGTTCAACGGCTCCGACACGCTGGTGTCCGTCGGGTTCGTCTACGAGCCGCTCGTCTACGTCAACCCGCTCCAGAACGGCGCGACCACGCCCATGCTGGCGACCTCCTGGTCGTGGGGCGCCGGGAACAAGTCCCTCGTGTTCAACATCCGCCAGGGCGTCAAGTTCACCGACGGCACGCCCCTTACCGCGGCCGACGTGGCGTACACGTTCAACCTCATCAAGAAATACCCGGCCCTGGACCTGACCGGGGTGTGGTCGGTGCTGTCCAGCGTCACACAGACGGGCCCCTATCAGGTGACCATGGACTTCAGCACGCCGGCCGTGCCGTGGTTCTACTACATCGCCGACCAGACGCCGATCGTGCCCGAGCACATCTGGTCGACGATCTCCAACCCGGTGGCCTACCCCGACTCCCACCCGGTGGGGACCGGACCCTACGAGGTCAACCCCTGCACCCCGGCGAACATCACCTACACCGCCAACCCGCACTTCTGGCAGGCCGGTGAGCCGCACATCGCCACGCTGAAGTACCCGGCCTTCCTGAGCAACAACACCGCCAACGACGACCTGGCCAACGGCCAGGCGCAGTGGGGCGCCCAGTACATCCCCGGCATCCAGCAGTTCTACCTGTCCAAGAGCCCGGACTTCCACTACTGGTTCCCGCCGGTGCTGAACGTCTCGCTGGTCCCGAACCTGACCAATCCCCTGCTGAGCAACGTAAAGGTCCGCCAGGCCATGGCGTACGCGATCAACCGGCCGCAGGTCTCAAGCATCGGCGAGTCCGGGTACGAGCCGGCCGCCAACCAGGCGGGCATTGTCACCCCGACCTACACGAGCTGGCTCGACAGCTCGCTGCTGGCGCAGTACGGGAACTACGCGTACAACCCGGCCAAGGCCAAGCAGCTGCTCGCCGAGGCGGGGTACCACATGGGCTCGAACGGCGTGATGGTGAACGCGGCGGGCAAGCAGCTGGCCTTCACCGTCATCAACATCGGGGACTACTCGGACTGGGTCGCCTCCATGCAGGTGATCGTGCAGGACCTCAAGGCCGTCGGCATCTCGCTCACGCCGGACAACCTGACCAACACCGACTTCGAGTCCGACCTGTACCGCGGCGAGTACCAGATCGCCTACTACGAGCAGGCGACGATCGGCCCCTCCCCGTACTACGAGCTGACCGACTGGCTGGACTCGGCCGACACCGCGCCCATCGGCAAGCTGGCCGCGACCAACATGGAGCGGTACAGCAATCCGGCCACCGATCAGCTGATCAACTCCTACGGCGCCACGACCAGCGTGGCCACCCAGCACTCGATCATCGACCAGCTCGAGGGCGTCATGCTGAGCGACGTTCCGATCATCCCGATCACCGAGGGCGTCGACTGGTACCAGTACGACACGGCGAGCTTCACCGGCTGGCCGACCCAGAGCGACCCGTATGCGCAGCCGCCGGTCTGGGCATATCCGGACAATGAGCAGGTGCTGCTGCACCTCAAGCCCCGATAACGACCGCGTGTGCCAGGGGAGCGGGACGACGAACCTCCGCTCCCCTGGCCCGCCTGCCCGCGCGGCGACGAGGAGAAGGCGATGATCCCGAAGGAACCGTTGTGAAATTCGTGCTACGCCGCCTCGGCTTTTTCGTGCTGACGCTGTGGGCGGCGCTGACCCTCAACTTCCTGCTGCCGAGGCTGATGCCGGGAAACCCGGCGCTGGCCATGATGGCCAAGTTCCACGGCGAGCTCACCCCGCAGTCGCTGAAGGCCCTGGAGATCCTGTTCGGCGTCAACAACCACGCCGGCCTGGCCTCCCAGTACGTCAGCTACCTGCACCAGGTCGTGACGGGCAACTTCGGGACGTCGCTTGACTTCTATCCCGCCTCGGTCGCCTCCGTCATCGGCAGCGCAATCTGGTGGACGCTCGGCCTGGTGGGGGTGGCCACGGTACTGGCGTTCGCGCTAGGCACCGGACTGGGCATCGTCGCCGCCTGGCGCCGCGGCGGGCGGCTGGACAGCGTGCTGCCGCCGGTCTTCGTGATCGCGTCGGCGGTGCCGTACTTCTGGGTGGCCATGGTGCTCGTGCTGATCTTCGGCATCACCTTGCACTGGCTGCCCTACGTGGGCGGCTATAACGTCATCTCCGACACGCCTGCCCTCTCGTTCAGCTTCATCGGCGACGTACTCAGCCACGCCATCCTGCCCGCGCTCTCCCTGGTGATCACCACGATCGGCACCTGGATCCTGACCATGCGGAACACGATGATCACCACGCTGGCCGAGGACTACGTGCGGATGGCCCGCGCCAAGGGCCTGCCCGGCCGGCGCATCATGCTCGACTACGCGGCGCGCAACGCCATCCTCCCGAACCTGACCGGCTTCGCCATGTCGCTCGGGTTCGTGGTCAGCGGCGCCATCCTGATCGAGTACGTGTTCAACTACCCGGGCGTGGGCTTCATGCTGCTCCAGGCGGTGCAGGGCGAGGACTACCCGCTGATGCAGGCCCTGTTCCTGCTCATCACGGTGGCGGTGCTCGTGGCGATCCTGATCGCCGACATCGTCACCGCGCTGCTCGACCCGCGGACGAGGACGGCGAGCTAGCCATGTCCGTGCCCCTGTCTGTCGTCCAGCCCGACGCCGGGCGGATGCCCGCTACTCACGCGCTGGCCCGGATGACCCGCGCGGTGCGGTCGAACCGCAAGGCGACGGCGGGCACCGTGCTGCTGGTGCTGTTCATCCTGGTCGCGCTGTTCCCCGGCGTGATCGCCCACGACAACCCGAGCCTGGACGCCTACAAGCCGAAACTGGGCCTGTCGACCGCGCACCTGCTCGGCACCACCGCGTACGGGCAGGACATGTTCGCCCAGCTGGTGTGGGGCACCAGGAACGTGATGATCATCGCGTTCACCGCCGGCCTGGCCACCACCGCGATCGCGGTGCTGGTCGGCGTGGCCGCCGCTTACCTAGGCGGGCTGTGGGACGGGTCGCTCAACGTCCTGACCGACGTACTGCTTGTCATCCCCCTGTTCCCGCTGCTGATCGTGATCGCCGCGTACGCGCACGGCGGCAGCACGCTGGTCCTGATCGTGGTGATCACGGTGACCAGCTGGTCATACACCGCGCGCCAGCTGCGGTCGCAGGCGCTCACGCTGCGCAGCAGGGACTTCCTCGAGGCGGCGCGGGTGCGCGGCGAGCGCAAGCTCTACATCGTCGTCATGGAAGTCATCCCCACCATGACCTCGCTCATCGTGGCGAGCTTCCTGACCAACGCCTTGTACGCCATCCTCTTCGCGTCCAGCCTGCAGTTCATCGGCCTGGGCGACCCGAACACGGTCAGCTGGGGCACGATGCTGTACTGGGCGCAGAACAACGCGGCCCTGCAGACCGGCCAGCCCATGTGGGCGATCGCGCCCGGGGCCTGCATCGCCGCGCTCGGCGCAGGGTTCGCCCTGCTCAACTACGCGTTCGACGAGATCGGCAACCCGGCGCTTCGGCCCGTGCGAAGGAGCAAGCGTGTCCGAAGTGCTTGAGGTCAGCGGCCTGTCCGTGGATTACGTGCTGGACCGCGGCGACGTCCGGGCGGTGGACGACGTGTCCTTCTCCCTCAACCGGGGCGAGTTCCTCGGCATCGTCGGCGAATCGGGGTGCGGGAAATCGACGCTGCTATTCGCGGTCGCGCAGCTGCTCGCCCCGCCGGCGAAGGTCGCGGCGGGCAGCGTCCGGTTCCAGGGCACCAACCTGGTGGGCCTGACCGACGGGCAGCTTTCCGCGATCCGCTGGCGGGACATGTCGGTCGTCATGCAGAGCGCGATGAACGCGCTGAACCCGGTCAAGTCGATCGGCGCCCAGTTCAAGGACGCGATGCGGGCGCACGGCAAGCCGACCGCCGAGCAGGTCGAGGCCAGGTCCGCCGAGGTCCTCCGGATGGTCGGCATCGACCCGGTGCACCTGCGCAGTTACCCGCACCAGCTGTCCGGCGGGATGCGGCAGCGGTCGATGATCGCGATGGCGATGCTGTTCACCCCGGACCTGGTCATCATGGACGAGCCCACCTCCGCGCTGGACGTGGTGGCGCAGCGCTCGCTGATGGTCCAGATCAGGGACCTCCAGCTCAGCTACGGCTTCGCCGTCATCTTCGTCACCCACGACATGTCGCTGATCAGCCACTTCTCTGACCGGCTGATGGTCATGTACGCGGGCCAGGTGGACGAGCTCGGCGCCACGCGGACGGTCTTCGACCGGCCGCTGCACCCGTACACCCAGGGCCTGCTCGAGGCCTTCCCGTCCATCCGCGGCCCGCGGGTCCCGCTCAAGGGAATCCCCGGCAACCCGCCCGACCTGGCCCGCCTCCCGGCCGGCTGCCGGTTCCACCCGCGCTGCCCGTACGCCGAGCAGCGCTGCGCGCAGGTCACGCCCGATCTGTACGAGCTGGACCAGGCGCTGGTGCGCTGCCTACGGCGCCAGGACGGGAGCCTGGCGCGATGACCTCCACCGAGCTGCTCCGGGCCGAGCATCTGACCAGGCACTTCAAGATCGGCGGCCCGCTGTCCCATCGGACGCTGCACGCGGTGGACGACGTGAGCTTCACCATCGGCGACCGGGAGATCGTCGCCCTGGCCGGTGAGAGCGGCAGCGGCAAGTCCACCATCGCCCGCCTGCTGGCCAGGATCTACACCCCTACCAGCGGGGAGATCTACTTCGAGGGTAAGCCGGTCTCGCGGATCCGCTCGCGCCGGGACCGCCTGCGGTACAGCGGCCTGGTGCCGATGGTGTTCCAGGACCCGTTCGGATCGATCAACCCGGTGTTCCGGGTCCAGCACGGCGTGCTGCGCAGCCTCAAGCTGCACCGCCCCGAGCTGTCCGGCCAGCAGCGGCGGGCCGAGGCGGCCCGGGTGTTCGAGATAGTCGGTCTGGGCACGGACATGCTGGAGCGATTCCCGCACGAGCTGTCCGGCGGGCAGCGACAGCGGGTCGGGTTCGCCCAGGCGCTCGCCATGCGGCCCAAGCTGATCCTGGCCGACGAGCCGGTCTCGATGCTCGACGTCTCGATCAGGATCGGCCTGCTCAACCTGATGGCCGAGCTGCGCGACACGATGGGCGTGTCGATCTTGTACATCACCCACGACATCGCCAGCGCGCGGTACGTGGCGGACCGGCTGATCGTGATGTACGCCGGCCAGATCGCCGAGGCCGGGCCGATCGAGGACGTGCTGACCAGCCCCAGGCACCCGTACACCCAGCTGCTGCTGTCCGCGGTGCCCGACCCGCGCGCGCCGCTGTCCGTGGCGGCCGCGGCCGACCGCGGCGAGCCGCCCAAGGTCATCGACCCCACGCCCGGCTGCCGGTTCCGCTGGCGGTGCCCGCTGGCCATCGACACCTGCGCGCAGGTCACCCCGGTGCTCGCCGAGCTGCTCCCCGGACACGATGTGGCCTGCCACGTCGCCCAGGCCAGCGAGGCGGAGGTGAAGGCGTTCCTCATCAAGGAGGGCTCGTGAAGCTCGCGGTGATCGGCGGCGGGTCCACGTACACGCCCGAGCTGGCCGACGGTATCGGCCGGCTGCTGCCCGAGGTCTCCGAGCTGGCCCTGGTGGACCCCGACCTCGCCCGGCTGGCCGCGGTCGGGCCCGCCTCGGCCCGGATCATGGCCGCGCACGGTCACCCGGGCCGGGTGACCTGGACCGCCAGCCTGGACGAGGGCGCCGAGGGCGCGGACGCCATTGTGATCCAGCTCCGGGTCGGCGGGCAGGCCACCCGCCAGCGCGACGAGACCTGGCCGCTGGACTGCGGGTGCGTCGGGCAGGAAACGACGGGGGCGGGCGGCCTGGCCAAGGCGCTCCGCACCGTGCCCATCGTCCTTGATGTGGCCGAACGATCCGTGCGCCGGGCTTCGCCCTCTGCCTTCATCATCGACTTCACCAATCCGGTGGGCATCGTGACGCGCGCGCTGCTGACCGCGGGCTACCGGGCCGTCGGCCTGTGCAATGTGGCCATCGGGTTCCAGCGGCATTTCGCCGCCCTGCTCGGCGTGCCTCCCGACCGCGTGGCGCTCGGGCACGTCGGCCTGAACCACCTGACCTGGGAACGTTCGGTGCTCCTTGACGAGGCGGACGTGCTCCCCGACCTGCTGGCCACCCGGGCGGAGGAGATCGCGCCGCACACCGGGATGCCCGCGGAGTTCATCCGGCGCCTGGGCATGGTGCCGTCGTACTACCTGCGCTACTACTACGCCCACGACGCCGTGGTCGCTTCGCAGCGCGGAGCGGTCACCCGCGCCGAGGAGGTAGCCAGGCTGGAGCGCGAACTGCTGTCGCTGTACGCGGACCCGGCGCTTGACCGCAAGCCCGAGCAGCTTTCGGCGCGCGGCGGCGCGTGGTACTCCGAGGCGGCGGTGGACCTGCTCGCCTCGCTGACCGGCAACCGCCGCGACGTCCAGGTGGTCAACGCGGGCAATGGCCTGACGCTGCCGTTCCTGCCCGCCGACGCCGTGATCGAGGTGCCCTGCATGGTCGACAGGGGCGGCGCCGTCCCCGTGCCGGTCGACCCGGTGGATCCGCTGCTGCGCGGGCTGATCGCGCACGTGTACGCGTATGAGGAGCTGGCGCTCGAGGCGGCGGTCCGCGGCGGCCGGGACCGGGTCTACGACGCGCTGCTCGCCCACCCCCTGGTCGGGCAGGCGGACGTCGCCGGATGCCTGACCGACCGCCTGATCGCGGAGAACGCGCCCTTCCTTTCCTGGGCTTGAGGAGGCATCAGATGAGACGCGCATGGTCGACGATCATCGTGGCGGCGGGCATCACGCTGGCGACTACGATCCCCGCCGTCACTGCCGCGGCCGCCCCGGCTAAGCCGAGCGCCGTGCCCGAGGTGCGCGTCAATCAGGTCGGGTACCCGTCCGGGGGTTCGAAGGTTGCCTACGTGATGCTGGCCAGGCGGGTGAGCACGGTGAGTTTCGAGGTCACCACCCCGTACGGGGTGGCCTACCAGGGCACATCCGCTGACGACGTGGGGTCGTGGAACTCCGCCTACCGGGCGGTCTACCAGCTCACGTTTTCGGCCGTGCAGACTCCGGGCGTCTACCAGGTCAGGGTCACCTCGCCCGCCGCGGCGGTCTCCCCGTCGTTCGTCATCGGCAGCGGGCCGCAGCTGTACGGGCAGCTCGTGGACAACGCCGTACAGTACTTCACCTCCGAGCGCGACGGCCCGGACACCGAGGCCTCGGTCCTTGACCGCCAGCCTGCCAACCTGACCGATGAGCAGGCGTATGTCTACGCGGACCCCAGGTACGACAGCAACGACAACCTGCTCGGCACGCTGCAGAAGATCGCCGGGCCCGTGGACGTCTCCGGCGGCTGGTTCGACGCCGGCGGCGGCTACGAGAAGTTCGCGTACACCGCCAGCTACGCGGACGCGCTGATGCTGATCGCGGCGCGGGACAACCCGGGGGCCTACCCGGCGCTGCTGCCGGAGGCGGAATACGGGCTGCAGTGGATCACCAAGCTGTGGGACCCGGCGCAGAAGGTGATGTACATCCAGGTCGGGATCGGCAACGGCAACGCGAGCAACACGATCCAGGGCGACTACAACTTCTGGTTCCCGCCCCAGGACGAGGACCAGATGAACGTGAGCCCGGGCGGCAACCCCGGGCCGACCGCCTACTACGTCAAGTACCGGCCGGTCTTCGAGGCGGCCCCGCCTGGTAAGCCGGTCAGTCCCGACCTGGCGGGGCGGTTCGCCGCTGACTTCGCCCTGGGCGCGCAGCTTGACGCGAGCACCGACCCCGCGCAGGCCGCGAGCCTGCTGAGCCTGGCCCGCGGCGTGTACGCGATGGCCAAGACGACCAATGTCGGCCAGATCGTCACCACGTTCCCCTACGACTACTACCCGGGCACCGAGTGGAAGAGCGACATGCTGTGGGGCGCCGCCGAGATCGCACTGGCCGATGAGGCGACCGGCGCGCCGCTCGCGCAACTGAGCGCGGACCTGGCCACCGCGGCCCGCTGGGCCCGGGCCTACATCGCGCAGGGGCACCCCGCCGACGGCGACACGTTCAACCTGTACGACAACGGCGCGGTCGCCGAAGCCGAGCTGCTCCAGGCCATGCGGCAGGCGTCGGGCCTCGGGCTGAGCCCGGTGATCGCGCCGAGCGCGCTGCTCGCCGACCTGGCCGCGCAGCTGCGTACCGGCGAAGACTGGGCCAAGGGCGACCCGTTCGCGCTCGGGACGCAGCTCGGTCCTTCAGACGCATCGCCGCATGCGTTCGGCCTATTTATTACCGATGCGCTCTATCAGGAGTACGGCGGCTCAGGCCAGTTCGCCTCGTTCGCGCAGCAGCAGCTGAACTTCGCGCTCGGCGCCAACGCCTGGGGCAGTTCCTTCGTCGTCGGGGCGGGCACGGTGTTCCCGCACTGCATGCAGAGCGAGATCGCCAACCTGGCCGGCTCGCTGTCCGGGAGGGGCGACATACAGCTGGGCGCGACGACCGACGGACCGAGCAGCGCGGGCAACTTCGTCGGCCTGGGCACGGTCTCCGGCATGCGCGCGTGCCGCGCGGGGAACTTCGCGCCGTTCAACACTGCGACCGTCGGGTACGAGGACAACGTGGTGTCCTGGCCTTCGGTCGAACCCGCCGACGACTACACGGCCGCGTCCCTGCTGGCGTTCGCCCTCGGCGCGGCCGACCTTGGCTGACATCCCCGCCGCTGCTCAGCCCGCCGTGCTGGCCATCGACGGCGGCAACAGCAAGACGGACGTAGCCCTGGTGGCGGACGACGGAACCCTGCTCGCGTCCGCCCGCGGCCCGGGCATCAACCCCCAGGACGTCGGCGCCGAGCAGACCGCGCTCAACCTGGATGCCCTGGTCAGGCAGGCCGCGGCCCAGGCCGGCCTGGACCCGCTGGCCGACCAGGCCCGGATCGCCCGGCACACGGTAGCCTGCCTGGCCAACGCGGACCTGCCGGAAGAGGAAGCCGAGCTGACCGCCGCGGTTCAGGGGCAGGCGTGGAGCCCCACCGCCACGGTCGTGAACGACACGTTCGCGATCCTGCGTTCGGGCCTGACCGACACCAACCAGCCGCACTGGGGGGTGGCCGTGGTCTGCGGCGCGGGAATCAACTGCGTCGGCGTCGCGCCGGACGGCCGCGTCACCAGGTTCCTGGCCCTCGGGACGATCGCGGGCGACTGGGGCGGCGGCTACTTCCTCGGCCTCGAGGTCCTCTGGCACGCCGCCCGGGCGGAAGACGGCCGCGGCCCGCACACGGCCCTTTCCGGCTACGTGGCCAGCTACTTCGGCGTAGAGCGGGTCGAGCAGGTGACCATCGGCCTGCACCAGGGCAAGATCCCGCACGATGACCTGATCGGCCTGGCGCCCGCGCTGCTGCGCGCCGCCGACGAGGGCGACCCGGCCGCGCGATCGCTGGTGGACCGCCAGGCCGACGAGATCTCGGTCATGGCCATCACGGCCATGCGCCGCCTGGAGCTCACCGGCCTCGCGACCCCGGTCATCCTGGGCGGCGGCATCGTCACCGCCCGGAACCCGCGGCTGATGGCCGGGATCACCAGGCAACTGGCCGGGGCCGCCCCGCACGCCCAGGTACGTGTGATCGAGGTCCCCCCGGTGGTCGGCGCCGCGCTGCTCGGCCTCGACCACGTGAACGCCCCGCCCGCCGCCGAGTCGCGGCTGCGCGCCGCCTACGGCCTCCCACGTACGTGACTTGCGGCTGGCTGGCTTCCTGGCTCAGTCAGGCCACTAGCTCTCCAGCTTCACCGTGTCCGACTGGCCGAGCACGTGGCCGTTCGCGTCGTGCGCGGTCACGGCGAAGTACGGCCCGCTGGAGTTCACCGTGATCATCGTCTCGAAGCCGGTGCGCCGCTGCGACCCGGCCTCGCTGAGCTGGGTCGCCGTGCTGCCGGCCAGCACCGTCCAGCTGCTCAGCTCGGTCGCCCCGTTCCAGCTGGCGTACACGACCGAGCCGCCGGCCTGGTTCACCCGCGCCGCGGCCGCCGGCTTGTCGGTGGGATTGCCGGTCCAGCTGGCCGTGAACGCGCGGTACGACTGGTCTCCGATCGGGAACTGACCGTCAAGCAGCAGCGTCCCGTTCTCGGCGAACTCGGTGAAGTAGGGCAGGTTGCCCCAGCCGACCAGCACCCGGCCGTCGGCGAGCGTCTGCATGCTGCCCTGGTTGGCGGCCAGCAGCTTGGCCGGGTGGGTGTAGCTGCTGCTCAGCGTCGCACGCATGGCCGTGGTGTCCAGGTCGAGCAGGATGCCGCGGGACTGCGGCTCCTTCTGCGGCGTCGCGGCGTCGTCGAACAGGGACAGGTGCTGCACCCCGCGCGGGCGGGCGTGGTGCTGCCACCAGAACGTGGCGCCCGGGCCCATCTGGAAGCTGGACCGCTTCCCGCCGAGCCGCCATAGCAGCTCACCGCCCGGCCGCGCGATCTTGTACACGGTGCAGGTATTACGCGCGGAGACGACCAGGTTCCCGTCGTGCCCGACCGCGATCGAGTTGATGTGGAAGTAGTCGAACGGCTGGTTCTCGGTGCCGCCGGAGAACGCGGCATAGGTGTCGGTGACCGGCACCCAGTCCAGGCTGTTCCACTCGAACAGCACCGCGCCGGAGGCGATGTCGACCTCCAGGACCGAGCCGGTCAGCGCCGTCCCGTTGGCCGGGCCCCCGAGCGCGGACAGGTCGGCGGGCCTGCGCCGGACGGCCGTGATCAGCGCGGTGTCCTGCGGGCTGATCACGAACTCGTGCAGGTCGGCGGACATGCCGTCGCCTCCGCTAATGGTGGCGATGGTCCGGTAGGAGCTGTCAGCGATCACCGCCTGGCCGTAACCGACGCCCAGTTCCACCTGTCCTTCCCACCAGGTGAGCACCGGCTGCCCCTGGTACGTCTGCACCTGGAGGTCCATCCGGCCCATGCCCTTGGCCGCGGGGAAGCCGGTGTTCGGAGCAAACCAGACGAGGTTGCCGTACCGGTCCAGGATCATCAGGCCCGGCTGGCCGGGCCCGGTCCGGGGATAGCCGGCGGGGGCCAGGATGAAATAGGACGGATCACCGGCGGCCGGCGGGCCGTGGTGGGCCACGGTGATGGCCGGCGGGGTGAGGTCGGGGCGGGTCACGAAGTGCAGCACGCCGCCGTCATCGTCCGGCGTCACCGGTGCGGTCGGCGTGCTCGCCCGCGCGGTCGCCGTGCTCGCTTCGGCGGGGTGCGGCCAGGCGTACCCGCCAATGCCCGCCAGCGTCAGTCCGGCCGTTCCCACGACGGTCGCCCCGCCATACCGCATGATGTCCCGGCGGGTCGGTCCGTCGCGCTTCATATGCCACCTCCAGGTGAGCCGAGACCACACTAATCTGCACGCCTTAAGGAAGCGGCAAGGAAAACGCCGCGTTCACGTTGAGAAGTCGCAGAACTCGCTGAGTGCCGGGCTATGAAAGCCTGTAGGCCGCCCGCACCCGCGCTTTGCTCCCGTGGAGTCCGCCATGTGGGGCGGCGTGGCCCGCGAACGGTAGGCGGCGGGCCGGTTCAGCTCTGGTCGGCCGAAGACGTGGCGGCGCCAGACCCGGCGCGGATGAGGTGGCGGTCGGCGTCCTCGCCGAGCATGGCCCGCGACAGCTTGGTGAGCAGCTCGCCAAGCTCGGCGTACTGCTCGGGCGACAAGTCGGCGAGCAGTTCGCGAAGGCCTTCGCGCCGGGCCGCGAACAGGCGGTCGGCGGCGGAGTGACCGGCGCCGGTGAGCACCAGCGTCCCGTTCGACCGGACCACCATGCCCTCGGCGACGAGCCGGTCGACGTAGGGCCTGCCGTAGTCCACCGTCACGTTGGCCTGCCTGGCCAGCTCCTCCCCCGCGACCGCGCCCTGCTTGGCCAGCCGGGTGAGGATCCAGCTGCTCCCCGCGGGCAGGTCGAGGCCGGCCAGCGCGGTCAGCCGCTCGTAACCGCGCCGCCTGAGGTCCGAGCTGCCGAGCCTGGTCAGCGCGCGCTCCACCTCGTCGACCGAGGACCGCGCGGGCGGGGTCGCCCCCAGCCCCTCGCCAAGGCCCACCGAGCTGGTGGCGCGCAGCGGGACCTCCTTCAGGAACCAGGACAAGACGAACGCGACGAGCGCGACGGGGATCGCGTAGACAAACACGGGATGCAAGGCGAGTGAGTAGGCGTGCCGCACGTCGTCCCTGATGGCGGCGGGGAGCGTCTTCAGCAGGGCCGGGTCGGCCGCGGCGTTCGCGATCCTGAGTCCGGGCGGAAGCGTGACGCCGCGCAGCGCCGCGGCTAGCTCGCTGGCCAGCCGGTTGGCGAAGATCGCGCCGAACACCGAGACGCCGAACGCCCCGCCGATGCTGCGGAAGAAGGTCGCCCCCGACGTCGCGGTGCCCAGGTCGGCGTAGTCGGCCGAGTTCTGCACGGCGATGACCAGGACCTGGATGATCATGCCGAGGGCGAGGCCGAGGACCAGGAAGTAGACGGACGTGAGCGCGGTCGAGGTGTACTCGTTCAGCCGGGACAGCAGGAACAGGGCGACCACGAGCAGCGCGGTGCCGGCGATCGGGAAGACCTTGTACCGGCCGGTCCTGGTGATGAGCTGACCGCTGCCGATCGAGGTGACCAGCAGTCCGCCGACCAGCGGCAGCAGGTACACGCCGGACAGGGTGGCCGAGACGCCGTGCACCACCTGCAAGAAGAGCGGCAGGTAGGAGATGGACCCGAACATCGCGAACCCGGCCGCGAGCGCGATGGCCGCGCTGATGCTGAACACCGGGTTGCGGAACAGCCTGAGCGGGAGCACCGGCTCCGCCGCATACCTGGCCGACAGCCACCAGGCTCCCACGAGAACCACCGACCCGGCGAACAGCCCGATGATCACGGGCGAGCGCCACGGGTAGGTGGTGCCGCCCCACGAGGTCGCCAGGACCACGCAGGTGGCGAACGCGGCGATCAGCGTGGCGCCCAGGTAGTCGATGGAATGCCTGCGCCGGGCCGCGGTGGCGGGCAGCACCGCGGTGATCACCACGAGCGCGACGGCCCCGATCGGCAGGTTGATGTAGAACACCCATCGCCAGGACAGGTCGTCGACGAAGAACCCGCCGAGCAGGGGGCCGATGACGCTCGCGACGCCGAACACCGCGCCGAACGCCCCCTGGTACTTCCCTCGCTCCCGGGGCGGGACGACGTCGCCGACGATCGCCTGGGCCAGCACGATCAGGCCGCCGCCGCCGATGCCCTGGAACGCGCGGAACGCGATCAGCTCGGTCATGGTGTGGGACAGCCCGGACAGCGCCGAGCCGGCCAGGAAGATGACGATTGCGGCGATGAACAGGTACTTGCGGCCGTACTGGTCGCCGAGCTTGCCCCATACCTGTGTGGTGGCCGTGCTGGCGAGGATGTAGGAGGTGACCACCCAGGACAGATGGGACAGGCCGCCCAGGTCGCTGACGATGGTGGGCAGCGCGGTAGCGACGATCGTCTGGTCCAGTGCGGCCAGCAGCATGGCCAGCATCAGCGCGCTGTAGATGACGAGCAGCCCGCGCTGCTGCGCCGGCTGCTCAGCTGCTGCCTGGCCGGCCATGTCGGACTCCCCGGTTCAGGGTGAGCGGACCACGTACGCGTGATACCCGACTGCCGGTCAGGCAAATCGCCGGCTGGTCACCAGTCTCCGCGATGCGCGCGCAAGCGCCTCTGGGCCAGCCGGAGCGGGGGCCGGCTGGCCCAGAGGACGAAAGGGACTCCCGCCTGCCTCAGCTGAGGTCGGACGCGGAGAGCGGAACCACGTTCCACAGTCCCGTGATGGCGTGCGTCGACAACGGCGCCGCGCCCTTGTACGTGTAAAGCGGATAGCCGTTATAGGTAATCTGCTTGGTTCCGTCCGACCTCGTGACCAGGGCGAACGTTCCCGGGATGGTCTCACCTGAGGCGGCCTGCGGCACTCCGGTGGCCGGCGGCCAGATCGAGGCGCACGACCCGGTGCAGGTCGGCGTACCGCCCTTGGTGTCGTGGGCGTAGGTGTACACCACCTGCCCGTCGGCCTCCGCAAGCACGTAACCCAGCTTGGACTTCTGCACGATCATGATGGTCGTGCCCGCCGCGATGGTATCCCCGATGCCGCTGCTGGGCTGCGGCTGAGCGGCCTGGGAGTGCGTACTCGCGCTGGACGGCGCCGCCGCGGGCGAGGACGCAGCCGACGACGCGGGCGACGACGTCGCCGGCTGGCTGGTGCTGCCCGTTGACGCGGCCGAACTCTGGGGGGCTGGGGTGGAGTCCGCGGTCGGAGTCGAGGACGATCCGCACGCGGTCAGCAGCACCAGCGACCCGAGTCCGGCTGCTGCCGCCCACCGGCTCTTACGCATAGGTCTCCTTACAGGCCGTCATGACCTGGGGCGTCAGCCGGCGTTGAGGTCGCTCGCGGAGAGCATGATCACGTGCCACAGCCCGTCCATGCCGTTGCCAGTGGTCGTCAACGGCTTCCCGGCCTTGAAGATGTACAGCGGGTACCCGTTGTAGGTGACCTGCTTGGCGCCATTAGCCGTGGTGACCGTGCCGAGCGTACCGGGCAGGGTCTCCATCCCGTTGGTCTCGGGAATGCCCATCACCCCGGGCCAGGCGGCCGCGCAGGAGCTTGTGCAAGTCGGCTGGCCGCCCTTCTTGTCGTTCCCGTAGGTGTAGACGACGTCCCCGTTAGCCTCGGCTAGCACGTAACCCAGCTTGGACTTCTGCACGATCAGTACGGTGTCGCCTGGCGTCAAGTTTCCGATCGCGCTGGTTGGCTGGCCGCCAGCCGGGGTCGTGGACGACCCGCCCGATGACGACGATCCCCCGCCGCAGCCAGCCAGCAGCAGTGCGAGCGATCCGAGCGTGGCAGCTACTGCCCACCCGCTCTTGTGCATAACGTCACTCCGTTCAAAGGTCCGTGGGATTGGATCCGTTCCCGATACGCCGGAAAGCTACCAGACGGCCGAGCCGGGTGGCGGCGACTTCGCTCCTACTTAGTCATCCGGCTACACGGCCAAGCGCCAAAGAGCTCACCATACCGGGCGCCGCTATCCAGGCGGGTGATTTGAAGGACCGGGCGCCCGCGTGTCGCGATGCCGGCGCTACCCTCGGTGAACCTCGCTCGGGAGCGGGAAGCTGGCCTCGGCAGCGCCCGGCACGGGGACGGCGGCGCCGGGTGCGCGGCGGGCGGAAAGGCGGCTCCGCCATGCGACGGCCGCGGTGACGGTCAGCGCGGCGGCACAGGCGGCCTCGGTCAGCCCGAACACCGCCCGGGCGCCGAGGTGCTCGGCGGCGAGCCCCGCGGCCAGCGGGCCGAGGACCGCGGTCGCGGCCCATACGCCGTTGAGCAGTCCGACCGCCGCCCCCAGCCCCGTACCGCCCCGCTCGGCCGCCGCGGAAGCCAGCGGGTAGCTGACCGTCCACAGGACCGACCGGGCCGCGGTCGCGGCGCACAGCATCACGATGAGGGCCGACGGCGCGGCGGACACGACGCCGAGCGACAAGGCGGCGGTCACGGCGAGCATGCCGAGGCCGATCACCGGCAGGTTCACCGCCCGCCGGCCGGCCGCCGCGGTCAGCGCGCTTCCGGCCGCGAACAAGACCCCGGCGGCGGCGAAGTCCAGGCCGATCCGGCCGGACGAGGCCCCGGCGGCGTGCAACTGGGCCGGGACGAGCAGGGCGAATACCCCGGTGGTCAGGCCGGCGATCACGACCGCGGTGACGGCGCCGATGACGTCGCGGTCCCTGGCCGTGGCCCACAGGCCCGCGGCGCTCGCCGACCTGGCCGCGGCCGGACCAGGTAGCGCCCGGAGCGCGGCGAGCACGGCCGTGATCACGGCAAAGCCCGCGGCAGCCGCCAGCAACGGGACGGCGAGCCCGAGATGCTGGGTGAGCGTACCCGAGGCGGCGGGTCCCGCGACGCCCCCGACGCCGGCGCTGGCTATGGACCCGCCCAGCGCGGGCGGCCCTCCTCCGGCGTCGACGAGCCAGCACAGCCCGGCGGTCCACACCACGCCATAGCCGACCCCGAAGGCGAGCCTGGCGCCGAGCAGGGCGCCGAAGCTGCCCGCCATGGCCTGCGCGAACATCGCCAGAGCCATCAGCAGGCCCCCGGCCAGGGTGATCCGCCGGGCCCCGAACCGGTCGGACAGCGTCCCGGCCGGCACGGACACGGCCAGGGTGGCGAGCCCGGTCGCGCCGAGCACCATTCCCTCTTCGAATCCGGACAGGCCGAGCCGGTGCGCGTAGACGGGCATGACCGGGACGAGCGCGAACTGAGCGGCCGCGCTGATCAGGATGAGGGCGTAGATCAGCAGCCGGAACAGCCTTACCCCGGCGGCGGTCCGGGTGTCCTGCGTCATGTGCCTCTCCTCGCTCGTGCCTGCTGGTCAGCTGGCACGGGCCAGCTTAATATGAGAGAAACTTCAGCTAAAGTGAAGGAATATCGCAGTTGCGATCGATACAGCCGATCAAAAATGGACTCGGGCTGCGTGAGCTGCAAGCCGTCCTCGCGGTGGCCGATCTCGGGTCATTCCGGCGGGCGTCCGCAGCTCTCGGCTACACCCAGTCCGCGCTGTCGCACCAGGTATCGGCGCTGGAGGCGGCGCTGGGGCAGACCTTGTTCATCCGGCCGGGCGGCCGCGCCGCCGTGCGCCTGACTCCGGCCGGCGAGGCGGTCTGCCGCCGGGCCCGGCGCGCGCTCAGCGAGGTCGAGGCCGTGGCCGCCGACGCCGAGCAGGCCGCACACGACGAGATCGTGCGGGTCCGGGTCGGCGTCACCCAGACCGCGGCGGCCGAGATCATGCCCGCGGCGCTGCGTGCCTTCCGCGACGACTACCCAGGCGTGGAGGTCGTGCTCAGCACGGCCGACGACCCGGACACCTCGCGGGCCGCCCTGCGCCGGGGCGACCTGGACCTTGCGTTCTCCTACGATCTGGAGACCGACGAGTACGTCGAGACCATCGCGGTGCTGGCCGACCCCTGGGTGATCCTCACCCGCCGCGACAGCGCGATAGCGAGCCTGAGGCGCCCCGGATTCGGGGTGCTCGACCAGCTGGACCTGGTCGCGTGGAACCGCCGGTGGCGCGCGCAGGCCGAGCTCGAGGACGCCTTGGCCCGGCGCGGCATCGCGCCGAAGATCGTCTACCGCACCGATGACAACCTGGCGCTTCAGCGGCTAGTCGCGGCCGGGCTCGGGCACGCCTGCATCGGGCGCGTGGCCGCCAGCCGGGCCGTCGACCCGGCGCTGACCTGGCTGGAGCCGCACGAGACCATAGCGCCGCGGACGATCACCCTGTGCTACCCACGGAACCGCGCGCTGACCGCCACCGCCCGCTCGCTCATCGCGGCGATCCGCGCGCAGGCCAGCTGACGCGTACCGTCACCCCGGGGCTGCGGCGAGACGTCAGCGGACGGCACCGGCTCTGTCTACGTGAAAGAGCGCAGGGCATCCAGCTCGGCCTGCCGGACGGTCTCAGTAACCGGGCTGGCCGCCCGCCAACGCGAGCGACTCGTGCGCCGCGAGAGCCGCGGTAATAAAGGCGTCCGAGGCGCCGAGATAGCCGGATGGCTCAAGCGCCGACTCGACCTGCTCGGCGGTGACGCCCGCCGAGGCGAGCCGGCCCTCCAGTTTCGGGACGGCCAGCAGCACGTCGCGCAGCGGCAGTCCCGCGCTCACCGCCCGCTGGGCCGCCTCGGCCACCAGGTCGTACGCCTGGGCGCCGCCGAGCACGCCGGCCAGCAGCGAGGTGACGTGCTCGGCGAGCGGGAGGTCCTTGCTCGCGGCCAGGTTGGCCGCCATCCGCGGGGCGTCCACGACCAGCCCGGGCAGCAGTTCGGCCGCCCAGGCGGCCGCCGAGCCGGTCAGCCGCATCAGCCCCGCGAGCGGCTCCCATTCGGCGTGCCACGCGCCTGCGGCGCGCTGCTGCTCCTGCTCGGCGCACGCGACGAGGGTGGCGAGCAGGCCTGGCACCTGCCTGGCGCAGCCCAGGATGGCGACGGCCGCGACCGGGTTGTGCTTGTGCGGCATCGCGGACGAACCGCCGCGCCGCGCGGTCGCCGCGGGCCCGTGGTCGGCGGACCCATTCGGCGGGGATGATCCCGCCCTCGTCGCCGTCCCGCCGGGCCGTGCGGGGCCGCCCTGGGCGGCAGGCGTAGCCGGGGCGGCAGGCCCGGCCGGGGCGGCAGGCCCGGCAGTGGCGGCAGGCCCGGCAGTGGCGGCCGGAACGGCCGCGGTCCCCCGGAGCCCGCCACCCTCACTGACCTCGCCGACCTCGGACTGGGCGAGGAGCGTGACGTCCCTGGCGATCTTGCCGAGCACCGCCGTGACCCGGGCCAGCGCGGTGGCCAGGTCGATGATCCGCAGCCGGTTCGTGTGCCAGGGCAGTACGGGCAGCGCCAGGCCCAGTTCCTCGGCGAGCAGCGCCGCGACCCGCGGGCCGCCGTCGCCGAGCGAGGCCAGCGTGCCCGCCGCGCCGCCGAACTGCACGGCTAGCCGGCGGTCCCGGACGACGGCCAGCCCCTCGCGTGCCTCGTCCAGGCCGGCCAGCCAGCCCGCCGCGACCAGGCCGAACGTGACGGGCAGGGCCTGCTGGAGCAGCGTCCGGCCGATCATGATCGTGGACCGGTGCTCGCTGGCCAGCGCGGCTGCGGCCTCGGCGGCCGCGGCCAGGTCACCGAGCACCGCGCCGGTAACCCGCCGGGCGAGCAGCATGGCGGCGGTATCGAGGATGTCCTGGCTGGTGGCGCCCTGGTGCACGGCGCTCGCCGCAGGAGGGGGTACCAGCCGGGCCAGCGCCCGGGCGAGGCCAGGTACCGGGTTCCCGGTCAGCGCCGCGAGCTCGCCGAGTTCGTCGACCCGGAAGCTGCCGACCTGGGCCGCGGCCGTGACCGCCGCGCCGGAACCCGACGGAGCCACCCCGGCGCGCTCGAGCGCACGCGCCAGCCCGGCCTCCACGTCCAGCATGGCCCGCAGCCACGCCACGTCGCCGGTCTCCGCCTCCCCCTTGGCGAAGACCCCCCCGAACAGCCCCCTCCCGCCTGCCTCCAGTCGGTCAGCCATAACGGAACCCTAGACCCGGCCCCTCCCAATCCGGCTGCATTGCGCGATACCTGCACCTACTGCCGTTCGGCAGGATGATTTATGGTCTTGAGCATGACCGAGCATGCACCCGGCGAAAGCCGCCTCCCTCAGCGCCGGAACCTCGTCACGGAGATCCCCGGACCAATCTCACGCGACCTGCTGGCGCGGCGCGAGCGCGCGGTGGCCCGCGGGGTGAGCACGATGCTGCCGGTGTTCGTCACCGACGCGGGCGGCGGCGTGATCGTCGACGCCGACGGCAACTCCCTCATCGACTTCGGGGCCGGGATCGCGGTGGTCTCGGTGGGCAACGCCGCGCCCCGGGTGGCCGCGCGGGTGGCCGACCAGGTCGCCAGGTTCACGCACACCTGCTTCATGGTGACCCCGTACGAGGGTTACGTGGAGGTCTGCGAGGAACTGGCCAGCCGGACGCCGGGGACGTACGAGAAGCGCTCCGCGCTGTTCAACTCGGGCGCGGAGGCGGTCGAGAACGCGGTGAAGATCGCCAGGCACGCCACCCGCCGGCAGGCCGTCATCGCTTTCGACCACGGCTACCACGGGCGCACCAACCTCACCATGGCGCTGACCGCCAAGAACATGCCGTACAAGGACAAGTTCGGGCCGTTCGCCGGCGAGATCTACCGGATGCCGATGGCCTACCCGCTGCGCTGGCCGGGCGGTCCGGAAGCCTGCCGCGAGAACGCGCTCCCCATGGTCAAGTCCCTGATCCACACCCAGGTCGGCGAGGACAACGTGGCCGCCGTCATCATCGAGCCGATCCAGGGCGAGGGCGGGTTCGTCGTGCCGCCCGACGGGTTCCTGCCCGGGCTGGCCGAGTTCTGCCGGGAGAACCGGATCGTGTTCATCGCCGACGAGATCCAGACCGGGTTCTGCCGCACCGGCGACTGGTTCGCCTGCGAGCACGAGGGCGTCATCCCCGACCTGATCACCACCGCGAAGGGCATCGCGGGCGGGCTGCCGCTGGCCGGGGTGACCGGGCGCGCCGAGATCATGGACTCGGTGCACTCCGGCGGCCTCGGCGGAACATACGGCGGCAACCCTGTGGCCTGCGCGGCGGCGCTCGGTGCGATCGAGACGATGGCGGCCGAGGACCTCGCGGGGCGCGCGCGCCGGATCAGCGAGGTCATGCTCCCCCGCCTGCACAAGCTGGCCGAGACGTACCCGGTGATCGCCGAGGTGCGCGGGCGGGGCGCGATGCTGGCCATCGAGCTGACCACGCCGGGGACGCTGAACCCGGAACCGGCCATCACCACCGCCGTGTCCAAGGCCTGCCACCGGGCCGGGCTGGTCACGCTGACGTGCGGGACGTTCGGTAACGTGATCCGCTTCCTGCCGCCTCTCGTGATCTCCGAAGACCTGCTCGACGAGGGGCTGTCCATCCTGGAGGACGCATTCGCCGCGACCTGCGGGTGACGAGCAAACAGGACGAACTCGCCCGGCTGGTCCTCGCGGCGGAGCCCAGGCCGTTCTGGCTGGACCGGCCGGACGCGCCGCCGGCCAGGGGTCCGCTGCACGGCGAGGCGGCCTGCGATCTGGCGGTGATCGGCGGCGGGTTCAGCGGGCTGTGGACTGCGCTGCTGGCCAAGGAATCAGATCCCGAACGAACGGTGGTGCTCGTCGAGGGCAACCGCGTCGGCTGGGCGGCGAGCGGCCGCAACGGCGGGTTCTGCGAGGCGAGCCTGACCCATGGCGACGCCAACGGGCGTGAGCGCTTTCCCGCGGAATTCGCCACGCTCAAGCGGCTCGGCGTGGAAAACCTTGACGCGATCGAGGCGGCGCTGCCCCGGCACGGGATCGACTGCGACTTCGAGCGGCCCGGCTCCATCGCCGTCGCCACGCAGGAGTACCAGGTCGGCGGGCTCCATGAGTTCGCCGAGCACGACGGCGCCACGTTCTGCGACGCCGCGGCGACGCGCGCCGAGGTGAACTCCCCCACCTACCTGGCCGGCGCGTGGGACAGGACGAACACGGCGCTGATCCACCCGGCCAGGCTGGCCTGGGGCCTGGCCGCGGCCTGCGAGCGCCTCGGCGTCCGCGTCTTCGAGCGCACGCCTGCCACCGGGCTGGCCAGCGACGCGGACGGCGTGCGCGTGCGCGTCAGGGACGGCGTGCTCCGGGCCGGGCAGGTGGCCCTCGGGACCAGCGCGTTCCCCGCGCTGGTGCGCCGGCTGCGCCCGTTCATCGTGCCGGTCTACGACTACGTGCTGGTGACCGAGCCGCTCGGCGCGGCGCAGCGGGCCGCGGTCGGGTGGCAGAACCGGCAGGGGATCTGGGACATCGGCAACCAGTTCCACTACTGCCGGCTCACCCCGGATGACCGGATCCTGTGGGGCGGCTTCGACGCCGTCTACCACTTCGGGCGGGGCGTTCGCGCGGCCTACGACCAGCGGCCCGCCACCTTCACCACGCTCGCCGACCACTTCTTCGCCACGTTCCCGCAGCTGGAAGGGATCGGGTTCAGCCACCGCTGGGGCGGCGCGATCGACACCTGCAGCCGGTTCTGCGCGTTCTTCGGCACCGCGCACCGCGGCCGGGTCGCGTACGCGCTGGGGTACACCGGGCTCGGGGTGGGCGCCAGCAGGTTCGGCGCCCGGGTCATGCTCGACCTGCTCAGCGGCGAGCAGACCGAGCTGACGCAGCTGGCGATGGTGCGCAGCAAGCCGGTCCCGTTCCCGCCGGAGCCGCTCGCCTACCTGGGCGTGCAGGCCACCCGCTGGTCGCTGGCCCGCGCCGACCGCAACGGCGGTCGCAGGAACCTGTGGCTGCGCGCCCTGGACGCGGCCGGGATGGGCTTCGACTCCTGACGCGCGCGGTCCTGTGCGCGGGTGCTGTCCGGGTTGCGGGGCAGGCGCCAGCGCCCGCCCGGAGGGGACATCGGCGAGGGCGACCCCCACCGGAATCGTGGATTGCACGATCGTGTGCAAGTCGTACGCTGCCTGTGTGGACAGCGAGCCGCTGGACGCGGTTCCGCTCACGGCGCGCCTGCGGTTGCTACGGACCCGGCTCGGCTGGAGCCAGGAGCAACTGGCGCGCCGGCTGGGCGTGTCGTTCGCGACCGTGAACCGATGGGAATCCGGGCGGTCGCGTCCGTCGCCGCGCGCTAGCCTCGCCCTCGCGGAGCTGGAGGCGGCGAATACCAGCCGGGAGCCGCCACGCGGGCCGGGACCGGCCGGGGACAAACCGGCGCCGTCCGAGAACGAGCCGGACCGGCTGCCGGTCGCGCAATCCAGCTTCGTCGGCCGTGAGCGCGAGCTGGCCGCCCTATCCGGGCTGCTCACCCGGTCGCGGCTGATCAACCTGACCGGGCCCGGTGGGGTCGGCAAGACCCGCCTGGCGGTCGAGGCGGCCCGGCGCTGGGCGGCGGCGGATGGGCAGGGCGCCGACGTGGTGTTCGTGCCGCTCGAGGCGGTCCAGCCGCCCCGGCCGGTGGTCTCGGTGCTGGCGTCGCGCCTGGGCCTGCGCGAACGGCCAGGCGTATCCTGGCGCGAAGCGGCGCTGGCCGCACTCGCCAGACGATCCGGGCTGCTGCTGCTCGACGGCGCCGAGCACGACCGCGACGAGGTGGCCGGGCTGGCCGGGGACCTCCTCACCTCGGCCCCGGGCCTGCGCATCGTGGTCACCAGCCGGGTCGTGCTCGGGGTGCCGGGCGAGGTGTGCTGGGCCGTCCCCCCGCTCGACTGTCCCTCGGTTGCCGCGGGCGCACCCGAAATAGTGGCGTCGGATGCGGTCCGGCTGTTCATCGCCAGGGCCAGCGACCAGCTGCCGGGCTTCTCCGCGGCGGACGTGCCGCCGCACGCGGTCGGCGAGCTCTGCCGCAGGCTCGGCGGGCTCCCGCTGGCCATCGAGCTGATCGCGGGCTGGGTCGGGACGCTGTCCATCCGCGAGATCCTGCAGCAGCGGGTGGCGCTGCTGGATTACGACCCGCCCGGGGCCCAGGGCGGCCGCAAGCTCGCCGACGTGCTGCGGGCCAGTTACGACCTGCTCCAGCCCGGCCAGCAGCGAACGCTGCGGCTGCTCAGCGTGTTCACCATGCCGTTCAGCCTGGCGGACGCTCAGGCGGTGACCGGCGCCAGCGAGCAGGAGGCCGCAGGCGCCGTCCGCGGGCTGGTGGACGCGTCCTGGCTGGTGGTCATCCGCGGCCTCGAGCAGAACCGGTTCAGCATGGTCGAGGCCATCCGTGAGTTCGCGACCGCACGACTGCATGAGGCAGGCGAAGCACCCCAGGCTCGCCGCCGGCACGCGCTGCATTTCGCCGGCGTGGCCACCCAGAGCTTGAGCTCCCTCGCCGGGCCAGATGCGCGGCGCTGGGCCGCCCGGCTCACGTCGGCGGTCGACGACCTGCGCGCGATGATGCAGTGGGCCCTCGATAACGGCGAGATCGATCTTGGCCTGGAGGTCGGCGCTGCCCTGTGGCGCTGGTGGCTGACCAGCGGCCGGCTTTCCGCCGGCCGGTCTTGGCTCAACAAGTTCCTCACCGCGGTCGGCGAGCACTCCGTGTGGCAGGCGGAGGAGAGCCAGCGGATCGGGCGGGCTCTGTGCGCCGCCGCCGTGCTGGCCGTAGAGAACGACGACTACGCGGAGGCGGTTCGCCTGGCCAGGCGAGCGCTCAGCATCTTCGCCCCGCTCGACCCCGGCGAGGACCTGGCCTTCGCGGCGACCGTGCTCGGATCGGCCCAGCGTTACCTGGGCGAGCGGGCCGAGGCTCGGCACAGCTTCCAGACCGCGCTTGACCTGCGGGCCGCCGCCGGCGACCGGGCGAGGCTCGCGATGGCGATCAACAATATGGCCCTGGTCGAGCTCGACGACGGGAATCTCGACCGGGCCAGGGAGCTACTGGAACAGAACCTCATCATCAAGCGCCAGCTTGGGGAGCCGGGCTCGGTCGCGATCGGCCTGATCAACCTGGCCGAGGTGCTGATCCGGGCCGGCCGGTGGCAGGCCGCCAACGCGTCCATCGCCGAGGCCGCCGAGCTGGCCGTCGGCCAGCCCCAGATCACCGGCCTCGTGCTGTGCAACCGGGGCCATCTCGCGGCCCGGCAGCGGAACTGGGATCAGGCGGCCGGGCTCTACCAGGCGGCGGTGGCCGCCTGCCAGGCGGGCGGGCACACGCACGTCGCGGTCGAGGCCATGATCGGGTTGGGCCGCGTCCGCTACCAGCTCGGTCAGGCGGACGAGGCGGCCCGGCAGCTCCGTACGGCGGAGGCGCTGGCCCACCAGATCGCGAACCGGCAGCTGGTGGCCGAGGTGACCGCTGCCCTCGCGGAGACCGGCGACGGCGGGGCCGGCGGGCTCCCGGGCAACCTCACCTCCCGCCAGGCCGAAGTGCTGCAGCTACTCGCCGACGGCCTCAGCAACAAGGAGATCGCCGAGCGGCTCTACCTGAGCCGAGGGACCGTGGAGCGGCACCTGACCACGATCTACCGCAAGCTCGGACTCGGCGGCCGTGTCGACGCGGCCCGTTACGCCGTGGAAAACGGGCTCGCCAGGCGCTGAGGGCCGGGATGTTATAGCACGGCGGCGATTCACGGCTCCGATCGGTATCTTCCCGGCAACTCAGTTACGTTCTGGGACTCGTGTTCCTGGAGGGATCGACAGGATGTATGGACTGCGGGATTCGCCAGACCCGTCCATACCGATAGAAAGGCCGCATATGCTTCCGTCGCGCTCAAGCATCTAATGCTGGGGAGCGGTGAGCGTGGCGGGAGCATTAACATGCCACGGGCGCAGGCTCGCGGCGGAAGCACCGGCGTGTGCTCGGGGCAAGCACGCCGAAGCGTCCGGCACGGGGAGGGCGGTCATGCGAGATCAGCTCCTTGGTGCGATGCAGCCGGTGCTCTCGATCTCGCTTGACCCGGGCGAGAGTGTGGTCGCCGAGGTCGGCCAGTTCGCGTGGATGACCGATTCCATCGAGATGGCGGCGGCCGGCGCGGCCCAGCATGAGCCATGGCTGTGCGTATACACGGCCACCGGTGAGCCCGGCGTCGTCGCGTTCGCGTCGAGGCTTCCCGGGAGCATCCTCAGCGTAGATATCGGCCCCGGCTGCGAGGGCCGCCTGGTCCGCGAGTCCAGCTTCCTGGCCGGCACCCCCGGTGTGCAGGTCGCGGCCGACACCGGCCCCGTGACGTCCGGGCCCCCGGACGGCGACCGGCTGGCGCTGTGGCGGATCGGCGGCACGGGCCGCGCCTGGGTCCAGCTACCCGGCGACGTCGTGAGACGCGAGCTGACCGCGGGCCAGTCGCTGCGTGCGCACCCAGGGCATATCGGCATGGTCGACACGACGATCACCATCCAGGTCACGCAGGTCCGCGATGTCCCCGGCCGTGACGCCTACCCCTGTGCCGTGCTGTCCGGCCCGGGCGTCGTGTGGCTGCGGTCGATGCCGGTCAGCGCAGGCCTCGAGAGGGGAACCACCGCCCGTTCGGCCTAAAAATTTGGGAATCTACCGGGGGCGCTGGGCCGCCAGCAGCGGGATGGCCGCGATCTTCTCCTCGGTCAGGTCGGCCCACTGGATGCCCGGGGCGGGTCGCGGGCCGTGCTGGGGGCGGCAGTCGATGACCCGGTCGGGGGTGATGATGAAGTCCACCGGGACGTCGTGGCTGGTGAGCGGGATCGTCCCGGGCGGGAGGACCTGGAGCTCGTGGACCGTGGTGACCGCGGTGGTGTGGGGGCCGATCAGGCCAGCCGCGGTGGCCAGCGCGAACTCCAGATCGGCGAAGCCGCCGCCCTTGCCCAGGCGCGCGCCGTCCTCCGCCACGGCGACGCAGCCCATGACCACCAGGTCGACAGGGAGCAGTTCGGCCAGCGTGACCCGGCGGGCGGAGCGCGAGGCGCCGCTGATCGAGGCCGCCTTGCGCGGCGGATCGCTCAGGTGGGCGGGATCCAGGGCGAAGAACGGCTCGGGTTCGGCCAGGCGCGGCACCGCCATGTACACGGTCTTGCCGTCCTGGAGCGCGCGCTGGCGCACCGGCAGCTGCGCTGAATCGGGGTTGGCCTTGAGGGTCTCGGCGGCCTGCCACACGGCCAAGGCGCGGAGCCGTTCGGCGGCGGCCTCGGCGCCTGTGAAGTTCGGGATGCGGCCTTCGGCGCCGGGGAACCTGGCGACCCTCGCCGCGCGCATCGCGGACCATACCTCCTGGCGGAGGGCGGCCTTGGCGGCCAGCATCTCCGCCGGACCGCCAGCGTCGCGGTCATGACGGGGCGGGGGGTGGCGGGGCATGGCCCCATCCTTCCGCACCGGGCGGTGCGGTGATCACAGGGCCTGGAGCAGGACGGCTTTCAGTTCAGCATGGCCCAGGGTCACCGGGTTGCCCTGCATGCTGCTCGAGGTCAGGGCCTTGGCGGCGATGTCGTCGGTTTCCTGCGGAGCGAGGCCGAACGCGGCCAGGCCGGGCACGTTGAGCAGGACCAGGGTCTCGCGGATCCAGGTCAGGCCGTCCTCGATCGACGCGGCGGGGTTCTGAGTCAGCAACCTGGCCGCCTCGGTGTACCGGGCTAGAGGGTCCTGACCGGTTGCCGCGGACCGCCCCGAGCGCAGCGCCTCGACGTTGGCCTCGATGACCGGAGCTAGCACCGCCGCGCAGGCCAGGCCGTGGGGTACGTCCGCGGTCCCGCCGATGACGCCGGCCAGGCCATGGACGGCGCCCAGCTTGGCGTTGGCCAGGGCCATCCCGCCCAGCAGGCTGCACACGGCCATGTCGGCGCGCGCGTCCAGGTCCTGTCCGTCCGCGTAGGCGGTGCGCAGGGCCAATCCCGCGCGGCGCAGCCCCTCGCGGGCCAGCCCGTCGGTCAGCGGGGTGGCGTGGACCGAGACCAGAGGCTCCAGGCACTGGGTGAGCGCGTCCAGGCCGCTGGCCGCGGTGACCTGAGGCGGGCACGACACGGTCAGCAGCGGATCGACCAGCGCGACGCGCGGAATCATCAGCGGGCTGCGCAGGCTCGCCTTGAGCCGGTGCGTCGGCACGGCGAGCACCGCGTTGGCGGTCACCTCGGCCCCGGTGCCGGCGGTGGTGGGCACCGCGACGCACGGCGCCGCGGGCCGGGTGATCGGCCGGCCTGACCCGACCACCTCCAGGTAGTCCAGCGGGTCGCCGCCGTTGCCCAGCAGCATGGCCACGGCCTTGCCGGTATCGATGACGCTGCCGCCGCCGACCCCGGCGACCACGTCGGCACGGTGCTCGCGCGCGGCAGCGGCCCCGGCCCGGGCCAGCTCGACGGTCGGCTCGCCGGCCACGGGAAACACCGCGGCTGGCAGCCCGAGGCCGGCCAGCAGTCCGCCATGACGCTCCGGGTTCGCGCCCGTGCACACCAGCACCCGCGACCCGAGCCCGGCCAGGACGCCAGGCAGCTCGGCCGCCCGGCCGGGACCGGCCATGATGCGCCCCGGCCGTGGCGAACTCGAAGCTGCCCGCGGTCACGGCTCGCCGCTGGACCAGCCGGCGGAGTCCGCCGGAAACACCGCGGCGAACCGGGTGGACTCCCGCGGTTGGGCCATCATCTCGGCCACCGCGTCCCGCCAGACCGCGTAGTGCGGCGTCAGCTTGTGCGCCGCCGACGCCTCCTCGTCTCGGTAGACCTCGACCAGCACGACATGCTCCGGGTCGGCCTGATCCTGGATCACGTCGAACCGCAGCACGCCGGGCTCGGCCAGCGACGACCGCGCATTGATCTCGGTCGCGGCCAGGAAGTCCCCGGCTTGGCCCGGCCGGATGCGCGCGTGAACATGAACGACCAGCATGTGCTCATCCTGCCGTGGCGCCGCCCTTCCGGGGCGAGCATCATGGAAGCCAAGGGAGAAGGTGTCAGCCGATGAGTCGCTACCTGACCAGGGACCAGGCGGCCTTTGCCGCCGCCATCGCGGCTCCGCTGGCGGTGGCCGCCGTCTTGCTCCCGTGGCGGTCCAGCTGGTCGAACACGAACGTGGCGCTGCTGCTCGTGGTGGTAGTAGTCGCCGTGTCGGCGATCGGCAACCGGTGGGCCGGCGCGCTGGCGGCGGTGGGTGCGGCGGTCTGGTTCGACTTCTTCTTCACCGTGCCCTACGAGCGGATCACCATCAGCAGGTCGGCGGACGTGACGACGTTCATCCTGCTGTTCGTGGTCGGCGTGGCGGTTTCGCAGCTCGCGGCCCAGGCCCGCCACCTGAAGGTGATCACGATCACCGACCAGAACTACCTCAGCCAGATCCACGAGAGCGCGGCGCTGGCCCAGTCGGCCAGGTCGCCCGACGCGGTCGTCGAGCGCGTCCGCGAGCAGCTCATCGACGTGCTTGACCTGCGGGACTGCCGGTTCGAGTACGGGGTCCTGCTCGGTCACCCGCCGCGGCTCGAGCACGACGGCACGGTAATGACACCGAACGGCCGCTGGCCGGTGGAGGCGTCGGGGCTGCCGGCCGAGGACACCGAGCTGCGGGTGTTCGGCAACGGGCAGTACTACGGCAGGTTCATGATGACGCCCAAGGCCGATGCCACGCCCTCGCTGCAGGCGCGCCTGGTCGCCGTCACCCTGGCCGATACGGCCGGGCGGGCACTGGGCGGCGTGGCGTCTTCCTCTGGTTCCTCTCGTGAATCGGCCTGACCTCTGCTCCTGGTGATCATCGCCGAGCCGTTCGCGGACGGGGCCGCCTTCTGCGATCATCGGCTGCGTGGTTGCCATCGAATTCGAAGAACGAGACCTCGAGGCCAGCGTGCCCGACCTGGCGGCCGGCGGGGCCTGGACCCGGGTGGGGCTGCGCTGGCGGCGTGACCCGCTGACGGGGGCAAGCGCCCGCATCCTGACCGGGGTCAAGCTCCAGCCGCAGAGCCGGACGGACCTGACCGAGCTGGTGGCGAAGCCCGCCTTCTGCCCGTTCGACGCCGAGTACCTGGAGACGGCCACCGTCCCGTTTCCTGCCGAGCTCACGCCAGAAGGCCGGATCCGCGTGGGGCGGGCCGTGGTGGTCCCGAACATCATGGCGTACGCGACGCACAGCGCCGTCGGCATCTACGACCCCGGGCGGCACTTCCTGGACCTGGACGAGCTGACGCCATCGCTGGTCGGGGACGCGCTGGGCGCGATGGTCCGGCACGCCGCGGCGGTACGGCGGGTAGACCCGTCTGCGGTGTGGAGTTCGGTCAACGCCAACTACCTGCCGCCCTCGGGCGCGTCGCTGGTTCATCCGCACCTGCAGTCGGCCCACGACGCGCACGGCCTGACCGCCCAGCGATCGCTGGTGGAACAGTCCAGGGGCTGGAAGGACAGGCACGGACCATACTGGACGGCGCTGGTCGACCAGGAGGCGGGCGGTCCCCGGTGGGTGGGGCAGACCGGCCAGGTGGCCTGGCTGACGCCGTTCGCGCCGACCGGGTTCCACGAGGTCTGGGGCGTGGTGGGCGGTGCCGCGGACGTGACCGAGCTGACCGGGGAGGACACCCAGGCGCTAGGGCAGGGGCTGTCGCAGGTTCTCGCGGCCTATAAGGACTGGAACCTCACCTCGTTCAACTACGGCCTGATCGGCGGGGGGCCGCGCGCGCAGGAGGACGGGCACCAGGTGCTGCTCAAGGTGGTCAGCAGGTCCAATCCGGACCCGGTATACCGCAGCGACGCCACCTACTTCGAGCGGCTGTGGGGAGAGGCGCTGATCGACGTCAGCCCGGAGGAGATAGCCGAGGGCCTGCGGGCCCGGTTCTGATCAGCGGATGCCGGTCGTGGAGTTGGCGAGAGACCGGGGGTCGCGGGGGCGCCAGGCGCCGCGGGCCACGGCGGCCAGGAAGCCGTCCACGGCGCGGTTGAACTCCCCCGGTTCCTCCAGGTTGGCGGTGTGGCCGGTGCGCGGCAGGACGACCAGGCCGGCCGCGGGAATGGTGCGCTTGAGCATCAGCGCGGTCTGATGGCACCCCCCGTCTTCGTCTCCGACCAGCAGCAGGACCGGGATCGGGACCTGGGCGAGCTGGGCGGTCAGCGCGAACAGGGACGGCCTGGCCGCCTGGACGCCGCGCATGGTCAGGGCGGCGCCAGTGGAGTCGTGCCCGGCCAGCGCCGCGGCGAACTCGGCCCAGCCGCGCGGGTTCTTGTTCTGGAACTGGACGCGGGCGGGGCCAACCGCGTAGCGCACGGCCACCTTGGCGGCGCCCTCGGCCTCGAACGCGTCCGCTATGGCGTGCGACTCGGCCTGGAAAGCGGCGGCCCGCTCGGGTTCCGCGCCGTAGCCGGCGCCGGCGACCACCGCCGAGCGAAGCCGGTCCGGGTGGTACATGGCCAGGTGCATGGCGGTGAAACCGCCCATGGACAGGCCGACCGCGTGGGCCCGGTCGATGCCCAGGCCGTCGAGCACAGCGATCGCGTCGGCGACGGCGCGGGCTTGGGAGTAGCTGCGCGGATCGGTCGGCACCTGCGACGGCGGGTACCCGCGGGCCGCGTAGGTGACGCACCGGTAGGAGGCCGAGAAGAACCGGACCTGCGGCTCCCAGCTCCGGTGATCGCCGGCGAACTCGTGGAGGAACAGCAGCGGCTCGCCCTGGCCGGTCTCCTCGGCGTGCAGCGCCACGCCGTCGTCCGTCACGATCCGCGGCATCTGCCCTCCTGGTTCGTTCCAGTTCTCTAGTTCTTGACCGGGGCTGCGCCCATGATGTGCTGGTGGGTCCGCGCCGAGGCGGCGGCGGCATCGCCTTCCGTCAGGGCCTGGAGGATCTCGTCGTGCTGGCGGGCTGACTCGGCGTGGGTACGGGACACCCGGGGCCCGGGGTGCAGCGATGCCCACAGCAGGCGCATCAGCGACAGCAGCAGCGGGCTGTGCGCGTACTCGTACACGGTGAAGTGGAACTCCCGGTTCAGCTCGGCGTAGGCCGCGTCGTCGTCATCGGCGAGCGCGCGCATCTGGTCGTTCAGTTCCCGCAGGCGGGCCAGGCCGTCGGCGTCGATCTTGCGCGCGGCCAGCGACGCGCCCAGCGACTCGAGCGCGGCGCGGATCTGGAAGTTCTCCTCCACCCGGCCGTCGTCGGGCGGCACCACGGTGAAACCGCGGTGGGTGTCGCAGATGAGCAGCCCCTCGGACTCCAGCCTTCGCATCGCCTCGCGGACCGGGGTCTGGCTGACCCCGAACCGCTGGGCCAGGTCGCGCTGGCGCAGCTGCTCGCCCGCGGCGAGCTCGCCGGTGATCACCAGCTCGCGGAGCAGGGCGGCCACCAGGTCCGTCTTGCTGATGTAGCCGGGGACATCGGTAGTCATGCGGCGCCTCCCCTGGCGTGGCGGGCCTGCTCAGCGAGGCCGCGCACCCGGGCCGGGGTCAGCGGTAGCTGGCCGACCCCGCCGGCCAGGCCGAGCGCGTCGCGCACCGCGTTCGCCACCGTCCCGCCGACCGCGCTGATGCCGCCTTCGCCCGCTCCCATCACGCCGAGCGGGTTCCCCGGCGACGGGGCGTCCTGGGATATCAGCACGTCAACCGGCGGTACTTCGGCGGCGGTCGGGATCCGGTACTCGATGAACGTGATCGCCTGCGGCTGTCCCTCTTCGTCGTAGCTGAACTCCTCGAACAGGGAGCCGCCGATCCCCTGGGCCACGCCGCCCCTGAGCTGGCCCTCCACCAGCATCGGGTTGACCGCCCGGCCCACCTCGTACGCCACCAGGTACCGCAGCACCCGGACCTGCCCGGTTCCCAGGTCGACCTCTACCACCGCGGCGTGCGCCCCGTATGGATAGGTCATGTGGGTGACCTCGAAGCGGCGGCGAGCGGACAGCCCGGCCGGCTCCCCCGGCCGCAGGTAACGGCTGGCGGGCTCGGCGGCCCTGGCGATGTCGGCCAGGGTGACCCGGGCACTCGGGTCGCCGCGGACGCCGACCGACCCGTCGCTGACCTCCAGGTCCTCCTCGGCGGCCTCCAGCATCCGGGCGGCCAGCTGCACCGCCCGCTCTCGCACGGCCGTCGCGGCCTGGTGCACCGCGCTGCCGCCGACGACCGTCGACCGGGACGCCCAGGACCCGGCCCCGAACGGCTGGGCCGCCGTGTCGCCCGTCGTGACGTCGATGACGCCCGGATCGGTGCCGAGCGCGTCCGCGGCGATCTGCGCGAGCACGGTCTGGATGCCCTGTCCCAGCGAGGTGCCGCCGGAGAGCACGTGGACCGCCCCGGACTTGCTGACCGTCACGTCGGCGGTCTCCTGCGGCCCGAGGCCGCTCTTCTCCACGAACATCGCCAGGCCGAAGCCGCGCACCGGCCCGCGGCCGGCTCCCGGCTCACCCGCACGCACGGCCATGGCACGGTAGCCCAGGCGCTCCGCCTCCCTGGCGGCCGCCGTCAGCAGGGCCGGGTAGTCGCCGGTATCCAGGACCACCTCGGTGCGCAGCGTGGTGATCGGGCGCTTGTGCGGCATCTCATCCCTGGTGAGCAGGTTCCGCTCGCGGAGCGCGATCCGGCCGATGCCGAGCTGGTCGGCGGCCACGTCCAGCAGGTGCTCGCGGGCCGCGGTGCCCTCGAACCGGCCGGGGGCACGGTAGGTGCCGCAGGGCGTCTTGTTGGTGAGCACCACGCGCACCCGGCCCCGGTAGGCCGGGATCCGGTAAGGCCCGGGCAGCATGGCCACGGTCAGGTCGGGCACCGCGACCCCGTGGGTGCGGCAGTAGGCGCCGTTGTCCTGGACGATGTCGTCCCTCAGGCCCAGGATCCTGCCTTCCGCGTCGAAGGCGGCGCTGATCCGGTGGTGCTGCTGCCGCGAATGGTTGACCGCGACCAGGTGCTCGGCGCGGTCTTCCGCCCACTTGACCGGGCGGGCTAGCCTCGTGGCCAGCCAGGGGATGAGGAAGTCTTCGGGGTAGAACTCGCCCCTGACCCCGAAGCCGCCGCCGGCGTCGACGCCGTGCACCCGGATCAGGGTCTCGTCCATCCCGAGCATGGCGGCCAGCAGGTCGCGGTTCCAGACGGGTACCTTAGTCATGCCGTAGATCTCCAGCGACCCGGTACCGGGGTCGGGCACAGCCAGCAGGCAGCGCGGTTCGAGCGGGACGGCGGTGTGCCTGCCGATCGCGAGCTCGATCCCGACCACGTGGCGGGCGGCGGCGAAGGCAGCGTCGGTATCTCCGTAGCTTGCGCCGAATTCCGCCGCGATCGTTCCGTCGGCGGCGCGTGCGTCGAGCGCCGCGGGTGCCTCGGCGACGTCGATCTCGACCAGTTCAGCAGCGTCCTCGCAGGCGTACGGGTCGTCGCCGATCACGACCGCCAGCGGCTCGCCTACGTAGCGCACGGTGCGTTCGGCCAGGATCGGCTGCAGGTACTCGCTGAGGTCGATGTCGGCGGCCATAAGCCGGACCGGGATGGCCAGCCCGGGGGGCAGGTCGGCCGCGGTGACGACCGCGGTGATGCCCTGGGCTTTCGCGGCCCGGGCGACGTCCAGCTCACGGACGTGGCCGTGCGCGGAAGGCGAGCGGACGACCCGGGCCCAGAGCTGGCCCGGGACGCTGAAGTCGTCGCCGAACCGGCCGCGCCCGCGGAGCAGGCGGGGGTCTTCCTTGCGGGGCAGCCGGGCACCGATCGCGCTCATCGGTCGTCCGGTGATTCGCTTGCGGGTTCGTTTGCGGTTTCGCTTGCGGTCCCTGCGGCCTGGCGGGCCCGCGCGGTGGCGACGAGCGCGTCGATGATGCCCTGGTAGCCGGTGCACCGGCACAGGTTCGAGGCGACGAGCTCGCGGGCTCGTTCCTCGGACATCGGGTCGCCGGCCTCTGCTTCGGCCAGGTAGGCCTCCTCGGCGAGGTAGGCCTCGGCGAGCATGAGGAAGCCTGGGGTGCAGAACCCGCACTGCAGCGCGTGATGGTCGCTGAACGCCTGCTGCAGGTCCGACAGCTGCCCAGCGGGCCACTCCGCGAGTCCCTCCACGGTGCGTACCGAGGCGCCGTCGGCCTGGACGCCGAAGATCAGGCAGGCTCGTACCGGTGAGGAGTCGAGGATGACCGTGCACGCGCCGCAGATGCCGTGCTCGCAGCCCAGGTGCGTGCCGGTGTAGCCCAGGTCGTGCCGGAGCATGTCGGCGAGGGTCCGGCGGGCCTCGACGACGAGCTCATGACGGCGGCCGTTGACCGTCAGGGAGATGGCATGGGTGTGCTTCATGGGACCGCCCTGGATCGGGTGAGGGCGTCGCTCACGTCCTGCGGCAGGACCGGGATGTGGTCGAAGCGCACGTCGGTGCCGGACAGCGCGTCGTTGATGGCGTTCAGCACCGCCGCCGGGGCGCCGATCGTGCCGCCCTCGCCCATGCCCTTGGCACCCGTCTGGCTGAACTGGGAGGGCGTCTGCAGGTGGACGATCTCGATCGGGCATAGTTCCGCCGCGGTGGGCGCCAGGTAGTCCATCAGCGTGGTGCTGACCGGCTGCCCGTCCGGGTCGAAGCAGATCCGCTCGAGGAGCGCGGCTGCCGCGCCCTGGGTGACGCCGCCGCGTACCTGCCCGTCCACGACCATCGGGTTGATCACGACGCCGCAGTCCTCGACCACCAGGTACCTGTGCAGCCTGATCGCGCCGGTGCCCGGGTCTATCGCCACCATCGCGGCGTGGCAGGCGTTGGAGAAGGTCCCGGGCGGGTCGTACGTGGCCCGGGCCTCCAGGCCGTAGCGCAGGTCCTCGGCCACCCGGTGAGCCTGGAAGTGGACGACCCTGGCCAGCTCGGCGAGCGGGATCGAGGCCTCGGCGTCGCCGCGGATGCGCGCCGTTCCCCCGGCCAGCTCGATGTCGTCCGGGCTGGCCTCGAGCATGGCCGCGGCCACCCGGCGAAGCTGGCCGGCCACGATGTCCGCGGCCCGTCCGGCGGCCCCCCCGCCGATCACCACCGAGCGGCTGCCCCAGGTGCCCCAGCCGTAGGAGGCCAGATCGGTGTCGCCCTGGCGCAGCCTGACCTGGTCGGGGTGCACGCCCAGGCGGTCGGCGACGATCTGCGCGAACGTGGTCTCGTGTCCCTGGCCGTGGCCGCACGTCCCGGTGGTGACGATGACCTCGCCGGTCGGGTCCATTCGCACCATGGCCGTGTCGTAGCCGGGAGTCATCCGCATCCGGCGCTGCGACATCGTCGGGGTGCCGTAGGCGGTGCGCTCGGAGAAGCAGGAGAAGCCGATGCCGGCCAGTTGCCCGGCCTGGCGGAGCTGGTCGCGTTCGGCTGCCCAGGCCCGCTCGGCGACCTGTTCTTCGGCCAGGTCGAGGGACTCGCGGTAGCTGCCCTCGTCGTAGGTGATCTTGTTGACCCCCGTGTAGGGGAACTCCCCCGGGCTGATCAGGTTGCGCCGGCGCACCTGCAGGGGGTCCAGGCTCAGCGCGGACGCCGCCTTCTCCATGAGCCGCTCCATGACCAGCACGATCTGCGGCCGGGATACGCCACGGTACGGTGCCGTGGGTGCCTTGTTGGTGGTGATGGCCCGGCCCCGCGCCCGGTACGCGGGCACCTTGTACACGCCGGGCAGTTCCGTGGCGGCCATCATCGGCTCAACCGCGCAGGTGAAGGGGAACGCCGAGTAGGCGCCGACGTCGCATTCGATCTCCGCGTCCAGGGCGAGGATCCGGCCCTCGGCGTCGAACGCAGCCCTGACCCGGTAGCGCTGCTCGTGGCCGTGGAACGAGGCGGTCAGGTTCTCCTGCCGGTCCTCGGCCCAGCGCACCGGCCGCCGCAGCCGCAGCGCGGCCGCCGCCACGGCAACCTCTTCCCGGCCGACCACGCACTTCAGGCCGAAGCCCCCGCCGACGTCCGGCGCGATCACCCTGATGGCGCGTTCCGGCAGGCCGAGCGCCTGCGCGACGCCGGAGCGGACCAGGTGCGGGACCTGGGTGGACACGTGCATGACCAGCTGGTCGTCCCGGTCGTCCCACTCGGCCAGGCAGGCGCGCCCCTCCAGCGGCAGCGCCGCCACCCTGGCGCTTGAGAAGGTGGCGCTGACCGTAAGCGCCGCGCCCGCGAAGATCGAGGCGAGCCGGTCGTCGTCGAACATCAGCAGGTCGACCAGGCAGTTGCCGGCCGCGTCATCGTGCAGGTGCGGGGCGGCCGGCGCCGTCGCAGCTTCGATGCTGGTCACGGCGGGCTCCGGGATCCAGTCCACCGCCACGGCCTCGGCGGCGTCCTCGGCCAGGTAGGCGTCGTCGGCGACGACGAGCGCGACGGGCTCGCCGACGAAACGGACCCGGTCCCGGGTCAGGATGGGCATCGGGGTGGGCACGAACTCGTCCCGTTCCAGCATCGCGAGCAGGTGGGGATGGCCGAGGTCGGCGCCGGTAAGGACGGCGGCTACCCCGTCGTGCTTGACCGCGGCCTCGGCATCGATTCCGGTGAGGCGGGCGTGCGGGTATGGGCTGCGGACGAACGCGGCGTGCAGCACGCCCAGGCGTGCTTTCGGGTCCAGGTCGGCGACGAACCGGCCGCGGCCGAGCAGCATCCGGCGGTCTTCCTTGCGCGGCAACGGGGCGCCGATCCAGCGGCCGTCGTGGCGGGTGGCCTGGTGGCTCATGGCCCGGCCTGCCCCGGGATCCGGCTCGCCTCGGCCAGGGCCCGTGACACCAGGATGGCGGTCAGCCTGCGCCGGTACTCACCGCTGCCGTGCGTGTCATCGGGCGGGTCGACCTGGCCCGCGGCGTGCTCTCCCATCGCCTCCCAGGTGCTGGTCGTGGCCGGCTGGCCGGCCAGGGCGCTGGCGTCCACCTCGACCGGCAGCGGGCCGACGCCGCCGAGGACGACGCGCCCCGACCGGCAGGTACCGTCTTGGAGGTCGGCCGACACGGCGGCGGCGTCCACCGCGAAGTCGCCCTGCCGCGGGGCGAACTCGGTGAGCACGGCGCGCGGTGCGGGCTGCGGGAACCAGACCTCGGTGATCATCTCGTCGGGGCTGGCGGCGGTCGTGTAGTAACCCTGGAAGAAGTCCCCGGCCGGGACGGTACGCTGCCGCCCGTTCGGTCCGGTGAGCACCATCTGCGCGTCGAGCAAGACCGCGAGCAGGCACCATTCCGAGGCCGGGTCGGCGTGTGCGATGCTGCCGCCGAACGTGCCCCGGCTGCGGATGGGGTAGTGCCCGATCCAGCGGGCCGACCGGGGCAGCACGCCGAACCCGGCCAGGATCGCCGGGTCGCGGCTGAGCTCGACGGTGCGGTGCGTGGTCAGCGCGCCGATGTGCAGGCGGCCGGTTCCGGCCGGGTCGGCCCGAAGGTAGCTCAGGCCCTCGATCCTGCTGACGTCGACCAGCGCGGCCGGCCTGGCGAGCCGGAAGTTCATCATCGGGACCAGGCTCAGCCCGCCGGCCAGGATCTTGGCCTCGTCGCCGAGTTCGGCTAGCAGCGCGACCGCCTCACCGACGCTGTGCGCGCGGTAGTAGGCGAACGGCGCTGGCTTCACCTGGCTGGCTCCTCAGGGCAGCGATGAACCGGCTGGCCCGCCGGCAGTCCGTTACGCCCGCCGACCGACCGTTCATTTGGTATACCATATTTCAGACGTTCCGGGAGCCCTCGCATGCCGCATCCGTATCTGGTGGCCGAGCACGGCCCGGCCGGTTACCGCTGGCTGCGCCTGGACCGGCCCGAACGGCGCAACGCGCTCGACGTGAGCCTGATGGCCGCAGTGCGGGACGCGCTCGCCGAGGAGCCTGAGGTGCCCGTGCTGCTCGGCAGCACCGACCCGCGGGTTTTCTGCGCCGGGGCCGACCTCACCATCACCGACGCCGAACGAGCCACGATCTCGGACCTCATCTACGACTGCTGCGAGACCATGATCACCCGGCCGGGACCCGTGGTCGCGGTGGTCACCGGGGCGGCGGTGGGCGGCGGGGCGCAGCTGGCGGCGGCGTCAGACCTGCGGATCGCGGGCCCCGGGGCGCGGCTGCGCTGGACCGGGCCGCCCGGCCTGGACCTGGCGGTGGGCGCCTGGCTGCTGCCCGACCTGGTCGGCCGCGGCGTGGCCCTGGAGCTGGTGCTGACCGGGCGCTGGGTGGAGGCCGCCGAAGCGCTCGCCCTCGGGCTCGTCAATCGCGTCGTGGATGACCCCGAGCGGGCCGCGGAGCAGGTCGCCGGGGCCTTGGCGGCCGCTGGGGCAGGAGCCGGGGTCAAGGCGGTGATGACGGCGGGCGGGCTGCTCGACCGCCTGCGCGCCGAGCGCGAGGTCAACCGGTCGGCCTGGGCGCGGGTGACGGGGTGAGCCCCGCTGACCATGGGCGGTTATCAGGACTGGAGCGTGGCCGGCTGGCGGGAGCACCTGCCCGGGGTCGCCGACGTGCGGTCCTTCGCCGCCCAACTGGGCGAAGACACCATTCCCGGGCTGGCCGCCGCGTCGGCGGCCGCGGTCCCCGGCCGCGTCGCGGTCACGGTCGACGGCGAGCCGGTCACCCACGCGGATCTGGATGACGCGGCGGCCCGGGTGGCAGGCTGGCTTGCGCGCCGGGTGCGGCCCGGCGACCGGGTTCTGCTCGCGGCCGCCGCGAGCGCCGGGTTCGTCCGCTGCTACCTGGGCGCACTCCGGGCCGGTGCGGTGGTGGTGCTCGCCAACCCCGGCTACACGACCGCCGAACTCGGGCACCTGGTCGCGGATTCCGGAGCGGTGCTAGCCTTCGCCGATCCCGGGCCGGCCCGGCTGCTGGCCGCGCTGGGCCCGGGCGGCGATCCGCTGGAGACGGTGGACATCCGGACCCTGCCCGGCGGTTCGAGCCAGGGCACAGGCGTCACGGCACGCCCGGACGATACCGCGCTCCTCGCGTATACCTCGGGCACGACCGGCCGGCCCAAGGGCGTGCCGCTGACCCACCGCCAGCTGGCGGTCTCGATCCGCTCGGCGATGGCGGCCTGGCGGTGGAACCAGGATGACGTGCTCGCGCACGCGCTGCCGCTGTACCACCAGCACGGGCTCGGTGGGGTGCACGCGGCCCTGGTCGCGGGCGGCACGGTACACGTCCGGTCCCGGTTCACCCCCGCCGACCTGGCGCGGACGATCGCAGACACCGGGGCCAGTGCGCTGTTCGCGGTGCCCACCATCTATCAGGCCCTGGTGGATTCCGGCGAGGTGACCGCCGCGCGGTTCGGCGGGCTGCGGCTGGCGGTGTGCGGCTCGGCCCCGCTGAGCCCAGCCCTCGCCGAGCGGTTGACCGAGGTGCTGGGCCGCGTCCCGCTGATCAGGTACGGCACGACCGAGACGGGGCTGAACGTCTCCAACCCGCTGGATGACCCCCGCGGTGACACGGTGGGGGTACCCCTGCCCGGCGTGCTCGCCAGGATCGCGGCGGCCGACGGCGAGGCGGACCCAGGCTCGGACCGCGAGGCGGACCTGGGGGCCGACGGCGAGGCGGACCCAGGCTCGGACCGCGAGGCGGACCTGGGGGCGGACGGCGAGATCCAGCTCCGCGGGCCGCAGGTGTTCGCGGGCTACTGGCGCGATCGGGCCGCCACGCAGGCCGCGTTCACCCCGGACGGGTGGTTCCGCACCGGCGACATCGGGGCGGTGGATCCGGCTACCGGGCACCTGAGGATCCGCGGCCGGATCAAGGAGATGATCATCACCGGAGGGCTGAACGTCTACCCGCGGGAGGTGGAGATCGTGCTCGAAGCCCATCCGTCGGTGGCCGAGGCCGCGGTCGCGGGCGTCCCGCACGAGCGGTGGGGCGAGCAGGTGACCGCCTGGGTGGTGGTCCGGGACGGGCACGGGTTCGACGAGGCCGCGCTCATCGCGCACGCCCGGACGCGGCTGGCTGGGTACAAGTGCCCCAAGCGGGTCTTCCGGCTTGCCGCCCTGCCGCGCAATGCCGTCGGCAAGATCGTGCGCAGCGTGCTGGGCTGAGCGCTGGAACCGGCGGCGGACTCGATGAGCCTGGTGTGGCTCGGCCATACTCAGGGGCATGGCTGAGCCGTTCGCCGTCCGCTTCGGCGCCGTTCGATCACGATATGGGCCGCTCGCCTGGGGTCTCGATCCGTCTGGCACGATTCTCGACGCTTGGGGGCTGGGGGACACCCCGAAGGGGCTCGACCGCTTCGCTGAGATCACCCTGGAAGCAGCCAGCGGGACGGTCGGCCTGCTCAAACTCCAGGCTGCTTTCTACGAGCGCCACGGCTGGCAGGGGTTCCGGACCCTCCAACGCCTGATCGGCGAAGCGCGGAGTACAGGTCTGCTGGTCATCGTTGACGCCAAACGGGGCGACGTCGCAACCACCAACGACGCCTACGCCGAGGCCTACCTGGGGGCTGATGCCCCCCTCGGAGCCGACGCTCTCACCGTGCATCCATATCTGGGCCTCGGCGCGATGGGAACCTTTGTCTCGCGCGCCCACGAAGCGGGAAGCTGTCTGCTCGTGGTGACCCACTCTTCCAATCCCGAAGGCCGCGCGGTACAGTGCGCCACCACCCTCAGCGGTCGCAGCGTGGAAGAGAACCTGCTGGTTGCCATAGGGGAGCTGAATACTCGCCTGGCACCGGGCGAGATCGGGCCGATCGGAGCCGTAGTCGGTCCCACCGGTGTGGACCCGGCGCTCGACCTCGCGGCAGCTAACGGGATCTTTCTCGCTCCTGGCGTCGGCAGGCAGGGCGCCACTCCGGCCGATGTCGCCAAGGTCTTTGCGGCCTGCCCTGACCGAGTGATTCCCAGCGCATCGCGGTCCCTGCTCGCCAAGGGCCCAGACGTCGCCCGGCTCGGTGACGCCGTGGGCGCACTTGCCAATGAGTTCTGCCGACTCCTCACCACGGGAGCCGGACCTATCTACTGACTGGCGAGTTCGGTGTCCAGCTCGCCGAGGATGCGGTAGCAGGGCAGGACGTCGCGGACGCTGGAGTTCGGTTCGCGGCCCTCGCGGATCGCGGCGACGAACTCGCGGTCCTGCAGTTCGATGCCGTTGGTGGACACGTCGACGGCGGAGACGTCGACCGGCTCCTCGCGCCCGGTGACCAGGTCGTCGTACCTGGCGATGTATGTGCCGTTGTCGCAGATGTAGCGGAAGAAGCTGCCGAGCGGCCCGTCGTTGTTGAAGCTCAGCGACAGGGTGCAGATGCGGCCGGCGGGCGTCCGCAGCTGGATGGACATGTCCATCGCGATGCCCAGCTCGGGGTGGATCGGCCCCTGCACCGCGTGAGCGATCTGGACTTGCTCGCCGGCCTGGTAGGCGAACAGGTCGACGGTGTGCGCGGCGTGGTGCCAGAGCAGGTGATCGGTCCAGCTACGGGGCTGGCCGAGAGCGTTCATGTTCGTCCGGCGGAAAAAGTACGTTTGCACATCCATCTGCTGGATCGACAGGTCGCCGGCCGCGACGCGGCGGTGGATCCACTGATGCGACGGGTTGAACCGGCGGGTGTGCCCGACCATGCAGGTCAGGCCGGTCTCCTGCTGCACCAGATCGACGTACTGCGCGTCCGCCCAGCTATCCGCGAGAGGGATCTCGACCTGGACGTGCTTGCCCGCCCGCATGGCCGCGATGGCCTGCTCCGCGTGCAGACCGGTCGGGGTGCACAAGATGACCGCGTCGACGTCGTCGCGGGCTAGCACCTCGTCCAGGTCGTCCGTGGCGTGGACGGCGCCGTACTTCTCCGCGACCTGTTCGGCCTGCTCCAGCCTGCGGCTGACGATGGACGTGACCGTCACGCCGTCGATGAGCGCGATGGCGTCCAGGTGCCTGATGCCGAAGGCGCCTGCCCCGGCGAGCGCGATACGCATGCGTCTAGTCCTCTTCCTGGCCAGAGCCCTCAACCGGGCGCACCACGAGGTGCCCGACAGCGGTGTTGGATCCCGGGACGTGGTAGAAGCGGTGCAGTTCCTCGACCTTGCGGCCCATCGCGCCGCGCATGATCAGCTGCATGACCAGCTCGATCCCCTCCGAGCCCGCCTCGCGCACGTACTCGATGTGCGGCACGAGGGCCAGTTCGTCGGGGTCGTGAACCAGCCGGTCGAAGAAGGCGTTGTCGAACTCCTGATTGATGAACCCTGCCCGCGGGCCCTGCAGCTGATGGCTCATGCCGCCGGTCCCCCAGACGTGGACCGTGAGGTCCTCGGGGTAGCTCTGCACCGCCCGCCGGAGCGCCTGGCCCAGCACGTAGCAGCGGTGGCCGGTCGGCGGCGGGTACTGGACGACGTTCACCGCCAGCGGGATGACTCGCACCGGCCACTCCTCCGGCTGGCCGTAGACCAGGGACAGCGGAACCGTCAGGCCGTGGTCCACGTCCAGCTTGTACAGCAGGGTGAGGTCGAACTCATCCAGGATCAGCGACTGGGCCAGGTGCGCGGCCAGGTCGGAGTGGCCCTGGACGACCGGCACGGGACGCGGGCCGTATCCCTCGTCGGCGGGAGGGAACTCATCCGCGCAGCCCAGCGCGAACGTCGGGACGATCTCACCGGAGAACGCGGACGCGTGGTCGTTGTAGACCAGGATCACCACGTCGGGTCCCTCCGCCGCCGCCCAGGCCTTGGTCCACTCATACCCCGCGAACAACGGCTTCCAGTACGGCTCGCCGGTCTTGCCGAGATCGATCGCGGCGCCGATGGCCGGGATGTGGCTGGTGGTCAGCCCGGCGGTAATGCGTGCCATGGTCAGGTACCGTCCTTCACCGAGCGCCAGCCCTTCGGCGAGCGCCCGCCAGACAGCATCATCTGCTGGTAGTCCTCGATGGGCATGCCGGTCATCGTGGAGACCGCCTGGAGGTAGCTCAGGCCGTCGGTCGCGAAGATCTTCGCCAGGAAGTAGATGTTCCCGCCGAGTTCGATCATCGCGTTGTAGTCACGGGCCAGCACCGCCTGCTTCTGGGCCTCGGTCATCGGCCACTCGTCCAGGTAAGCACGCTCGCCGGCCTTGAACCGCTCGCGGTTGCCCGCCTTCATCAGGCTCATGCAGAACTGGTTCAGCTGGTAGCCCGCCTTCGCGCGCTGCGCCGTGAACACCCGGGTGCCGGGGATGTCATCGAACTCTGAGGTGTACTGCGTCATCAGGCCTCCCAGTACAGGCGCTGCGGGTTGTCGACCAGCAGCGCGCGCTGCAGGTCGTCGGTCGGGGCGATCCGCGGGATCAGGTTCACCAGGGCACCGTCGTCGGGCATGTGGCTCTTCATGTTCGGGTGCGGCCAGTCGGTACCCCACAGCACCCGGTCGGGGAACGCCTCGACGACGTGGCGGGCGAACGGGATGAAGTCGTCGTAACCCGGCGGGCCGGACACCGACAGCCGCTCCGCGCCGCTCACCTTGGACCAGACGTTCTCGTGCTCGCGCATGAACCGCGTGAACAGCTCGAAGCCGGGCCCGTCGACCGCCTGCGACACATCGGGTCGGCCCATGTGGTCGACGACGACGGTGGTGGGCATGGTCGTGAACAGCTGCCACCGCTCGGCCAGGTCGGCGGCCTCGAAGTAGACCACGATATGCCAGCCGTACTCGGCCACCAGGTCAACGAGGCCGCGGTAGTACTCATCGGGCTTGGGGTCGACGAGGCGCTTGACGAAGTTGAACCGGATGCCCCGGACCCCGGCCGCGTTCAGGTCGGCGAGTTCGGCCGCCGACACGCCGGGGCGGATGGTCGCCACGCCGCGGGCCCGGTCGCCGGCCGTGAGCAGCGCGTCCGCCAGGGCGCGGTTGTCGGCGCCGTGGCAGGTCCCCTGGACGATGACGTTCCGCTCGAAGCCGAGGAAGTCGCGCCGCGCGAACAGGTCCTGTTTGCCCGCATCGGTCGGCGTGTACTTACGTTCGGGGGCGTACGGGAAGACGTCGCCGGGGCCGAACACGTGGCAGTGCGCGTCGACCGCGCCCGGGGGCGGGACGTAGCCCGGCTTGCTGGGGTCCGGGTCGAACGCGAGCCAGTCGGCGTCGGGGGTGAAGGTGGCCGTCATCACTGTCCTCGTGCGCGCAGGGCCTGGTCGAGACGGGGGTATGCCCGCCGGGCGTTGCCCGAGTACACCTTCGCGGCGTCGGCCTCGGCCAGGCCGAGTGCGTCGATATACCGCTTCGTGTCGTCGAAGTAGTGGCCGGTCTGCGGGTCGATGCCGCGGACGGCGCCCAGCATCTCCGAGCCGAACAGGACGTTGCCTGTGTCGATGACCTCGAACAGCAGGTCGATGCCTGGCTGGTGGTAGACGCAGGTGTCGAAGAGCACGTTCTTCATGACGTGCTCGTCCAGCGGGGGCTTGCCCAGCATGTCGGCGAGCCCGCGGTAACGGCCCCAGTGGTACGGGACGGCCCCCCCGCCGTGCGGGACTACTAGGCGCAGGCCGGGGAAATCGGCGAACAGGTCGCCCTGGATGAACTGCATGAACGCCGTGGTGTCGGCGTTGATGTAGTGCGCGCCCGTGGCGTGGAAGACCGGGTTGGCGCTGCTCGAGACGTGCACCATGGCGGGCACGTCGAGCTCGACCATCTTCTCGAAGATGGGGTACCAGTACCTGTCGGTGAGCGGCGGGGACGTCCAGTAGCCCCCGCTCGGGTCGGGGTTGAGGTTGCAGCCGACGAACCCCAGCTCGAGCACGCACCTTTCGAGCTCGGCGACGGACGCCTTCAGCCCGGCACCGGGTGACTGCGGCAGCTGGCAGACGCCGGTGAACGTCTCGGGGAACAGCCCGACGACGCGCGCGATCAGGTCGTTGCACGCGCGTGACCACTCCTCGCTGACTCGCTCGTCGCCCAGGTGGTGGGCCATGGCCGAGGCCCGCGGCGAGAAGATCGTCATGTCCGCGCCGCGTTCGCGGATCAGCCGCAGCTGGTTCTGCTCGATCGACTCGCGGATCTCGTCGTCGGAGATCGCCGGGTAGGCAGGGCTCGGCCGGCCTTCGCCGAACGCTGCGAGCTGCTCCTTGCGCCAGGCGTCGTGCTGCGGCGGCGCGGTCGTGTAGTGGCCGTGACAGTCGATGATCATCGCGGCGTGTCCCGCTCCCACACCGACAACGGCACCATGACCTCGCCGCGCATGAGCAGGCGGGCGGTGCGCAGCAGGGCCGACCGCGTCACCACGGGCAGGCCGTCGTCGAGCGTCACCTCGATGGTGACGGTGAAGAAGCCGGTGGGGTGCTCGACCTCGACATCCATCGAGCCCTCGGTGTTGGCTGGGATCACCGCGACCTTATGGGCCACAGACCCGGGCAGCACGCACGCCGTGGCCACCGACACCGCGCCGAAAACCCCGATCGCCTCGTGCACGCGGTGCGGGATGAACGTCCGGGTGCTCACGGTCCCGCCGTGCGCCGGCGGCGACACCAGGCTCATCTTCGGCACGGTGTTGTCGGTGACGTCGCCGAGGTTCATCAGCGGCCCGGCGGCCAGCCGGATCGCCTCGACCCGCCGCCTCAGCTCGGCGTTGCCCTCGAGCTCGGCCGCCGACTCCTGCCCGGTGAGCCCGAAGTCAGAGGCCGCCAGGCAGACGACGGGCATGCCGTTGTCGATGCAGGTCACCGCCGTGCCCTCGATGACGTCGATCACGTTCCCCGTCGGCAGCAGCGCCCCGCAGGAAGACCCGGCGACGTCGGCGAACTCGATCGGGATGGGCGCGTGGGTGCCGGGCACGCCGTCTATGCGCGCCTGTCCGTCGTAGCGGACCTGCCCGCCCGGCGTCTGGATCAGGGCCGTAGCGAGCGTCTGGGTGTTGCGCATCCAGATGCGCACCGGCGTCGCCGCCTCGCCCGGCGCCACCAGCCCCTGTTCGATCGCGAACGGCCCGACCGCGGCCAGCATGTTTCCGCAGTTCTGGTTGTCGGAAACCTCCGCGCGGTCCGGCCAGACCTGGAGGAACAGGTAATCGACGTCCGCGTCGTCGCGGGGCGACGGGCTCACTACGGCGACCTTCGAGGTCAGCGGGTGGCTACCGCCCATGCCGTCGATCTCCCTCGGGTCCGGAGATCCCATGGCGGCGAGCAGCACCGCGTCGCGCGTGGCGCGATCGCCAGGCAGGTTGCCGGCGAGGAACACCAGGCCCTTCGATGTCCCGCCGCGCATGACGGAGCAGGATATTGCGGTCTGCGTCACGGCGCGTCCTCATAGTCCACGTAACGCAGCCCCTTGGCGGCCAGCCGGTCGCGCATCCCGTAGAGGTCCAGGCCGAGTTCGCCGCTGTTCAGCCGGGGCCGCTTGGACGCCTCGCTGGCCTCCCGGTCGTGGGCCGCCTTGAGCACCGTCTCGGCGTCCTCGCGCGGCACGACCACGATCCCGTCGTCGTCCGCGACGACCACGTCACCCGGCCGGACGTACACGCCGGCGCACACGATCGGGGTCTGCACGTTCCCCGGCGTCTCCTTCACCGTGCCCCTGGCGGAGATGGCCTTCGACCAGACGGGGAAGCTCATCTCGGTCAGCGTCGCGACGTCCCGCACGCCGGCGTCTATCACCACTCCCCTGACCCCGTGCGCCCGCAGGCTCCCCGCGAGCAGGTCGCCGACGTACCCGTCGTCACACGGGCTCGTCGGGGTGACCACGAGGATGTCGCCGGGCTGCGCCTGCTCGACGGCGATGTGGATCGACCAGTTGTCCCCCGGGGCGACCTCACAGGTCAGCGCGTTACCGGCGATGCGGGCTGGCCGGAAGATCGGGCGGATGTCGGCCCGGAGCAGGCCCGTGCGGCCCTGGGCCTCGTGCACGGTGGCCACCCCCGCACGCGCCAGGCCGTCGACGACCGCCAGATCGGTCCGGGGGGTGTTCCGTACGGCGAGCGGCACGTAAGCCTTCCTCTCCCGGTAGGTGTTCTGGACTAGATGTTACTGAGGCGCCGATATACGCCAGCCGCACAGGTGTGCGCCACCTCCCTGCCTAGCCTGAGCCGGGCGGGCAGGCAAGGGGGGAAACTCAGCATTGACATGAACCACAAGCGCGGTGGTTCACCGCACAACGCTCACTACAAACGCGCCTGATCCCAACCGGCGCGGGTGCCGGCCGTCACCGGTTCGCGTCGATGATGAAGTCACGGCCTAGGGCCAGCAGAATCCGGTCCGCGGTGAGCAATCTGAGTCCCGTGCGGGAGGCCTGCGCCACAAGCAGGCGGTCGAACGGATCGTGCCTGATCAGTTCGGGGAAATCCCAGATCGCCTCGGCGCGTTCCCCGGCAACCGCACTGACGCGCGGTCAGGCGTCGACCAGCGCCGGCGCCTTATGGTGATGAACTTCCAGGTACCGCCGCGTCATGAGCAGGGCGGCGATCCCGTCGCCGACCGCCGAACCGAGCTGCTTGGTCGACCCCGACCGGACGTCGCCCGCGGCGAACACGCCCGGCAGGGACGTCTCCATGGTGGGGCTGGTCACGAGGAACCCGCCCGCGTCGCGCTCCACCTCGTCACCCAGGAAGGCGGCGTTCGGCTTGAGCCCGATGAACACGAAGGCCGCGGCGGCCGGGAACCTGACCGTCTCACCGGTGTCGCGGTCGCGGGCCACAACGGCGGCGAACCGGCCCCGATCGCCCTCAAGCTCGACGATATCCAGGCCGGTGTTGATGGTGAACTGCGGATCGGATCGCACCCGCTCCTGGAGCACCGGCGAGGCGGAGAGCCCGTTTCGGGCGAGCACCCGGACCTTCTTGGCGAACTCGGACAGGTGCAGCCCCTCCTCAAGGGCCGAGTTGCCGCCGCCGACCACGATGACCTCGTCGGCCCCCTTGTAGAAGGGGCCGTCACAGGTCGCGCAGAAGTGAACGCCGGCCCCGATGAGCTCGTCCTCACCGCGCACGTTGAGGACCTTGTACACCGACCCGGTGGCGACGATCACCGCGTGCGAGGTGAGCTGCTGCCCGGTGGACAGCGTGCTCACCAGGTCGCCGCATTCGCGCTGCACGGAATTGACCATCACCGCCGACACGAGTTCGACGCCGTACCGGCGGGCCTGCGCGACGAACTTATCGGTGAGTTCCGCGCCGGAAACCCCCTCGGGAAACCCCGGGTAGTTATCGATCCGGTCGGTGATCCCGGCCTGACCGCCGAGCGCGCTGGCGTCGACGACGATGGCGTCGATGCCCTCCCTGGCCGCGTAGATGGCGGCCGCCAGCCCGGCCGGCCCTCCCCCGACGATGACCAGGTCGTAGGCGGACCGGTCGGCGGTCACGGTGAGGCCGATGCGGCGGGCCAGCGCCTCGTTGCCCGGGTTCACCTCGTAGCTCCCGTCCGCGTAGACCACCGTGGGGATGATCTGCCCGCCGTTCTGCAGCTCCTTGAGCTTGTCGATCGCGCCCGGCTCGGTGTCGATGTCGACCAGCTTGTAGCGCACCTTGTGGGCCGAGAGGAACTTCTTCACCCGCTTGCAGTGCGGGCACCACGGTGCCGAATACACGGTCATGACCGGCTTATCCGCAGCACCCATCGCCGTTCACCCTCCCCCTGTCCCGTCGCGACCCGCGCCGCTACCTTAACGCGCTGACGCCGGTTCCTGTGAGCCCGGGACGGGCACCACCGCACGTTTGGAATCAAGGATCTCGCGGATTCCCGGTGGCCGGGCACTCGGGTCCGGTGACCGCAGATCACGTCGTCACGACGAGCTTGCCGCTCACCTGGTTGCCTTCCATCGCGCGGTGCGCCGCCACGATCTCGTCGAAGCGGTAGACGCGGCCGATGGGCACCACGGCCGCCCCAGCCGCGACGCTGTCCAGGAAGCCCTGGAGCAGCTGCGGCGGCAGGTCGGCCGCCTCGCCGCCGTAGGCGGCCAGCCGCACGCCCCGGGGCAGGTAATCGATGGGGTAGAAGTCGCGGACCGCCCACTGGTTGGACAGCATGCCAGTGAAGCAGACGACGCCGTGAACCCGGACGGACCGCAGCGTATCGGGGAGGGTCGGCGTGCCGATGAGCTCGAGCGCGGCGTCGGCGCCGTCAGGGAAGAACTGGCGGACCTGGCGCGCGACGTGGCCATCGTCGATGAGCACGTGGTCCGCGCCGACGCCGGCCAGCGCGGCGATCTTGGCCGGGCTGCGCGTCGTGGAGAGCACGGTCATCCCGCGCTGCTTGGCCAGGACCGCCGTCGTCATCCCGACCGACGACGTGCCGCCCCTGACCAGGATCGACTGCCCGGGCTGCGCGTCGAGGCCGACCTCAAGGGACCCGTACGCCGTCTGCAGCATCTCCGGGACGGCACCCAGCACCGCCCAGTCCAGGTCGCTGCGGAACGGGATTACCTGGCCGACCGGGACACAGGTGTATTCGGCGTACCCGCCGTCGAAGATGCGGCCCATGCCGCCCATGAGCGTCGCGACCTGCTGCCCCGGCGGAAACTCCCCGCCCGGGCACTTCGCGACCACGCCCACCGCCTCGATGCCGAGCACCCGCGGGAACGTCACACCCTGGGCCAGGCCCAGCCTGGTGTGCAGCTCCGAGCGGTTCAGCCCGAAGGCTCTGACCCTGATCAGGACCCAGCCGGCCGCCGGATCCGGCACCGGGAGGTCGCGGATGACCAGGGCCTCGGGCGGGCCAGGGCCGTCGAGTACGACAGCGCGCATAGTGTCCGTCATGACCCGAGGCTATCGCAATAGATTCCGTGGAATGTACTCTCGCAGAGCTCGTCGTGCGAAGATGGATTCACGGAATCCGCTCCGGCTACGCGGCTACGCGCTCGCTTCCGTCGCGGCCTGGAGACCGGCCGCGCGCAGGCGGGTCAGGGTCGCCGCGAACTGCCGCAGGGTCCGCTCGGGAACCGCGGTACCGAGCCGGCGCTCCAGCTCATCGTCGAAGGCCACCCCGGCCTCGGCGAACATCCGCCGGCCCGCCGGGGTCAGCTCCAGCAGCGACGAGCGCCGGTCGGCCGGGTTTGGCAGCCTCCGGCAGTAGCCGCTAGCCTCGATCCGGTCCACCAGCTTGCTCGTGCCGCCGGTGGTGATGCCCAACTCAGCGGCGATGTCGTAGACCCGGCAGCCGGGCAGCCTGTCCATCACCGACATCGGCTCGAAGTGCGTCAGCGGCAGGTCGAACTCGCTCTTCAGCCGGGCGTCCACCGCATTCCACAGCTCGATCTCGAACCGGATGATGTCACTGAACAATCGCCTCAGGTCAGACATGACCGGGCTCACCTCCCATGTTCGCTCTTAAGCTTACCGCCCGCCGAAACCAACTTCCAGCTAGGCCGATTCTCCGGAAGCGACGTCAACCGTGAAGAGAAGGGGAGTAAGACCTTATCCGGCGTGATCGGCAGATCGCGGGCGCGGATGCCGGTCGCGTGGTGAACGGCGCCGACCAGCCCCTGGTCGGCGATAGCGAGCCCGGTCGGCCGGTACGGGGTGGCCTCGAACCGGCCGGAACGGTGACCAGAGCGGCGAACTGGATTGAACCTAAGCCGCTTCCATAGAATCAGAATGATGGCGCGGAAAGCGGCGTTGCTTGTACCATCTGTCGTAAGCATCTTCTATGGAAGCTGTCTAGGAGAAACTCATGAGCACAACGCCGACATCGGTCGCGAGGCACTGGATCAACGGCGAGTGGGCCGATTCCGACGAGCACCGCGATTCGGTCAACCCGGCCACGGGAGAGGTGATCGGCTCGTACGCGATGGGCGGGCCCAAGGAAGCCCAGGCGGCGATCGAGGCCGCGAAGCGCGCCTTCGCGGATCCGGCCTGGCGCACTAACCGGCTGCTGCGGGCCCGGGTGCTGAACCGGATGGCGGGCCGGTTCGAGCGGCGGGCGGACGACCTCGTCGACCTGCTCGGGCTCGAGAACGGCAAGACCCACGACCAGGGCAGGCTGGAAGTGGCGTTCGCGCCGGAGACGCTGCGCTTCAACGCCGCGCTCGCGCTGACCGACACCGGCACCAATAGCGGGGTGACCGAGGGCGAGCTGAGCCTGGTCGTCCGCCAGCCCGTGGGGGTGGCGGGGATCATCGCCCCGTGGAACTCGCCGGTCGCGCTCGGGATCCGCTCACTGGCTCCGGCGCTCGCGGCCGGCTGCACGGCGGTGATGAACCTGCCGCGCCAGACCGCGCAGACGAACTCCCTGATCGCCGAGCTCGTCGGCGAGACCGAAGGGCTCCCGCCCGGGGTGGCGAACACGATCACCGGCGGTCACGTCACCGGTGACGTGCTGGTCCGCTCCCCCGACGTGCCGACGATCAGCTTCACCGGCAGCACCGCGACCGGCAAGCAGATCAGCGCCGCGGCGTCGGAAAACCTCAAGCGCGTCGGGCTGGAGCTCGGGGGGAAGACGCCGCTGATCCTGTTCGAGGACGCCGACCTCGAGCTGGCGCTGCCCATCGTGGTCAGCGCGCTGATCGTCTTCTCCGGGCAGTTCTGCATGACCGGCAGCCGGCTTCTCGTGCACGAGCGGATCGCCGACCGGGTCCGGACCGAACTCGCCGCGCGATTGCGGGCGGTGAAGGTCGGCCCCGCGTCGGACCCCGCGAGCGAGATGGGGCCGATCATCGACAAGCCCAACGTCGAGCGCATCGACGCCATCGTCGAGGCCGCCATCGGCCAAGGCGCTCAGGTGATCGTCCGCGGGGGGCCGATCACCGAGGGCCCCCTGGCCGCGGGCGCGTTCTACCGCCCGACGCTGCTCGAGGTTCATGACAACTCGATGCCGATCGTCCAGGACGAGGTGTTCGGCCCGGTGCTCACGATGCAGACGTTCGCGGCCGAGGCCGAGGCGATCGCGATGGCCAACGACTCGAACTACGGGCTCAGCGCGAGCGTGTTCTCCCGCGACGTCGACGTCCCGCTGCGCGTCGCGCTGGCGCTCGAATCCGGCTCGGTCTGGGTCAACGACTGGGCCAAGCTGCACGATCAGTTCGAGGAGGGGGGCTTCAAGGGCAGCGGCGTCGGCCGCATGCGCGGGTTCGCGGTGATGGACGACTTCGTCGAGTTCAAGCACATCCGACTGCGGCCGGGAACGACACCGGCCGTCTGAGGCGAAGGAGATCACATGTCGACGGCGATCATCGGGGTGGGGAACATCGGCAAGGCCATAGCCACCCATCTGACCGACGGGGGCGAGGCGGTCGTCCTCGTGGCGGGCACGCCAGCCCGAGCTGAGCAGCTCGCCCGCGAGCTGGGCAGGTCGGCCTCTGCCGCCGGCGTGGCCGACGCGATCGATCAGGCCGACGCGGTGATCTTCGCGGTATGGCTCAATGTGATGGAAGACCTCGTGCGGCAGAACGCGACCCACCTGAGCGGCAAGGTGGTGATCGACCCGTCGAACCCGATCGCGCCGGATGGCCAGGGCGGATTCAAGCGGACGCTGCCGGATGGGGTGTCGGCAGCTTCGGTGATCGCCGGGCTGCTGCCCTCCGGAGCGCATTTCGTCAAGGCCTTCGGGACGGTGAGCGCCGAGCACCTGGCCGACGCGGCCAACCGGTCCCCCGACCGGGCCGTCCTGTTCTACGCCACGGACGACGATGCGGCCGCCTCGACGGCAGAGCACCTGATCTCCGCAGCTGGCTTCGCCCCGGTCAAGGCGGGCGGCCTGGACCAGGCAATCCGGATCGAGATGCTCGGCGACCTGCACGACTACGGTGGCCTGAACGGAAATCTCCTCACCGTCGCCGAGGCACAGGCCCTGCTCGCGGGCGCACCGGGGTAGCCTGCGGGCCCGCGCGATGTTTCCAAGCTCGCAATCATGACGACTGGGGGATCATCGGCAGCGGTCATGTCGGAGGCAGCCTGGCCAAGGCGGCGGTCGCCCACGGGTCTTGACCCCGGCCGCACACCCGTGCCGGCTGCGCGAGCGGCTGCCCGGCCGTCGCGCCCTCGCGCCCTACGACCGCGCCCGCTTGTCCGCAAGCGCAGAGAGCACGTCAGCGAATGGCGAAAGGCGCCGGGCGGTTGGTAGAACGGTGGGCCAAGAACCAGATCGCGCGCGACTGGGCGGGGGTCGGCCTTGGGATGCTCCCGAATCGCCTAGCGCACCGGAGCGTCCCTTGCCCGAGCATGCGAGCAGCCCCGCACGGTCCGGCTCTTTAGTTTTATTAGGCTATCAAAATAATTTTGACCATAGAACTGCTCCCGTGGGCGGTTTGTCCTCCGGTGGACCGGCGCCACGTGGTGTCGGTAGCCGAACGCGGGCGCGAAGGCGCCCGTCTCAGGCGGCGGAGCGCTCGGCGAGCGGGCGGCGCCGCAGTTCGGTCTGCTGGATCGCCGGTGGCACGTATGCCTGATCGAGGGTGCCGATGTCGGTTCCGGGCGGGACAATCTCATCGATCCGGTCGAGGACATCGTCGGAAAGGGCGACGTCCATCCCGGCGAGAAGGTCGTCGAGTTGCTTCATGGAGCGGGCACCGAGCAGCGCGCAGGTGATCCCCGGGTGCGAGATCGCGAACGCCATCGCGAGGTGTGGCATCGACAGTCCCGCTTCTTCGGCGAGCGGGATCAACCGCTCCACCGCGTCCAGCCGCCGCTCATCACGGAACGCCGTGAAGAATCTCGCGCGCGCGACGTCGGTGTCGTGCCCGCGACGGACCCGACCGGTGAGCATACCCTGACCCAGTGGCCCCCAGGCCAGAATGCCCATGCCGTACTTCTGCGCGACCGGAAGGACCTCACGCTCGATACCGCGGTTCAGCATCGAGTACGGCGGCTGCTCGGTACGAAACCGCTCCAGGCCGCGCCGTTCGGCCACCCAGTGCGCCTCCACGAGGTCCGAGGCCGGCATCGTCGAGGTTCCGAACGCGCGGATCTTGCCGCTGCGGACGAGGTCGGTCAGCGCTGAAAGTGTCTCCTCGATATCGGTGTCGGGATCGGGGCGCTGGATCTGATACACGTCGATGTGGTCGGTCTGGAGGCGCCGCAGCGAATTCTCGACCGCCGTGAGGATCCACCGCCGGGAGGCACCCTGCTGGTTCGGGTCCGTACCCATGGGGCGGCTGACCTTCGTCGTGAGCACCACGTTGTCGCGGCGGCCCTTAAGCGCCCGGCCGACGACCTCCTCCGAGTCTCCGTATGCGTCAGCGGTGTCGACGAGGTTGATGCCCGCGTCGAGCGCCTTGTGGATGATCCGGATCGAGTCTTCGGGGTCGGGGTTCCCGACCTGAGTGGCGAGCATGAGCGCGCCGAGCGCGTAAGGGCTGACCTTGATGCCTGTCCGGCCGAGGTTCCGGTACCGCATGAGGTTCTCCAGAGGTCACCCGGCCGCAGCTTGCTCGATGAGATCGGCCACGGCAGCCGGTTGCGACAGGAAGACCGAATGGCTGGCCGCTACTTCGGTCACTTTAGACCCCGCCCGCTGCGACATCGCGCGCTGTGCCGGCGGGGGGATCATCCGGTCTTCGGTCGTGACCAGGTACCAGCTTGGCTTGGTGCGCCAGGCTGGCTGGCTGACGCTCACGATTCCTCCTCGATCCGGTAATCTCCCCTTGAAACTAGCATCCGAGAATCTAATTTACAAGGATCTAACTTATATGGAAACTATGTGCTTCGCGCCTGCGAGCGGCCATTTCTGGCTCGTTCCCGCCTTGCGGCCCGCCAGACCTTTTCCGGCGCTCCCCTAGGCCCGACAGCACCATCCCCTCCGGCCGACGGTCCCGGAGGGCGGGTGGGCTCGGTCAGGTGACTCCGGGGCTGTCGCCGGACATGGCGGTCGCGACGTAGGAGCTGAGGACGACGGGGGTGAGCCGCCGGTGTTCGTAGCGCAGGCCGAGTGCGAGCACGGCGAGCCCGGCCGCCACGCCGATCCCGGCGGCGGCAGGCAGTGGCGCCTTGAAGGCCATGTCGCAGAGCAGCGCGACGGTGGCTCCGCCCAGCACCGAGTCGACCACGATGACCATGCTGCCCATGGTGAACAGGAACGACCAGCGGCCGTAGCGCACGGAGTGGTGCGGTGTCGTCGAGACGTCGGTTCCGAAATAGGGCGGAGCCACCGGAGCGAGCGCCGCGTAGTACTGCCTGATCAGTTCCATCCGGCGCAGCGACAGGATGTTGGCCACGCTGGTGTCGATCAGCCGGACGATGGTGAACCAGCCGAGTACGAAGACGGTCGGCAGTACCGTAAAGGCCAGGCAGGCAAACGCACGGGGCGAAGAACTGGAGAACCCGAGCGCCACCAGCCCGCTGGCTAGGGAGGACAGGTAGATGCTGACCCGGCTGCCGCTCTCGCTGATGGTCGAGCTGGCGGTGGACTGCAGTACGAAATACTCGGTGCCCAACGCGCTCACGAACTCCGGCGGCGGTTTCTCGTCGGCCATGGCTCTGCCTTCCAGAGAAGCAACGTGCGAGAATTATACTTCCTCAGAAATGATATGGTGCCACCGTCATGAGCGAGGTGACGTCCGATGAGTGCCGAAGGACCGTCCCCAGCCGCCGCGGTTCCGGGGCTGAGCCGCAGTGACCCCCGTAGTCCCGGGATCACTCGCGAGCGTTCCGGTGAAGGGTTCCGGTACCGCGATCCTGCCGGGGCGGTCGTCGCGAATCCCCAGATCCTGCAGCGCATCGGCGCGCTGGTGATCCCGCCGGGCTGGAAGGACGTCTGGATCTCGCCCGACCCGCTCGGTCACATCCAGGCCACTGGCGTCGACAGCCGGGGGCGGACCCAGTACCGCTACCACCAGGTATGGCGAGAGCAGCGCGACGCCCAGAAGTTCGCGCACATGCTCCGCTTCGCGGGCGCGCTCCCCGCGCTGCGGTCGGCCACCCTGCGGGATCTGGACGGCCGCCACCTCGACCGTGACCGCGTGGCGGCCGCCGCGGTGCGGCTGATCGACCTCGGCCTGTTCCGCCTCGGCGGGGAGAAGTACGCCGAGCTCGATCACCATTACGGCGCGACCACCCTGCAGAAACGGCACGTGACGGTGACCCGCGACGGCGTCACGTTCGACTACATCGCCAAGGAGGGCAAGCGCCGGACGATCACGGTCACCGACGACGCGATCCGGCCGGTGGTGCGCGCCCTGGTCCGCAGCGGCAGCACGTCCGACTCGCTGTTCTGCTTCCAGGACGGCGGCGTGTGGCGGCCCCTGCACTCCCACGAGGTGAGCAGCTATATCGCCACGCACGCCGGAGGCCACTTCACCGCCAAGGAGTTCCGCACCTGGAACGCCACCGTGCTGATGGCCTTGCTGCTTGCGAACGCCGAACCGTCGCCGACGGCGCGGAGCCGCCAGAGCGCGATAACCGCCGGCGTCCGTAGCGTGGCGGACTGGCTGGGAGACACCGCTGCGGTGGCGCGCAGTGCCTACATCGACCCCCGGGTGATCGGCCGGTACTCCTCAGACGGGCAACTGCCCACGATCCCCAGGCTGCCCGCCATACTGCCCGCCGCCGCCGAGGCCGAGATCGCAGTCGCCGCGCTGCTCGCAGCCGGGGACTGAACCGTCCTCGCCTCCGCTACCTTGCTGCCGATAGGCCCGGCGCCGATCACCGTGATGGTCGTTACCTTCGCCTCCACCTCGTGTCGGCCCTCGTTGAACAGGGCGAGCTTGCCCGGTGGATGCGGGTTGTTCAGACGCCTTTGTCGCGATTCAGGCGGTGCCGATGAGCGTGTCTGGGACTTCGCGCAGGAAGATCTCGGCGGTCTTGGGCCCGACACCCTTGAAGCGTTGCAGCCGCTGGCTGATCTCATCTCGCGTGGTGGCGGTGCGCACCAGCCTGGCGACGGAGCCGTCGTAGTCCGCGATCAGGGCGCGCATCACATCGCGCAGCTCCTCGCTCATGACGGAGCTCATCCGGTGGTAGTCGCTGTCCCACAGCTCGTGCCAGAGCGGGTGGTGATCGTCTGCGGTGAAGCGGTCCGGAGTGTCCCAGCCGTCTTCTTTGAGCCTGCGGAATGCCTTGGCGGCGGCCTGCTGCGGTACGGGACGCCCGAAAAGCAGGCTGGCCAGCAGCCAGTCGAACAGGCCCTGGTCGGTCCTGGTGTCGATGCCGAGGTCGGCGGCGGTGATCAACGCAGCCATGGCGTGTTCCGTTTCAGCGGGTGATGTGGATGTTGAAGAACGGGCTCTTCAGAACGCCAATGGTCTCGAAGAACAGCACGATGTAGTTCTCCGGTCCGCGGGCGGTCCGGACACCGCCGAGGTCGATGATCCCCTCGTCCTTCCATCCGAGGTCGTGGAGCAGGCCCTTGACCTCAGTCTTGGCCGTCTCGTCGTCCCCGGAAACGAACGCCGTCGCCGGTCCCGTCAGGGAGGGATCGGCCTGCACCTCGATCGCCGCCGTGTTGAGGGATTTCACCACGTGCACATCCGGCAGGGCCGCCTGGAGGTGCTCGGCGAGGCTGGAGTTCGGATAGACGAGGTCGCCGGTCTCGGTGACGGCGTTGGTGGCGTCGAGCAGCGTCTTCCCGGCCATCGCCGAGGTGTCCAGGGCGGTGATGACCTCCAGCGCGACGGCGCCGGTGATGGCATTGACGATGACGTCGCCGACGGCGAGTGCGTCCTGCAAGCTGGTGATCTCGAAGTCGGGGTCGGTGACGGAGGCGTCGCGGGCGCCGAAGATGACGTCGTGGCCGGACTTCTTCCAGCCGGCGCCGAGGGCGTGCGCGACCTTCCCGGTGCCGAGGATGGCGATTTTCACGTGTGCTCCTTCGTCAGGGTGGGTAGGTTGGGTGCGGACGGTCGCCGGCTTTTGCTTCTGCGGAATTATATTCCACGGGACTGTGCTTGCCCTCCTGGCCGACTGCCCGTCCGGACACTGGTACGCTAACATAATGTTGCCATGGAATGCACTTCTATGGAAGCCTGCTAGCCCAGTCTGCACGCTGGTCCCTGACGGGCGACGGCCATGACTGGCGCGGGCGGCCATGGCCAGGAGGGCCCCGGCGATCCAGCCCCGGAGAGCGGGGGCGCTGCGGCCCCGGAGATGGGCGGCGGGCCGACGGCAGCGGGCCAGCAGGCACAGCAACCTCGCGCGACCGGCGCGGTCCGCGCGTCTGGGCTGGCGATGGCCCTCATCTGCGGCGCGCAGTTCGTGCTCCAGCTGGACTTCAGCATCGTGAACGTGGCGCTGCCCACCATCGAGGTCCAGCTGCGCATGGTCGCGGCCGAGCTGCAGTGGATAGTCACCGGGTACGCGCTGACGTTCGGCTCGCTGCTGCTGGTGGGCGGCCGGCTCGCCGATCTGCTCGGCCGGCGCCGGCTGCTGGCCATCGGGCTGATCATGTTCGCGGTAGCCTCGCTGGCCTGCGGGCTGGCGCAGTGGCCGGTCATGCTGATCGTGGCGCGGCTGGTGCAGGGCGGGGCCGACGCGCTGGTCTCGCCGGCCGCGCTTTCGCTGCTCACGACGACCAACGCCGAGGGCGCGGCCCGGATCCGCGCGCTGGCGATCTGGCAGGCGACGACGGCCGGGGGAGCGACCGCCGGGATCGTGGCAGGCGGCGTACTGACCCAGTACCTGGGGTGGCGGGCGGTGTTCCTGGTCAACCCGCCCCTGATCCTGGTCATGCTCGCGCTGATCAGGCGACTGCCGGCGGGTGCCGCATCCGGCGGTAGCCGGATCGACTATCCCGGCGCCCTCCTGGTGACCGCGGCGATCGCTAGCCTGATCTTCGGGCTGAGCAACGGCCAGCAGCACGGGTTCGCCGCGCCTGCGACCGTCGTCGCGCTCGTCCTGGCCGCCCTGCTCGGCGTGGCCTTCGTCCGGGCCGAACTGCGGGCATCCGCGCCGATGCTGCCGCTGTCTATTTTCTCCGCCGCGCCCCGCCGCGCGGCGGTAGCGGCGATGGTGATGATCGGCGCGGTGCTGGCCGGGTACGTGTACTTCATCTCCCTGTACCTGCAGCGGGTCCACCATTTCAGCCCGGTGGGTACCGGCCTGGCGCTGCTGCCCTCGACGGCGACCGTCGTGCTGATGTCGACGCTCGGCACCCGGCGGCTCCTGTCGCGGGTGTCGGTCCGGTGGGTCCTGCTGGCCGGGCTCGCGTGCATGGGGGGCGGCCAGCTGTGGCTGTCCGAGATGTCGGTCGACGCCACGTACCTGGCCATCGTCCTGCCCGGTCTTATCCTCACCTCGCTCGGCATCGGGCTAGCCCTGCCCACCGCCTCGATCGTAATTACCAGCGGCGTCCGGCCGGAGGATCAGGGGCTGGCAGGCGCGCTGTTCACTACCAGCCAGCAAACCGGGGCCGCCATCGGGCTCGCCGTGCTCGCGACGGCCGCCGCCGCGCGCACGGCGCACGCGGCCGGGTCCCTGGTCGCCGGGTACAGGCTGTCCTTCCTCATCGCCACGGGCATCATCGTCCTGGCGGCAGCGCTGGTCGCGGTCCAGCTGCGCCCGAAAGGAAGCCCACACGACACAGAGCTCCATCAACCCCTCGCTAGCGCCATCCCGGCGCCAGCGCTCGCGGAGTGCCAGCTCCGCCGGTGCTAGCCAGGCGATCCTGGCTGGTCTCGTCTCGGGTCAGCGCAGGTGCCGCTGCCAGTCGCGGGGGACGGCCCCCGCTGGGCCGGGCGCGGGCTGGTCCGCGGGGTGGCTGTCGGGCGCGGCCAGGACAGGACCTTCGAAGAACGCGCCCGTCCGGTAGTCGAAAAACCAGTCCTCGCCGGGCTCGTAGCTCTGGATCTGCGGGTGCCCGGTGGCCCGGTGGTGGGCGCTGGCGTGCTGGCTCGGAGAGTTGTCGCAGCAGCCGACGTGCCCGCACCCGGCGCATCGACGCAGGTGGAGCCATCACCCGGGTGACGAGCCGTCGAGGCATTCAACACAGCCTGCTCCGCTAGGCGGCACGGACTCGTCGATGTCGGGAGTTGCGCTGCTCATGACCGGCTCCCTGAGATTCCTATAATGCGGTATAGGCTATATGCTTCCATGGAAGCATAATCTACCACATGAAAAAGTGCGGAACGAACTTTCCCGGGTGTCCGCAGGTGAGGTGCGGAACCTCGGTAACGGCCAGGATCGCAGCTAACTCGCATCCTGCCGGGAGGAAGATGGCCATGGCCGACCTGCGGCGGGTATTCAGTGACGTGGGGCGCGTCCAGGCGCAGCTTGCGGCGGCGGTGAGCCACCGCCTCCAGCACGAGCTCGGCCTCCCCCTGGTCCTGTTCGACGCGATGAGCGTGATCGCTGAAGCCGAGAGGTGCCGCGTCCACGATCTCGCGGCCGGGCTCGGCGTGTCGGTCGGCGGGGCGAGCAAGCTGGTGGACCGGCTCGAGGCCCTCGGCCACTGCAGGCGCCTTCCGAACCCCGGCGACCGGCGATCTACTCTCCTCGAGCTGACCACCGTCGGCCAGGAAAGGCTGGCCCGGGGCAGGCAGGCCGTTGACGATGTACTGGGGCATCTATTCGGAACAGCCCTGTCGGAGGCGCAGGTCAGCGAACTCGCGCGTACCTTGCGCGACCTTCGCTCCCTGGAGAATCCCTAGACCTCGTTGACCAGGGCGATCTTGCCGGGAGGATGCGGACCCGTCAGGGCCGCGAACGCGGCTGGAGCGTCTTCGAACTTGAACGTCTCCGCCATCGGCACCACCAGGTCCCCGTCCTGGGCGAGCTTAAGGATCCGGCCGCGGGCCCGGGCCCTGAAGGGCCCGCTGGCCGGGTTCGAGGCGCCGACGAAGACGTACCCGTCGGCCTTGGCCCGTGGCGCGGCTGCGATGGTGACCACCCGCTTCCGGTCGGCGACCAGGGCGAGGGAGACGTCGCCGGCCTCGTCGCTGCCGACCGTGTCCAGCGCGGCGGCGATGCCCTCCGGGGCGGCGGCCCGTACCCGGTCGAGCAGCCCAGGGCCGTACTCGACGGGCGTTCCGCCGAAGCCACGGACGAAATCGAAATTCGACGGGCCGGCGGTGCCCACCACCCGCACGCCAAGGAGGCGGGCTTGCTGCAGGACGCTCACGCCCACGGCGCCGGCGGCTCCATGCAGCAGCACGGTCTCGCCCTGCTTGGCGCCCGAGGCATGCAGGAGATCCGCCGCGGTGGTCCCGACCAGGAGGAGGTTGGCGGCTTCCGGGAAGGTCAGCGTCGACGGCTTGGCGAACACGCTGGACGCGGAAGTGGTGATCGCGGTCGTATATCCCCCGTCGACCATGGAGGCGACGACTTCGTCCCCGGCCGCCCCGCCGCCCGAGGCGAGTTCAGTGTCCGGCCCGAGCGCCGTCACGACGCCGGCCACCTCATACCCGATGGACAGCGGGAGCAGCTTGCGGTCCTGGCCCGGCGCGATGTGCTTGGCGTCGGCGGGGTTCATGCCGACGGCGCGCACCTCGACGGTGACCTGGCCGGGACCCGGATCGGGCACGTCGACCTCGATGCTGCGCAGGACCTCGGGACCGCCGAAGTCGACCGCCACCCATTTCCGTGCCGTGATCATAGGTCTCCTCCTCGGGACTGGTCGGTGCCTTGGCTGTCGTGGCCCAGCCCGGGATTCTCGCAGGTCTCAGGGTCTTGGCTCATCGCTCCCCCGCCTCGTCGCCGTCGTTCGTCGACGTCCGGCGGACGATGGGCCGTCCGTGAGCCGCGGTCACCGTCACCTCGTCGAGGCCGCCTGCCTCGCCGGTCAAATGCACCGCGTCCGAGCCCACGCCCGCCGCCGTGATCTGCTGCTGCACCTTAAGCGTGCCAAGAATGCCCTCAACGTCGAGGGTGACGACCTCGTCCCCGTGCGTGCTGAGCGATCCGCCCACCGACAGGCGCCCGATCCGTCCCCCGGGCTGGATGCTGAGGGCAATGGCGCTCAGCCGGATCTGCCGGCCCCGGACCAGGCTCGTGCCGCGGCCGCCGAACGTCGTGACGCTGTCGGTGATGTCCAGGACGGGCAGATCCTTGCTCACCTGGATCCCGACGGCGCCGTCGGCGTGGGTGGTGATGCTCTGGAACCGCGCGCTGTCCAGGCTTCCGTCGTAGACGTTGAAGCCGCGGGCGCCGACCCCGTGCGTGGTCACCGGCGCCTGGACGTCGAGCCGGTCGAGCGTGCCGAACTGGACGAAGCCGATGCCGCTCGGGCCGTGGGAGGTGACCGGCGCCCGGGCGGTCCAGGCGCCCACCTCTCCCCAGTTGTCCAGGACCATGTCGTTGGCGCCCATGGTCGTGACGGGCCCGTCGTTGATCACCGCCGCGACCCTCGCCCCAGAAACGACGAACACGCCGCCGCTGATCAGGTCGGGCGTGCCCGGCTCGATGCCGCCGTCGGTGACGATGGGGCCCGTCCGCAGCACATCGGCGTCGACCAGGCCGCCGCCGGCACCCTCGGCCGGATCGCCGTGCCCGGCCACGAACACGCCGCTGCCTCGGATGGGAGAGTCCGCCGTACCGGCGGACATGCCCTTGAGGCTGGCGGTGATGCGGACCGCGGGGTCGGCCTGGCGATTCCAGAGGGTAAAGGCGCCCTGCAGCGCCTCGACCCCGAAACCGTGCGGCCGGTCCGGTCGGCCGCGCAAGTCGGCCGAGGCCACCGCGAGGCCGTCCACGTCGACGTGACCCCGGCGGACGGCGCCGTCGGCCAGCAGCAGCACCTGTCCCCTGGTGCGCACGTTGCGCAGGGTCAGCCGGCCGAAGTCGCCGATCGTCGTGTCGTTGCCGATCGCCACCTCCCAATCGGGGACGATGACGGTGACGTCCTCCAGGAGGTTATCCGACGTGAGCCGGACGCCTTTGGCCCCGAACCGGAGGGTGCCGCCCCGCAGGGCGACACCCGGCCGCAGCGTGATCATCGGCATGCCCGCCAGGGAGCCGTCTACCTCGATGTCGTCCGCCACCGCGAGCGCATCCACCAGCTCAGCCGCGCTCGACACCTTCACCGTCGTCATGACCGTCTCCTTGGCCGGCGCCGACCGCGCTAGGCCGGGCGCTTGGCCTTGGCTACATTTGCCTTCAGTTCGGCAAGATTCTGGCGGGTGACGAATGCGGGCTGTCCGGCGTCCAGCCGCCAGCTCTCGTCGAGGCCGCCGATGTCCAGCGCATCGAAACCGAACTCGTTGTACAGGTTGGCCACCAGTTGCTTGGCCGCCGGGTCGTCTCCGGCCAGCGCGAGCGCACGGCGCTTCGGGTCGCCCTCGGGGTGGCCGTCGCCGGACATCTCCCCGGCGTTGATCATGCTGAAGGCGCGCACGACCCGGCTAGTGGGCAGGTGGGCCTGCAGCAGTCCCGGCGCCGTGGTCCTCCCGTCGTCGATCTCGGGGATGTGGCCCAGGCGCTGGGGGAAGTAGTTGATCGTAGCGATGACCACCTTCCCGGCCAGCGGCTCGACAGGCACCTGGTCGATGGTCGTGATCGGGATCGCGACGATCGCGAAATCGCCCGCGGCGGCCGCCTCGGCCGGCGTCGCCGCCCTGGCCTGCGGCCCAAGTTCCTTGACCAGGCCGGTCAGCGAATCCGGCCCCTGGGAGTTGCTGAGCACGACATCGTACCCGTGCGCGATCGCCGCCTCGGCCAGGTTGCTGCCGACGTGTCCGCTGCCGAGGATCCCGATGGTGGTCATGGCTGGCGTCTCCTAACCCGGTGGGGAACGATGGACTGGTGTGCGCGGTGACCAGCATACAATATTCCACGGATGTTATCACCACGGAAGTCACTTCCAGGTGACAGTGCCTGCCTCGGTCCGACATGAACGGCTCACCCGCTCACTGTAAGGCCTGGCGGAAAGCAACTTCCGGCTAGGCTGGTTCTTCGGAAGCGATGACAGGGAAGCTGGCCACCAGCGCACCGTAGCGCACGACACTGGCCGCCACCTGGGCAAGACCTCTGGCGGACATCGTGGCCGACTGGCGCAGCAGATCCTCGGCGTCCTCTGGCCCTAGCCCATACTGGTGCATCACGATGCCGGTGGCGAGGCCAATACTACGGTTGGATATCACCTCCAGGGCTAGGCTCGCAGCCTGGTCTTCCGCTCGCGCCATCGCCACCATCAATCGTTCGCGGTCGACCAGCGCGATCAGGTGCCTGATCATCAGGTCCGCGATGGCGGCGTCGCGCTCCGACGGCGCTCGGCCGGTCCACCAGTGCGTGACGACCCCGGCGTACGACGGGTAACCGGTTCGGGAGGCCACCCGAAACGGCGTGAGCAGCATCTGGTCTGAGCCGGGGGCGCGAGCAGCGGCTGGCTGGGGACGGTCAGCCGGGCTGGCCGGATGTGCGACGCGCAGTGCCGGAACAGTCCCGTCCGATAGCTCGACCCGGCAGCCATCAGCGAAAACCGGGACGCATGCCCTGGGCAGGCCCGCGAATGTCACAGCTGGATCGTCAGACCCGCGAAGCTCGCAGAGCGAGCTGATCAGCGGGGGGCAGCCAGCCACGGGCGCATCGTCTCGGTGCCGCAGGAAAGCGTCGAGGTCGGCTTGCGCGGTGGTAGACGCCCGGCGGCCCGAGGTCATGTGATCGACCAGTTCAGCCCTCCTCGCAGCGTACGGATTCAGGCCCGGCAAGAACCGGCGCGGGTTCCCGCCGATTGCCGCATGGCCGCGATACATGATGCCTGAGCAGGTCATCCGCCGCGCTGACCATGTCGTCGGTGAGCATATTGACCAGTTCGTGATGCTCCCAGGCCTCGGCCGCCATGAGGCCGCCGGATTGCTTCAGGCGCTGAGCATGTCGAAGGTCAGGGGCGAGCACAAGCCGCGCCACCTGGTAAAGAGCCGGGTCACCCGTCAGCTCCAGCAGCTTGAGGTGGAAGACCATATCTGCCTGCAGGTAGCCGGGAACGTCGCCGCGGCAGGCCGACCGCATGGTCGCGTTCGCCAGTTTCCTGATGACCGCGAGTTCCTGATCGGACACCCCTCGATCGGCCAGCTTGCGGAGAGCCGGCAGTTCTATCAGCAGCCGCAGCTCGGTCAGGTCCCGAGGCTGGATCGCGACGGAGCAGCGGACCCTGGTAGCCATGGCCATCCTCCTCACGGGAAAGCTTGACGGCTGGGTGCGCGTGTGAGTTTCCTCCATGTGGCCGCTGTTCAAGCCAAGCATCGCGACCGTGCGATGAACACGAAGAACTGCACGAAAAAACCGCTCGCCTGGATGGTGGCGGCGTTCGCGCCGAACTAAGGAGAATTCTCCTGGTAGGCGACAAACGCTGGGAGGTGAGGCCATGGCTGAGCCGCCGGTTCGATTCGCCGACGTGCTGCGGGGGCTGCGTACCGAGGCCGGACTGACGCAGGAGGAGCTAGCCGAGGCGGCCGGGCTCACCTCGCGGGCGATCAGCTATCTGGAGCGGGGCGAGGTCAGTACCCCCCATAAGCACACGGTGCGGCTGCTGGCCGACGCGCTCGGGCTGGCTGGCCCGGGCCGAGCCCAGTTCGAGACGGCCGCGCGCGGCCGCGGCGGAGCCGGGGCCGGCGAGGCGCCAGCCGCGGCGCGGACGCTGCCTCGTGACGTGGCCTCGTTTACCGGGCGGCAGCGGGAGCTGGCTGAGCTGGTCGAGGCGGCGGCGGGGGCGGGCCCTGTGGTGAGCATCCACGCGATCGGCGGGATGGCCGGAATCGGCAAGACCGCCTTCGCCGTGCACGCCGCGCACCGGCTGGCCGCCCAATTCCCCGGCGGGCAGATCTTCTTGCCGCTACACGGGCACACGCCCGGGCAGCAGCCGCCCGACCCGGCCGACGCGCTGGCCAGCCTGCTGGCGGCCATCGGGGTCCCGGCCGCGCAGATCCCGGCCGACCTGGATGGGCGGATGGCGCTGTGGCGGGACCGCGCGGCCGAGCGGCAGCTGCTGGTGATCCTGGACGACGCGGTAAGCAGCGAGCAGGTCCGGCCGCTGCTGCCCGGTTCAGGCCCCAGCCTGGTGCTGATCACAAGCCGCCGCCACCTGTCCGCGCTGGAGGACGTCACGCCGGTCAGCCTGGACACCCTGCCGCCCCGGCAGGCCGCCGTCCTCCTGGCCCGGCTCACCGGCCGCACCGGCCTGAACCCTGACGACCCGGGGGTTGGGGAGCTAGTCCGGTTGTGCGGGTTCTTGCCGCTGGCCATCGGTATGGTGGCCCGCCAGCTGCGCCACCATCCGGCCTGGACGGCGGCCGGGCGGGCCGCCGACCTGGCCGCGGCCACGGAGCGGTTGGAGCTGCTGGCCACCGAGAACCTGTCGGCGGCCGCCGCGTTCGACCTGTCCTACGACGGCCTGGCCGAACATCAGCGGCGGCTGCTCCGCCGCCTCGGCCTGCACCCCGGCACCGACATCGACGCCTACGCCGCCGCCGCGCTGGACGGCATCGATCTGGCGGCTGCCCGCCGCGGCCTGGAGGACCTGTACGACCAGTACCTGCTCACCGAGCCGGCCCCGGGCCGGTACCGCCTGCACGACCTGATCCGCGAGTACGCTCGCGCGCAGGCCGCCCGCCTTGACCGCGAGCATGATCGGGACGCAGCCGCCATCCGGCTGCTGGATTACTACCAGCAGACCGCCGCCCGGGCTAATGCCCTCATCGCGCGCCAGGCCCGCCCCGCCCCGCCCGCCGCAGACGGCGAGGTACCGACCGCGGTTCCCAACCTGGCCGATCAGGAGCAGGCGCTGGCCTGGGAGCGGGCCGAGCGCGCCAACCTGCTCGCCTGCCTGGACCAGGCCACCCGCGCCGGCCAGCACACCCGGGTCATCGCTCTCACCGCCGGCCTGAGCGAGCTCTTGCAGCGCGACGGCCCCTGGACGGACGCCATCACCCGGCACACCGCCGCGATCGCGGCCGCACAGTCTGGCGGCGACCGGCTCGCCCACGCCAACGCGCTCAACGACCTCGGGACCGTGCGGCGGCTAGCGGGTGACGTCCTGTCCGCGGTCCAGGCCCATAAGCAGGCGCTTGGCATCTACCGGCAGATCGGTACCCGGCTCGGCGAGGCCAACTCCCTGTGTTCCCTCGGGGCCGCGCAAATCATGACGGACGATTTCCCTGTCGCCGTCCAGGCCCTGGAGCAGGCACTTGGCACCTACCGCAAGCTCGGAGACCGGCTCGGGCAGGCCCAAGCGCTCTACTACCTCGGGACCGTGCGGAGCATGACGGACGATTACCCCACCGGGGTCCAGGCCCTGGAGCAGGCACTTGGCATCCACCGCGAGCTCGGAGACCGGCTCGGGCAGGCCCAGGCGTACACATTCCTCGGGGAAGTGCTGGCGGCGACGGATGACTACCCGGCCGCCGCCCAGGCTCATGAGGAGGCGCTTGCCCTCTACCGCCAGATCGGTAACCGGCTCGGCGAGGCCAACGCGCTGAATGCCCTCGGGAACGTGCTGCGGCTGACCGGTGACTACTCGGCCGCCGCCCAGGCCCATGAGGAGGCGCTTGCCCTCTACCGCCAGATGAGCAGCCGGATCGGGCAGGCCAACGCCCTTAACTCCCTCGGGAACGCGCTGCGGCATTCGGGCGACTACCCGGCCGCCGCCCGGGCGCAAGAACAGGCCCTGGACCTCTACCGCCAGATCGGTAACCGGCTCGGCGAGGCCAACGCCCTCAACTCTCTCGGGAACGCGCTGCGGCAGACCGGCGACTACCCGGCCGCCGCCCAGGCCCATGAGGAGGCGCTTGGCATCTACCGCGAGATCAACAGCCGACTCGGTGAATCCCTGGCGCTCAACGAGCGCGGGACGCTGCACAGGGTCAGCGGTGAGCTAGCGCTGGCCGAGGGCTGCCACCGGCAAGCGCTGGAAGTAGCCCGCGACATCGGCGGCTCCCGGAGCGAGGCGCAGGCGCTGGCCGGGCTGGCCCGGTGCGCCCTGACCGCAGGGCGCACCGCCGAGGCGGAAGCCGGGCTGCGGCAGGCGCTGGCGATCCTCCAGCGGATCGGCTCCGCCGAAGCCGCTGATATCTCCGCCGAGCTGGACGCACTGTCCGCCTCGCGACTTTGATGGGTCAGCATTTCACTGGCGGCCCGGCCGCTACAGCGATCGCCTCAGCAGGGAATCCAGGTTCTTGAACGAGCTCTCCCAGCGCGCACTGGCCTCCCCGCCGGTCTCCTCGGTATACGGGCCCTGCCGCAGCTCAAGAACGGTCGTGCCGTTCGCTTCCTCGAGGAACTCCAGCCGCAGCGCGGTCCGACCGGCCGGGCGCGCGGCGCCGATCCGCTCGACGTCCTGGTGACCGGCGAGCAACTCGTTCTCGACCACCTCGCTGAGCGTCACCTCGACCTGGTAGCGGGCCTGCGGGTCTTCGACGTTGGCCATCACGAAACGCTGGAAACCGCCGGGACGGGCGTCGATCTGCACCGTCTCGCACGGCACGTAGAACCCGTCAGGTCCGTACCATTCGCAGAGCTGATCGGGGTCGACAAAGGCCCGGTAGACCAGTTCGCGCGGTGCGTCGAAGCCGCGGGACATGCTGATCTCGTGCTTGATCGCGTCATTCATCGGTATCCCCTCACCTGACCGGGGGCGGGGTGCCCTCGGCGCTGGCGGCCAGGGTCATGTCCCAGCCGCAGGCCACGCACGCGTGCAGGAACGCCGACCGGGCGAACTCCAGCGACGCGGCGCGCGGGTCCGGCTCGGACCGGACGTCGTCCCAGTTCAGGATGTACTCCCCCAGAGTCGGATCCCAGTGCGCCGCGCCCGGGGCCAGCGTCGCGCCGTCGAAGCCGGCCGGGGCCGGGTGGGCGTAAGCGTAGAACGCGGCCTGGTCGTGGCGGGCGTCGCCCGGCCACCAGCCGACCGCGACCTCCTGGGAGTCCATCGCGTTGCGCATGATGAAGTCGTCGGAGGGCGGGTCGGCGGGCAGCCCGGAGAACAGGCTCACCGCTAGATCGAAGGAGCCCCACCAGGCGTTGACCGGCGTCGAGCGGCCGCGGTAGGGCGCGCGGTACGCGGCCAGCACCAGGGCGGCCTGGGTCGCCGCCGTGAAGTAAGCCGCCACCTCGTCGGGGTCGTAGTGCGCGTGCTCGGTGTCCTCGTCAAGCGGCACGCTCCAGGGAACCTCCTGCGGCGTGGGGTCGATCTCCACCGGGCCGCCCAGGCCGCGGACCGCGGCGAGCACGTCGCGCGTGACCGCGCCGACCGGCCGGTGCGGGGTGAGCGCGATACGGTCGGCGCGGCCGTCGCTGTGCTCGACGACCGCCTCGTGCCGGTGCAGGTCGAGCGCGGCGACCAGCGCGCCGGAACCATCGGGAGCGGGCAGCGGCTCCGTCTCCCAGCCGCGCGCGGTCAGGCGCAGCGCCGCGTGCTGCAGTTGCGGCTCCGGCGGCGCGAGCCGCACCGCCAGCTTGCCGAGCACCTGGGTGTGCGCGTGCAGGGTGTCGCACGTCGCTCGCCACTGGCTGTATGAAACCGCGGGCCAGGCTGAGACCATGGCTGGCAGGCTACACCGGGGCCACGCCAGCGCGCTCAACCCGGCCTGGAATAGGTTCGGCATACTGGTCAGGCGGAGGAGAACCCATGGTGATGCCGTTGGCGGGCCGCGTGGTAGCCGCGGTGATCGGCGGCCTGCTCGTGCTCGTGGTGTGGTCCAGCGTCACAGGGACGCTGATCGTGTCGCGCCCGGTCAGTAGCCGGCTGACGCGGTGGGTGGATAAAGCGGTGGACTGGATCTACCAGCGCGGCCACCTGATGGCGAAGAGAGCCGACTACAGGCGGCACGACCGCATCCTCGCCACCCAGGCAGCGACGATCTTGCTGTCCCAGCTGGCCATGTGGCTGGTGGTCGCCTTCGTCGGGTTCGCGTTCCTGCTCTGGCCCTTCGCCGCCCGCGGCGTCGCGTCCGCGTTCACCGACGCCGGGTCCTCGATGTTCACCCTCGGGTTCGCGGTTCCGGCCGGGGCGGTGCCCGCGGTGCTCGTGTTCCTGGCCGCGGCGACCGGACTGGTGATCGTCACGCTGCAGATCGCCTACCTGCCGACTCTGTACGCGGCCTTCAACCGCAGGGAGACCGAGGTGGCGCTGCTGAACGCGCGGGGCGGTGTCCCGTCCTGGGGTCCTGAGCTGCTGGCGCGCACCCATTACGCGCTGGGCTCTGGCACGTCGACCCTGAACACGATGCCGGACCTGTACGCCCAGTGGGAACGCTGGGCCGCCGACGTGGGCGAGAGCCACACCACCTACCTGATCCTGGTCCGGTTCCGCTCGCCGATGCCGCTGTCGTCCTGGGTGACCTCGCTGCTGTCGGTCCTGGACTCGGCCGCGCTGTTCCTGAGCCTGTCCCCCAGGGCCGCGCCCGAGGTCCCGGCGCGGCTGTGCCTGCGCAGCGGGTGGCTGTGCTTCGACCGGATCGCCCGGGCGATGGGCTTCGACATCCCCGAAGAGGCCGACCCGGAAGCCGGGATCAGCCTGACCTACGAGGAGTTCCTTGACGCGGTGGCCCGGATGCGCGAGGTGGATTTCCCGATCGAGCGCGACCCGTCCGATGCCTGGCCGGATTTCGTCGGCTGGCGGGTCAACTACGAGCGGGCCGCCTACGCGGTGGCCGCCGCCGTCTACGCCGTGCCGGCCATGTGGTCGGGCCCGCGACGGCACGCGACCAAGCCCATCCCGCCCATCCGCCCGCCACTCGGCCGGGTCACCAAGGAGGCTCCGCGCGCCTAGCGGCGAGCGGAGCGGGACCGCCCGGCGAGCGCGGTCCGGCGCTCAGCTGCCCGCGGGCAGCCGTCGCGCGGTGCGGTACAGGTCGACCAGTTCGCCGGTGGTCGTGGCGTCTTCGGCGGATTTGTCGTCGCGCCAGCGCCCGGTGAACCGCGGGAACCGCATGGCCAGCCCGGCGTCCTCCTTGATCAGCCCCCAGGCCGCCGAGTAGTGCGGCGACAGGGTCAGCTCGGCGGACAGGATCTCGAGCACGACTCCGGGCTCGAACCAGAAGTCGGGGTCCTGGCGCGCGTCGACCCGCGCCGGGCGTTCCGGGTGAGCGAACGGCGCCAGTTTGACGGGCAGCGCGGCCAGGTCGGCGTCGGAGAACCCGGCGCCGCACTTGGACACGGTGCGGAAGACGTCGGCGGCCGGGTCGTAGGCGGCCAGCAGCACCGCGCCGTAGACCCCGGCGCGCCGGCCGCGCCCGGCGTACGCGCCGACCACGACCAGGTCGAGGGTGTCGGACAACTCGGTGCGGTAGTCCCGCTTGAGCTTGATCCAGAGCCAGCCGCGGTTCCCGGCCTGGTACACCGAGGCGGGGCTCACCGACTTGCACATCAGCCCCTCGCAGCCGTCGGTGATCGCCTGCTCGAACGTCGCGTCCAGCGCGGCCGGGTCTTTCACCTCGGTGGCGGTGGTCAGGCGCAGCCGCGGCCCGGTCGTAATCGCCTCGGCCAGGGCGGCCCGCCGCTCCGGGTACGGCCGCTGGGTCAGGTCCTGGCCGTCCGCGTAGAGCAGTTCGAAGCAGAACAGCCCGACCGGCACGTCCCGCACCGCCTCGGCGATGCCGTACTTACGCCGCCTGAACATGACCTCGGCGAACGGATGCAGCTCGTCGGTGGCCGCGTCGAACGCGACGACCTCCCCCTCGATGATCGCCTCGGCCGGGCGCAGGCTGGTGGCCAGGACCTCGACGACGTCGGGGAACTGGCTGCTGACCTCCTCAAGCCGCCGGGTCCACAGCTCGATCCTCCCGTCCGCGGTCTTGTGCGCCTGGAGCCGCATGCCGTCGTACTTGTATTCGGCCGCGCATTCGCCGCCCAGCTTGGCCAGGATGTCCGCGGCGCTGGCCAGCCGCTGGGCCAGCATGACCCGCACCGGGTGACCTGGGCTGACCCGGATCTGCTCGACCGCGGCCAGCCCGCCGCTGGTCAGGGCCGAGGCGACCAGGCCGAGGTCGCAGCAGACGTTGTAGGCGCGCTCCAGCACCGGGCGGGCGGCCCGCCCTCCGGCGTAGACGTGCGCGAGCGCGTCCAGGATGGTCGGCGTGCCGATGCCGAGCCGGAGGTTCCCGGTGACCTGGCGGACCAGGTACCGGGCCTCCAGCGGGGTGGCCCGGGTGAGCAGCCCGCTCAGCAGGTCCAGCTTGACGCCCTGCGAGCCGGTCCCCTCCGCGTTGGCGATCTGACGCAGGGTGTTCACCACCGTGACGACCGTCAGATCCCCCGGACGGTCGGCCGCGGTGGCGGCCAGCAGTTGCTCGGTCGCCTGGCCGAGGTCACCGGTCTCCCGTACCCGGGAGGCGACCTCCGCGGCGTCGACGCCGGTGGCGGCGGCGACCGCGCGGACGGCCATCTTCTCGGCCAGGCCGAGGTCCACCCCGGCGAACTCCGGCGCGATGAGGCCCTGGCACAGGTAGCAGACCACGGGCAGCAGCTCGGCCGGGGTCTGCGTGACCAGGGCGGCGAGCCGGTCGATGAGCGCCAGCCGGCTGCTGACCTGCTCCAGGTCGCGGTAGGCCTCGGCGACGATCTCGTACTTCACGTGTCCCCCTTCGCTTCCCCCGATCATGACACGCGAGGCAGGCGAGGTCCGGCGTGGTTACCCCGCGAGCAGCCGGTGGAGCAGGCGCAGAGCAATGGCCGCCGCCCGCTGCTCACCGGGGCGGCGGCCGGCATCTTCGTCACCGCCGTGCCCTCCGTGATGGTCGCGGCCAGCGCGGGTGGCGTGATCGCGGCAGGGAACACGGCGTTCGCCACACCGGGCGCCAAGCGCCCTAGCGCTAGGGTGGGTCAGATGAGCGATGACGTCCGCTTCGTACCTGACGATTTCGTGGTTCCGCGCGAACTGATCACCGACGCGTTCCGGCTGGAGCCGCTGGGCCCTGAGCACAACGAGAGCGACTACCAGGCCTGGATGTCGAGCATCGACCACATCAGGGCTACCCCGGGCCTGCAGGACTGGTCGTGGCCCAGGCCCGAGATGACCATCGACGACAACCTGAAAGACCTGGAAGAACACTCGTCGGACTTCAAAAACCGGAAGGGCTTCACGTATACGGTCCTGGCCAGCGACAGCGGCGAAGTCGTCGGCTGCGTCTACATCTACCCCAGCAAGTCCGGAGCCGGAGCGCGCGTCCGGTCCTGGGTCAGCGCCGACCGGGCTGAGCTGGACGCTCCCCTGCACGACGCCGTTTCGCAGTGGCTGCGGGCCTCGTGGCCGTTCACCGAGGTAACGTACGCCCCGCGCTGAGCGGGAGCGTGGTGACCAGCACGTCGGATACGGGCTCTCCCCCGCGCTCGCCGCGCGTCCGGCCCAGTTTGCGCCAGCCCCAGTTGCGGAAGGCGTGCTGGGCCGGGGTGGCCGCGGGCGGCACGGTCAGCGTGGCACGTTCCTCGGGGCGGTTCGCCAGGATCAGGTCGTGCAGCGCCTGGCCGATGCCCTGCCTGCGCCATGACGCGCGGACCAGCAGTTCGGCCAGCGCGAAGGTGCGGCCGGGATGCTCGGCAGTGATCGCCTCGGGCAGCGGGGTGGTCAGGTACCGCCACCAGGAGGTCGACGGGCGCAGCGGCATCCCGAATGCGTACCCGACCAGGTAGCCGCCGTGGCGGGCCACGGCCAGGGCAAAGCCCGGCTGCCGGCGCTGGACCCGGAACCGGTCCGCGAACGGCACGGCGTTATCGCCGTCATCGGCGCAGGCCTCGGCGTGCAGGGCTTGCAGGTCGTCCGCGTGCGCCGCGGCCTGCGTCCCGTCGAGCAACTCGAACGTGACGTCGGTTGCGGACACCACCCACTTCCTCTCCGGCCGGCTTGAGGCGTGCACCACGATCCGTTCGGCATAAATGTACGGTCGCAGGGCGTCCGGCGCGGCGTGCGGGCTTCGGCCGACGCGCCTGGTTATGTTCATATGCATGTTCGATGACGGCGACATTCTGGGCGGGCTGAACGAACAGCAGCGGCGGGCGGCGACGCATCAGGGCGGGCCGCTGCTCGTGCTGGCCGGGGCGGGCACCGGCAAGACGCGGACGCTGGTGGCGCGGGCCGCGTGGCTGCGCTCCTGCCAGGGCATCCCCGCCAGCCGGATCCTGTTGCTGACCTTCACCCGCCGCGCCGCCGGTGACATGCTCGCCCGGGCCGCGGCCGCCTCCGGATCCGGCTCCGGGGACGGCTCGCGGATCTGCGGCGGGACATTCCACGCCATCGCGCACAAGATCGTGCGTCAGCACGCGGAATCGTTCTCGCTGCCGCCGCAGTTCACCATCCTGGACCCGGCCGATATGACCGACCTGCTCGACGTGCTGCGCCCGGACCACGGCCTGGCCGATACCGGGCAGCGGGCGCCCCGGGCGGCCACGTGCGCGGACATCTACACCCGGTGCGTGAGCACCGGGCGCCCGGTCAGTGAGGTGGTCACGGCCAGCTTCCCCTGGTGCGTCGCGTTCACCAGCGAGCTGGCCGGCCTGTTCCGCGCCTATACCGCGCGTAAGCGCGCCCGCCACCTGGTGGACTTCGATGACCTGCTGCTGCTCTGGCAGGCGGCGCTGGCCGACCGCACGGCCGGGCCGGTGCTGCGCGGCATGTTCGATGCGATCCTGGTCGATGAGTACCAGGACGTCAACGCGGTACAGGCCAGCATCGTGCGGCTGCTGCGGCCGGACGGGCAGCAGTTGACCTGCGTCGGCGACGACGCGCAGGCCATTTACGGGTTCCGCGGCGCCGACCCGGCGCACCTGCGGCAGCTTGCCGCCGACTACCCCGGCCTGGACATCGTCCGACTTGACCGCAACTACCGGTCCCGGCAGGGGGTGCTGGACCTGGCCAACCTCATCCGCCCGTCCGAGCCGGGCCTTCACCTGGTGCTCACCGGCGACCGCGGGCCGGGGCGGCCGCCGCTGCTGGTCCGCTGTCACGACGAGTCCACCCAGGCGGTGGAGATCTGCGCCCGGGTGCTCGACGCCTACGAAGACGGCACGCCGCTGCGGGACCAGGCCGTGCTCGTCCGCGCGTCGCACCACAGCGACATCCTGGAGATCGAGCTCAGCGCCCGGCACATCCCGTTCGTGAAGTACGGCGGGCTCCGGTTCACCGATACCGCCCACGTGCGGGACTTCCTCGCCGCGGCGCGGATCCTGGCCAACCCCGCCGACGAGCTGGCCTGGTTCCGGCTCCTGCGCCTGCACGAGGGGATCGGCCCGGTCCACGCGCGCCGTGTGCTCGACAGCCTGGTTTCCGGCGAGGACCTGCCCGGCGGGTTCGGGCCGCAGGACGCGGCGGTGCTCGAGGTTGTCCCCGCTAAGTCCCGGGAGGCGCTGGCCGCCACGCTAGGCCGGCTCGCCGCGGCCGCGGGTCAGCCCGCCGCCGCCCAGGCTATAGGGATCCTGGCGCTGCTTGACCCGCTGATCCGCGCCCGTTACGCCGACTCCGCGGCCCGCCTGGCCGACCTGCGCCGACTCGCCGACGCGGCCGCCGCCCACCCGTCGCTGCACGACGCACTCGCCGAGCTGACCCTGGATCCGCCGGTCTCCGCCTCCGACCTGGCCGGGCCGCCCCGGCTGGACGAGGACTACCTGACCATCTCAACCATTCACGCCGCGAAGGGCCTGGAGTGGCCGATCGTGCACGTCCCCCACCTGGTAGACGGCGCGCTGCCCAGCGACATGGCCCTCGGCGACCCGGGCGGGCTGGCCGAGGAACACCGCCTGTTCTACGTGGCGCTGACCCGGGCGCGCGATCACCTGTACATGTACGTGCCGCTGCGGCTGCACTACCACCGGCGCGGTCGCGACGACCGCCACGGCCTCGGCCAGGTCACCCGCTTCCTCCACCCGCAGGCCCTGGCCGCCTGCGGCAGTGTCACCGCAGCCCGGCCGGTACCGGCCCTGCCCGTGGCCGGTCCCCTGGGCGTCACGGTGGATGCCTCGCTCGGCGCCCTCTGGGACGCCTGAGGGTTATCACCGGCGGATATGACGCACCGTGGTGGAATAACGGTGCAGCCAGGACCGGAGCGGGCCATCGGCGGACGGCGCGATCGCCAGCCCCGCCGAACCGGCGATGATGTCCGCCACCTGCGCCACGGTCTTGTGGTGTGCCGCCAGGCGGGAAGGTCCTGGAAGTTGCCGTGCAGCGGCGCAGGCAGCATGCGGCGCATGCCGTAGCCGACGTGCTCGGGGTCGCAGACGGCGCTGCCGGGCAGCCGGCGGTTCAGCTCAAAGGCGATCGCGGTCTTTCCGACACCGAACGGGCCGTTGATCCAGACCAGCATGGCCGGACCCTACCTGGCACCCGGCCGGTCATGTCTTGTGCAGCACCGCGGTGTTCTGCTCGATGTTGTCGGTCCACCGGTAGGCCAGGTCCGCGCCGTGCCGCGTGAACGTGACGGTCCCGGCCACGCACTGGGTGTTCTGCGGCTCGTTGAAGGTGAGCACCGTGGCCGTCGTCCCGATCAGCGTGAGCGTGTTGGCGCAGGTCTGATCGGTCTCCGCGATGGTCGTCGCGCCCGCGACGAACGTGAACGTGATGGGGTTCGCTATCCCGATGCCCTGCACGCCGATGGCGGACAGCATTGCCGTGCCGGTCCAGGTGCCCGCGAACGCGGCCGGGATCGTGGCGCCGGTCGCCGGGGCGATGGTCGACGCCGGAGCGGTGGTCGGCGGGACGCTGGCGGGCGCCGAACTGCTCGTCGTGCTGGTGACGGTACCGGCGGCCTTACTGGTCGACGGTTCCCTGGCCAGCAGCAGGACGCCGGCGACGATGGCGGCGGCCACGACCGCGCCGGCGGAAGCGGCCACGACAAGGCCCCGCCTGGACCGCACGGCCCTGGCCGGAGGCCCGACCGGGGTAGGCGGCCCGTCCTGGAGGAACGCGGACGCGGGTGTACCGGGGACCGGGCCGGCGGGATAAGCCGGGCCGACGGGATAAGCCGGGCCCGCGGGATAGGCCGGGCCGACGGGATAAGCCGGGCCCGCGGGATAGCGCAGTGGGTCCGTGTGGATCTGGTCGGAGGGCAGGGGCGCGATGTACGGCGGTCCGGGGTGGTACGCGGCGGTCGGCGCGCCCTCGGCGGCGCGGGCGGGCAGCTGGGCGCCGGCGGTCGGCAGCGGCATGGACGGGTCGACGAGGCGGAGCATGAGGTCGCGAGCACTCGGCCGCCGCTGCGGGTCCTTCTCCAGGCAGGCCCTGACCGCCGGGAGCAGCGAAGCGGGCACGCCGGTGATGTCCGGGTCGGAGTACATGATGCGATGCATAACGGCGGGCACCGTGTCGGCACCGAACGCCGACCGGCCAGCGGCGGCGAAGACCATCGTCACGCCCCACGCCCAGACGTCGACGGCGCTGGTCGGCCGCTCTCCGGCGAGCTGCTCCGGGGCCATGTAGGAAGGGGTCCCGATGACCCCGCTGGTCATCGTCGAGGAGTCGGTGAGGCGGGCGATGCCGAAGTCGACGACGCGCGGGCCGTCGGGCCCGAGCAGCACGTTGGCCGGCTTGAAGTCGCGGTGCACCACCCCCGCGCCGTGTATCGCGGTCAGCGCGGTGGCCGTCCCGACCGCCAGGCGCTGGAGCTCGCCCTCCCGCAGCGGGCCGTTGGCCAGGACGCGCTCGGCGAGCGACGGACCGTCGATGTATTCGCTGACGATGTAGCGGAGGTCGCCCTCGGCCGACGCCTCGATCACGCCGGCGGTGACGAAGGGCTGAACCTGGTGAACCGCGTCGAGCTCACGGCCCAGCCGCTCGAGGACCATGGGGTCGACGCTCGACCGCAGCACCTTGACGGCGACCCGCTCTTCCCCGGGCCCGGTGCCGCGGCCGAGGTAGACGACGCCCTGGCCGCCCTCGCCGACCCTTCCGAGCAGCTCGAAGCGGCCCAGCCTGCGGGGATCGCCAGGCTCCAGGGGTTTCGGCGCCATCACTTCTCCGGATCGGTCGGCAGCTACGACAACGCTCCCGCAATTCAGGGTGCCCCGCAACGTGGATCGCGGATCGACGTAGGTCCTGGCCATCCCCGGTGCAACCGGATAACGGGCGAGTGCGTCCAAAGGTTCAGCATCCGGACTTCGGGGTGAGGGACCATGAGCGTTCTGCGTACCGGCGCTTGCCTGCTGGTCGCCTTGGCGCTAACCGCCTTGGCGCTAGCCGGGTGCACGGCGGCCAGTAACGCCAGCGGCGCGAGCAACGCCAGCGGCGCCGGCCAGTCCGCCTCGGCGGCTGGCCACCTGACCGGCAGGTTCGTCATCGAGGGCGGCCCGCTGGGTCCGGGCGGGCAGCAGCCAGGGGAACGGCCCATCCCGGGCACGGTGACCGTTACCGCCAGCGGGCACGACGTGGTCACGATCCAGGTGGGGGGCTCGGGCCGGTTCTCCGCGTCCTTGCCGCCCGGCCGGTACCAGGTCTCCGGCCGCTCGCCGAACATAGCGCAGGTATCGACGGCCCGGGCGGGCAGCACGAGCAGCCCGGAGCGGGAACTGACGTGCTCGGCGCCGCTGACCGTCACCATCAGCGCGCGGCACACGTCCGCCGTCACGCTCGTGTGCCCCGTTCCCTGACCGTCCCCGTCCCCTCGGCAGCGCCCGTTCCCTTGGCAGCGCCCGTTCCCTCGGCAGCGCCCGTCCCCTGACCACCCTTGACCGCGCCGGTCCGCACCTTCCGCCGCGATGATATTTGGTATACCATCCTGCCACACGTTCGGTTGGGAGGGATCCCGTGGACCTGCGGCTAGACGGGAAGGTGGCCTTCGTCACCGGCGCCAGCAAGGGCATCGGGCGCTGCGTGGCCGAGCACCTGGCCCGCGAGGGCGCCGACGTCGTCATCACGGCCAGGAACGCCGAACCGCTGGAAGCCGCCGCGGAGAAGATCGCCGCCGAGACGGGCCGGGCGGTGCTGCCGCTCGCCGGGGACATGAGCGTGACCGCCGACGTGCAGCGGTGCGTCGATGCCACCCTGGAGCGCTTCGGCGCCATCGACATCCTGGTCACCTGCGCGGGCAGCTCGCCGGGAGGCCTGCTCGAGGACCTGACCGAAGAGCAGTGGATGTCGAGCCTGAACCTGAAGTTCATGGGCTACGTCCGCTCCGTGCGCGCGGTTATCCCCCACATGCGCCGGCGCGGCGAGGGCGCGATCGTCCTGGTCGTCGGGAACGACGGCCTCAAGCCCAGTTACTGGGAGATGACGGCCGGGGTGGCGAACGCCGCGGACATCAACTTCGCCTCCTCCGTCGCCGAGCAGTACGGCCGGTACGGGGTGCGCATCAACACGGTCAACCCCGGCCCGGTCAACACCGACCGGTGGGACACGCTGGAGCGTGCCTTCGCCCGCGACAAGGGCGTCACCCAGGACCGCGCGCACGAGCTGGCGCAGCAGTCCATACCCTTCGGCCGGATCTGCGAGCCGGAGGAGGTCGCGGCGCTGGTGACATTCCTCGCCTCGCCGCTGGCGAGCTTCATCAACGGCGCTCACATCCCCGTCGACGGGGCGCAGCGCAAGGCAATCATGGACCAGTAAGACCAGTAAGGGAGCCTCGCCATGAGTGACGCTACCGGCGCCGCCGAAGTGCGGCCGCTTCAGGTCGAGATGAACGGAATCAACGTCATCTCAGAGAACGAGCGCAAGGGCCACCCGCGGGATTTGTTCTGGCCGTGGTTCGCCGCGAACATCTCCGTGCTCGGCCTGTCCTACGGCGCCTTCGAGCTGAGCTTCGGCATCTCGTTCGCCCAAGCGCTGATCGTGGGCGTGGTCGGGA